>JACXTT010001198.1_pt1 | contig 43872 bp, 35 predicted proteins | sample 9270951 | NCBI WGS metagenome assembly JACXTT01 (sample SAMN15532306, study PRJNA645909) | rock metagenome | isolation source: weathered quartz diorite | place: Puerto Rico | collected 2017-06-21
CTCTCCTCCCCCCGTATTGCCTGTGTGAACTTCGTCAATTCGCGCAACCGTGGCGTGGAGTGCCGCGATCTGCTCGCGCCACTCCTCCGACGGCGCAGGAAGCGCGTCGATCCGGCTCGCAAGCTCCGCGACGACGTCTCGCCACTCTTCCGTCGGGGCCGGCAGCGTGTCGAGGCGATGTGCCAGCTCGGCGAGCGTCGACCGGAGCTCCGAGAGCTCCTCGGCCAACGGCATCTGCTCGACGCGCTCGATCCTGATCCGCAGGTTGTCCGCCACCTGTGCGAGCTCCTGCCGCCATTCGTCCGAGGGCGCGGTGATCGCGTCGACGCGCGCTGCGAGAGCTGCCAGCTCAGGCCCGAGGCCGTCCGCTCCGCCGGCGGTCCGGCGCTGGAGCTGCTCCTCGAGGTACTCGAGTCGAGCACGCAACAGCTCTGCCATCTTCTCGAGCTGCGGCTTCCAGTCGAGCTTGGAGACCGCGACCTGGTCGACGCGCGCGGACAAAGCGTCGATGCGACCGGCGAGCTCCGTCGCAGCCTGGGACATCGCGGTCGGCACGACGACCTCGGGCGTGGGCAGGACGACGTCGGGTGCCGCACGAACCTCGGTGTCACCGTCGGCAGGCACGGGCGCCTCCGCCGGCGGCCGCAGCTTCTGGAAGGTCGCCCACTGATCCGCGAGAGCGCTCGCCAGCTCGAGGCGCGAAAGCTTGCCGCTGGCGACGAGGATCTCGCCGAGCCGTGCCCCACTCGCCCTCTGCTGCTCGAGCGCTTCCTCGAGCTGCGCGTCCGTGACCAGCCCCCGCTCGACGAAGATCTCGCCGATCGGCCGTTTCACGGAAGGGGTCGGGATGGCCGGAATCGGCGGCGCCTCGCCAGGGTCTGCGACGGCGATACCCGCGTTGGCAGCCGCCTCGCGCTCCTCGGCCTGCCCCTGACGCTCGTACTCGGCCCACTGCTCGGCAAGCGCGCTCGCGAGGTCGAGGCGCTCCACGCCGAACTGCTCGACGAGGACCTCCCCGATGCGCTCGCCGGTTGCACGCTGCTGCTCGAGCGCCAGCTCGAGCTGCTCCTCGGTGATCAGTCCCTTCTCGACGAAGATCGCGCCGATCAGCCGGGCAGAAACGGCCGAAGAATCCACGGCCGTTCTATCGGCAATCCCTCGTTCGAGCTATAGCCCTCTTCTGACGCCCGCTGCCCAGCCCACAACTGCCGGACCGGCCTAAGGCGGCGACTCGCCCGGCTGGACGATGCCGGTCTCGTAGGCGAGCACGACGGCCTGGACGCGGTCGCGAATCCGGAGCTTCATCAGGATCCGCGCGACGTGCGTCTTGACGGTCGTCTCGCTCACGAAGGCCTCCTTCGCGATCTCGGCGTTGGACAGGCCGCGGGCGAGGTCTGTTTACGAACGGCCGGCGAAGACCACGAGCGCGTCGACGACGCCCTTGAGATGCCGCCCGCGCTCCGTCATCCGGTATTCGACGCGCGGCGGTCGGGCGTCGACCACTTCGCGGGAGAGAAGTCCAGCGCTCTCGAGCTCGACCAGGCGCTGGGCGAGCGTTCCCGGCGGAATCTCGCCCACTGCGTTCCGGAACTCGTTGAACCGCGAGGCGCCCTCGTAGGACGCCCAGAGGATCGACACCGTCCAGCGTCGCTCGAGGAGGCCCGCCGCCTGGCGGACCTCCTCGGGAACCGGAGCGCAGGGCCTACAGCGAGACATCGACTGGCGCGCCCTTCGGCTCGAGCGCCAGCTCCAGCACCTCGCCCAGCGACATCACGGGATGGAACTTCATCTCGTCGCGGACGTGCTGCGGCACGTCCTCGAGGTCCGCCCGGTTGCGCTCGGGGACGATCACGTCCGTGAGCCCTGCGGCGTGGGCCGCCAGCACCTTCTGCTTGAGACCGCCGATCGGAAGCACGCGACCCTGGAGCGTCACCTCTCCGGTCATGCCGACCGTGTGCTTGACCGGCCTCCCCGAGAGGAGTGACGCGAACGCAGTCGCCATCGCGATACCCGCGCTGGGCCCGTCCTTGGGGATCGCGCCGGCGGGCACGTGGATGTGGAAGGAGCGGTCCTCGAAGATCTCCTCGTCGAGCCCGAAGTCGGACGCATGCGCCCGGACTGCGGAGAGCGCGATCTGCGCCGACTCCTTCATGACGTCACCGAGCTGCCCGGTCAGGACGAGCTTCTCGCCGCCCTTGGTCGTCGTAGCCTCGACGAACAAGACGTCGCCTCCGGTTCCGGTGACGGCCAGCCCTGTCGCGACCCCCGGCACCGCCGTCCGCTCCGCCGACTCGCGGAAGAACTTCTGGCGGCCGAGCGCATCGCGGACGGCCTCGACGTCCACCTCGACGGGCGGCTCGACCTTCTCCGTCGCGATCTTCGTTGCGGTCTTGCGCAGCACCGTCCCGAGCTCGCGCTCCAGCTGGCGAACGCCGGCCTCCCGCGTGTACTCCGAGATCACGGTCTCGAGCGTCTCGTCCGAGATGGAGACCTCTTCCTCGTGCAGCCCGCTGCGCACCCGCTGCCGCGGCCAGAGGTACCCGCGGGCGATCGCGACCTTCTCGTCGCTCGTGTAGCCGTCGAAGCGGATGACCTCCATCCGGTCCAGCAGCGCGCTCGGGATCGTCTCGGCCAGGTTGCCCGTTGCGATGAAGAAGACCTCGGAGAGATCGAGCTCGACGTCGAGATAGTGGTCGCGGAAAGAGTGGTTCTGCGCCGGGTCGAGCACCTCGAGCAGGGCCGCCGACGGATCGCCGCGCCAATCGGCGCCGACCTTGTCGACCTCGTCGAGGAGGATCACGGGGTTCATCGTGCCGGCGTCGCGAAGCGCCCGAACCAGGCGGCCGGGCAGCGCGCCGATGTACGTGCGCCGATGGCCGCGGATCTCGGCCTCGTCACGAACGCCGCCGAGCGACATGCGGACGAACTCGCGGTTCAATGCGCGCGCGACCGACTCGCCGATCGAGGTCTTGCCGGTCCCCGGCGGCCCGATCAGCGTCAGGATCGCGCCCGCCTTGCGGTCGGCCTCGATCCCGCGCTCCTTGCGCAGCTTGGCGACTGCGATGTACTCGACGATCCGCTCCTTGACGTCCTCGAGCCCCTCGTGGTCGGCGTCGAGGATCTCGCGCGTGTGCTGTGGGTCGAGCCGCTCCTCCGACCGCTTCGACCACGGCACTGCCAGCAGCCAGTCCAGGTAATTGCGGATCACGGTGGCCTCGGGCGTCTGGTCGCCCATGCGCTCGAGACGACCGAGCTCCTTCTCCGCCTGCTCGTTGACTGCCTCGGGCATCTGCGCCTCGGCGATCTTCTGCCGGTACTCCTCGACGACCGATGCCTCGTCCTCGCCGAGCTCCTTCCGGATCGACTCCATCTGGCGGCGCAGGATGTATTCGCGCTGCTGCTTCTCGACGCCGGACTCGACGTCGTCCTGGATGCGCTTGCGCACCTGCATCAGCGCCAGCCGCTCACGCTGCATCTCCAGCGAGCGAGTGAGCCGGTCGTGCACATCGACCGCCTCCAGCAGCTCAACCTTCTGCTCGAAGGTGAGCTCCGGCGAGTAGCCCGCGGTGTCGGCGAGAGCACCCGGCTCCGAGATCGACCGGACGAAGGCGGCAATCCGCCCGTCGTCGCCGCGCAGCTCGAGGATCTCCTCGACGACCGCGCGGTACTCACGCTCGAGCTCTCGGATCTTGCCGTCGGTGGGAATGTCGTCGGGTCGCTCCTCGACCTCGACGAACAGGCGACCGCGAGGGTCGGTCTCGGCCGCACCGGCAACCCCACGGTGGAGGCCGTTGAGGGCGACGGCACGGCCACCGCCCGGAAGGCGAACGGTGTCCGTCACCTCGGCGACGGTGCCGACGGTCGCGTACTCACCCTCGTGCTTGGGGACGAGCAGGACACGGGTCTCGTCGCCGACGTCCACGGTCAGCGTCACGTTCATATTGGGGAAGACGACGATGTCGTCGAGTGGAACGAGCAAGAGCTTGCTCACAGGCTTCTGTCAACTCCTCTATCTCGTAGGGCCAACAGCCCTATCAACTACGAAAAGTGTAGCGTTATTCCCTCAGCGTCTGCGGGCAAAACGCGTCAGCGCGATTCGCGCGACGCGACCAGCGAGGACGTCGGACGATTCACCGGCGCCGCCCGCCCGATACGTCATCACCGTCACCACGAAGACGCCGCCGCGCCAGAAGACGAGCCCGTTGTCGTGCCGCGCGGCGTTGATCCATCCCGCGGCGGCAGACCAGCGGTCACGCGCGGATCCTCGTGGTCACTAGCCTTGTCTCCGTGCCGATCCTCGCGCACCTCGACCTGGACGCGTTCTTTGCCGCGGTGGAGGAGCTCGAGGATCCCTCGCTCCGAGAACAGCCGCTCGTCGTGGGCGGCGATCCACGAGGTCGAGGCGTTGTGTCGACCGCCAACTACGTCGCGCGGCGATTCGGAATCCGATCGGCGATGAGCGCGGCGGAGGCCCTTCGCCGGTGCCCCAGCGCCGTTTTCGTACGACCGCGGCATGCCCTCTACCGGCAGTATTCGGCAGCCGTCTGGGGTGCCGTTCAGGAGGTCGTCCCGCGGGTCGAGCGGACCGGGCTCGACGAGGGCTACCTCGATCTCGGCTCGGTGATCGCGGAGTTCTCGAGGGCACGGGCGCTGGCAGGCGCGGTGCAGACGGCCGTGCGTGCCTCGACGAGCCTGACCTGTTCGCTCGGGGTATCGACCGCGAAGGTCGTGTGCAAGGTCGCATCCGACCGGAGAAAGCCCGGGGGAATCACGGTGGTGGCGCCCGGAACGGAGGCACGCTTTCTCGCGCCGCTGCCCGTTCGCACGCTGCCCGGGGTCGGTCCGCGGGCGGAGGGCAGGCTCGCGTCAGCGGGAGTCTCGACTGTCGGCGCGCTGGCCGAGCTGTCGGACGCAACGCTGCGTGCACTGCTGCCCGGACAGGTGGGTCGAATGCTCCGCGATCGTGCACGCGGCATCGATCCGCGCGATCTCGACCTCGACGCGGAGCGCCTCTCGATCTCGGTCGAGGAGACGTTCGAGCGCGACCTCGTCGACCGCGCGTCACTGCACCGGGAGGTCCGGCGGATGGCGGACGAGGTGGCCGAGCACCTGCGCCGCTCTGGGCTCTCCGCGCGCACGGTGACGACGAAGCTGCGCTACGCCGACTTCTCGATCCGGTCGCGGTCGACGACACTCGCAGCGCCGATCGACGACGTACGACTGATCGCGGATCTCGCCTGCCGGCTGCTCGATCGCGGGCTTCGCGACCGTCCGGGGGCGCTCCGCCTCGCGGGTGTCGGCGTCTCGGGCTTCTCCGACTACCGGCAGCTGACGCTCGACGACGGAGTGCCGACGTAGAGGCCGGAGGCGCCGTTACGCCGCGCGCCGACGGAGCCAGTTGCCCAACGCGATGAGCCCGATCAGAGCCGGGACGCCCAGGGCGAGTGAAAGGATTCCACCCGAGTTGAGCGTCTTTCGCCCGGCGACGCCGAGCTGAATCGCAGGCCCCGTCACGGGCGGGCGCGTGGGACGGCTCTGCTCGATGACGGCGACGTAGACGCCGAAGCTGCCCGCGTTGACCGCCTGCATGTGCCATGCGATCTTGGCGGTGCCTCCGGAGGGAATCGTGCCCAGATAGCGGGTGCGATTCGACGACCAGTCCTCCGGATCGACATAGACACCCCTGCGCAGACTGAGGATGTTCAGGTGCGCGATCAGACCGGTTGCCGGCGCCGATCCGCGATTGGCGATCGTCGACCGGAAGACGAACTTGTCCCCGAGCTTCGTCGCGATTCTGGTCCGGTCGAAACTCATCACGATCGATCCGCCCGGACTCGAGGAATGAGCGGGCGCCGCGATGACGAGCGCCGTCAAGACCGCAACAGGAAGCACCCTCGTGAAACGGCGACGGATCATCGCGAGCCGCCCCCACGGAGCCGGATGAAACGAGCACCGAGAGCAGAGGCCAACACCGCACAGACGATCGCGGCGACGATGGGAGAGATGAGCCAGGAGGCGTCTTCGCTCCAGACGTGCGCGCTGACGACGATCTTGCCGATGTAATGCTCGCCGGCGGTGATCGGATTTACGCGCAGGAGCAACTCTCCAGCCCAGCCCTGCTGGGCGCTCGACGGCAACTGCGTCGGCGCGAACAGGGCCAGCAGCGCGAACAGGCTGACGGAGAGACTGACGCGGTTGGACGTCGAAAAGACGCTGACGATGATCCCCAGCGAGGCGAGAAAGACCGCCAGGAGCGTGCCGACCACGAGGCCGGCTGCGAGTGCGTCCCCGGTGACGCCGACGCCACGACCGAGGAACCACACGTAGGGCACGGTGATCGCGAAAGCGGCAATCCAGAGCGAGAACGCCGAGAGCAACTTCGCCAGGGCAACGTCGACCCTGCCGACCGGCGTCACGAGGAGGCTTTCGAGCGTTCCGCGCTCGCGCTCCCCGCTGACCGCGTCGGCACCGGTGAGCAGCGCCAGCAGCGCCCCCACGGCGACGGCGACCTGCAGAGTGAGGTTCACGGACTCGCGCTGCTCGAGAAAGTTGAGGGCCGTGTTCGTCGCGACGAGATAGGCGATCACGCTGAGCAGCATGCTGAAAGCAAGGCTCAGCGCGAGACCGCGTCCTCCCACCCAGAGGTCGCGAAGCTCCTGCTCGAAGACGACCGCCAACCCGGACGACCGCTTGCGGTCGGGAATTGCCGCTGGAACGACGGCGTCCACTCAGGTTGCCTCGGTCATCGCGAGGAACGCGTCGCTCAAGCGCGCGCCCTCGAGCTCGAAGGAAACGAGGGCCACGTCCGAGTCCAGGAGCGCCTGCACGGCACCGTTGAGCGGCACTTCGGCTGAGGTCTCCGCAGAGCGAAAGACGACACCCAGCGAACCGGGCTGCCCGTTGCTCGTCACCTCGACCACGTCGCGAGCTGCCGCAAGCGCGACGGCGGCACGCTCGACGTGCTCGGGCGCGACGCGGACGCGCCCGCTGCGAGGCGCCGCTGCCCGGCGGGCGACCTCGGCAACCGTGCCCTCGGCCATGACGCGACCTCGATTCAGGATGACGACACGCGAGCAGTTGTCCTCGACCTCGGTCAGCAGATGCGTGCTGAGCAGCACGGTCGACCCGCGTTCCGTCGCGATCCGGCAGACGTGCTCGAGCACCTGTCGCTGCCCGGCCGGATCGAGTCCGAGCGTCGGCTCGTCGAGGAAGACGACAGCCGGGTCGTTGACGAGCGCGCGAGCGATGCCGAGCCGCTGCCGCATGCCGCGGCTGTAGGACCCGACCAACGAGCGTCTTCGCTCGTGAAGCCCCATCTCGTCGAGGAGCTTGCGCGCCGTCGCGCGGGCTCCGGCCCGTGTGTATCCGTAGAGACGACCGTGAAAGGTCAGGTATTCCTCACCGGTCTGACGTTCCGGGTAGCCGGCGCTCTCGGGCAGCACCCCGATGCGGCGCCGGATCTCGGTGGGACGCGTGTGCGGGATGCCGGCGACGGCAAACCTTCCCCGGCTCGGCTCGAGGATCGTCGTCAGGATTCGAATCGCGGTCGTCTTCCCCGCACCGTTGGGGCCGAGTACCCCCAGCACCTCGCCCACCGCCACGGAGAGCGTGAGATCCTGCACGGCGACCAGCGAGCCGTACTCCTTGCCGATCCCTTCAAGCTCGACGGCCGGAGTCACGAAGACCTCGTTCGCCGGCAGCTGGCACCCGTCATGCAGCGTCTCCTCGGTTCGGGTTGTGCCCAGGCTAGAGGCGCCAGATGAACGTCAGATGAGAGCTTCCGGCCTCATCTCACGTTCATGGAGCTTTGTCACAATCACTCTGTGCGAGTGCTGATCGTCGAGGACGAGCTGCGAATGGCAAGCCTCGTTCGGCGAGGACTCGTCAAGGAGGGCCTCGCCGCAGACGTCGCCGCCACAGGCGAAGACGCGCTCTGGATGGCGCAGGCAGCGGATTACGACGCGATCGTCCTCGACGTGATGCTCCCGGGCATCAGCGGCTTCGAGACGTGCCGACGGCTCCGAGAGAACAACGTCTGGGTCCCTGTCCTGATGCTCACCGCGCGCGAATCGGTCGAGGACCGCGTCGCAGGTCTCGATATGGGCGCCGACGACTACCTCGTAAAGCCGTTCGCGTTCGCCGAGCTGCTCGCGCGCATACGCGCGCTCGTGCGACGCGGCGATCCGGAACGGCCGAGTGTGCTCAGGGTGGACGACCTCCGACTCGATCCCGCAACGCGGCGCGCCTGGCGCGGGTCGAATGAGATCCACCTCTCGGCCAAGGAGTTCGCCATCCTCGAGACGTTCATGCGACGGCCGGACGAGGTGCTGTCGCGGCTCTTCCTGCTCGAGCACGCGTGGGACTTCGCGTACGAGAACCGATCGAACGTCGTCGACGTCTACATTCGGAACCTTCGCAGCAAGATCGACGAGCCTTTCGGGCAACGCTCCATCGAGACGGTTCGAGGCGCGGGCTACCGGCTCCGTGCAGCCAGCAAGGCGTGAGACGGGCGCCGATCCGGCTGCGCGTCGCAGCTGCGTTCGCCGTTGCAATGGCGATCGTCCTCGTACTGACGGGCTTGTTCCTCTACCTGCGCCTTGCCTCCCATCTCGATACTGCGCTCGATCACAACCTACGGCTTCGGGCTGCTGACCTCGCCGCGCTCATGCGCGAGCCCGGCGGCACGCTGGCAGCATCCGGGGGCAGCACCGTCGTCGAGACGGGCGAGCGCTATGCACAGCTCGTCGACGAGCGGGGCCGCGTACTCGACGCAACGCGACCTCTTGGACGCGCACCTCTTCTCAGCCCAACCGAGCTGAGTGAGTCGCGCCGCAAGACGATTTTCGCCAACCGGTCGTCGGTCCCGGGGCTCGACGAGCCCTCGAGGCTTCTCGCCACGCCGATCACGCGAGACGGGCAGAAGCTCATCCTGGTCGTGGGCGCAACGCGCCAGGACCGGACGGAGACGCTCTCGAGCTTGCGGTACGAGCTTCTGATTGCAGGCCCGATCGCGCTCGTCCTCGCGACACTGGCGGGGTATGCGCTCGCCGGACTGTCGCTTCGCCCGGTCGAGTCGATGCGGAGCCGCGCCGAGTCCATCTCGGCCGAAACGCCAGGCGAGCGACTCCCGGTTCCGCAAACCGGCGACGAGCTCGAACGGCTCGGCGAGACGATGAACGCAATGCTGGGAAGACTCGAGGCCGCGCTCGCCCGCGAACGCAATTTCGTCGCCGACGCGGGACACGAGCTGCGCACCCCGCTTGCCCTCTTGCGCACGGAGCTCGAGCTTGCGCTACGGCACGGCGGCTCCGTGGACGAGCTTCGAGAGGCGTTGCGATCTTCTTCCGAGGAGGTGCAGCGGCTCGCGCAGCTCGCCGAGGATCTGTTGCTGATCGCCCGCTCCGACCAGGGGAAGCTGCCGCTCCGGCTCGAGGTCCTCGAAGCCGACGAGCTCCTGGCCTCGATCGCGAGGCAGTTCGAGTGGAGGGCTCAGGAAGGAGGGAGGACGCTGCGCGCCGACGCGTCCGCCGGTATCCGGGTGCGGGGAGACCGAATCCGTCTCGAGCAGGCACTGTCGAACCTGGTCGACAACGCGCTGCGCCACGGCGACGGCGAGGTGCGCCTGTCCGCAGAGATGGTGAACGGTCTCGTCGAGCTGCACGTCACCGATGCCGGCCGAGGCTTCCCGCCTGACTATCTCGCACAGGCGTTCCAGCGCTTTACGCGCGCCGATCACGCTCGCAGCAGAGGCGGCTCGGGGCTGGGCCTGTCCATCGTCCTCGTCATCGCAGAGGCGCACGGCGGCACCGCGCACGTCGCGAACACCCAGACTGGAGCAGACGTCTGGGTCGCATTGCCCTCAACCATCTAAGGGCCGGCACAGGGCCTGAGAAGCGTCGGTAGAGCTCGGGCAGCAGCGCCGACACCGCGTTCGCCGCGAGCATGATCGCGAGGTACGACCCGCGCGGCGCCAGCGCGCTCACACGTTTCGCCCTCTGCACGAGCTGAGCGGGCGGCTCGTCAACCTCCCTCGGCGAAGGCACGTGCAGCCGGGACGAGGAGGCGGAGGTCCTCCCAGTTCCGGGCGCGCCTGAGCGTGAACGCAGGCGCTTCGCTGTCCAGTCGTGCGTTTGAGCCCGCGAACCACGCCTTCGCCGTCTGGTCGCCGTACGCGCTGACGAGAAGCCGTGTCGCCTGGTACGCCTCGCGAAGCCGCATCTGCGATGCGTCCCGGGGCACGTTCCGCCCGGCAATCCAGTGGGAAACCATCTTCGGATCGTTCACGCCGCTGATGTAGGCCGTCAGGCGCTGGCCGAGGTGCTGCTGCAAGTAGGCGACGATCTCGTGAATGGGCAGCCGCGCGGCGTCTGAGCTCACCTCGAAGCCGATTGCCAGAGACACCTTCCCCACCCCCCTTCTCTACTCGTACCGTAGCGCCACAATTGGATCGAGCCTCGCCGCTCGCCGGGCTGGGTAGTAGCCGAAGAACAGGCCGACTGCGAGAGCGACGAGGAACGCCAGCACGAGCGCAGATCCGCTCAACAGCGTCCGCCAGCCCGCAAACGCGCTGATCAGGTCGGTCGCCCCGATGCCAGCCAGCACCCCGGCGATTCCTCCGAGCGTGCTGAGCATGATCGCCTCGATCAGGAACTGCTCCTGCACCTTCCACGGATCGGCTCCGACGGACTTGCGAATGCCGATCTCCCGTGTTCGCTCGCGCACCGACACGAGCATCATGTTCATGATCCCGATGCCTCCCACGAGCAGGGCGATGCCGCCCAGCGCGAACGTGAGGACACGGAACGTCGTCGTCGCTCTCTGCCCCTCCTTCACGATGCTCGCCTGGTCCTCGGCCGAGAAGTCGTCCGGATACGACGCCGGCAGCTTGTGTTGCTTCCGCAGCAGGGTCGTGATGGCGTCGATTGCCGGGTTGATCTCGGCTTCACTGACAACGCGCACGTCGACGTGCACCGTGTTCACGCCGCCGAGAAGAACGCGAGTGACGACCGGCAGCGGGACGAAGACGCGATTGTCGAGATTCTCGTCCGCGAGCTTTCCGCGCCGTGCCTGGAGCCCGATCACCTCCAACTCGGTGCTTCCAACGCGAATCGTCTTCCCGATCGGGTCCTGCCCCGGGAACAGCCGGTCCGCCGCTACGAGCCCGAGCACGACGACGCTGCGTCCGAAACTCACGTCGGCGGCCGAGAGAAGCCGCCCTCGCACAGCTCGCTGGTTCTGAATGCCGGCGTAGGTACCGGTGACTCCCGCGAGCCACGTATTGGTGGTGTAGCGCCCGGCGGAGACGGTCAGGCTCTCGATGTCCTGGTGGGGCGACACGAGAGAGACCATCGGAAGCTTGGCGATCGCCGCGACGTCCTCCGGCGTGATCGTGCGGTCGGTGGCCGACTGTTGCGTGCCGATGCTGATGAACTCTCCGTCGACCTTGACGACATTCCCGCCCAGCCTGCGGATGCTGTCCGTCACCTCGCGCTGAGCTCCCGCGCTGACCGCGGTCACCGCGACCAGAGACGCCACGCCGATGATCACGCCCAGCGCCGTCAGGGCAGCGCGAAACCAGTTCGCGTACAGCGCGGCGACGGCGATTCGCCAGTTCTCGGCGAGAGCGGTCATCCGGCGGCTCCGACCGCCAGCGTGCGATCGAGCACCTCGTCGGCGACGACCGCGCCATCGGCGAGCCGCAGGATGCGCGAGGCGCGCTCGGCGACCTCGGCGGAGTGCGTGACCATGACGATCGTCGTGCCCTGCGTGTTGACGCGTTCGAGGAGCGCCAGCACGTCCTCTGCGCTCGCCGAGTCGAGATTGCCGGTCGGCTCGTCCGGAAGCAGGACGCTCGGCCGCACGACGAGCGCGCGAGCGATCGCAACCCGCTGCTGCTCCCCGCCCGACAGCTGCGTCGGCATGTGGTTGACTCGCCCGGCGAGCCCCACCTCGGTAAGTGCGGCGAGCACACGGTCCCGCCGCTCACGAGCAGGCACGCCCGCGTAGATGAGAGGAAGCTCGACGTTCTTGAAAGCACTCGACCGGGGCACCAGGTTGTAGGCCTGAAAGACGAACCCGATTCGCTGTCCGCGGACGCGCGCGCGACGTGTTTCATCCAGGGTGGACACTTCCTGTCCGACGAGCTCGTACGACCCCGACGTCGGGCGGTCGAGCAGCCCGAGAATGCCGAGCAACGTGGTCTTGCCGGAGCCGGAGGGGCCCATGATGGCGACGAACTCGCCTTCTCGGACGACGAGATCGATTCCGCGCAGCGCCTCGACCGAGATCTCGCCGCTGTTGTGAACCTTGCGGACGTCTGCAAGCTCGATCACCCGCGCAGGGGCGGTCTCAATCACCTACCTCACCCTGGCTTCCGCTCTGGGCCACGACGACGCGGTCGCCCGCGCGGAGGTTCTTGACGATCTCGACCTGCTTGTTGTTCGCAAGACCGAGCGTCACCCTTCGCAACACCGTCTGGTCGGCTTTCGTCAACACGGTCACGACCGGACGGTCCTCGTCGTCGCGTGCTACTGCCTCGAGCGGAACCCGGACCACGTTCCGGCGCTCCGCGATGATGATCCTGACGCTGACGCTCATACCCGGTTTCAAGGCAGGAGCCGGCGTGATTCCCACCTCGACGGGGAACGTGACGACGCCACCGGCGTCGGTTCCGCTGAGCGCCGCGAACAGAACCTTGCCACGGAAGGACCTGCCGCCCAGCGCGTCGACACGCACGGTCGCGGGGAGGCCGGTCTTCACCTGTGCGACGTCGAACTCGCTCAGCGCCACGCTCACGGCGAGGCGGCGGAGGTCGATCACGGTCATGAGCGGCGTCAGCGTGTCGACGGGTGCTCCGCGGACGGTGTGCAGCTGTGTCACGGTCCCGCTCACGGGCGCACGAACCGTGTGAAGCCGCTGCGCGGCCAAAGCGCTATCCAGACGGCTGTGCGCCGTATCGACCTTCAGGCGCGCCAGCGAGACGTCGAGCGGCCCGGCCGGCCCGCCGCGAGCTCGCAGCACGGTCAGGTCGGCTTCGGCGCGGCGAACGTCGAGCCGCGCGGCGAGGACATCCGCCGCGGACGGCTTCGCGAGCACCTGCACGAGCTTCGCGCGAGCCGCAGCGACGGCCTGGTGCGCAGCCGCAAGGGATGCCTGCGTCGGACCTGCCCGCAGCCTGCGAAGCTCGGCCTCCGCCCTGGCCACCTCGAGACGCGCTGCCTCGACGTCGGCCGGGTTGGGCTCCGACAGCTGCGCCAGCTTGAGCTGTGCCGCCTCGAGAGCAGCCTTCGCGGCGTCGATCTGCACCGGCAGCGCACCCGGCCCGGGCCGCAGCAACACCGCGAGCTCGGCGAGCGCCTGGTCGAGCGAAGCCTGTGCGTCTCTGATCAGGCTGAGATCTCCGGAGGTCATCACGGTGGCGAGGTACTGCCGGGCTTCGACGACCGCCTTCTGCGCCGCCGCGAGGGCTTCGGGCGCGGGCGAGATCGACGGCCGTTCGAGTGAGGCCAGTTCCGCCTCCGCCCGCTTCACGTCGGCAAGCGCCGCGCTGACGTCGGCGGGACTGGGTGCGAGGAGCCGCTGCAGCCGCTTGCGGGCAACTTGCACGTTGAGATCCGCCAGCCGGACCGCCTCGGCAAGCGCGGCGGGCGAGCCGCCGACCAGCGTCTCGAGATCTGCCTGAGCGCGTTTCACGTCGAGCTGCGCCGCTCTGACGTCCGCCGGCCGCGGAGGCCCGAGCAGTCGGGCAAGACGCGCTTGCGACGAGAGGACTGCGAGTTGCCCGGCGACGAGCTCCTGGCGCGTCGGCGGCACCCCCCGCGCCGGATCGCTGGTCTGCTTCTGCTGCAGCTCCAGTTCCGCGGTCGCGAGCTCGTCCTGTGCCTGCCGGACGGCACTGGCCGCCAGACCGCCGTCGTCGAGCAATGCGACCACCTGGCCGGCCACAACGTACTGTCCCGGCACGACGAGCAGCCGCGAAATGCGTCCCGATGCGCGCGGGAAGAGTGCGCCCGCGGGTGCAGACGCCACGACACCGCTCGACGCCGAGCCGGATGTCGTCGACCCACCTGCCGCGCCGCCGCCCGGGGTACCGAGCTGATTGATCGCCCCTGACTCGACGATCCTGCCGACCCCGCCGACGGACAGGACAATGTCGCCGCGGCTGGCGGTCGCGATCGAGTCGGGGACGCTCGCCGCCGTGCTCCCCTCGAGCTGCCACACGCTGACGCCACTCGCGATCGCGGCAGCCAGTACGAGCACGCCCAGCAATCGCCGCGACGGCCGACCGCGCTCTCCCCGTATGCCCCACACCGCAGCCTCCTCTCGTCGTCCAGTGAGATGCTGGAACCCCAACATGAAGGCATGATGAAAACGCCGCGGAAAGCGGCGTCCGGTGCGACCGGCGACGAGAGCTGCCCGCGGCCCACGACGGCCGAAGCGAGGTCGTTTTTCGAACCGAAAGTCGGATCCCTCCGGCCCCTTGAAATTGTTGTCTTAATGTGTTACTCATCCCGCACCTCTCGGGCTGATTCTGCGGCGTTTACCGAGTGGAAGGGCAGGGCGGATAATTAGCGGTGGGAAACGCGGTGGGGAGACTGGGTTCCCGACGGTGATGTTTACTGCGCACATAGTGCGCATCGGACTCGCCGATCGATGCTCCACGGCTCGGGCCCAGCCTGCCCCACGGCGACCCGGCGCGGGGGTATGCCCTGCTCTCCGACGAATGGCCATTGCTGCTCACGGAGGCTCGGCATGCTGCGTTGGATTGTTGGATCCAGTCTGAAGTTTCGCCTTCTGGCCGTCGCGGTGGCGGCGGGAACGCTCGTGGTAGGGGCGAGCCAGCTGCACAAAGCTCCCGTCGAAGTCCTGCCCCAATTCACCCCGACTACGGTCGAGGTTCAGACAGAGGCGCTCGGCCTGTCGGCGGCTGAGGTCGAACAGCTGATCACCGTCCCACTCGAGCAGGATCTGCTGAACGGCGTCGCCTTCCTCAAAGACATCCGGTCGGAGTCCGTGCCCGGGCTGTCCCGGATTCTCATGATTTTCGAGCCTGGAACCGACGTCTTCAAGGCGAGGCAAGTCGTCGCGGAGCGCCTGACACAGGCTCATGCGTTGCCGCAGGTGTCCAAGCCGCCGCGCATGTTGCAACCGCTCTCGTCGACCGACCGGGTGCTGCTGATCGGAATGTCCTCGAAGTCGGTGTCGCCGCTTCAGATGGGCGTTCTCGCGCGGTGGACGATCGCGCCTCGCCTCGTCGGAGTTCCCGGTGTAGCGAACGTCTCGGTCTGGGGGCAGCAGGATCGGGAGTTGCAAGTAGAGGTCGACCCGGAACGGCTTCGCGACGCAGGTGTCGGGCTCGATCAGGTGATCGAGAGCAGCGCCAACGCGCTCTGGGTGTCGCCGTTGACGTTCGTCGAAGCCTCGACTCCGGGAACAGGCGGCTTCATCGACACGGCGAATCAGCGGCTCGGCATCCAGCACGAGTCCCCGATCCGCACGGCGGCGGACCTCGCAAAGGTGCGGATCGAACGGACGGGCGAGAAGCAACTCGTTCTCGGAGACGTCGCCAACGTCGTCGAGAGCCACCAGCCACTCATCGGTGACGCGATCGTCGGTGATCGGCCGGGGCTCCTCCTCGTCGTTCAGAGATTTCCCGGCACCAACCTCTTGAAGGTGACGCGTGGGATCGAGAGTGCGATCAACGACATGAAGCCCGGGCTGTCCGGTGTCGAATTCGATACGGACGTATACCGCCCGGCGACGTACGTCGAGAAGTCTCTCGACAACCTCGCGCTGGCGATGATCATTGGCGGTGCGCTGCTCGCTCTCGCTGTTGGCGCATTTCTGCTCCGGTGGCGCACAACCCTCATCTGCTTGGTCGTGATTCCACTTTCCATGCTCACGGCGACACTCGTCCTGTGGGCATTCGGATCGACGATCAATGCCATCGTCATCGCCGGACTGGCGGCAGCACTCTTGCTCGTGATCGACGATGCCGTCGCGACGGTCGAGAACACGTCCCGACGCTTGTCCGAACGGGAAGGACTGGGAGCGAGCCCGAACACCTTTCGGACCATTCTGGAGGCGTCCTGCGAGTCACGCCGGCCGGCGGTCTACGCGACGTTGGTCGTCGGGTTGGCCGTGGCGCCGGTGTTCTTCCTGGAGCGGCTTTCGGGAGTGTTCTTCCCGGATCTTGCCGGCGCGTTCCTGCTCGCACTCGGTGCCTCGATGGTCGTCGCTCTCACGGTCACGCCGGCGCTGTGCGCGCTGCTCTTGCGGAGCGCCCGGCCAGGAGGCAACGGCTCGTCGCTGATCGCCTGGGCGCGTCGTCACTACGAGACGAGTCTCTCCCGCGTCCTGGGCCGACCTCGCACCGGGTACGCGGCGATCGGGGTACTCCTCGTCTTTGCAGGCGCGTCGGCTCCATTCGTCGGGCAATCGTTGATGCCCGCCTTCAAGGAGAACAACCTGCTGATCCGCTGGGACGGCCCTCCCGGGACGTCTCTTCCGGAGATGAATCGCATCACCGCTCTCGCCAGTCGCGAGTTGCGCTCGGTCCAGGGAGTGCGGGATGTCGGCGCACACGTCGGACGAGCCGTCACCGGCGACCAGGTGGTGGGCGTCAACTCGGCAGAGATCTGGGTCAACGTCGACACGCGCGCCGACTACGGCCGGACGGTGCGCTCGATCAAGAGAGTCGTCGCCGGGTACCCCGGGCTGTCACACGACGTCCAGACCTACTCAGAGAGTCGGGTGCAGGATGTGCTGACCGGAACGCACGAGGACGTCGTCGTTCGCGTCTACGGCGAAGACCTGAAGACACTTGGTAGTCAGGCCGCGAAGGTTCGTGACGCCGTGTCGGGTGTCGACGGCGTCGCGCACGCCCGGACGCTGCTGCCCCCCGAAGAGCCGACGCTCCAGGTCAGGGTCGACCTGGCGAGGGCCGATCGGTACGGAATCAAGCCCGGCGACGTTCGCCGCGCAGCGACCACGCTCCTCTCCGGTCTCGTGGTCGGAAACCTCTTCGAGCAGCAGAAGGTCTTCGACGTCGTCGTCAGGGGCACGCCCGAGACCCGGAACAGCCTGACAAGCGTTCGCCGACTTCTCATCGACACGCCGGCAGGGGGCCACGTCCGTCTCGGCGACGTCGCTTCGGTTCGGATCGCTCCCAGCCCGGGCATCATCAAGCGACAGGCCGTTTCCCGATATGTAGACGTCGGGGCCACCGTCGCAGGGCGCGATCGCGCTGCCGTCGTTCACGACATCCAGCGCCGCCTGGCCGGCATCACCTTCCCGCTCGAGTACCACGCCGAGGTCCTCGCCGTGGACACGCAGCCCACGGGTCTGCTCGTCGCCATCGCGATCGCGTGCGCGATCGGAATGTTCCTGCTCCTGCAGGCATTTTTCGACAGCTGGCGCCTGGCGACACTGGCGATCCTGGCGCTGCCGACAGGCGTCGCCGGCGGGCTCGTGGCGCTCCTCGCCGCCGGCGAGAAGCTCTCGTTCGGCTCCTACATCGGGTTGTTCGCGGTGTTCGGCCTCGTCGTGCGCTTCGGGGTTCTGCTCTTTGACCGGTTCCGGCAGCTCGAGGTGGACGAGAACCATGACTTCGGGTCAAGTCTCGTTCTCCGTGGGTCGGTCGATCGGTTCACGCCCGTCGTCACGAGCAGCGTGGCAGGAGTGCTGGTCTCGCTCCCGGCCCTGGTCATGGGCGACAGAGCCGGTCTCGAGCTCGTGCACCCCATCGCCGTGGTGTTCGTGGGCGGGCTGATCACGACCGCGGCGCTGAGCCTGTTGGTCCTCCCCGTCCTCTACTTGCGCTTCGGCTTCAGCCGGGCTGCGGAGCGGGAGTCGCGGGAACCGCAAGAGCTGACGACCGTCCTCGACGAACTGGCGCGCGGCGGCGTCTCGGGCGGAATGGCCCCAGGAATCGCCGGGGTCGTCATGACCGAGACGCGAGCCGTGCCGGAAAGGACGGGTGACTGAGGTGAAGCTCCGGCACGTGCCGGCGGAAAGCACGCCGAACCAGCAGGCGAGACGGTGGATCAGGGTGCTGCTGATCGTGCTCGTCCTTCCACTGCTCGTCGCAGCGTGCGGAGGGACCGCCGCCGAGGAGCCGGCAACCGCACCGGCGGTGACCGAGAAGGTGAAGGGAAGCGACGCCCTCCGGGTCAAGTTGACAGCCGAGGCAGCGGAGCGGCTCGGGGTCGAGACGGTCGCGGTGCAGCGAAACGGAGACAGGACCGTCATCCCCTATCAGGCGGTGCTCTACGACCCCGACGGCGCGACCTGGACGTACACGAGCCCCAGCCCTTCCGTCTATCAGCGGGAGGACATCGTCGTCGCCCGGGTGGATGGTGGCTCGGCGGTCCTCACGAAGGGACCACCGGTAGGGACCCACGTCGTGACGGCCGGCGCCACGGAGATCTGGGGCGTCGAGTACGGCGGCATCGAAGAAGACTGAATCGGAAAGCGACCAACTCCTCGCGAAAGGGCAGCCGCGGAAATGATGCGTTGGATCGTAGGATCGAGCCTGAAGTTCCGATTCCTCGTGGTAGCTGCCGGTGCCGGCTTGATGGTCTTCGGCGCACAGCAGTTGCGCGGCATGCCGGTCGACGCGTTCCCGGAGTTCGCGCCGCCGCGTGTCGAGGTGCAGACGCTCTGCCTCGGGCTCACGGCAACCGAGGTGGAGTCGCTCGTCAGCACGCCGCTCGAGCAATCCCTGAACGGCATCGACGGTCTGGACGTCATTCGCTCGAAGTCGGTGCCGCAGCTGTCCTCGGTGGAACTGCTCTTCAAGCCGGGCACTGACCTCCTACGGGTCAGGCAGCTTGTCCAGGAACGCGTCGAGGCGGTGACACCGTCCTTGCCAACCTGGGCCGCGCCGCCGTTCATCATGCCCGCGACGTCGACCACGGCCCGGGTCATGAAGATCGGGGTCTCCTCGAAGACCCTGTCGATTCAGGACCTCTCCACAATCGCCTACTGGAAGATCAGGGCCCGGTTGCTGCGCGTGCCGGGCGTCGCGAACGTCGCCATCTGGGGCGAGCACCTCGAGCAGTACCTCGTGCAGGTCGATCCGAAGCGGCTGCGGCAGCACGGCGTGACGCTCGAACTAACGATGGAGACCACCTCGAATGCCCTCGATGCGGGACTGCTCCGCTTCGCGGATGGAAACAGGATCGGCACGGGCGGGTTCATCGACACACCGAATCAGAGGCTGGTGGTTCAACACGTCCTGCCGATCGTGACGCCTGACGACCTGGCTCAGGTCGCGATCACGCGTCGGGGCGGCAAGACCGTACGCATCGGAGACGTCGCCGACGTCGTCAAGGGCACGCAGCCGCTCGCGGGAGATGCGGTCGTCAACGGCGAACCCGGTCTGCTGCTGATAGTCGAGAAGTATCCGTGGGGTAACACACTCGACGTCACGCACTCCGTGGAGTCTGCGCTCAAGGAGATGCAGCCCGGTCTCCCCGGCGTTACGGTCGACACCCGCGTCTTCCGGGCCGCCAACTTCATCGACACCTCGATCCACAACTTGAAGACGGCGCTGCTGATCGGCGCTCTCCTCGTCATCCTCGTCCTCGGCGCGTTCCTCTTCGAATGGCGGACCGCCCTGATCAGCCTCGTGTCGATTCCCCTGTCGCTGGTCGCCGCCGGCTTGGTGCTCTACACGCGGGGCGAATCGATCAACGTGATGGTCCTCGCGGGGCTGGTGATCTCCCTCGGCGTCGTGGTGGACGACGCGATCATCGGCATCGAAAACACGTGGCGGCGTCTGCGTCAGCACGGCTCCGACGGAAGCCACAAGTCCAAGGCTCGTGTTGTCCTCGAGGCGTCACTCGAGGTGCGGAGCCCGATCGTCTACGCGACGCTCATCATCGTCGTCGCTCTCGTGCCGATCTTCCTGCTGCAGAGCTTGACCGGCACGTTCTTCCGGCCGCTCGTCCTTTCCTACGGCCTGGCTGTGCTCGCGTCCCTCGTCGTCGCGCTCACGGTCACGCCGGCGCTCAGCCTGATCCTCCTGTCGAGAGCCCCGCTCGACCGCCGTGAGGCTCCACTTGTGCGCTGGCTCAAGCACGGCTACGCCGGGCTGCTGTCGCGGGTGATCCAGCGACCACGATGGGCGTATCTGACCGTCTGCGTCACTGTCCTCGCCGGGGTCGCGGTCGTTCCCTTCCTCGGGCAGTCCCTGATTCCGGAGTTCAAGGAAAGGGATTTCCTTGGCCACTGGATCTCGAAGCCCGGAACCTCACTGCCCGAAGAGACCCGGATCGTGAGCAAAGCTCAGCGCGAGCTCGCGTCGATACCTGGAGTCAACCACGTCGGCACGCACATCGGACAGGCATTCCTGGCCGACGAGGTGGCAGGCGTGAACTTCGGCGAGAACTGGATCGCAATGGATCCGTCGGCTGACTACGACAAGACCAGATCCGCCATCGAGAAAACCGTCGCGGGCTATCCAGGGCTGTTCCACGACGTCCAGACCTATCTCAACGAGCGGATCGACGAGGTTCTCGCCGGCTCGAGCGAGCCGATCGTCGTGCGCATCTTCGGCTCGGATCTGAACGGCATTCATCGCAAGGCGGACGAGGTGAGGGACCGGATTGCGAAGGTCAAGGGGGTCAGCAAAGCCTTCGTCGAGTTCCAGGAGGGGGTGCCGCAGCTGGAGGTCAAGGTGGACCTTGCCGCTGCGCAGCGGTACGGTCTCAAGCCGGGTGACGTACGCCGAGCGGCCTCGACGCTGGTCGAGAGCGAGGAGGTCGGCGACATCTTCCGCGGAGGCAGGGCGTACGACGTCCACGTCTGGAGCACACCGCAGACGCGGAACAGCGTGACGGCGATCCGAAACCTGCCGATCGACACACCCGACGGCGGCCACATCCTCCTCGGACAGGTCGCCCAGGTCCAGATCAAGCCGCTACCGAATGTGGTCCACCACGAAGGGACTTCAAGAAGCATCGACGTGCTTGCAGGCGTCGACGGACGCGATCTGGGCTCCGTTGCCGGCGACGTCAAGGAGGTCCTGGACGCGACACGCTTTCCACTCGGGTACCACGCAGAGCTCCTCGGTGAGTACACCGAGCGACAGAAGGCCCAGAATCGGCTGCTCGTCTACGGAATCGGCGCCGCAATCGCGATCTTTCTCCTGCTCCAGGCGTCGTTCAGGAGCTTCCGTCTCGCGACGCTCTCCTTCGTCACGCTGCCGATTGCACTGGTCGGAGGGGCGCTCGCCGCGTGGGTCGGCGGCGGCGTCCTGTCGCTCGGCTCGCTCGTCGGCTTCTACACGGTGTTCGGGATCGCGGCCCGGAACGGCATCCTGCTGATCAACCACTTCCAGCACCTCGAGCAGCGGGAAAGTGAGGTGTTCGGCCCTGGACTCGTGCTTCGCGGTGCGCAGGAACGGCTGTCTCCGATCCTCATGACGACCCTGGCGACCGGGCTCGCCCTCGTGCCTCTCGTCGTCGAAGGCAATCTTCCCGGTCACGAGATCGAGCACCCGCTCGCCATCGTCGTCGTCGGAGGTCTCGTCACCTCGACGCTGCTGAATCTGTTTGTCCTGCCGTCCCTCTACCTGCGGTTCGGGAAGCGCAGGAGCGAGGCCTTCGCAACCGGCCTCGCACCTGTCCCCCTCGGCCAGCCGGTCTGAGGGCACTCCGATGCGCGGAGGAACACGATGAAACGACGAAGAACGCAGCTGGGGCTCGTGGTCGCGGGGCTCGTCGTCCCGGCGCTCGGCACAGCGTGCGGCAGTGGCCCGGCACGCCAGTCGGCGGAGCCGGCGAAAGTCGAGCACGTCGCCGGTTCGGACGGCTATCGGATCACCTTGACTCCGGACGCTGTCAAGCGGCTGGACATCAGAACGGCGGCCGTGCAGCCGGACGGGACGGAGACGGTGATCCCGTACTCGGCGGTCTTCTATTCGGCGACCGGAGAGACGTGGGCATACGTGAACCTGAAGCCGCTCACGTTCGAGCGACGCCGGATCGTCGTCAACCGGATCTCCGGGGATCGTGCGATTCTGTCCCGCGGCCCCGGCTCGGGCTCAGCGGTCGCGACAGCCGGGGTGCCGGAGCTGCACGGCATCGAGTCCGCCGCCGCAGCCGAGGGCCGGTGACGAGATGAGACGGACGACCGTCATTGCCGTCGCAGCGGCGATCGCCGTCGCGGCGGTCGTCGGCGTCGGCCGTTCCGCGAGCGAGGTGACGAACGGCACGAGGCAGCAGCGAGCCTCTGCGCCGCCCGTCTTCGCCCCGGCCAGATTCGACCGCTCCGCAACGGTCGACAACAGCTGGTTGCCTCTCGAGCCGGGAATGCAGTTCGTCTTCACCGGCCATTCCAAGGACGGTCGGAAGCGGCTGATCTTCACGGTCACCGACCTCGTCAAGACGGTCGCAGGCGTGCGCAACGTCGTCATCTGGGACCGCGACTACACGGAGGGCGAGCTGGTCGAAGCCGAGCTCGCGTTCTTCGCCCAGGACAACGACGGCAACGTCTGGCACACGGGCGAGTATCCCGAGGAGTACGAGGGCGGGAAGGTCGTGAACTCGCCCGCCTGGATCGCCGGCGTCAAGGGCGCGAAGGCGGGCATCGAGATGCCGGCAGAGCCGCGCGCGGGATCGGCGAGTTACGCACAGGGTTACGCACCACCGCCTGTGAACTGGACCGACCGGGCGCAGGTGTTCAAGATGGGGCAAACCACGTGCGTCCCATTCAGCTGCTTCGGCGACGTCCTGATCACGCGGGAGTACAACGCCGACGAGCCGGGCCGGTTTCAGCTCAAGTACTACGTGCCCGGAGTGGGAAACATCCGCGTCGGCTGGATGGGCGCGAACGACACGGATCGCGAGGTCCTGGTGCTGACGAAGCTGGTCCAGTTGGGACCGGAAGCGCTCGCGAACGTCCGAGCCGAGGCGCTGAAGCTCGAACGGCGCGCATACAGGACGAAACGAAGCGTCTACGGAGGCACGCCGCCTGCGGAGAGCGTCCAGGGGTAAGACAGAGCAGATTCAGGTGGTGCTGCGCTGGAGCCTGACGATGTGGGCTACCGGCGTCGTGTGATCGTTGCTCGGGGCCACCGTGGCGGTTGCGGACAGGGGAAGGCCAACGGCGGCCCCGAACCCGAGCGCGCCAATCACTGCGTGCGGCCGATATCTGTTCACGGCCGCACCGCGTAGACGAAGATCAGCGGGTTGTGTACTCAGCGTGGTACTCAGTAGTCGATGTCACATCTGTCACGGAGTTATCGCAACGGGAATGGAAGCGACCGGCCCAGTCTCGAGCGGCACCGCCTCGTGATGAACAGCGTGGCCGTTGGCAAGATCGGCGACGTCGCGCGCCCAGTCCATCGTCGAGCTGCGGAGCATGATCGCCGGAATGCCGTCGAGCGCCCGCCCGATGATCCTCCGCTCGTCGGTTCGTAGGTCATGCCCGTTGCCGCTGTGGAGGAACTGCTCGATGAACGGGTACGGAGGGAAGCCGTACGCGTCGTCGGTGTTGTCAATGAGCGTGGTGACCGCGTCATCGGGGCTCAGGGCCGAGCTGCCCACACCCTCGCGGCTGATGACGATGAGTCTGGCGACCTTGGCCTTCGAGGCCCGCCGCACGCCAGGGACGAGCCGGCCGACGTCGTACTTGGGCGGCGGGATGATGAGCTGGACGATCGCGTTGATCGTCGCGACCGGCAAGTGGCTGCGCGCGAGCAGAAGCGCGAACCTACGTCCGGTTCGCGAATGCACCCTGCTCTGAACGAGCAACGGCAGCCGCTCGGCCCACCGGAGAGGAGCCTGGATGGCGGCAACCGTGTGCCGGCTGATCGTCAGCGGCTTGGGATAGCTGAGCACCCGCCCGTCCGGCCGCACCAGGGTGAGATCGTCCGACAGAAACGCGCAGCCTTGCGTCTGGAGGGTCTTGAGGATTGTGGTCGTCTTGCCCGTATCCGTCCGGGCAGTGATCAGATACGCATCGTCCCCGAAGGTGATGCATGCGGCGTGTGCGAGCGCGTAGCCTCGCTCCACGAACTTCCAGCGGAGGACGGGCTCGACGACGTTCGTGTAGAGAACGTGCGGCGAGAACCCGAGCAGGGGCGAGGCGACGATCTCGGTCGACTTGCCGACCGCGATGTCGACACCGAAGCCCAGTCTGCCGAGCCCCTCTTCGTACCGCGTGTGACGCGTCGTGAAGGCCGGCTTCGAGACGAGATCGCTCTCCGGACGACTCAGCCTCCCGAGCTGCACTCGAATCGTCGGTCGGCGCGCCAACGATGCGACGCGGAACGGCTCGAGCTCCGGCAGACGCACCGGCGATTGCACGGTGACGACCCCGTGGATGTCGTACTGGTGCACCGCCGGCTTGAGCGGAGCGTCTGCTCCGCCCCAGATCCAGCCGTCGGACACGCCGAAGCGGATCACGGTCAATCCCACGAGCGTGATCAGGTTCGCGAGCACGTCGTTGAGCTTGAGACCGGAGACGAGCAGGACGAGAAACGGCCCTCGGAACGCCAGCGCGATGTTGTTCAGCGCGAAGAAGAGCGCAACTCGTGCACGGAGCGAGCGTCTCGTCGCGCGTGAGCGAAAGGCCCATCTCTCGATGAGGACGAAGTTCCAGAGCGTCGACACCTGCGTCGCCCAGAGAGCGGCGGCGAGGTAGTGCAGCCCGATGAGTCGGGAGAAGAGGCCGAAGGCGAGCGTGTTGACGACGATCCCCGAGGCCCCGACGCTGCTGAAGCGCACGAAATGACCAAGCCGTGGCCCAAAACGGAGCTCGAGCAGCTGCGCCAGGTACCGCGCCCCTTCCACTGTGGAGGCCTTGCTCTCGCCGGCGAAGCGCTCCCCGAACGTGAAGGGAACTTCCGCCACGCGGAGGTTGGGCGTGCGCACGAGGATCTCGAGCAGAATCTTGAACCCGCGAGGCTCGAGGGCGTCCAGGTCGAGAGCGTCCCGGCGGACAAGGAAGAATCCGCTCATCGGATCCGTGACCGGATTGAGAGCGCCTCTGAAGACGAGCTTCGCGGCTCTGGTCGACACCTTCGACAGCACCGATCGGAGGACGCCGAAACTTTCGACCCGATCGTTGTGGCAATAACGGCTCGCGACGACGAGATCCAGCTCGTCCCGGCCGATTGCCGCGAGAAGCACCTCGATCAGCGACGGTGGATGCTGCAAGTCCCCGTCCATGACACAGATCCACGAGCCGCGCGCTCGACGGATGCCTGAGACGACCGCCCCGCTGAGACCGCCCTGGCGCTCCTCGCGACGACGGTGGATCAGGGTGACCCGTCGGCGTGCCCTGGTTGCAGCTGCTCGGACGGCAGCCGGAGTCCCGTCCGTGCTGTCGTCGACGAAGATGATCTCGATCGACTCGTCTCGCGCGGTTGCGTCGAGTTCCTCGACGAGCCTCGCGATGTTCCCTTCCTCGTTTTTCGTCGGAATGACGATCGAGAGCCTGGGCGCTGCCGTATCCCGGCGCGCACCTGCTCGCAGGCGGTCGTTGCTATCCGGCCGCCCAGGCTCCTGCCGTGTCGACGATGTCCTCGGCGCCGCGGAGCCGTCCGACCGCGCCCAGAACGGACCAGTGTCTGGTGAGCTCTCCCCCATTTGCCATCCCCCGTCCCCTCCCGCCGAGGATCGGCGTGCCGCCGACGGTACCGACCGGAGAGGGGTTACCGGAAGACTGCGAATCCTGCATTCGCAACGAATGTGGGCTTTACGGTGGGAATGAAGGATTCACGTACTGCATACGCAGTAGTTGCCTGTGGAGAAAGTTGCACACCCGGTTAACGGGGTGTAAAAGTGTGTAGGACAGGGGGGTGGGGGGTGTGACGATCGACTGCGGCAGCGGTGGCATTCTTGTCATCGATTCTGACGACGAAGGCAGGGCGACTGTCTCCGCTTTGCTTGCGGATGCGGGTTACACGACCCGCGAAGCCGGGACGGGCCGCGAGGGGATGTTCGGGGCGCGGCAAAAGCGACCCGACCTCGTTCTCCTCGAGGTCGACTTGCGCGACATGACGGGCTACGAGCTCTGTCGGCAACTCAGAGACGCGTACGGCGAAGGGCTGCCGGTGATCTTCGTCGCAGCCACGCGCACCGGGTCGGCCGATCGGATTGCCGGGCTCCTGATCGGCGCAGACGACTACATCGTCAAACCGTTCGCGCCCGACGAGCTGATCGCACGCGTCCGGCGCGCGCTGATCAGGACAATGTCACTCTCCAGACATCGAAACGGGTCGCGATCGTCGTACGGCTTGACCGAGCGCGAGCGTGAAGTGCTGGGGCTGCTCTCTCAGGGTCTCCCGCAAAAGACGATTGCCCGTGAGTTGTTCATCAGCCCACAAACGGTCGCAACGCACATCCAGCGAACGCTTGCCAAGCTCGACGTGCACAGCCGCGCCGAAGCGGTCGCACTCGCGCATCGCGAGCGGCTCGTGGATGACGGAGTGGGCCTCTCCCCAGCCCGCGAGGCGGCGCCCTCCTAGCGTCCCGAAGGACCAAATCAGGCGGGCAAGCGCAGCAGCGGGCGCGTCAGGCACGTCGGCCCGCCGTCGCCCTTGCGCGAGATCTCGTCGCCGCGGTAGACCGTCACGTCGACGCCGGCCCGCTCCAGACGTCGCCGCGTCTCGTCGTTCCCCGCGAGGGCGAGACCCCGCCTCGGTGCGAGCGCCAGAACGTTGGGCCCCATCGACTCGAACTCCTCGTCCGGGACCTCCACCGTCCGGATGTCCAGCTCCGTGAGCAGCTCGAGCAGCCGGACGGGCGCCAGCCGCGGATAGACGAGCGCGAGGTCGTGATCGAGCGGCGAGATGTAGGACATCAGATGGAGCACCTCTCCGGGGCCCGTCCAATGCGGGAGGTCGAACGGGATCACCGTCACGCCGGGAAAGGCGTCGGCCAGAGCACCGATGCCCTCCGCGTTCGTTCGGTAGCCGTGACCGACGAGCAGCGTTTCGTCATCGAGCCAGAGCGTGTCACCCCCCTCCACGCACGCCGGTGCCTCGAGCCGGCCCGCGATCGGAACACCGGCGGATTCGAGCGCCTCGACCGTCGCGTCCGGCTCGGCCCTCCTCCCCGCCTTCCCCGGCCGCAGCAAGACCGCACCGGCACTCCCCACGAGCGTCGGGTCGTACGCATAGATCGCATCCGGATTGCCGGGGTCGTGCCGGGAGACGACGACCTCCGCACCAGCCTCCTCGAGCAACAGGCACAGCGCCTCGTGCTCCACACCGGCGCGCAGAGGATCCGGCGCCGACCTCCACCCGTAGTCCAGCCACGCTGCCGCGTCGGGGGCGAGCGGCGGCCGGACGAGGACACGACGAAGGTCGCCCCACATCGACGCCGCGCCGTACAGGGTCGACGCAGCGTGCCTCAGGGAACCACCACCGCGTTGGCCGGGATGCGGCCGTCGAGCAGCACCGCGCGCAGCCCTTCGACGCAGAGCATCCCCATCGCAACCCGCGTCTCCCGCGTAGCGCTGCCGAGATGGGGCGTGAGCACGACGTTGTCGAGCGAGCGCAGCCCGTCCTCCACCTCCGGCTCACGCTCGTAGACGTCCAGCGCCGCGCCGGCAATCGTCCCGACGCGCAACGCGTCGACCAGCGCGCGCTCGTCCACGATCGGCCCCCGCGCGGTGTTCACGAGCACCGCAGTCGGCTTCATCCGCGCCAACCGCGCAGCGTCGAACAGGTGATGCGTCTCGGCCGTCGACGGGCAGTTGACGCTGACGATGTCCGCGTCCGCCAGGAGAGCATCGAGGTCGTCACTGCGCCCTGCGAACACCGCACGCGCCCCGAACGCCTCTGCGAGCCGCGCCACCTCACGGCCGATCCGACCGGGCCCGACGACCAGCAGCGTCTTCCCGTCGAGCCCGCTTCCGAGCATGAACTCCAGCGAGAACCGCCACGGCTCGGCCGAGCGGACGAACCGGTCGCCCTCTGCGATCCGGCGCAGCAGCGCCAGCGTGAGCCCGATCGCGATCTCCGCGGTTGCCCGTGTCAGAACGTCAGGGGTGTTCGTCACGACGATCCCACGCCGGCGCGCAGCCTCGAGATCGACGTTGTCGACGCCGACCGCGTAGTTCGCGACAACGCGCAACCGGGATCCAGCGGCGTCGAAGAACGCATCGTCGACGCGCACCGTGAGCATCGCCACGACGCCGTCCACCCCGGCCAGCGCGTCGACACGCTCGAAGTCGCGGTCGATCGCCTCCGTCACCTCGCGCAGCACGGGCTCGACGAGATGCACCGTCGGTCGCATTGCGGACGTGCCGTTCCCGGGGCCCTAAACTAGTCCGCGAGCACCCGCGGCCGGTGCGAGGTCGAGTAGACGTCCTTGCGCATGATCAAGCCGTCCGCAAAGGGAAAGACGTCGATGCCGTCCCATTCGAGGCGTCGGCCCTCCCGGTCCGTCGCAGTAGCGGTCCACTCGCTCACGACGAGCCCGTCGCGCACGTACAGCCGCCTGCCGCGGAACGTCAGATCGGGCCAGTTCTCGAAGATCCTGCCGATGTGATCGCGAACCGCCGCGCCCTCGACGCGTTCGCCCGCGGTGTGGTTCTCGAAGACCATTCCGGGGGCGTGGAGCGAGACGATCGCCTCGAGATCGTGGGCGTTCCATGCATCGTTGTACCGACCGATCGTCGCTTCGAGCGCCGCCGCTCCGTCTTTCCCGCTCACGCGCGGAGTATCGCAGCCGCATGGGCAGATCGAGCCGACACTGCTGCACCGTGTGCAGGCCCCCATCCGTGGGCGCGGCTAACCCACATCAAGCCTCTGGTGCTGCGGCTGTTGGTCGAGCCGCGCACTCAAGCGCTGGAGGAAAAAACCGCCCGCCAGCATGAACGCGCCGACCGCGAGGAACGAGACCGCCCTCGTCACCGAGCTCAATGCGCTCAGGTCGTAGAGGAAGAGCTTCGCGAGCGCGAAGCCGAACACGGCGAGCCCGCCGAACCGGAGCGGCGCCGAGCGGCGCAACAGGCCGGCGATCAGCAGCCCGAGCCCGATGAGGCCCCAGAACGCCGTCACCACGGTGTGACCGCGCTGGAAGTCGGTCGCGACAGAGGAGGACGAGATCCGCTCCGCCAGATCGAGGATGCCGAGCGAGAGCGCATAGACGGTGAGCCCCGCAGTCAGCCACGCGATCCACGCCCGGGTCTCGACACTGCACGCGGCGAGAGCGGCGCCGGCGGCGATGCAGCTCGCCAGAACCCACAGCGACACACCTGGGTGCGCCGTCGCGTGGACGAGGCGGTCGGGTCTGGTGAGAACTGCGATCGTCATCAGGGTCGTCCCACCGAGAAGCGTCGCAGCCGCGATGAACAGCCGGGACTCCCGCACACGCACCGAGAGCAGCGCGAGAGCGGCGGCCGTCGCCGCGTACGCAACAGCGATACCGCGTCCCTGGATGATCGCCGCCTCCGAGACGAGGAGCGCCACGACCGCGTGGGCCCACAGCACCGTCGTCAGGTTGCGCAGACGCCCGAGACGGAATGTCGCGATCGCCAGCCCAGCGAAGAGACTCGTGGGCGCGAGCACGGCGGCGCCCGCTGCGTGATCTCCCGGGACGAGCTCACCGATCGCCGCCACGAACGAAAGGAGTGCAACCGCCGCGCAGATGCCCGAGACGACGGTGAGCGGCTGCTCACGATCGTCGAGAACCCGTACGGCAACCCCCGCGAGGACCATCGGCACGGCCACGGCGAGGAGCGACACCGCCCCGAGATGATGCCCGAGGTGCGTCCAGTCGTACGCCGGCCAGGCCTTGACGAACGTGACGATCAGCCAGGCAAAGCCGGCGGTCGTGAGAACGTCGTATCGCCGCCGCGCACCCTCCGCGACCGCTCCGAGAGCGACCGCAGCCCAGAGCCCGGTCACGACCGTGTGTCCGACCCGGAACGAGACGTCGACGACGAGAAGCGAAACGGCGTCGAGGACGAGCAGCGCCGCCAGCGCGGCGAGCGCTCCCCGGACGAACGGCCACACGTTCGCGGCCCACGGCGTCTCGAGATCGCGCCAGGCGACGACCGCCGCTGCGAGCGCGACCGCGGCGAGGCTGGGGACGCTCCGCGCATACCCCGCAGCCCCCTGGTCGAACAGCCGGTCGAGCGGCGCCTCGACGGCAAGGGCATGCAGCAACGCGAGCGGGACGTAGACGAGTGCTGCGAGCCGGAACCGCGGCTGGCCGAGCCGGATGCCGAGCCCGCCGAGCGCGATCGCCTCGGCCGCCCAGACGAGCGTGAGCGAACGGCTGGAGAGCAGATCGGCCGTCCCCACCGCCGCCAGCGTCAGCCCGAGCCCGCCGGCGAGCGTCGCGAGATCGCGGCTCAGCCGTGACCCGGCGGCGCAGCTGATCGCGAACACTGCCGCCGCACCGAGCAACGCCGCGCCGGCATGACTCGACGAGGCGAAGACCGTCAGCGAGCCGATCAAGGCGAGGGCTGCCCCCGCCAGCGCCAGCGAGCCGGCGAGCGGATCGAGCGTCTCCTTCTCGGCAATCCGCTGCTGGCCCAGCGCGGCCGCCACGAGCAGGCAGAGCAGCACCGAACCGGAAACGATGGTGCCGACGTTGCCGTCGTCCGCGACCAGGAAGAGCCACAGCATCTGCGCACCGGCCGCGACGGCAGTCGCACCGAGGAGCATCGGCCAGCGCTCGATGAGGGCGAGCACGGCGGCGACTGCGAACACCAACACGACGAAGTCGACGGCGCTCGCCGAGAGCGTCCCGTCGATCGCGTGCAGCGCCGGCACGGCAGCGGCGCCGAGCACACCAAGCCCGGCGACGATCTCGGAGGACCACATCACCGCGACCGCGACGGCAAATGCGGCGATACCCGCCGCGATGGCGAGCGCTGCGGGTTCGGGCACGAGGTCGTAGATCGCCGCAGCTGCAAGGAGCGTCGTGTACGCGCCCGCAATCCCGGCACCCACCGCCGCGAGGGCGGAATGCAGCTGGCCGTACCGGTGCCTCAGCAGGAGGCCGGTGCCGAAGACGAGCGCGGACGCGATGCCGCCGAGCGTGACGCGCGCGCCGTGTCCGATCCACCCGTGGTTCGCGGCGAGGACGAAGAAGAAGGCGATGCCGAGCAGGGTGACGCCGCCGCCGACGACGGCGAGGCCACGAGCACCGAGGAGATCCCACTGCTCGAGCATCTGCCCGAGCGTCCGCGCGGGTTGAGCCGGCTGAGCCGAAGGCCGCCACTCCGGCAGCGGCTGGTCGACGGGCTCGGTTGCCACGGGGGCTGCCTGCGGACTGGGGGGCCAAGGCGGTGGCACCCAGCCGGGCGGCGCCGACTGCGGGTTCGGCTTCCAGCTCGGGGCCTCGGCGGCAGACGCGTCGACGACGTGTGGCGTCGTCTCGACAACGGGCGCAGGGGCCGTGAGGAGCGCCCGCACCTCGCCGAGCTCGCGCTCGAGACCTTGGAACCGGCGCTCGATGTCATCGACTCGTTCCAGCAAGACGTTGCTCATTGCCTGCCTCCCTTGCCCTCCGGGATGAATTGCATGTCTGCTATATAGCGCAGACTTGCTATGCCGTCAAGAGCCGGCTACAGAACAAGCAGGCGGCGGCGCGCACGGAGCGCACCCAGGAGGCGGTCGACGTCCTCGGCCGTGTTGTAGAGATGCAGCGAGACCCGGAGCCGGTCGTCTCTCGAGGACGTGACGATGCGCTCGCCCTGGAGCTCCCGCACGAGTGCGTCCACGTCGGTCGAGCGGACGCACACGAGCGGTCCGCGGCGGGCGGCATCGCGCGGCGTGGCCACGTCGGCTCCGAGCTCGAGCAGGCCGTCGATCAGCTGCTCCGCCAGGACGTTTACGTGCTCCTCGATCGCCGCCACTCCGGCTTCTTCGATCAGTGAGACACCCGCCACTCCGGCGTAGATGTTGGGCACCGGCGGCGTCCCCGAGTCGAACCGCCGTGCGTCCGCCGCAGGCGAGTAGTCGGAGATGTCCATCTGGAAGATGTCCTCGTCGGCGAACCACCCGGTCTGCGTCGGGAGCAGGCGCTCGAACAGCTCACGCCGCACGTAGAGAAAGCCGAGACCCGCCGACGCGAGGAGGTACTTGACCGTCCCACCGGTGACGAAGTCGGCTCCTAGCGCGCCGACGTCGAGGTCGACGGCCCCGACGGCCTGGTAGCTGTCGGCGAGACACAGCGCGCCCTGATCGTGGGCGATCCTCGCGATCTCGGCGACGTCCTGGCGGTGGCCTGTCCGATACGAGACCGTGGTGCAGCAGACCAGCGCCGTCCGCTCGTCGATCGCCTCCGCGAAGCGTTCGACGGGGATCGACCCGTCGGCGTCGGGCAGGACGTGGACGACCTCGGCCCCGCGTAGCTCCTGCGCGTGCGCGATCTGACCGACGGTCGGAAACTCGTACTCGCTGATCACGATCTTCGGCCTGCCGCCGCGCTCGAAGGGCAACGAGCTGACGATCCCGTTCACCCCCTGCGAGACCGAGGTCGTCACGGCCACCTCGGCCGGCTCGGCGCGCAGCAGCCTCGCGAACGCGGCGCGCGCCGTCTCCGCCCGCTCCACCCAGTGCTCCCACTCGGCGCCGTTCTCGTCCCAACCCTCCAGGTACTCCTCGTACGCCCGCCGCACGCGATGCGACAGCGCGCCCTGCGAGCAGGAGTTCAGATACGTCGTGTGCTCGAAGATCGGAAACTCGTCGCGGATCGCCTCCCCCACGCGTGCGCGAATGGCGGTCATGATGCCGCCTCGAGCAGGTACGGCACGTCCTCCTCGTCCGCCAGATACGCGGCGGACGGGCTCCCCGCAGGTGCGAACAGACCGACGACGACGAGCTCCTCGGTCGCAGACGTGTTCTCGACGATGTGCACCTCGCGCGGTCGGATGCGGAACGCCGAACCGGGCGCGAGGGGCTCGGAGCCGTCACGCGTGTGGAAGCGGCCCTCGCCGCGCCAGATCCAGACGATCTCGTCGTAGAGATGGAAGTGCCACGGCGCCGCCCCGGGCGGCACATGACCGACGAAGAGCGTTGCCCGCGTAGAGCCGTTGTGCGGGCCGAACAGCACCTCGAACGAGCGCTTCCCGGTCGCATTCTCGGCATCGACCTGACCCGGCACGACGGTCCGCTCGCGCTGCCCCATGGGCACATGCCGGTCGGCTCCGGACGCGATCGATGCGCGCAGCGCAGCGGTCGGATCGCCGGCGCTCGTCACGTTCGCGCGCTCACCCGCGAGCACGAGATGTGTGACGCCGTCCTCCGGCGTGCAGAGGAACACGATCGTGTCTTCATCATCCGCACCGCACTCGAACGGCTCACCGGCGGCGAGGTGGATCGTCTCCACCGAAAGCTCGGAGCCGGGAACCGGCGGCTGGTTCCCCTCGGCGCTGACCCTCATCGGCCGAGGTACGCCTTCCGCAGATCCTCGTTCTGGATCAGCTCGGAGGCGCGGCCCTCGAGCACGACACGGCCGGTCGAGAGCACGTAGCCGCGGTCGGCGATCGAGAGGGACACGTTTGCATTCTGCTCGACGACGAGCATCGCGACGCCCGATTGGTGGACCTGTTGGATGATCTCGAAGTTCCGCTCGACGAGCACCGGCGCGAGCCCCATCGAGGGCTCGTCCATGAGCAGAAGCCGGGGCCGCGACATCAGCGCACGACCCATCGCGACCATCTGCTGCTCCCCACCCGAGAGTGTGCCGGCGTACTGCGACCGTCGCTCGTAGAGCAGCGGGAAGAGCGTGTAGACCCGCTCGAAGTCGTCCCGCAGATCGGCCTTCGGCCGTAGGTAGGCACCCATCTCGAGGTTCTCGAGCACGGTCATCGGCCCGAACAGCCGTCGATTCTCGGGGACGATCGCGAGACCGCGCCTGATGCGGTGTGCCGTCGGCAGCCGCGTCACGTCCTCACCGGAGAGGAGCACGCGGCCGGTTCGCGGCCGGACGATGCCGAGGATCGTCTTCAGCGTCGTCGACTTGCCGGACGCGTTGCCGCCGAGCAGGCAGACGAGCTCGCCCTCCCCGACGCTCATGTTGGAGTCTTGGAGGATGTGGATCTGCCCGTAGTAGGTGTTGATCCCCTCCAGCTGAAGCAGCGGTTCGGCGCTCACTTGCGCTCTGCCGCACCCGTGCCGAGGTACGCCTCGACGACCCTCGGATTGGTCGCCACCTCCTCGAACGAGCCCTCGGCGATCTTGACACCGTGGTCGAGCGCGATCACGCGGTCGGACACGCCCGCGACGACGTGCATGTCGTGCTCGATCACGAGGATCGTGTAGCCGCCTTCCGTGCGCAGCGTCCCTATCAGCTCGGTGATCTCCTGCGTCTCTTTCGGGTTCATCCCTGCCGCCGGCTCGTCCAGCAGGAGGAGCCGCGGGTTGGTTGCGGTGGCACGAGCGATCTCGAGCCGGCGGCGGTTCGCGTACGAGAGGCTGTACGCCGGCTGATCCCACCGGTACCCCATCAGCCGCTCGCCGAAGAACGCGAGCCGACGCTCGGCGAGCTCACGGATCTCCTTCTCCTCGCGCCTCTGTCCCGGTGTCCGGAGCATCGCCCGGAACACACCCGCCTTCGTGTGCCCGTACGCAGCAGCCATCACGTTCTCGCGGACGCTCATGTTGAGGAAGAGGCGAAGCGTCTGGAACGTCCGCGCAATCCCGCGGCGCGTGATCTTGTGCGGCTCGAGCCCCTTGATGCTCTCGCCGGCGAAGCGGATGTCGCCGGTCGTCGGCTCGTAGACACCGGTGACGAGGTTGAAGAGCGTCGTCTTGCCGGCGCCGTTCGGGCCGATCACGCTGACGATCTCACCCTCGTCGACGTGCAGGTCGAGGTCGTGGACGCACTTGAGGCCGCCGAACGACATCGACACTCCCTGCAGCTCGAGGAGCGCAGTCATACGATCTCGACCCTCTTCTCGCCGAACAGGCCGTTCGGCCGCACGATCATGAGCGAGATGAGCAGGACGCCGAGGACGATGAAGCGTGTCGGCTCGGGCTTGGCGAGCATCACGTTCTCCCAGACGAACGCGGCGAGGTACAGCACGAGCGGGATGCAGGCGAGCCGCCACCACCCGCGTACGAGCGTGAGCGCGAGCACGCACGCCACGAGGCCGACGTACGACACGGGGCTGATCCAGCTCGCGAGATGCGAGGGGACGATCACCCAGTGCGACTCCCAGCTCGGAACGACGCGGCCGTCGGCGGTCTGGCCCGCAACCCAGCGCGAGTCGATCGCGCGCGCGACCGCGTGCACGGCGAAACCGAGCGCGACCGTCGCAGCGAGCACGATCCCGAGGCGCCGGGAGATGCGCAGGGCGGCGAGCAGGCCCAGGACGAGGCAGGCGTAGAAGAGCGCGCGCGCGTTGCCGGGGTCGCGGAGGAGCTCGAGGACAACGCTGACGATCACGGCGCCGATCGCGACGCCGAACTGGTTCCCGGAGCCCCCCAGGATGACCATCGTGTAGACGGTGATGAGGAGCGGGAACGAGAACGTGAGCGGGAACACGCTCGCGTTGAGCGCCGCGAAGAACGTGCCCGTGAGCGCCGCGACGGCAGCGCCGAAGGAGAAGCTCATCAGCTTCAGCCAGTTGACGGGCATCCCCATCACCTCGGCCGCGAGCGGGTCCTCCCGCAGCGATCGCCAGGCCCGGCCGGTCCGCGACTCGTTGACGAGCCGGAGCGCCACGTAGACGACGACGAAGATGCCGAGCACGACGTAGAGGTACGAGACGGCGAAGATGCCCTGGTGCTGCACCGTCAGCGAATAGCCGAAGAAGCTGAGGGGATCGACGCGGAGGATCCCGTTCGCACCGCCGGTGATGTTGCCGAGCCCGAACAGGTTGTCGCCGTTGATCGACAGCGTGAGGAAGATCTGCAGGAAGAAGAGCGTCACGATGGCGAGGTAGTCGCCGAAGAGTCGCCGTGATGGAAGGCCGACCAGGAACCCGACGATCGCGCCGACGATAACCACGAGTGGGATCAGCACGATCGTGGGAATGTGGATCCCGAACTGGTCGGAGCCCAGCATCGCGTACGTGTACGCGCCGACGCCGTAGAAGGCGACGTACCCGAGATCGAGCAGACCGCCCCAGCCGACGACGATGTTCAGCCCGAGCGCGAGCAGCATGTAGAGCAGCGTGTCGAACGCGACGCGGCGTACGTAGCCGCTCGAGTCGACCACCGGGACCAATGCGAAGCCGGCCGCGATCGCAGTGAGCAAGACCCACCAGGGCAGGCTCCGCACCCGCTCCTCCACCGTGCCGAGCACGCCTTCCCGGCGCAGGCGCCGCTCGCCGGAGCGAGCGACCCACTCGTCCTTGCCGATCGCCGGCCCGCCACCAGCCGGTGCCTCCTCGTCGGCTCTCGGATCGTGCTCGTCGCCGCTCACGCCGCCCTACACCTTCCTGATATCGGCCCGGCCGAGGAGGCCCTGGGGACGCACGAGCATGAAGACGATGAGCACGGAGAAGACGGCGAGGTCGGACCAGCGCGTGTCCCAGTAGCCCTGCGCGTACGCCTCCGCGAAACCGAGGATCAGCCCACCGGCCATCGCCCCGGGCACAGATCCGATCCCGCCGATCACCGCCGCGGTGAAACCCTTGAGCCCGGCGAGGAAGCCGATCGTTGCCGTCGTCGGCACACGCAGCGCGAAGAGGACGCCGGCCGCTCCGGCCAGAGCCGACCCGAGCACGAACGTGAACGCAATCACGCGGTCGATGTCGATGCCCATCATCGCGGCGGCCTCGCGATCGAACGACGTGGCCCGCATCGCCTTGCCCGTTCGCGTCTTGTTGACGAGGAACCAGAGCACCACCATCAAGCCGAATGCGGCCGAGATGGTGATGATCCGCAGCATCGGCACCCGAACCGCTCCGATGTTGAAGCCCTTCAGATAGAGCGAGCCGCTCGAGAGCGCAAACGTCCCGTAGTCGCGCTGCTGGGCGCCGAACATCAGCTGCATCGAGTAGGTGAGGAAGAAGGAGACGCCGAGCGCGCTGATCAGCGGCGCGATCCGGGGCGCGTCACGGAGCGGTCTGTACGCGAAGCGCTCGATCGCCACACCGAGAGCGGCGCAGCCCGCCATCCCAGCTGCGGTGATGAGGACGAGGAGCAGCCACACCGGGACGACCGGGTCGGCAGAGCCACCGAGCGCGTGCAGCGCGCCGAAGCCGATGAACGAGCCCACCATGAAGACATCGCCGTGGGCGAAGTTGAGCAGCTTCAGGATCCCGTAGACGAGCGAGTAGCCGAGTGCGATGAGAGCGTAGGTGCTGCCCTCGGTCAGCCCGTTGAGCGTGAGCTGGATGAACTTGTCCACGGCGCGGGGCCGAGTCTACTCGCGGGTTACGGTAGGCCCGGATCGACTCCGGGCCCACCGATCCCGCGAGCGCGAGCTACTGAACGAGCTTGTACGTGCCGTTCGACTGGATCTGGAAGATGTAGAACCGTCCGTTGAACGGGTCGTTGGTCTTCGTCGAGAAGCGGAAGTCGCCGCCGAGGATCCAGTTCTTGATCCGCACATGCTTGACGTTGCGGATCACCGCGCGCCGGTCGAGCTTGCCGTTGCCCTGCGCGCACGCCTTCTGGATGGCCGTGAGCAGGACCTGGACGGCACCGTAGGTCGGAGGACCGAACGAGCCGGGCTGCTGGCCGCCGTTGTCCTTGCTCCAACCGTCGACGATCGCCTTGTTGTACGGGAACAGGCTGATCGGCGCCGCGAAGTTGGAGACGTACGAGCCCGCGAAGTGGAACTGCGCCGGGTTGTTGGAGCCGTCACTCCCGAACACCTTCGCCTTCTTGCCCTGCTCGACGAGCTGCTGGGCGAACGTCTGCGAAGCGGGCGGGGTCTGGGTCGGGAAGAACACGACGTCCGCGTCCGACGGCACCTTGGTCACAAACGAGGAGAAGTCGGTCACCGTGTTCGCGACGGACAGGTGCTCGGTCTGGACGCCCTTGGACTTCAGGTACGTCTCAACCTGACCCGAGATCCCGAGCGAGTACGGCTCCTGGAAGTCGAACACAACGACGTTCTTCGCGTGGAGCTTGTCGATCATGAAGCGTGCGTCGGTCGGCCCCTGGATGCCGTCGTCGGGGACGACGCGGAAGAATCCGGGTGTCGCCTCCTTCGGCTTGCCGTTCACCGACTTCGTGAGCGACGTCCGCGTGGCGGATGGTGAGACTTGGGCGAGTCCCGCGTCGAAGAAGGTTTGGCTGGCGGTGACGACCGCCCCGGACGTGGACGGTCCGAGGATCGCGGCGACCTTGGGATCCGCGACGTACTTCTGGGCCAGAGACTGCGCCACAGCCGGACCAGCCTCAACGGGGTTGTCGCCCGAGACGAGCTGGATCTTGAGCCCGAACTTCGCCGGCAGCGTCTTGACCGCGTACTTCGCCCAGCTCAACTGCTCGTTGCCGAGGAACCCGGCGGCACCGGTGAGCGGCGTGATGAACGCGATTCTCATGGTGCTCTTGCAGTTGATCGCCGTCGCGGTGAAGTGCGCCTTGGCCGACGGCTTCGCCAGCGCGGCCGCGGTCGCGCCGCACGCGACCACGAGCACGAAGGCGAGCGCGATGGCTCTCTTCATGAAATGTGCCCTCCTTGAGTGTTTTGCAGCACGTGCTTCTTCTCTACGACGTCACCGCAGCCGATGGGTTGCCCGCAGCAGGCACGCGAGGACGCTTTGTCGTGGGATTGCTCCGCAGGAAATCTCGCACCAACTACGGTGACATGTCAACGGACGGGGCTTGAGCTGGCGGATTGACGGAGTCAATCCGCCAATGCGGCATTCCACCCTGCCGTATCCAAGAATTGCCGAAAACGCACGGCCTTCCCGTCACGCAACGTCCAGACGTGCACGAAGGGGACGTCGAGGCGCTTCCCCGTTCCCTTGGCGATGCCGCGGTAGCGGCCGAGCACGACGACCTGGTCGCCGCCGTCGACGAACTCCTCCGGGTCGGCGGCGAACTCGGCCCACCAGTCGCGGTCGAGCGGGTCGAAGATGTTGCGCCTCACCTCGTCGAGGCCCTTGTAGAAGCCGCCGTGCGGCAGCCCCTGCGCCTGGTGCCACTCGATGTCGGGCGCCATGTCGCCGAGCACGCCGTCCATGTCGTCGCGCGCGAACGCGTCGTACGAGCGCCTGACGATGTCGACCCCAGTCATGCGCTGGCAAGCCTACTGGGTCAGACCTTCTGGTCTGACCCGCCTGTCGAAGCCGAATCGAGCGGCGAAGGCGGGTCTGGCCGGAAAGCCAGACCCTCGCGGTCGAACCGACCGAACGCGCGAGGACGAGTGGCCCGGCCCCCGTATTCGTGACGGGTGATTGAGGGGCCGGGCACTCACATCCGGAGTACCCGGGGTCACAGGCCACGCATGCGGTCCCGAACAGACTTCTTACATCCATCCCCTCCGCGGAGGGTCACCCGAAACGGGGTATGAACTCGTCGCTCGAGACGTTCAGATCCTCCGGGCGATAGCGTCCGCCAGGATGGAGACCGGGCTTACAGGCAAGGGCGTGCTCGTTACCGGCGGGTCCGGGGGGATCGGCTCCGCGTGCGCGCGAGCCTTCGCCCGAGAGGGTGCGCGAGTGGTGGTCCATTACCACCAGGGCGCCGAGCGCGCCAAGGCGCTCGCCGCGGAGATCGGTGCCGCGGGTGTTGCCGCTGCCGACCTGACGCGGGAGGCGGAGGTGCAGCACCTGTTCGACGCCGCCCGCGAGCTGCTCCGCGCGGTCGACATCTGCGCAGCCGTAGCCGGCGTGTGGCCGACCGCGGACGTTCCGGTGTGGGAGCTCGACGTCGAGCGCTGGGAACGAACGCTGAGGCAGAACCTGACGGCGACGTTCCTGACCGCACGCGGGTTCCTCCGCGAGGTCGCTCGCACCGGGCACGGCTCGCTCGTGCTCGTCGGGTCGACCGCGGGCATCTTCGGGGAGGCGGGCCATGCCGACTACGCATCCGCGAAGGCCGCGATCCAGGTCGGCCTCCTGCGCTCACTCAAGAACGAGATCGTGCGGGTGGCGCCGGCGGCTCGTGTCAACGCCGTCGCGCCGGGCTGGACCGAATCGCCGATGACCCGCGGCAAGGTCGACGCCGAGGCCGTCCGCCGCCTCTCCAGGACGATGGCGCTGCGCAAGGTGGCGCAGCCGGAGGATGTCGCGGCGCAGGTCGTCGTCCTGGCCTCGGACGTCCTCTCAGGCCATGTCAGCGGACAGCTCGTCACCGTCGCCGGCGGCATGGAGGGCAGGACGATCCACGACGTGTGACCCGGACCATGAGAAGAGGCGGCTCAGCGCCGCCCCTTCTCTCTCCAGCCGCAGGATGATTGCCGTCAGTCCCCCGACGTGGAGCTGATGCCGGGTTCGGCAGCAGCAGGCTCTCGCTGTATCCCTCGTTCGAGGGATTTCACACAGCATCAGAAAGGAAGTGGGGAGACCATACGGTCTCCCCACGGTGAGACGGTGCCGCCGCCAGGCTCCGTCCCGAAGCGGCCTCCAAGGAGGCCGGGCCTCGTCACCTTTCGCGTCCGCCGCATCGACGCTGTCCGGTGAGGTGAGCCTCAGTATCTGCATGTCCGACCGCCTGGCAATTCCCCGCCCGAGGGTTGACATCGACGCCAATCGGGGTAATTGCGGCCGGGCGCGGAGTACGGCGAGACGTGTCACTCGAAGGAGTGACCGTGGGCCGCGCCTACACTCATCCGGTGACGAACGGCTTCCTCGAGCGACTCCGGTCGGGCCGCCCGATCGTGGCCGACGGAGGGATGGGCGCGCTCCTCTCAGCGGCCGTGCCGCGGCTGCGATGCCCCGAGGAAGCATGTCTGCGCGCTCCCGAGGCGGTCGTGTCGCTCCACGTCGGCTTCATCAACGCCGGGGCGGAGCTCATCCAGGCGAACACGTTCGGTGCCAACCGGCGAAAGCTCGCCGGGCACCAGCTCGACGGCGAGGTCGAAGCGATCAACTCGAGCGCGGTCAAGCTCGCACGCGAGGCACGCGAGATCACCGGACAGGACGTCCTCATCGCAGGGTCGATCGGCCCTGTCGGGGAAGCCGTGGCGCCGTCGGAGCGGCGCGGGCAGTTCGCCGAGCAGGCAGCGATCCTCGAGGGGCGCGGTGCCGACCTCCTGGCGCTGGAGACCTTCTCCGAGCTGGACGAGCTCGAGGACGCGATCGACGCGACTCGGAGAGTGTCCGGGCTACCGATCATCGCTCTGCTCTCCTTCGACGAGCGCGCCGAGACCGTCGCCGGCGTGAGGGCAGCCGAGGCGGCGTCACGGCTTGCCGGGCTCGACGTCTCGGCGATCGGGGCAAACCACGGCTCGGGTCTCCTCGCCGCACTGGCGGCGCTCGCGGAGATGCAGAACTGCGGGTTGCCCCTCGCCGCGCTCCCGAACCTGAGCCTCGCGCGCCTCGCAGGTGACCGGATCGTCTTCCCGTCAGCCCAGCCCGACTTCTTCGGGGAGTTCGCCGCGCACGCACGCGACCTCGGCGCAATGGTGATCGGAGGCTGCTGCGGTACGACCCCCATCGAGATCGCCGCGATTGCAGGCGCCCTCGCCGACGAGCGGAGGCCGCAGGCACAGCTGATCTTCAGCGAGCGCGAGCTCGTCGTCTCGCTCGGCGAGGACCAGCTCGAGACGGGGCTCGGGCGGGCTCTCCGGCAGGGGGAGTGGGTCGTCTCGATCCAGCTCGACCCGCCGCTCGGCGGGTCGAGCCGGGGGATGATTGACGTGGCGACCGCATTGCGCGAGTCCGGCCGGGCGGAGCTGGTCGACATCAACGACAACCCCGCTGCCCGCGCGCGCATGAACGGGCTGATGGCGGCGGCGGCAATCGAGCGCGAGGCCGGTATCGAGACGATCCCGCACCTCACGCCCAGGGACATGACGCTGGCCGGCCTCGAGTCCGTCCTTCTCGGCGCGCACGCAGAGGGGATCCGAAACGTTCTCGCCGTCACCGGCGATCCGCCCGACCAGGGTGAAGGGCCCGGAGGGCGAGGCGTCTACCAGGTCGACGCGATAGGCCTGGTGGAGCTGATCGGCCAGCTCAACCGTGGCGAGGACGTCAACGGCCGCACGATCGACGCGCCGACGTCGTTCTTCCCGGGTGTCGCTGTCAATCCATCCGCGGATGACCTCGAGCTCGAGCTCGATCGCTTTCGACGGAAGGTGGCGGCGGGTGCGCAGTTCGCGATGACGCAGGTGCTCTTCGACCTCGCCTACCTCGACCGGTTCCTGGCCGAGCTCGGGGGCCGCTCACCCATACCGCTCCTCGTCGGCTTGTGGCCACTCTGGAGCCACCAGCTCGCCGTGCGCGTCCACAATCACGTGCCGGGCATCGTCGTCCCCGACGACGTGCAGCAGGCCCTCCTCGACGCGGGGCCCGCAGCCGCGGACGTCGGCCTGCGTCTCGCGCAGGAGCTCTACGTGCAGGCGAGAGAGAAGGCCGCCGGAGTCTACGTCGTGGCGCCGTTCAAGAAGCCGCTCGCGGCCGTGGACGTGATCGTCTGACGGTCAGGAGTCGGCGCAGGCACTGCTGATCTCGCCCCCGCTTCGCGCATCGGAGAGCAGAGCCGCGACCAGCTGCGCGGGCACGGCGAACCCGCCGTCCTTTCCTGCCCGCCGGGCGAACACGATCGCGCGCACCCTCCCGTTGGCGTCCACCGCAGGCCCACCCGAGTTTCCCGGCCGGATCACGGCCCGAATCGGGGTCACGGAACGCGCGACCGGGAAGCGGCCGTATGCATCACGGACGAAGGTCGGCACCGTCTTCCCGAGTCGGCCGACGACCGCATCGAGTGCGTGGTCGCCCGGGTACCCGAGCACGACGACGGCCGCACCCTTCTCCGGCACTGCCGTTCGGAGAGGGCGCCCCTGCAGCCCGGGGACGCGCAGCACGGCCAGGTCGTCTCTTGGATCGAACGCGGCAACGGATGATCGCCACGACGGCCCTCCGTAGCGGTCGACATACGGATGACGCACACCGGCGACGACGTGCGCGTTCGTGACCACGTATCCGGGTGATGCGATCCACCCCGACCCCTCGATGCCGAGACCGCATGCATTCCCGATGACCCGCACGACGCTACGGCTTGCCGTACGCACGCGGGGTTCGTTCAGAAGACTCGGATCTCCTGGACCGACGTCGAGCCTCGGCCCCGCGAGCGTATCGAACGGGTCGATTCTGCTGAGCACGTCGATGATCCGTGCCGGCGGCAACGCAGTGACCAGAGATCCCGCGATGTGCGAACGCTGGACCGCCCTCCGCAGCGAGTGGTCCCCGGGCGCATAGAGCATCAGGGCGCCGACGAACCAGACGAAGACGAAGCCCGTCGCGGCCCCGAGCAACGCGCCGCCCACGTTGTCGAACGCGCGCAGGAGGCCCAGACGGAGAAGCTCGCGAATCGACCGCCCCCCCGTCACGGCCAGCCACTGGCCGATGCCGGCGCCGACGACGCCGCCGGCCAGCGCCACGAGCGGCGGGTAGATCGACGCGTCGCCCTGCAGGATGTGCGGCGCGATCTTGGCGCCCCCGTACGCCCCGAACGCGAGACCGCTCAACGAGCACGCACCCACCACGAGTCCGCGGCGAAACCCGGCGAGCGCGGCGAGACCCACGACGACCACGGCGCCGATGTCGAGGAGCGTCACGCGCGCCAGTCTACGGACCGCCCCCTGCCCCCACCCTCACGACCACCTCGCTACACTTGCCGTCCCGCGGGGGCGTAGTTCAGTTGGTTAGAACGCCGGCCTGTCACGCCGGAGGTCGCGGGTTCGAGTCCCGTCGCTCCCGCTAAAATACCTGCAAATCGACATCTTTTGGTAAGCGTTCAGGTGGGGCAGGGACCCGCGTCCGCGCGGCGAACGGTTTTGCGTGGAGCGGTCCGAGGCCGAGTCGATCCTCGATGGCGATCGTGAG
>JACXTT010001199.1_pt1 | contig 43822 bp, 31 predicted proteins | sample 9270951 | NCBI WGS metagenome assembly JACXTT01 (sample SAMN15532306, study PRJNA645909) | rock metagenome | isolation source: weathered quartz diorite | place: Puerto Rico | collected 2017-06-21
ATTGCCTTTTGATACCCAATCACGGACAATTCGCGGCTCCCATACCAGTTCAGCAGTCCGACGCCGAAGGCCCGCCGGAACAGCTCAGACTGGCTTTCAACCAGCATCTCCGCGCCGTTCCATGCCGTGTGGACCCAGCTTTTTGAAACTTCCAGCCCGTGCTCGATCACCTGCCGCGCCACATACTCCAGAATGCTGGTGTAGCCGAACACAGCAGCCGGATGGTGGCGTCGCAGCAGTCCCAGGAAGCGTTCAACTGTGGCCTCGCCGACCAGATAACCCCCAATCAACCAGTCGTTGCGCAGCCACGCGCGTGTGCGCTCCGCTCGGCTCGGACCGGCTTTGCCCAAGTCACGGTCGGACCCCCACAAGGCGATGAGCGGCATCCCCGGCCGCCAACCGACTTGAGTGCGGGCATAGTACGTCGCCGCAATGCCTGCACTCACCATCTGCATGTCTTGAAAGAAATGTGTCGGTTCGCCCGTAGACCCGCCCGATGAGTTCAACCGGCCATCCAGGCCGAAACGGTGGGCGATCTCACCCGCCGGAAATCGCGTCACGAGATCGCGCTTGGTGGTGATCGGAAGGGAAGGCCAGTTTCGCCAGACTTCTTCAGCGGTCGCCTCCCGTGCCAGTTCACGCCACTCGGGTAGAGCATCCTCGCGTTGGCCGAAGTAGCGGATGAGCGACCTCATACGGCCGGCGATATCCTGCCTAGCCAGACCGGGCGGCAGGCTTGCGAAATCAGCCAGTTCCCGCACACCATCGCTGGCGCCACTTCTGTTGAGAAATGACTTCCAATACGCCGCGCTGACGAGGTTCAACCCATGCCTCCGGCTGATTCGGCCGATTAAAAAACCATTATTGCACCCTCAGTTCAAGAAGGGCAGATCAGGTTAAATCCTTACAGGTTACTGCCTCGCCTCATGAGATAATGGAAAGAACACCTTCGGGCCGTGCTGGAATCTGAGCGCGGATGAGACCGCGTTCCGTCGGATTCCAGGCAGTGCTGATCGATATGAGAGAGGCGATCCTCATTGTTGTCGTGTGCGGGCTGGCAGCCATGGCGTTGGTGCGCCCACGCATCGGACTATATAGCTATATCTGGTTCGCCTTGATGCGCCCGGACTATTTTGCCTGGGCCATCGGCAGTTTTCCCTTCTCTCCCATTCTGGCAATAGCAACTTTAGTTGGTAGTCTGAGGTATTACTACCGTTATCCGATCGTTCTCCAACAGTCACTCAGCCGCGCTTTGATTCTGTATCAATTGCCGGTCATTGCTTCCGTCTTCCTCGCGGTTTACCCGGCACTGACTTACCCACCCTTTTGGGAATTTGAGCGCATTGTCCTCATGGCGCTTCTGATTCCGGTTCTGATCGAGTCCATAGAACACTTACGCACTCTCTTCCTGGTAATCGTATTTTCCTTGGGCGCGATCGGTCTGAAATTCGGGCTTTTCGGCTGGAGGGTCGGGGGCATCTCATTTTCGGAGGGCTACGCGGGCTTGGATAATAACGCATTGGCCCTGGCCCTGGTGGTCGCACTGCCGTTCTGCTGGTACATGCGCTCTCAGGTCGAGTCCCGATGGCTCAAGCTTGCCATGGTTGCCATCATTTTTGGCTGTGTGGCGACTGTGATCATGACGAAATCGCGAGGCGCCTCGCTGGCCATGGCTACCACATTTCTGTTGATGACGGTCCGGTCGCGAAAAAAATTTACTGTTGCCATTCTCCTCGTGCTTATCGTGGCGCCGTCGATATACCTAGTTCGTGAACAGTACTTGACGCGCATGTCTACGTTGCAGGATCCCACGGCAGACTCCTCCGCTAATTCACGAATCATCCTGGCTAAAGCCTATTTGGAAATGTGGAAAGATTATCCGGCTTTTGGCGTTGGATTCGGGAACGATAACGGGATCATGTTGTTGCCGCACTATATATCCAATGAGAGGTACGCCCAGCTCAAGATACACAATACATACCTGCAAGTCTTAGTGGACTCAGGCATATTCGCACTGTTGATCTTCGTTTACCTGCTGTTCGGCGCAATTATCCGCCTCTACTCATCCATAAAGCTCTGCCGCTCCGAAGGTTCCGGCCTGGCAGTCTACCCGATGGCAATGCAAACGGCCTTAATCGCGATTGCGCAATACGGGCTCACAGGGGGGCGCGAGCGCTACGACTGCCTATATTTTCTTTTGATGGCCGCCTCGGCCTGGTTCCTCATCCAGCGCGAATCGCGATTGACGCCCGCAATCGTGACGCCTGCGCCGGTGCTAGCAGAGGCGTGACGCTCTTACACACTCCTCCAAGCGGTCGTCCCTCATGATTTCTCGCGGATTCGCATGATCGTGGAAGCGGAAAAACGATCGCTGTTTCTCGACTTCGCCAGTGGGATTGCTTTCTATTCCATACCCGTGCTGGTGCGCGCGGCAGCGAGCTTCCTCACGGTCCCGGTCTATACGCGGTTTCTCACGCCTACCGATTACGGAACCCTTGAGCTGCTCGACCTCACATCGTTCCTGGTTGGCGTACTGATAGGGACAAATTTCGGCCACGCCGTCTTTTACTATTACGCCGCGGCAAAGAATGACGAGGGCCGGAGCCGCGCCATCAGCACTGTCTTTTTCGGTTCGCTGCTTCTGGGAGCTTTCGCCGGCGGTATCGGCCTGCTGCTTCCGGGAGTCGTCAGCCAAGCTCTCTTCGGCAACAACAGCTACGTCATTTACATCCGAATCCTGTTTATGACCCTGGCCGTGGCCTTTCCGGCCGAGGTCGGGTTGTCGTGTATCCGGGTCCTGAACCGGCACCGTACTTATGCGATTGTGTCAGTAACGCGGCTGCTGGTCGGGGTGGCGGCGAACATCGTTCTGCTGGCGGTGTACAAGATGGGATTCGCCGCCATGCTCTGGGGATCGTTCATTGTCACCGCCGGCACCGCGGCCTATATGTTCTGGTTTTGTGCGCCGTCGTTCCGTGTCCTTCCCGATCGGCATCTGTTCTGGTCGATGTTAAAGTATTCGTGGCCGCTGAACATCAGCGCCCTGGCGATGCTCATTCTTGATCTGGGTGACCGGTATGTGTTGAAGAGAACGGTATCGCTGGCTGAGCTGGGCATTTACGGCCTCGCCTACAAACTCGGAATGATCGTTGGAACGGTCAGCCTGATTTTCAATCAGTTTTGGAAACCGAGGATGTTCACCCTGATGCGCCAGGAAGGGGGAGAGCGCAGGTATGTCCGGATCTGCACTTACTACACGCTTTCGCTCACACTGGTTTGCATGGGCTTGAGCTTGTTGCTGTGTCCGCTGATTCAGGTTATTGTCGGCCGTAGCTTCGTATCCGTGGCAAACTACATACCAGCAATTGCGGTTATCTACCTTATTCGCATGGTGGGAGACTTTTTTCGGAACGCCTTCTACCTGAATAAAAAGACCGTAAAAGATGCGCAGATAACCTGGTTCGGAACCGCCGTGTGTGTCACGGCGTACTTGACCTTGATTCCCCGGTTCCGCCTCTGGGGCGCGATCATCGCCACGGGGATCAGCTTCGGGTTGATGCTCGGAGTGAGCTACTGGCAGGCGCAGAGAGTGCAGCACTTCACATTCGAAATCCGGCGGATGTTGTTGATCGCGGGTTCCGGAATCGCACTGATCGCGATTTTTCTCGAGATTCAGCCCGTGGGGATGTACTCACAGTTGACGCTGGGGATCACGTTGATCTTGGGCTATCCGATAGTGCTGCTTCTGTTAGGTCTGGTGAAGCCGGAGGAGAAGGCGGCCATCCGGCAAGGCATTGCAATGGTTCGCGGTTGGATTGCCAGTCGCCGAAAACCGCTGCAGGCCTCATAGTCCGGAGCTTCGCGGTCCGGACTGGCTTACTTGCGATACGCGTAAAACGGAGCCATCGCCTTGAGCCGTTCCCGGATTTCCGGAGACCGGAGATCCGGGCATTCGCCGCTCAGGACCGACAAAGCGGTCTCCATCACCCAGCGGTGGGAATCACAACGGATGGAATTGAGAGTGCCGAGAGCCTCTCGTGCTAATGCCGGCGGTAAACCGTCCGCTCGTGGCGCGGGCGTGCCGACCCAGAGATCCAGAGCCGCGCGTCCAAGGTTGAGCGTATCCTTCATCCTCTTGCGCCACGTGAGGCGCGAAGATGCCAGCCGGCTGCGTAAGATGGGTTCATAGGCCGGCAGCCGATCGGTAGCGAGTTGCTGCCAATATCCGTCAAAATCCTTGCTGCCCAGGATCTGTGAGAGCTGTTCCAGATACGCGAGGTGTTTTGCGGCATCCCTGCGGCTTCCAAGGCGTGCCACACGGTCGTCTGCGCGTTCGTACGGCAGGATTTCAAGCATGTGGATACGCCGGTCTCGCAGGTGCGCGAGAACCATATATCCCCAGTCGCAGTAATCATAGCGGCGCCCGTCCCTGCTGTCGAAATAGAAATCTCCCAAGCTATAAAAAATGTAGCCGTTTCCGTATGGTTCCCATCCCTGCGGCACGTGCGGGTGATGGCCGATCACCAGATCCGCCCCTGCATCCATGAGACGTTGCAGTTGCCGGCGCCGCCGTGCCGAGGGGAGCGGCATCAGTTCGTTGCCGCCATGCGCGCATACGATGACGATATGGCTCTCTCGTTTTGCCCGGGCTACCGCCTCCTCCACTTCCGGGCTGGTGAGCCACGCCGTCCCTGGACGGTTGCCGTCCGTAATCCCAAATTCGCGTTCGCACACGGACAGGATTTGCACGCGGGTCTCGCCTGGCAGCGAGAACGTCAGGGGCCGCATGGCCCGCTCTACATTGAGGCCCGCGCCAACATACTGGAGATCGCAATCCTTGCACAGGCGCATGGCATGCTGCAGCGCTTCGGCCCCGTAATCCATCGCGTGATTATTGGCCATCGTGCAGGCGTGAAAACCGCACGATTTCAGAACCTGTGGCGCACACTGGTGCATTGCCAGGTGCGGGCCGCTCTTCGGAATGCCTTTGATGCCACCCGGTGTAACGCTGCCTTCCAAGTTCACAACCGCAAAACCGGATTGCTGAATGACCTTCAGGATCTCCGGACTGAACAAATCGTCCGGCTTGTGAATGGAATGTTCCGGGCGGACCCAAAAATCAGCTGCAAACAGGATGCTAGACTCGTTGTTGGCAGGGAGTTCGGCCGAGTGGAGTTCACACGAGGCATTCACGAGCAAGTCGGGAAGACCTGCCGCACTCGCGATCATGGAACACTCCAAGGCAAGAAGCATTGATAGAAACTCTGCCGCGGCGACAAATCGTGAGGCTCGATGTTGTATGACACAGACGGTGGTTTAGTTTGGGGCTTCGAGCTATTTACCCTCGAGATTTGTGCCGGAACTTCGGGATCCCGGCGGAAAATCCTTCCGCATTACGAGCAGGCCATTCCATAAGAAACAATACGTTTGTATCTTGACTGAAAGGTAACTCCGGTATATGCGAAAATCCCTGAAAGTCAGCGGGTGCTCATCCGCGCTGCGCAACCGCGGAGTGAGTCTCCTGAATAAGTTTACGACTGGGTTTAGCCCCAAGGCCTCCGAGAAGATGGCCTTGCCTCCAGGTTGCAGTAAGCGGTGGATTTCTCGGGCTGCTGTAGTCGTATCCATGTGGTGCAGAATCGCGCGCCCGTAGATTAGGTCGAAGCTCTCATCCCGGTACGGCAGCCGCTCCGCATCCGCTTGGCAGAAGCGGAGCCTCAATCCCCGGCGCGCAGCCTGTTGCTGTGCCTGGACTAGCGCCTCTTCAGAGAGATCGAAAGCGTAGCCGCCATCTACCCACAGAGCGTCTCCCGGTCCACATCCGAACTCGAGGCACCGCCCATCGTTAGCAGACCCCTCAACTTCACGCCTGTAGTCCAACATAGCCCGCTCGAGCAATCGGTAGAACATGGAGACCGCCCGGCGCCGATGGTCACTGAAAACCTCGTTGTGAAACGTGCGCTCACGATCCGGACGATCTGTCTCGCCCTTCAACATCGCTATCTCGCTTTAAAGCTCATCCTCAGCAGTTCCTGCGACCGGATTTGTTCCCAGATTGAACCGGGCTCGACGGAGTTCTACCCAAGCTGAGTGGTGTAATGTGCTTCGCCCTTGATTACCCACACCGGCGCCATCCTGGTCCTTGTAACTCTCGACACGCTTCAAATTTACCAGCTACGATAACACACGCAACCCACTGACGGCAAAAGAAACAGCTCCAGTGTGCCGTCGAGAAACGGTGGGAGGCCAAAGCGATGCTTTTGCCAAGGGCCGAAACGAGGGAAGGGCAACCTGCCCGACTACCGCGCCATGCAAACGCCGCTGAGCGTCGATTGTATTTCCAACTGGACATCGACCACATCGCACTTTCCGTCGCCGTCCAGATCCGCCGTTCCGCACGGCCTGGTTCCCAGCGCAGATTGTATTGCCAGCTGGACATCGACGACATTCACCTTACCGTCGCCGTTGAGATCGCAGTTCGGCGCACTACTCGTCGCTCCGGCAACTCTCGGAATCACCGCCCACTTGATGTTATCCGCGCTGGTCCAGGTGAAAGCATCGAGTACATTAGCCTTCATGAAATTCCAAGCCTGCTGGCTTGCCGTGCTTAGTGTTACCTGGTGAGACATGGCGACGGCGACCATTCCTGAGAAAATGTACTCGTAGCCGTCGTTGGTGAAGTACATTCGATTGGCGTAGTCAGATGTGTAGGCGTTGCGAAAATCAGTCCAGTTGGAAAACCAGTCCCACGTCCCAACCTTCGTGGCGGGATACCGCCCCATCTGAATGAGGTAAGGATTGGAGCATTGCGTGATGAGATCGATGTAGTATTTAGCGGACCATTGCGCAATGGCCATTGACGGAAAGCCCAGTTCGGCGGCCCTCCCCAACGCGAACATCATGTAGTAGACGCCGTAACCGTTGGCCTCGGCAACCTTGGTACTGTCCATTCCATAATACGGGCTGCTGGTTTGCACGAAGGCGGCGCCGCCCCGGCTAAACAGATTCAACGGCGATAGGCCGCACGCGTTGTTCTGCACTGTGTTGGCCCAGGTCCACGTCGCCAGATAACTCGGATCGGTACCCGAGGCTGGAACATTGTGCCAACCTTCCATTCCCGCAATCGCATCCCTTGTCAGGGTTTCGAAGTAGCTTTTTTCCGGAGAATCATCTGGACTTACGAACGCCGTGTTCTCACGGGCGCGGAGAATCCAGGCTTGCGTGCGTATCTCCTCCCAGTAGGGATAAGCGTAATAGTGCATCGCGACCGGGTCGTATTTGCACTGTTCGCTGATAATCGTTCCTTCTGCACCCGTGGGGCCGCGCATATATTCTGCGGCTACGCCCACGGGGCCAAGCGTGTAGCCCGCTCCGAAAGAGGCCCAGAACCAGGACTCCTCGAGATACCAGAAATCGCCGGTCAGCGTATAGATCGGCGTATAAGGCTCCCATGTGTGGTTCATACCCAGCGTCCAAATGCCGTTGGAACTCGAACCTACGAAGACCGGCTCATCGCCGGGTGCGCGGTCAGTGCGTTTCAGATTCCTGGTTATGATGGAGGGCCGGCTGGTCAATGAAAGAACGTGCCCCAGGCCGGATTGCCTGCACAGATACGTGCAGCCGTTCGATTCTGATCTCGTCAGGGAATTGCCTGTATTGCCCTCCCGGTAATGAAACACCCATGCCGCTCCCAGATCCGCGCTTTCGGTGGCCATCTGCTTCGCACGGTTGTCCATGGTGTAAAGCCACCAGATATCCCAACCAGTATAGAAGCCGGTATGATCGTTGTTTCCCCCCGATCCCATGGTGGTCTGGATGGTTCCGCCTTGATACAAGTCTCGATCTGACGCAAGCCAGGCATTATACTTAGTCTGGATTGCAGCAAACGAAAAGCTCTTAGACGTATCGAAATTATATAGGAAGCGCGTGGCCACCACATAGGGGAAGTTGTGATCGATCTGTATCTCCGAAGGCTGGCCGCCGATCCAGAATTCCTTAGTCCACCTGGTAGCCGCACGATGAATCACTTGCGGATTGGTATAGACGGTGGCGGGCCCCGTGTATCCGAGTTTTAAAGCTAGGGAATAAATCTGGTCTTGTAACTTCTCGCTATCGGCGACCTCACCGATAAACCGCACTCTTACCTTGTTAATCCCCGGCCAGAATGTTACGTGAAAGATCGGGCGGAACGACTTATACGAACTGCTGGGCGCCGCCTTCCAGATATTCGGATATACCGACATGCCGCTTCCCCAGAAAGAGCTAGTGCTACCCCTTCCGCTTGCGGAAGGGCAATTGCCAGGGGTTCCAACCGTCAAAGTATTGGGGGTCGTGGAAGTATTCACCGCACAAATTGAAATGTCCTCCGCCGCAAGATTGCTGGAGGTATCAGTAGTGTTCCCATTCACGCGGATCAGCATGGGTGCTGTCCACCCCGAGGCATCCGTTACCTTTATGATTGTGTCGCCAGCATTGATTTTTGCCGCAAGCGTGGTCACTTTATCGTTCTGCCATCCGAGATCGTAGGCCTTGGTGATGTGATCGGCTATGATGACGGTCGTTGCTACCGGCCCGGAGGTCCAATAAGTATACGCTCCGGCGTCTAACATGGTTCGCGCGGACGCGGTGCCCGCTGAGCAGCCGGGGCAGCTCGGCGCGCTGAGTGCCATTTGCGCGTCGAAATTGTAAGCTGGATCTTCCATCTGCGCCGTTGTCAGCGGCGTGTTATTTCCCGAGGCTTGATTTTGAAACGTTACGGTAATCGTGGCATTCGCCGCCAGTGATGGAATTATAAAAGAGAGAATCGCATGCTTGACGGAACCATCGCTGTAGCGCTGCTTGACATCAGCCTGAGTCAATACGGCCGAGCCATTAATCACAGCTTGTGGATAATTTGCAATTTCCCCCTGCAGGAAGGGCCGTCCGATCTGAACCGGGTAATTACTACTCGATACGCCTGCTCTTTCCGTGATTCTAATCGAATCGGTAACTGCCAGACATACACCAATATTCATCCATAAAATCGCGAGAATAAGCCGCACAGAGCCTCCAGGTGAAATGGACAACCCGCCTGACCCGCGGATGTCGCGTTCCGGTCTGCTTGCCCTCCCGCGAACCCAATGGCAGCGCCTGATACAGGCCGTTCCTCGGACGCGATCACAGGGGCAACGTCAGTTTTTGGCGATTACAGCAGGTTCGCCAGCAACCATATGGCCAGATTCTAAGCGTACACTCAAACAATGCAGCATCTGGGCGCGATCTACAATATTGAATATGGTTCGGGTACTCCTTGTCAACCGAAGTTAACAGGTTGGTGTTGCATGGAGGGCCATTGCGAGCAGTTCTAGCGTCACTATCCTGCTGAGAATACGTGAACTCCCCGGAAAAGTCCGGTCGGAAAAATTCACCAGTCTCTCAAGCTCTTTTGGGCGAAATAAGTCCCGCGTGGCCATGCGATGCGGATTCAGAAGGTCCCGCACCTCTTCAAGCTTCCATACTTGTGACTGAAGAGTCGGAACGGGCGGCCCCGCGGGCGCGCGATGTAGAATCTTCCTGCGTACTTTTTGCACCGCCTTCTGTTGCATCTCCGCTACCAGGGGCCAAAACAGATATGCCGTGTTCCATCTCAGAGGTAAGGCCGGATAACCCTGCGCTAGAGGAATGGCTGCTAGGCTGGGATCTAAGTGCTCGATCAGCCGGCGTGTCATTCGATTCCGTACTCTCGCCCGTGGCGGCGCCGATAATGCAACCTCCATCGGTTTGCGCCACATAAAGGGCGAGACACACGGCCATACCCGGCTGGTAGCACTGGCGATGCGGCCCTGCCAGCGCTGCATGCGCAGCGTGAGATACACGTTGTCCAGCTTCGCGGTATTGGGTAAGTCTTTTAATCTTCCGTTTGCCCGATCGATAACATCCGAAAAATGATCGGTCAGCGTGTTCGGGAAAGAGCGATCCAGCAACTCTGGAAGCTGCTCGAACGCAAACCGTTTGGCCGCCACTTTCCGCCCGTCGAAATGGTCGTGCCAGCCCGTAAATGGAAACAACAATTCCCACCAGTAGCCTTTGCAGATTTCTCCGTTCGATCCATTTATGGTGACGTCAAATTGTTCCGCCAGCCGGCTGTGGACGTCGTAGACGCTGGCATACAGCAGGACTTCGTATTCGCCGTCGCATAACGCCAACGATTCCTTTGCCCTCTCCCACAGCGTCGTCGCGGATGTGATCCGCGGCGCCTGATGTAAGTGCCGTAGCCCCAATTCTCCGGCGATTTGTTTCGAGATCATGACATCCGGCAGATCCGCGGCCCCGTTCACTACCGTCTGAAAGTCACACCCCGAACGCAGAATCGCCCCGAGTATTGCCCTGGAATCGAAACCGCCTGTTAGGTCGCAAACCGGGTTGCGGAAGTTCTTTTGAACCGTGAGTATCGATTCCTCCAGCGCCTCGGCGAGCTGCGGAACGTCGCCGCGAAGGCTGGACCGGTCGTACATCGCATTCCCGAGATCCGCATACAACTCTCGCGAACGCAATTTGCCGCGCTGAAAGTGGAACTGGGTGGCAGGTGCCAGTTTCTCGATTCCCGCGAAGAGCGTGCGTTGCTCGAAAATCGTGCCCGTTCCCAGGAACTCCCTTAATGCAACAGGATCCCAGCGTGGACCGTGTAACGCCGCGATAATCATGGACGATGTTGACAGCACCAGGCACGAGTCAACCGTCGCCATGTAAAGGTGCAGGCTGCCGAGGCGGTCCGTGACCACCGTCAGGTAATCGCCGCTGCAGCTGCCGCACGCCAGACCGAAGATGCCATCCAAGTCTGTTAGGTAGGTTCCGTCTCTGGCGTCCAGCCGCGGTATTTCCACCAGCAGCAAATCGAGGCCGTCGGAGCCGGTCACTCCCCGGTAGAAATAGGTCCCGGCGCCGCAGATCCAATAACGGCCATCCGCGCTGTGGCGTATGCCAGGCGTCTCAGCTTTGAGGCGGGAGAACTTCGCCACGGCCGTCGAACCGACGGTTAGTTCACTGCACGGCTTCAGGTGAGATAGCGATTCGTACAGGTTAAGTGCGGTCGTATAGATCGCGCGTGCCTGCACCGGATCTTCCCCCTGGACGACAAGAATCTGCCCCATTCCGTTCGCCTTTAGCTGTGCGCGAGTTCTTCGGTTAGCTTCATCCTTGCGGGCGGGGAAGGCGCCGGATGTTGGTAGCAACGGTCCCATTTAGCCAGCATCAGTAGATTCCAGAGCTTTCGATCGTGATTGCGAAGTCCGGACTGGTGCTGATCCCACAACCGCCGTGTCTCCGTCAGGCTGATATACCGCTCCATATCCGGCCGCATGACCGCCGATTCGAAAACAGGTTTCAAGCTCGTTCGCAGCCATTCTGCCAGCGGCACTTGAAATCCCATCTTGCGCCGTGTGATCGCCGGTCGTGGGACAAAACTCGAGACGGCCTCTTTCAGGACATACTTTCCTGCACCCCGATGAAGCTTGAAACCAGTGGGAAAATTGAGCGCGAGATCAGCAAGTCGGTAGTCCAGTAACGGCGACCGTACCTCCAGTGAGTACGCCATGCTGGCGCGATCCACTTTGACCAGGATGTCGCCGGAAAGATAAGTCTGAAGATCCACCGCTTGTAACTGCTGCATGGGCGGCAGGTGACTCACGGTGCTGAAGCATGCTCGAAACCGTGCGCCCTGGGAGTAATCGCCATGGGTCAATTGTTGATTTTGGGATAAGATCGCCCCCAGACCTTCTTCGTCGAAGCACGACATGGATCGGTAATACGCGTCCGCCAGCTCCATCGACACTTCTTGTAATAGTGTCTTCGCCCGGAATACCTGGGGCAGATAATCGAACTTAGGATAATGCTCGCCGGCGAAACGAACCACCGAACGGCGGAACCAGCTCGGAAACATCTGGCGTAGCTTATGCTCCAGCACAACCAGCCGGTACCGCCGGTAGCCGCCAAAGATTTCATCGGCGCCATCCCCGGATAGAGCGACAGTCACATGCTCCCGCGTCATGTTGGATAAGTACAGGCAAGGTATGGCCGATGAGTCGCCAAAAGGTTCGTCGAAGTAATACGCCAGGGTCTCGAGGATCTCATCGGCCGCCGGTGAGACCACGTGCTCGTGATGATCAGTCCGGTGTTGCTCGGCCGTCAAACGCGCAAACCGCAACTCATCGTAATCCTCGTACGTGAAGCCGATTGAAAAAGTCTTCACTGCCTCGGTGGCATGCTGCGCCATCAGGCCGACAACAGCGCTCGAGTCCAACCCGCCGCTTAGAAACGCGCCCAGCGGGACGTCGCTGATCATCCGGCGCTGGACGGCGTCCGAGAATAAGTCGTGAACTTGAGTTACCGCGGTTCGAAAATCATAGCTGGGTTCGGTATGGAAGTTCGGTTGCCAGTACCGTTCGATGCGGACGCCGGATGCACCCACTGTCAACGAGTGCGCGGGAGCCAGTTTGAACGTATTTTCGTATATGGTCTCGGGGTCCGGAACATAGCCCAGCGAGAGAAAATCCGCGACAGCCGCTGTGCTCACCGAACGGTCGAAGCCGGGCAGTTCATGGAGCGCCTTCAATTCTGAGGCGAAACACAAACGGTATCCCGGCACTTCAGTCGAGTAGTAGAGCGGCTTCTTGCCGAAGCGGTCGCGCGCGAGAAAGAGTTCCTGCCGGCGGTCATCCCAGATGGCCAGCGCGAACATCCCGTTCAGATACTCCGGCAGACGAGCGCCCACTTCTTCGTAAAGGTGCACCATCACTTCGGTATCGCTTTGCGTGGCGAAGAGATGTCCTCGGGCGATCAGGTCCCGCCGCAACTCCAGGTAGTTGTAAATCTCTCCATTGAAGACGATCTGTAGACTGCCATCTTCGTTGCCCAGAGGCTGCGCCCCACCGGCCACATCGATGATGCTGAGCCGCCGGTGGCCGAGGGCAACGCGGCCCTTGCAGAAGTAGCCCGAGCCATCCGGTCCTCGATGCGCTAGACGATCGCACATCCGCGCTACCAGCGAATCGCTAGTGACGGGCGCTCCCTTGGATATGAATCCTGCGATCCCGCACATCCTCCTAGGCGCTGCCTTTCTCTATCTTGGCGCCTGGTTGGATGCTCTGTGGGATGTCGGAATCGCCGCGAAAAGTCGAATTCACCGGCTCGAAAAGCCAGGTCGCATCGCTGCTCAGCAGGCTGGCGATCTTTTCCCGCATTTGCGGGCTCGGCTCCCTGAAGCCATTCACGATCTTGCTGAGGATCGTTTCATCCATCCCCAGCATCTTCGCCAGACGGTTCTGCCGGATGCCGGTCTTCCAGAGTTGTAGCTTAAGATTCGGATACATGGGAAACTGCCCGGAGTCCTCTACTCGTCATAAACTCTCTCCGCTGCGGTCGGTTCTAACTTCCCGCGTAATAATACCGGTCTGGAGTCTTCCACAGGAACCAGTCACGTACGCAGTTCATCACCACGCCCACCAGACGATCCTTCGGCACGCTCTCCAGAGCCTTGAGGCACAGCTCCCGGTTCGTATGGTCGGGCCGCACGACCAGCACTACGCCGTCGCAGTGAGACTGGATCAAATCATAATCGGCCACCGTGGCCATCGGTGGCGCATCAAAAATCACAAACTTGAACTGTTGCCGCACGGTGGCGCATAACGCGGCCCAGCGGCTCGAATCCAGCAACTCCGTCGGATTCGCTATCGGCTTTCCGCCCGGCAGCACGAAGAGGTTGGGGAACTGCTTTGCCTGTACGATCGCGTCTTCAAGTGCGCAGGCGCCTCCCAGAACATCGGCCAGTCCGGGTGCCTGCGGAATGCCCAGCAGCTTCCCGATTTGCGACCGCCGCATGTCCCCGTCCACCAGCAGAACTTGCCCCTCGCTCTTCAACGCCATCGCGCCCGCCAGGTTAATGGATGTAATGGTCTTCCCGTCTCCCGACCCCGTGCTGGAAATCACGACCAGCCTGGGCTGTTGCGGGTGCTGAAGGATCTTGGTCCGCGCCACTCGGTACTGCTCGCCCGCGCGCGCATGGTCGGCGTCAAAAGGCAGGATCGGACTCTCGGCCGACAGCCGGAGGGAAACCTCGCGTATGCGCCGCCCGTTCGGCGGCACATCTGGCGCCATCTCCTCGAGCTCGGAAACCGGCTCCGGCGGAGCAGCAGGCTCGGCGGTACATGGAATGGCGATAACGGCCGCTACCTCCGCGGCAATGGGCTCGGTATCGCGCACGATGTCTTCCACCAGCGTCGATCCGCCCGTCTGATCCGCCTTCGCGCCCGGTGTGGACGTGACCAGTGGCAACGTAAAATCGGCAACATCGCCGGAAGTCTTCTGCAACGCTTCGAAGATTTTGCTCATTTGTCTGTTTCGCCTCCGTTACCTTCTGTTTCCTGGTCTTAGCCTGTAGGCCAGCCGTCTCAGCTTTGATGGTCCCGCCTCGTGGGACGGATATCTCTCCAGGGTGGGCATTGGAATCGGCACGGGCCCGGCTGGTGCCACATCGTTTGTGACCGCTGCTAGGCCCGTGCCGTTGGTTCCCGTTCTGTATATAGGCGCCATCCCCCCCTGTCGAAGGCGGCCGTTTTGGTCCGTCAGGTCCAGATCCCGCGCCACTTCTCCTATATGTGCCGTCCCGATACTGCTGATTCCTTCGCCATAGGCCAGCATCAGGGCATTGTCACAGAGCACATTCACCATTCGCGGAATTCCGCGCGAATACTGGGCGATGGTTCGCACCGCCTCCGGTTGAAACGGATGCGCCTGGCTGGCGTCCGCCCGCTGCCAGCGGTGTTGGATGTAATGCGCCACGTCCGGGGCTGAAAGCGGATGAATCGCCAGTCGCACCGCCACGCGTTGCTTGAGCTGCCGCAGATCCTGCCGGTTGAGTAAGTCGCCCAGCTCGGTTTGGCCTGCCAGGACGATTTGCAGCAGTTTGCCCTCCGGTAACTCAAAATTACTTAACAGCCGGATTTCCTCCAGCACGTCCGGCGGAAGTTTGTGGGCCTCGTCCACTACCAGAACCGGCACGCGGTTCTGCCCGTATGCTTCCGTCAGGAATTCCCGCAATATAGTTAGCCTCTGAGCCTTACTCGCCGGAACTTCGGCGATCCCAAAATCCAGCAGAACAAGCTCCAGGAACTCCGCTGGTGTCAGCGTCGGATTCAGCACCACGCTGAAGCACGCCCGGGACGGCGGTACCGACTTCAGTACACGAGTCAGCAGCGTCGTCTTCCCGGTTCCCGCGTCGCCCGTTAGCACCACGAATCCCTTCCGGCTCAGAATCGCGTATGTCAGGCCTGCCAGAGCTTCCCGGTGTGCCGCCGAAAGAAATAGGAACGACGGGTCCGGCGTCATGCCGAACGGTTCCTTTTGCAGTCCAAAAAACTGGTAGTACATGGCTACATCCGGCTCCAGGCAAAGTAAAACCCGATCACCACCACCAATGCCAGCGAGATAACGGCCGATGATACCAGCGCCCGGCGCAGCAACCCTGGTTTCGAGCCACTCGCCACAAAGTCGATGTGCGGAACTCTCCCGATGGCCGGGACGTTCGCCGGCAATTCCCATTCACCCAATAGGGACCCGGACTTTAGTTCCCTCACCACCGCGAATGACAATCCGATCAGTATGGCGACTGTGCAACCTAGCCCGGCAAACAGCGGGCGGTTGGGACTGTACGGTTTCTCCGGAATGCGCGCGCGATCCACTACGTCGAACTTCTCGGCCACTTGCCGGCTCTCCATTTCCGAGGCCATCTCGGCGCTTTCTTTGTTCTCGGTGAGCCTCTTATAGTTGGCTTTCGCACTCTCGTAATCTCGCGTTAACCCTTCCATCTGCTGTTGCCGCACCGGAATCTGGCTGAGGTGCCTCTCGTAATTGGACATCGCCGCCAGGATTCTCTGCTGTGCCGCCGAGCGATTTTCCAGCTCGCGGTTGGTTAGCTTCAGTTGCGTTCGCAATTCCTCCACCCGCTGCTGTGCTTGCGTCACGTCGCGCGAGGCGTCGTGGCCCCCATCCGGCCGCGCCCCCGCGGTATGATGCGTTGCCAGCGCCGCTTTCTTGGATTCTTCCGCCTCCGCCGCCTTCACCTTCGTGATCTGCGCTTCCAATCGCTTCACATCCGGAAAGTCATCGCTATAGCGCAGGCGCATCGCATTCAACTGCTCTTCGAGTAGCTCCGACGCCTTGCGCTTGGGCGGCTCCGGTTGGCTGCTCCCGGCGGCCATTTGCTCGTTGGCAGCCCGGTGGAGATCCGCCAAGGTGGATTCCGCCATGCTTAGCGCGTTTTCGATCATGACTTTGTTCTGTTGCGCCCGGTTGATTGCCTCCTGAGTGCCCTGCAGCTCCAATTGTTGCCGCGACAGCGCCCCATTCAACGTGTTTTCCTGCTCGGGCAGCTCGCCATTGTATTGCAGCTTGTACTGGCTGACCCTTAGCTCCATATCGTCCAGCTTTTTCTTGGCCTCGCTCAACCGGTTGAGGATGAAATCTTGCGTCGTTTTGGCTTGCTCCTCGCGGTTTGTCAGATTCGTCGTAACATAAAAATCGGCTAGGCGGTTGGTCACATCCGCTACTATCGCGGGTGACTTGCCCTCGTACGCGACACGGAAGGCGCCCGGCCGGTTGCCCACCCAGCCTCGTTCCACCTTGATCTGGATGTCATTGCGCATCATCTCCACGATCTCTTCCTCGTAGTGATTCTTCCGTTCCTCTTTGTAAAGATCAAGCTTCGAAATGACTTGGCTCAACTTCGTGCTGCTCAGAATTTGCTGATTGATCGCGGCCAGCCGGTCCTGGAGGTCTGAGCCGACCGACGAACCCACGTACCGTTCCGGAATCTTCTGAGACTGGACGAGAATGAGGGCTTCGGCCCTGTAGACAGCCGGTAGCGTCATTACTATCACTACAGAGATCGCGCACAGAACGAGCGTGATAAAAACCACCCCGAGCTTGTGTTTGCCAACCATCCGCACGAGCGTCAGGGGAGCGAATTCGGCGCGGGCGCCGAGACTGAATTTGTGAGAGGCCATAAGTTGTTATCCGTGTCTATTGGTCAGCCTCGAAAGGCTGCCAACATTTTGTTGCACTGGCTATAATGCAAAGGGAGGGCCAAAGGGGAACCTGCTGTGAGTTCAGCTACTTAGGAGGATCAAGAGGTGGCGTCTGGTCTTTGCCCGCCGCTGCTTTGGGATTTTGTCCCAAACTTTATGCCCGCCTGTCACTGCCGGTCTACTAACCTAATTGGCCGGCAGTGCAGACGGGACACGGCTAGGCTTTTAGTTCTGCTTCATCCGGCGAATAGCTGCGCCCACGATCAGGAGGGCGCCACCCAGCATAGAAATAGAAGCCGGCTCAGGAACCGGGCCGCCCCCCGGCCCGCCGGCAAGGTCCGAAGTCAGCCCTGCGTCGAAACTCATTGCGCCCTTGGCATTTAGGCTGCCCAGGTCAATAACTACACCTATCGTGGTCGCGGAATTCCCTGCGCCGACCGCACCGTTCGTGGTGCCCGAAAATGCCGACGTATGGAACGTAAGAATCGATCCTATCTCATTCGCTTTGCCAAACTTAACTGTGTCGGTCCAGGCTTGAAACGTTATCACCGGCTTGGATGACGTGCTGCTCAGTGTGCCTCCGACATCAAATGTGAAACTTGAAGGTAACGTCAACCCATCGTCGCTGAAGGATATGCTGAGCGGGGCCGCTTGGCCGCCGGATCGAATCGCATTGATGGAATGGAGTTCGAAGAAAGGCAACTCCCCTTCCATTCCGGTGGTGACGTTTACTTGCCAGCTGCCGACGGCCCCGATATAGGTAACGCAATCCCCGACAGGGCACGAGTCGGTACCCGAGGCATCCATAAGATCCACTGATGCTGCGCCGCTGGACAGCCTCAGCTCCGGCACAGCCAAGGCTGAGGGCGCGCAGGCCGTAACCATCAGAACAACTGCCAGAGCGGTCAACTTACTTTTCTTGGTCACCTTATTATTGCCTCCGAACTTATTTCATTTGCAAACTGAGTTCCGATTGTTAAGTTATTTATATTCATCAGTAAAAGGGGGGGAAGATATAGTGGAAATTGAAGTAACGAACAAGTTTCTGGGATATAGTCCTACGTCTTGGGAGTGTCTTGCCGGAAGGACGCCAGACGCACAAATGGACCAAGTTTGCACTTGGCCCATTTGTTTAATCCATGCGGGGAGACGCTGTTGCCTCCCATGATGCTACTACGAAAGGAACGGCTTGGCCAGTCTAGGCCTTCTGGATCCTGCGCCGAAGTGCCCCGCCGAGAACGAGCAGAACTCCGCCGAGCATCGAAATGGAAGCTGGCTCTGGTACTTTCGATCCGGTGGTATCGAACGCGGCGTCAAAACTTCCCGAACCAAAGGCTGTCGGGGCACCCAAGTCGATCGATGCGATGATGGTTGCTGACGTATCCCCCGACACCACCGAGCCACTCGTCGAACCGCTGAACGGGTTGCTGACGGGGGGAGGGCTGGTGTGGAAAGTCAAAGTCGAACCGATCTGGTGAGAGGTGTCGAACTTCGAGCTGCCGGTAAACCCAGCGAAAGTCACGGTCGTCGTGGCCGCGCTGCTCACAGTCCCCCCCGCCGTAAGGGTGAACCCAGCCGGCAGCGCCAGTCCGTCATCGCTGAATGAGATGACAATAGGATTAAGTTGAGGAAGACCGGCTGTGCTGTTCACCGAACCGAGATCGAAGAAGGGAACAGTCCCTTCCGCCCCAGTGCTCACGTTTACCGTCCAATTTCCCACGGTGCCAATAAACGTAACGACACCTGCCGATGGGTTGGAATCCAGCCCCGAGCCGTCAAGAATATCCACCGAGCTGGCGCCGCTACTCAGTTTCAGTTCGGCTGTGGCAAACGCTGAAGGTGCGTATGCTGCTACCAGTAAAGCCGTCAAAACAACTACCTTCTTCATAAATCGTATCTCCCCTCCGGTGACGCTTCGTTTGTCCGTTCCTGTACCCTTGCTGGCTTTCAGGGTGCACGGACACTTGTAGTAAGCACGCTTACTACCAAACGTTAACGCCCGATATCTCACAGAAAAATAAGCCTATCCCGACACGAGCTGGGGAATTGCCTTACCACCATTTGAGAACTCTGCACGTTTTTTGGGATTCTTTCCAAAACGACGGTTTTTCGGTTTTGTATGCCTTCATACCGCCGTTACTTTGACTCCCCCACCACTTGCTTGGCCATCTCGGCTTCAGGTACGTTCGGATTCAGTTTGAGCGCTGCGTCGAGCGCCGTCAGGCTGCGCATCCGGTCACCGCTCTTGGCGTAGGCCATAGCCAAGTGATACTTCGGAACTACGCTCCCTTTTTGCGCCGCGGCCTGCTCCAGGTGTGGGACCGCCACCGTATACAGCCCCTTGCGATACAGGACCCAGCCTAAAGTGTCTTCGTAATTGACTTTGCCGGGGCGCAGCTCCACCGCTCGCTGGGCGTACTTGAGCGCTTCATCAGGTTGGTGATCCGCCAGCAGGTACGCCGCATTGTTAAGCGCCTCGGCGTTGTTGGGATCGGCGTCGAGGGCCTCGCGGTAGTACTTGAGAGCGGCCGGGTAGTTTTTGTTGGCTTCTTCAATGACGCCCATCCACAGCCGAGCCGTCGCGCTCTTGCTGTCCATGCTCAACACAGCGTTCAACTGGCTGCGGGCGGCGTCCCATTTGCCCTCCACTACCTCCAATTGCGCCATGGTAAGTAACGCCGGCTCAAAGCGGGGATCGGCGGCCAGAGAGGCGTTTAGCGCAGTCCGCGCCTGGCTCAGCTTCCCGCGCGTCATGAGCAGGTTTCCGAGAAACTCCTGCATAGCCGCGGACTTCGGCTCACGGCCCGCATATTCTTGGGCCAGGGCGATCGCTTTGGCTGTGTCCTTCTGGGCGATGTACGAGTTGGCGAGCAACGCTAAAGCGCTCACTTCCTGCGGATCCTGTTTCAGAGCCTCTTCGAGCGAGCGGCGCGCTTCCGCCGTCTTGCCGGCCTTCAATTTCCACATTCCGTCCTGCACCAGCAGTTTCGGCGCTCTCACTTGAGCCAAGCCCATGTCGAGCTGTTTACGCATCTCGGCCATATCGCCCGCGCCCCACAGCGCCCAGTTCCGCTCGATCACAAACGCAAGGGAATTCTTCTGCGCGGGGGCCACGTTATTCACATCATCCAGCACATTAAGCGCGGCTTTCGCGCCGCTGGTCGTCAGCAGCAGGTGGGCCAGTTCCAGGCGCACGGCCAGCCAGCTCGGGTTCAAACGCAGCGCTTCCCCCAGTTCCTGCCTCTGGGCCAGCGGCTGATCGGCGGCCTGGTGAATTCTAGCAAGAACGTAATGCGCTTGAGCCGAATTGGCATCCTGGTGGAGCGCCTCCCCAACATCTCTCCGGGCTCCTTCGTAGTTACGGGCCGCCAGATAGAGACGGCTTCGCTGCAGTAAAGCGTCGCGATCCGACGCATTTTTCTGGATAGCCGTATTCAGCAGTTTCTCGGCGTTCGAAAACTTTCCCACCGCGAGGTATGCTTCCACCAGGCGCGTGCGCGCCGGCCGGTCCGACGGATCTTCCTTCGCGAGCTTCTCGAATTCGGCGATGGCCTGCTCGCGCTTTCCTGTATCAAAAAGAAACATCGCGTAAACCGGCTTGTTGTTGGGATCTGCAAGCGCCGAGACCCGCCGGTAGAATTTTTCGGCCAGGTCTGTCCGATTACTGGCGGCATAGAGGTTCGCCAGGCTTAGCAGAGTCGTGCCATTGTTCGGATCGAGCTGAAGAGCGTGCTGATATGGCGGTTCAGCGGCCTCCGGCTTGCCCGTCAGCCGGTAGAGGTCGCCCAGAGCCAGAAGCGGGACTGGAGATTTCGAATTCGCCGCCGCGGCCTGCTTCATGACGCTCTCGGCTCCGGCCATATCCTTCTCCATATACTTGACGACAGCCAGATTGAGGGAGGCTTGTATATTTTGCGGCGCCTGCTGGAGCACCCGCATCAGGTCCCTTTCTGCATCTGCAGGTTTGTTCAGACGCAACTCGGCCATCGCCAGCACGCTGAGGGCATCGGTGTTGTTGGGAGATTGGGCCACCAGCCCCCGCATGCTGGTTTCGGCCGTGGCCCTGAGGCCTTCGTTCGTGCTCGAGGCTTCCAGCTCGGCTTTTTTGATCTGCGCCTGCAGGTGTTTCGGATCCAATTCGATCGCCTTCTTCAAGGCGGCATATGCGGAGGGGTAATTGCGGAGCCCAATATACGCTAGCCCCAACTGATAATAAACGTCGGCAGAGCCCCGCTTTAAGGCTGCCGCATTTTTGAATAGGAGAATCGCGCGCGCATAATCTTTTCTTTCGAGATGCTGTTTGCCGGCGGCCATGAATTTGGCTTCCCGGGCCTCGGGCGACGTGGCGCAGCTTGAAAACACAAGAATCGCGAGCATAATACCTGCGCTAAATCTCGCGCTCCCATGGTGTTTTTTGTTCATTTTTCCTACATCCTCCGGTCTTGATATGGTGCGCTGGCCCCGCGCGTTTTATCGTCCGCCACGGCCTGTCAACACGGTGCGAATCGTCTTCAGAACAATCGCGCAATCGAAAAAGATGGACATGTTTTTCAAATAAAACAGGTCGAATTCTAGTTTACGGTAGGCGTCTTCCGCGGTCGAGCCGTAGGCATATTCGACCTGCGCCCATCCGGTCAGGCCCGGCCGTACCGAATGGCGCTCGTCATAATAGGAGATTTCTTTGCGGAGCTGCTCGACGAATACTTTCCGCTCCGGCCGCGGCCCGACAAAACTCATCTCGCCGCGAATCACATTCACGAATTGCGGAAGTTCATCCAGCCGGAACTTACGGATGAACCTTCCGACCCGCGTGACCCGGGGGTCGTCATGGCTCGCCCATTGCGCCCCGTTGGCTTGCTCCGCATCCACGCACATGGAGCGGAACTTCAACACTTCGAACTCCCGGCCTCCCAACCCCACGCGCTGCTGGCGGTAAATAGCCGGCCCTTTGGAGTCGAGCCGCACGGCCAGCGCTACCAGCGCCATGATGGGCAGCGAGACTAGCAGGCCTATGATGGCAAATCCCAGGTCGAGCGCGCGTTTGATAGCCAGCGTGGCGGTCGAGCGGCGAAATCCGTCGGAGAAAACAAACCAGCTCGGCTGAATGCTCTGCAGCCAGATGCGCCCGGTTAGAGACGCAAGCGCCGAGTGAGCGTCTTCGACCCGGACACCCTGCACTCGCAGCCGCACCAGATCGCGCACGGGCATTTTCCCGCGCCGGTCTTCCATGGCTACGATGATCCGCGAGACGTGATGCTCCAGCGCCATATTCTCCAGGTTTTCGGCGCCTTCGAGAACCGGAATGCCGAAAATCGACTTATCCGGACCCGCGTCGCCTCGCCCCGTTTCGACGAATCCAACCAGCTTGATATTCAGATCGTCGCGCGCCATCAACTGGCGGGCGACATTGAGCGCCATGGCCTGCGTACCCATGATCAGAATATTCTGCCGGGGCGCTGCGATTTGCCACGTCCGATCCAGCACCACGCGATTGACCGTGACAAACGCACCCACCAAAAAAACGCTGATCACAAAGATCCCGCGGCCGATCAACAGCCCCGGAAAAATGTAATAGAGCGTGCCCAGCAGCAGGCAGGCGCTGCCCAGCGACTGGCCCAAGCAGATCAACTGCTCGCTTCGCCCCCGAATGACGTTCAGGTTGTAAAGATCGCTGTAGTAAAAGCACAGCTGAAAAATCAGAATGATCATCAGCCCCTGGAAGGCGATGTCGGGGAATTGCACGACCATCCCGATATCATCCGGATGGGTCCAGAAACGCAACCGCACGCCGCATACCAGCGCCAAAGCGATGAGCACTCCCTCGATGAACATCAGCAGGAGGCTCTTCGGCGATACGTACTGATTGAAAATCCTGATCATTCAAGAATCCCGAGTAATTGCCTCACTGCCGCTCGAGCGACTGCGGATACCAGGCCACGGTCAGACGGACGGTGTGCTGGTGGGACTTGAGCGCCGAACCCGCGGGTTCCGGCGAGGGTGTGGTGGCCAGTAGCCCGCCCGAATAAGCGCCATAAGAATAGCCGGCCTCGACCATCGCGTGCATCCCCAACTGCTTAGTGATTCCGAAGGTCCCGCGGTAGCCGGAGACCTTGCTGAACGCCGTGTTGTGCAGAATTTCGTCCCCTGCGCTGGCGCTCACGCCCCAGGTGTGTCCCGGCCGCCACCAGCGCCAACCGCCGCCATACATCGTCGTGTCGGAGGCTCCGGCGCCGTATGCCAGGGTGAGCATGCGCTCATAACTCGCCATGAACGTGTTGGAGAATGCCCGGTACCCCAATTTGGCGCCGAACGAGGGTCGCGCCCCCAGAGTGGAAAGAGGCGGCTGCGCATGAACGTTGGTGGCGAATCCAGCTCCGGCGTTGGCCTGCATGAACCAGTGTTCGTTTATCTCGTGGCCCAGGAAAATGTTGGCGGAGTTGGTATAGCTTTGCTGTATCCCGGAGAAGCTGCGGCCGCTCGAGGTGCCCGCGCCAATCTGTGTATGTTGCGAGAGGGCGTATGAAACGCTTACGCCCGCCATTCCGTAACTGGCGTGAGGCAGCAGAAACGAGGTTTTGGGCGCGTCGCTGTTGGCGTCGGCCAGGTGCTGCTCGAAACCATAATCTGCTGTGAAACCAAACGACAGCCGTGGCGTCTTCGCGTAACCCAGGGTGATCGCACCCGATGAAGTAAACACGCGGTTGCCAAAAAACACCGTGCGGGAAGGAGAATCGATTACCGGGGCACCGGTCAGCAGAGAGGCCAACTGGTCGTTGTTATACTGGCCCGACAAAATCGCCGACGAGAGATCTTGGAAGCTTCCAGGCGCCGCCACCAGGCTGCCAAATGTTGTAGGACTGAACAGCAGCTGGTTGTAATTGCTCACCGACGATTTGGCGCTGAAATTCACCGTGAACTTGGGCGTGAGCTTCCGGGAAACAGTCATCGACAGGAAGTGATAGAACGCGTTCCATTGCGTATAGCGGAACTCTCCGTCGTATCCTCCCGAATACCGGATCGCGAACTTGGTTCTTTCGCCGCCCGTGGCCCAACCCAGGCTTCCGCCACCGCCGATCGTCGTGTCCGAACCCAGCGTCCCGTTGAACGGAAGGATGAGGCCCTGCTGCGGGCTGGCCATCGAGGTCCATCCCGCGAAACCCGTAACGTCATACAGTTGCAGGCCGTGTGGATTCTGGCCGATCGGATTCATGCCGGACAACATATTCGGGTTCTGTGCGTCCAGCCGGCACGCCCCTCCCGCCATTACAAACAGTGCGGCTGCGGCGATACCCCGTTGCGAATGATTGATCTGTTTCACGGTTCTCATTCTCTTTCCGGTGCGGCCTGCGCTTGCACCCGCAAATTACAGCTCTTCATTTTATAAAGCAGCGACCGGTAGCTGATCTTCAAGCTTTGGGCCGCGCGCCTCCGGTTCCAGCGATGGCGCTCGAGCGTGCGCAGAATAATTTCCGACTCGAGTTTTTGTGATGCCCCCTTCACCTGCTCCTTGAGCGACAGGCTGGCCTGGCGGGGCGGCAATATCGCCGGTCTCATGCGCAGCCGGCTGTCCAGTTCCGCGATGATTTCTTCCGCGTCTCTCATAACCACGAAGGTACGGGCGATGTTCTGCAATTCCCGTAGATTGCCCGGCCAATCGTAGACCAGCATGGCGTCCAGCATCCGCGCCGGTATCGATGGTGGTGCACCCGACGCGTTGCCGGCGCGCCGCAGCATTTCGCTAAACAGCTCGGGGATATCCTCAAGCCGCTCGCGTAGCGGCGGTAAACCGATCCGGTACACCGAGAGCCTGTAATAAAGAGCGGCGTTGAATTCCCGCCGGCTCACCAAACCCTCCAGCGGCTCGGTGGCGCTTGAAATCAGCCGGGCCGTCCGCGTGCCGTTTCGAGGCTGCATGGCTTGTTCGAGAGCCGCCAGAAACTGTTCCTGCATCGCCGCTGACAGTACGTGAATGTTCTTCAAAAAGATCGTTCCCCGCGCCGACGCATAAGTTTCGCTAAGGTCCACGACTCCATTGCCGTTTCCCGCTGCCAGGTTCACAACCGGGCCCGTTTGCCGGCATAGGATCCGCCCGAACTCGCCGCCCCCCACGCTCAGCTCGTGCACCAGTTCGGCCAGCGCTTCTTTGCCCGTGCCGCATTCACCCTCAATCAACAGGGGTAAGCCCGACCGGGCGATGAATCCGATACGACGCTCGTGGTCCTTCATGGGGTCGTGGCTTCCAAAAATGTAGGCCATAAGCGTTCGGGTAACCTTCAAGGGCAATCCGTATTCCAAAGCGTGAGGGATACGATTCAGCCAGTTTGGCCTCCTGGCCGCACCCGAGTGGACCATTTTTTTGCACATTATGCGAATGTTTTTCGCGCAAATGGCCCCCCCGCCTCATTTCGAACGATCTGGCCATGAAGAATCAAGGAAGGTAAAGAAGGTCACAGGCTCTGGCCATCGAAATGCTATTTTGGTCGTTATCTACCATGGCAACAGTCCTCTCCCAGTCGCCCGGTGAGGCCGAAACGGCGATTTCCATACGCCGCATGAGCGCTCTAGGTTGGCTTCAAGCGTTGATCTTAATCGCCTTGATTGGCGTCCTTTACGGCCAGGTGCTGGTCGATCTTGCAGGTGACTGGTGGACCGAGCCGAGCTTCTCTCAAGGATTGCTCATCCCGCCCCTGGCCTTGTATGTGGCGTGGACGCGCCGCAGTCTTACCTTGGCCCAACCGATTCAGCCCGACAATCGGGGCCTGTGGCTGATCGGGTTCTCCTGCCTGCTGTTCATGCTGGGCAAGCTCTCGGCCGAGTTCTTCTTTCCGCGAATTTCCTTCGTCCTGTTGATTGCCGGCCTGGCGTGGACCTTTTGGGGGTACGCGCGGCTTCGCACTTTAGCCTTTCCGTTTGTTCTGCTCGCTACCATGGTGCCGTTGCCGACCCTGGTCTACAATGCGGTTTCGGCGCCGCTGCAATTGTTCGCCTCCGACGTGTCCACCAGCCTGGCGCAATTGCTGGGCGTCGCGGTCTATAGGGATGGCAACATCATCCACCTGGCCAACATCTCACTCGGTGTTGAAGAGGCCTGCAGCGGTCTCAATTCACTCTCGGCCCTGATGGTAGTAAGCCTGTTGATCGGATTTCTGATCTGCCCCCTAATGAGTGTTCGCGTGATCCTGTTCGCGCTCTCCATACCACTTTCGATCGCCGTCAACATCCTGCGTGTGACGGGCACAGCCATCATCGCGGATTATCACGAGCAATTTGCGCTCGGCTTTTACCATTCCTTTACGGGGTGGCTGGTCTTTATCGGCGGTTTCGCCATTCTCTACTCTTTGGCGAAGGGCCTTAACTGGTTAACTCGCTCTTCGGTCCGGAGGATGCAGTGAAGAAAATTTCGTTCCGTTATATCTGCACGCTTCTGCTGCTCGGAGCCACGCTCGGGGCCTATACGATAAGCACGCGGCGCCCGCCGGACTTCCTGGCGCTGCCGCTGGACACTATCGACAAACAGATCGACGGATGGACCATGACCGGGGACGAACCGCTGTCCCAAGGCGTGCTCGGGCGGCTGCAGCTCACCAGCTACGTTTCAAGGATCTACCAGAAAAACGGAAACCGGCTCGGCTTGTTCGTGGCGTTCTACGCACAGCAACGCGCCGGGGAAAGCATGCATTCTCCAAAGCACTGCTTGCCCGGCTCGGGTTGGGAGATCTGGAAACACGGCTCGGCGATGGTGCCGGTCAACGGCCGGCAGGTCGAAATCAATCAGTACTCGATCCAGAAATCCGGGCAGCGGATGCTGATTTTCTATTGGTATCAGTCGAAGGATCGTATTCTGGCGAGCGAGTATATGGGCAAGGTTCTGCTCGCTAAGGACGCATTATTCAGCGGACATACCGCCGGGTCGCTGGTGAGAATCATGCTGCCCGATGTTCCTTCTGCGCCGGCGGAGGGCACGGCATTCGCCACCGTGCTGATCCCGGAGATGCAGCGATGTCTTGGAGCCGCGAACTGACCGGAGTGCCGGCGGGCACGTCCTCACGTCGCTGGACGCTGACCGCCTCCCTGGCAGTGGCTGGATTGTTGGCGGCCGGTTGCTCGCCGGCTTCGCGCGAAGCCCGGTTCATGAAGCGTGGCAAGGCCTATCTGGAGAAGAAGGACTATGCGCGCGCCGTCCTGGAATTCCGCAACGCTGAAAAAGTCATGCCTAACGATGCCGAGCCCTATTTTCAGGAGGGCATCGCGTTTATAGGGCTGGACAATTACAGGCTGGCTCTTCGATCTCTCACGCGGGCCACCCAGCTCGATCCCAAAAACGTGGCTGCGCAGGTCAAGTTGACTCAGTTGCTCAGCTCCAGCCAGAGCGAGCCGTCGCTGCACCGTGCGGAGGAGCAGGGCAAGTCCGCCCTTTCGCTCTCTCCCGACAACCCCGACGCCCTGGATGCTTTGGCTCTGACCGAGTTGAAGCTCGGCAATGCCGACGATGCCGCGCGATACCTCGAGCAGGTGCTCGGGAAGTTTCCGCAACGGCTTCGCTCCTCCATCACCCTGGCGGTCGTCAAACTGTCGCACCAGGATGTCGCCGGGGCCGAGCAGATTCTGAAAAAAGCGGTAAGCGAAGCGCCTCAATCGGCTGAGCCCCTGGTTGCGCTGGGTGAACTCTATCTCGTGCTTCGTAAGACTCGTGATGCCGAGGCGTCGCTCCGGCGGGCGCTGGACCTCGATCCACGTAATGCCACCGCATTGCAACAGCTGGCCGGCATCGAAGCTGCCGCGGGGCGCTCGGACCAGGCCGGGCAGCTCTACCGCCGTCTGACCGCGCTGGGGGATAAACGCTTCCGGTCGGTGCATGCGCGTTACCTTCTGCAAACCGGCAAAACCGACGCGGGTATTGCGGAGCTGCAAAAACTTTGCCGGCAGGATCCGGGGGATCGCGACACGCGCACGCGGCTGGTAGCGGCCTATGCCCGACAGAACCGCCTGCCCGACGCCCGTGGGGTGCTCGAAGCTGTTCTGAAGGTAAACCGTCAGGATGTCGAGGCGCGGCTGCAGAAGGCCGAAATCGAACTCCTTGGTGGGAATTGGACCGACGCCCAGAACGATCTGAGCGACGTCCTGCATTTCCGGCCGGACTCGGCCCAGGCCCACTTTCTGCTGTCGCGCGTTCGCCTGGCCCAGGGTGATCCGTTGAACCGCCGCCACGAACTGGCCCTGGCGCTAAGCCTCAACCCCAAGCTGGTGCGCGTTCGGATCGAGCTGGCGCGAGCGCTTACCCTCGCCGGGACGCCCAGTGCTGCTGTGGATCTGCTCGATCAGACGCCGGACGATCAAAAGCAGACCCTGCCCGTGATCGAGGAGCGCAACTGGGCGCTGCTCGGGTCCCGCAATTACCCCGAGTTTCAAAAAGGGATCGAAAATGGAATGGCGCTCCGCAGGACACGTGATCTGCTGGTACAGGACGCGATGCTGAAGATCGTCAACCGGGATTGGTCGCGAGCGAGGTCCTCGCTCGAAGAGGTCCTCAAAAAAGCGCCCTCGGACCTGCAAGCACTCGATCTTCTGGCCCAGACCTACGTGGACCAGAATCAGCCAAATCTGGCGATCCAAAAGATCCGGTACTACGCCGCCAGGAATCCTCAGTCCGCGGAGATCCGGCTGCTGCTGGGACGCCTTCTTCTGGCGCAGGGTAAAGCCGATGAGGCGCGTGCCGCCATCGTTTCGGCCCAGGCCGCCGACCCAAAATATGCTGCCGCGGGCCTGGCGCTGGCGCAGTTGGACCGGGCCGCCGGTAGAAGTGACGCCGCCCGCCGGACTCTCTCGGCCTTGCTCGCCTCCAAAGACCTGGACCGCGATTCGCAGATCGCCGCTCACATGCAAATGGGCTCGCTCGAAGACGCCGCCGGGAATCGCGAGGCGGAGCTGGAGCACTGGCGGAAGGTGGTGGATTTGGACCGGAGCAATGTGTTCGCTCTCAACAACCTGGCCTATGTTTTGCTGAATTACACGAAGCGGCCGGATGAGGCCCTGAAGTACGCCCTGCGAGCCCACCAGCTGGCTCCCGAGAACCCTGATATCGAGGACACGCTTGGCTGGGTTTTGTACCTGAAGGGAGTCTACCCAACGGCGCTCCAGCATCTGGAACATGCCGTCAGCCAGGATGGGAATGGGACCGGCCCGAACTTCACGGTCCGGAAGTACCATCTCGCCATGGCTTGCTTCAAAAATGGCGACCGCACCCGCGGGCTGCGAGTGTTCGAAACCGCCCGCAAACTCGATCCCGATACTCCCGAGGCGCGGATGGCCGAGGCCCTGAAGGACACATCCGCGCAGCCGTGACCACCTAAAGATTTGCTTTAAGTCCTGGATTTGGGGAAATGCCGGGCAGGGCTTGATCTAAATTACAGATTTCACATAGCAATCTACTTTGGTTGGGAAATTGCTAGCACTTGTGTGGGGAAGAGTGCACCAAGAATTCAGGGTGTACCGCCCAAAGATTCGGAGGTTGGGGATGCGGTTAAAACAGGGCCTTCTGTCAGGGCTTCTCGCGGTCGGGTTGGCCGGCACGGCGGGAGCAACGGTCGTAGACCTGATGACCCTGAATTCATCGGGCACGCTGAACGGGGGAATTTTCGTTCAGGGCGGGACCCAGCCTGCCGGGACTGGCGTTTTCGGTACTTTTCTAAAATATCAGCCCGGCGGGAAACAGGCGGACGTTCAAGGCTACAACACCGACGGCCGTGCACTGCAGTACGACGAGCAAAGCGCCGCCACCCACACGCATAGTCTGGCGCTGAGCCATGTGCCGCTATTCAACTGCGATTCCAGTTTCATTCCAGGTTGCGTCGCGGGCGAGCAGTATCGCGGCTTCGAGCTGGATATTAATGCAAAGGCCAGCGATCCGTTGCTGTCCCTCGACCGTGTGGTGATTTACGACCGTACCGCCGGAAATCTATTGGGCGGCAACGCCACCGAAGGCACACCGCTCGGCGGCACTACGCTGTTTACCGGCGCGGGCGACACCTTGGTGTATGACTCCGGCGCGACTAATCGTGTGGACCTGGACTATCTGCTGGAGAGCAGCGGCAGCGGCAAGTCCGACATGTTTCTCTACGTTCCAGATACGCTGTTCACCGGCGGAAGCTTTGTTTATCTCTACAGCGAATTCGGCATCTTCGAGAAAAAGAAGACGGCTGCCAAAAACGAAGTCCCCTGCACAGCCGGCCCCACACCTTGCGGCGGCCCACAGGATGATACTGCGGGATTCGAAGAATGGGGCGTAGGCGCGCCGACCGGCATTATCCGCGGCGGCGGAGGCGGACCCTCGGGCGGCCCGACCGTGCCCGAACCGGCTTCCATCGTGTTGTTCGGCTCCTCGCTGCTCGTAGTGGCGGCTTGGGGACGCAAACGGCTCGTCCAGTAAGTTCCGAATACTGCAAGATCTGATGCCCTTGGGCTATGCCGCCCAAGGGCATTTTTGTTTTCTGGATCTGGCCGTTCACAACTTTGCGGATTTGAATTCATTGGGTTTAACCGGCTAACTCCTCCCACCTCGGATAAAATCAGAGCCAAACGCGGCTGTCGGTCTCCGGTCGCCGCCTATTCGTACCAAATCCTGAGTTCCTATGAAAATTTGAGTGGTGGTGTTCGGCTGGATGCTTGCATTCAGCGCTTCGCAGACGACTGCGCAAACCAAGTCGATCTAAAGACCCAGAGCAAGTCGATTGACTTCTCCGGCTCAACTTCTACCAAGCCTCTGAAAGCAGGCATCAGCCTTCCGCCTACCTGTTCGGTGGGCGAATGGTTTTTCCTGACGAGCGGGAGCCCAGGCTTTAACATTCATTTGCTCGGCGACCAACGCGTGGACGGTGCCCGGGACGGCCAGCGTATTCGGGCGGACCGGAGCCGTGGCGGCGCAGAGCAGCGAATACACGTTCTCGCAGATCGGCGGAACTGCCGGGAAATCGCAGTTGCCCTGGAGCGCCATGTACACCGACTTGCTGCTTGCGTCTTCCGGTTTTGCGAGCGCGGCGGCGAACTGGCTGGGCTTCGACTCGACGGCGAACAAGTGGCACATCTGGGACGGCCAGGACGGCACACTGCCGGTGCTTCACGCAAGCGACGCCGTTCTGATCCAAGGCGGAGTGCAGCCCGCGACACCGCCCTCGGGTCAAGCCGCGCTTTACATGAATAGCGCTGACAAGAAGATTCACTCGACAGTCGACACCGCCTACGGGGAGCGGTGGCGGCGGTGGCGTCAACAGGGGCGGCGCCAGCCATTACCGGAGACTCGACCGATCATACGGTTTACGCAACCACCATCAACTCGATTCCGGCTGGCGGGTGCGTGAACGTAAAATTCGGCCTGACGCACTCAACTGGGTCTGCCAGCGTCACATATAAGCTCTTGTACTCCACGTTCCCTGTCACCTGGACGGCGCTCACGCACACTGGGCCAAGGCGCACCAGCGGCCGTCACCGTCCACGCCAGTGCGCTATCGGCGAGCCAGGTGCAGTGAACCGGCCAGCCGGACTTCGTAACAACTCCATCAAAACTTCCTGCACGGCTGCTACAAAGCGATAATCATACGAATGTCCTACACACAGCCGCTGTTGAGCCTTGTCCTGATCATGTTGACTATCGGGGTTTGGCGGTGCTGGAGATCGCAGCGGCTGTGGAGACCCTACCTCGTGCTGGCGGGCATTCTGAGCTTGTTTCTGCTCTCCTGGCCGCCGGCGGCCTGGCTTCTCTCGCGTCCGTTGGAAGGCCGGTATGCACTTCGGGCCTTGCCGGCCGGCGATGCCCAAGCGATCGTGGTGCTCTCGGGTAACGTCCGGCCACCGCTGCCGGAGAGACCCGTGCCGTTCGCGGATCACGACACATATGAACGCTGTTATTACGCGGCGTGGCTGTACAAGAACTGGCGCCAACTTCCGGTCGTGGCTAGCGGCGGAGTTGGTCCTCAGGGGGGCGAGGCATTTTCGATGGCAATGCGGCGATTATTGATAGCCGAAGGCGTGCCGGAATCGCGGGCGTGGATTGAAGTGAAGTCCCGGTCTACGTATGAAAATGCCGAGTACACAGCAGAGGCGCTGAGGGAGAAAGGGATCAGCCGGGTAGTGCTCGTGACGGAGGCTTACCACATGCCGCGGGCGGAGAGCTGCTTTCGCAAGCTAGGGCTGCAGGTGGTGCCGGCGCCGTGTGGTTTTTTCCATTTGTATCCCGACTGGCAGCACTTTATTCCGGGATGGCGGGCGATCGAAAGGAACGAACTGGTGTTGCACGAGTTCGTAGGGCTGGCGTGGTACCGGATGCGCGGTTGGATCTGACGGCGCGGCTAGCGCCCGCCGTTCTGCATTTGGTTTAGGAGCAGTTGAGCGTTCTTGATTTCAGGAAGATTGGGATCGAGTTTCATGGCAGCCAGAAGAGATCGCTGGCCTCGCTCCTTATCTCCGACTTGGAGGTAGGCCATGGCCAAATGGCATTCGCGGCGCGCATTGGGCTCCCGGCTGGCAGCCTTCTCGAGATGCGGAATGGCCATGCTGTAGAGACCCTTCCGATAGAGCACCCACCCCAGAGTATTTTCGACGGCGGGAGCATCCGGCGCCAGTTCCGCTCCCTTCCGCGCATATTTGAGCGCCTCATCTAGATCGGACTGCTCGTTTTTCTTGGAGAGCTCGAAGGCGAGATTATTCAAAGCCAGGACATTGCCCGGCTGGGTTTCCAAGACTTTCTTATAGTCTTCGATAGCACCAGCACCGTTTCCTTTTGTTTCATGAATCGCCGCCAGCAACATGCGCGCGTTTACATTATCGGGCTGCTGCGTCAAAACTCCGGACAGCGTTTGAGCGGCTTGGTCTGCGCGGCCTTCGGCAAAATCCAATCGGGCCAGGATCACATCCGCGGGAGTGTACCGGGGATTGGCTGCTTTGGCCGCAGCCAGCGCAGTACGCGCGGCGGTGTTCTGGTGATTGGCCATCAGTATTTCGGCCAGGAAGAGCTGCATTGGCGCCGATTTCGGATTCTTGGCAACGCGTTCGCGGACGGCTTGTAGCGCGGCCGCCGGCTGTTTCTCGGCGGCATAAGTCGAGGCCAGCAGGTTGAGCGCGCGCAAGTCATCTGGGGCGCGATCGAGCTCCTCGTTCAACGAGGCCCGTGCGCCGGCATAATCTTTCCGTTCCATTTTCAGAGAAGCGTCCTGGACGAGCGCCTCCGGCTGCCTGGCTGACGCTAGTACCCGGTCCAGTTGCTTCCGCGCCTCGTCGTTGCGCTTGAGAGCTATCAACGCCCAGTTTTCGGCGACGATGACGGGCACACTGCTCTGTGGGACGTCTTTTGCCTTCATCAGATCGAGCGAGGCCTGCGCCGAACCGGTGGCGAGCAGGACACGGGCGAGCTGAAGACGCGCGACCAGCAGCGTGGGCTGCAGCCGCAGAGCCTCGCTGAGCTCCTGGCGCTGATTCGGAACCGAGCCGCGCGCCGCATGAACCATGGACATCAGATAGTGGGCCTGGGCCGAATCGTTACGGAGATGCAGCGCTCTGTCCAAATCTTTTTCCGCGGCGTCCGTACGGCGGGTCATCAAGTAGATGCTGGCCCGCTGGAGGAGGGCATCCGTATCTTTAGGCTGCCGGACAAGTGCTGCGGTCAACATCTTATCCACGTCGGCGGTTCGATTGGCGCGCAGATACTGGCGTGCCAGGCCGGTGCGAACGGTGCGATCGTCGGGATACTTTCGATAGAGTTTTTCGAATTCGCTGGTGGCTTGATCCTGCTTGCCCCGGGCCGCCAGGAAGGCCGCGTAATAACTGCGGAATTGCTGGTCCGGGAGCGCGGAGAGCCGGGCGTAATTCTGCTCGGCCTGATCCATCTTGTTGGTGCGAGTTTGGAGAACCGCCAGGCTCAGTAGCGCGGGGGCACTCTTGGGATCGAGCTCCAAGGCGCGCTGGAACTGGGATTCGCCATCCGCGGGCTTGTTGGTGGTGAAATAGAAGCGGCCCAAAGCGACTGCAGCGTCGGCGGACCGGGGCTGCTCACTTACCGCTTTTTTCAAGATGGCTTCGGCGCCGGCAGGATCATTGTGGACCAGTTTGACTCGGGCGAGGTTTACGGCCGCCGTCACGTTCTTAGGAAACTTGGCAACCGCCTCTTCCAGAGTTTTCTCCGCACCTGTCGGGTCGCCGAGTTTGAATTCGGTTGCGGCCAGCGTTTCGAGAATTTCGGCACTGCTCTCGCCGGAGTTCAGTAAGTCCTGAATTTTGTCTTGAGATTCCAACAGATACTTCTTGTACGCCGGGTCAGCCGGAGCGGTGGCCAAATACTCCGCCAGCTTGAGCTGTGCGTCCTTGTGTTTGGGATTGAGGCTGACGGCCTTGCGGAGCTCGTTGAACCCGGCTTGGTAACTGCGCTGGGCGAGAAAGGCCAGCGCGAGCTGATAATGCGCCTCCGCATCCTTGGGCATGACTTTGACGGCATTGTTGAACTGGATGAGGGCGCGCGCGTAATCCTTCTTCTCCATCATCTTCTTGCCGGAGGCCAAGTACCGGGCCTCCCTGGCTTGAGGCGAGCATCCGGAGAGGGCGATAGAAAGGCCGACCAGCGCGGAAATCAAGGCAGCGCGCCGGCGTTTGGTCAGTGGAATCGTGGCGTCCCGCATGTTCTCCTATTTGATCGCAATCGTGACGAGATTACTGTGATTGGCTCCTCCAATCAACGCTCTTACCAACATTGTATTTCCGAGAAGGCCGGTGGCCGGGACCCGGATATTCACCAGCCAGACGCCGACCAAGCCGGGCGCGAGTCCTGAATACTGAATCTCGGCCAACTGCGAGCCACCTCCCGAACCCCCTAACGCCACGCAAACCGCGGGCTGTTTATTGACACAGGTGTTGGCGTCCGAGGTGGCCACGGCGATGGTATTGTCCGGAGCCAGCGGGGCGGGCTGGCCGTCCGCCACCGGGGAAACCACAGGCCCCTGGCCGGTTCCATAGAGGCTCACAATACTGCCGCGCGCGGCGGGGTTGGCAGCGCTGTTGATGCTTTGGTCGTGATTTCTCACCGCCGCTTGTCCCGTGCCGCTGCTGTCGTGAGTGAAGAAGCCGGGTGCATACGTCGCGACGAGAACCGGGCCGCCGGCCAGCAGCTCTTCGGTATCGGAGGTGCGGGCGGCGATGCGCTGCGAGCCGACAGGCGCGTTGATCGGGAAGACGAAGTTGATGAGCCCGGGCGAAACGTACAGCAGCGGCGCTTTCATCTGGTCATTCACGACCAGCTCGCGGCCGGCGAGCGCGGTGGGGAGCACCGACGATTTGGCCTGCTGCTTGGTGGTGGAGAGGCCAGATCCGTACAAACTGCACATGGCTCCGAGGCCGATGGGAACGGTGGCCTGCTGGGTAGCGGCGTTGATGACCGCGACCGGTTTGAGAAAGTGCACTACGCGGTTATTGCCGGTGTCTCCGACGTAAAGAGTGTCCTGGCGGTCGACGAGAATGCCGAACGGCGACGAAAGTCCTTCGGGCGTAGCTAATCCGTCGGGCGTGTTCCAATTGGGCGCCACTCCCTGGAGGCTTGGCTGTCCGATAGCCAGAACGGCGGCGCCGCCCGTGTTCGGCAGGGACAGCAGCGTGGGATAAATCAGAACGCGATTGCTGCCGTTGTCGGCGATGAAAACGTCGCCGGCGCTATCCAGCGCGACGTCCGCGGGCGCGTGCAACCCGGTAGCGCCACCGCCTGGGCCGGCGCTCGAAAAGGCCTTCTGCCCAATGACGATGGAGGCGGGCAGACCGGTGGGCGGCGCTCCGTTGCTGTTGGGATAGACCAGAACGCGGTTGGCGGCACTATCGGCGACAAAAAGGTTGTACGCCGCGTCCACGAAAAGTCCTTGCGGAGCGGACAGTGTTTGGGCCGAAGGCTGAGTCGGCCGGGCCGAGGCATTGAACGTTGGCTGGCCGTAGACGCGGACGGCGGCGGCGCCACTGGCCGAGCCTTTGGAGAACTCGAGCACGCGGTTATTGCCGCTATCGGCGACGAATAAGTTGCCATTGGGACCGATGGCGAGTCCTGCGGGCGTATTCAGCGAGGCCGCGCTCACGGCGGCCGAGGTGGCGCTTTTGAAATCGGCCTGGCCCAGCACGAGATCGGCGGTGATGCGGCCGGATTGGTTCACCGGGCGCGGGTAACGCAGAACGCGGTTGTTGCCGGAGTCGGCCACGTACAAAGAACCGTCAGCGGCCACGACGATGCCGCGGGGCGCAAACAGGCCGGTGGCTGACGGCGTTTTAGCTCCGCCGCCATCGACGTTGGGAAGGGCGGTGAGGAGAGTGGGTTGGCCGATCGCCAGGTCCGCCGGATCGCCGGTATGAAAGTGAGCGCTATCTTTCCACACCAGAACGCGATGGTTATTGGTGTCGGAGACGTAAATCGCAAAAGGCGCGTGGGAGTAATCCACGGCAATTTTGTAAGCCGAGTTGATGCTGCCGGGCTTGATCTGGTTTTTGCCGTTGCCGCCGAAGTTCACCTGTCCCAGAACGCGGAACGCCGGGCTCGCGCCGGACAGGAACGACAGCACGCGGTTGTTGCCGGAATCGGCGGCGAGCAGATCTCCCTGGGCATCGAGCGCGACAGCACTCACGCCCGACAGAGATGCCCCTGAAGCCTGCGGAAAGGAGCCCGTATTGGCAGTGACGGTGGCGAAGTCGGGCTGGCCGAGGACGCGATTAGCGGGCGGACCGGAAGCTGTTGCGGGGGCAAACACCAGGACGCGATTGTCATTTGGGACGGCGACGTACAGGGTGCCATCCGAGTTCACAGCGACGCCGGTCGGGCCGGCCATGGAGGACGAAGTTGGGATCTGTGGTACGCCCCGCGTGGTGGCGTTGGGCTCACCATATATGATCGTCGCCGCCGACGCGGACGTGACGGGGGCGGGGAACTTCATGACGCGGGTGTTGAAGAAGTCGGCGATGTAAAGATTGCTCTGTGCATCGAAGGTCAGGGCAAGCGGCGAGCTGAAGCCCGCCGCGGAAACGGCCGCCCCCCGGTTGGCGCGGGCGGAGTGAAAATCGGGCTGGCCCAGCACGACGTCAGCCGGGGGATTGATCGTGTTCAACGCCGCCGCTGGAAACCGGAGCACCCGGTTGTTGCCTGTATCGGCCACCCAAAGGTTTCCCTGCGCATCCACCGCAACAGCGCGCGGGAGATTGAGAGAGTGTTCACTGAGGCCGCCCGAGTTGGGCGCTCGGGTGGCAAAATCCGGCTGGCCAAACACGGCGTCCGGCTCGACGTGGGTCGGATTCGCGAACGGCTTGGGAAAGCGAAGCACGCGGCTGTTGCCCAGATCGGCGACGTAGAGATTGCCGGTGACCGGATCTATTGCGACGCTCTGCGGGAAATCAAATCCCTTGGCGCCCAGGCCATATGGTCCGGATTGCTGTGCGTTCGGCTGGCCGAGCACGAGCGTGGCGGGGTCGGCGTTCTGGAAGGCAGAGGCGCTGGTCCAGGCGAGGACGCGATGATTCGACGTGTCGGCGACGTACAGGTGGCCGTCATGATCCACGGCGACGCCTTGAGGCGAAGCCATAGTGCCGGCCCCGACCATGTTGGTACCGTTCTGCCGGAGATCCATCTGGCCGAGCGCCCGATAGGCGGATAGAGACAGTTGGGTCTGAGCCGTGGCAAAAGGCCCCACCGCCAGCGCCATTGCCAGCCCGGCGCAGGCGAAAGCGCCGCGTTTATTACTTGTAATCCATTGCATCTACGAGTTTTCCACTCCCTGGGTGCCTGCGGACAGGATCTGAAACGTTTGATAGTGCACCTTTCATTCCACAGACACCGCCGTTCGCGTGGGGCAGGTAAGACGTGTATAAGACGTGTAGATGAGGGTGGATGGAAACGGGCGGATACCCGGCCGCTTGCACAGAGTGTGCAAAAGATTATCAAAAAGTCTACAAGATTAGCAGGATCGCCGGGACCCGAAGCTAGTGAGGCACGACGATAGTGTCTTCGGGACGGACCAAGATGTTCTGGTCCACTTTTTCGCCCTTGATCACCTCGTCATAATTAAACATGATCTTCCGCTGCTGACCGTTCTCGGTCCGGAGGATATAGATCTTCTTCTTTTTGGCGAAATCGGTGAGGCCTCCGGCTTCGGCCAGGACTTGCAAGAGGGTCATATTGGAGAGCAATAGAAGCGGCCCCTCCTTCTTGACGGCGCCGATCAGGTAGACTTTTTTGCTGCGAATATCCTTGACGACCACGGTGACGTCGACCCCGTGGATAAGGGATTCCAGCTTCGATGCGAGCAACTTTTCCACTTGAACGGGGGTGAGACCGTCTACCTCCACCTCCTTAATGAGAGGGAGAGTGATTTTGCCATCAGGGCGAACGATGGCGCTCCCGACGGATGCCTCGGGCTCCTTCCAGACGTTGATCTCGAGCACATCACCTGCACCGATGCGGTACGAGTTGGGATCGGCGGCACTGGCCGGGATTGTTGTGGCGGGCTTGGGCAGCGTCTGGGCTATGACCAACGCCGTGCCGACCGCTCCCATCAAGACGAGCAATAGGGCGGCCACGGAGACGACGTTCCGCCCAAGGTTCCGGTAAGTCATCAGATTCTCTTTCTATTATTCATTGATTACCAGAATTCGGGAATCAGACCGTCCCTGCCCGTCAGATGTGGGGTTCGGAGGACTCGACATCCGACCGAGCCGCCCGGACGTTGGTAAGCAGATCATAATCTTCAATATAGCAGCCTAAACCGAATCCGTCCCGCTGATCTTCGATGCGCGCGACGCGAACACGGCACTGGAGGCACATGGGCGACTTCGCATAGCCGAAACTGCCGGCCGGAATGGCGATAATGCACTCCAGACGCTCGCCGAGCTGGAAAGGCTCGCGCGAGACGCAATAGAAGCCGTTGCTGGTAAGGTTTTCGGTGGTGCTTTCGACCGATGGCATCGCCGGATCGCGGAACAGTCGAACCGGCCAGCGCAGGGCTATGCGTTTTCGCTTGCGGCGTTCTTCAGGGACTGCCATGACGGATGAGATACCCAAGACTCACTCTGCTACAATTTCGTTACCAAACATTTTCTCCGTGAAAAAGCCACACAATCGGTGCTATGTGTGGCTCGACCCTGGGGGAGGTGGTTGTTGTGTTCCCGGTAGTCTATGCCCCTGGAAACGGGCGCGTCCGCGAGGTGTTATATCTTACGCCCCGGTCCCAGCAGTACGCCCGGCGAAGTCGTTTGCATTTTTGCAGCCAGTTAGTTTTTTCACAATTTAGCCGACAAATTGGGTTTGGGAGGAAAAATTTTGAGTAAACTGGGCTAAGGTTTTCCCTGTAGCTCTGAGCCTCGCAACCCATAGAGCTGTTTAACTTTGGTAATACGACATCCCAAAATTTAGGAAATTTCCTGAACTCCGTAGGGGATTTACCGGACTTGCTGTTGAAGGGAATCCTGTTTAAACCTATATACAGGCTAAGGGAAAAAAATTAGATCTCGATTGGAAAATCTTGACAAAAATCAGGATTGCGATATGCTGCTGTCTATCTTTCGTCACTATTAGCTTTGGGTAACGCGCCCCATGAATATTCAGTTAATATCCACCGACAAGCCGTTGTACAAACTGTGCCGCGATACTTTGGCCGGCTTCCGGGGCAATGAGTGGACGCTGAACGTGGGCGCGATTCCGGGCGGAGAGGGAACTCCGGACCTGGTGATCTGGGACTGCGACTCGGAAGTGCCTCTGCCGCGCGAACTGGACTTCGAACAAGAGCGGCGCAACATTTTCCTGGTATCGCGCAAGAAGATGAACGCGCTGCGCGAGCGGTTTCCGATGGCGGCAGTGGCGATTCTGCTGAAGCCGGTGAACAAGGCCGCGTTGCGGGCATTTCTGGAGCACGCGGTGGCGCGCCATGAGCGGACTTATTCGTCTTCGTCCGACGTGGACTCGCTGCGCGCGGACCGGGACGAGATTTTACAGTGCCTGCTGCACGCCAACCTGAAACTGCAGGAGTACGATCAGGACCGCACCAACTTCCTAGCGCGCGCGGTGCACGATTTTCGAGCGCCGCTCACGGCCATTGACGGCTACTGCGGGCTGATGCTTGGCCAGCAACTGGGGCCCATCACCGAAGAGCAGCAGGAAGTGCTGGAGCGGATGCAGCATTCGATCAAGCGCCTCTCACGCATGGCTACGGCGATGTTCCAGCTCAGCGTGGGACGGCAGATCGAGAAGCGGCCCAACCTGCAGAAGGGCGATATCGACCTGTGCATCAATCAGGCGCTGCACGAGATTACTCCGTTCGGCGAGGCCAAACACATTCATCTGAGCGTGCAGATGATGCCTTCGTCACAAGCATTGTATTTTGACCGCGAGCAGATCGAGCAGGTGCTCATCAACCTTCTCGACAACGCTTGTAAGTTCACTCCTAAGTACGGCTCCATTGAAGTGAGAGGTTATCCCTTCTTCTGGGAGCGGCGCGCTAAGTTAAAAACAGCAATTACAAACGGCGAACGCCGCACCTCCAGGTTACAGGCACCCAATTCGTTTCGCATCGACATATGCGACTCGGGACCCGGTGTGCCCCTTGAAAACCTGGACAAAATATTTGAAGAGTACACCTCGTATTCCGGCGGCCAGGACCGGTCAGGAGGAGGCCTGGGACTGGCTATTTGTAAGTTCATCCTCAATTTACACCAAGGTCAGGTATGGGCCGAGGCAGGCGAGGACGGTTCGCGATTTTCATTCGTTCTTCCCTTCATACAGCACGAAGCCCAACTGGCACTAGCGAGCGAATCTCCGCACCAGCTGATGCAGGCTGGGGCCTGATTCGCCGGACAACTGAGGAGCTATGCACACCGTGAATAATGGCAGGACCATTCTGTTGGGCGAAGACGAACTGGAGGTACGGAGCTATCTGGAGATGGCTCTGAAGTGCCACGGATACTCCATCGAATCCGCACAGGACGGCGAAGAAGTGCTGAGTTGCCTGGAGCGGGAGCGGGGCCGGATCTCGCTGGTGCTGCTGGACATCATGATGCCGCGCAAGGATGGCCTGGAAACATTGCGGGAGATCCGCAGCGCGGACCGCGAACTGCCGATTATTATGCTCTCGGGAGCTTCCTCGCCGCTGAAGGTGGTGGAAGCCATGAAGAGCGGCGCGACGGATTTCATTCCGAAACCGGTAAGCCACGAGGATCTGCGGGACGCCATCGAGAAAGCTCTGGGCCATGGCGCGTTAAACGGTCACGCGGCCCCCGTGATACAAGATCAGCCGGCGCTCAAAGCGGCGGGCGGCTTGACGGCCGTAGTGCGCGTGAAGGCCGTGGATCCGCTACTGAAGCAGATCGGTTCTTCCGAAGTTCCGGTGCTGATTCAGGGCGAAACGGGAGTGGGCAAAGAGGTCATCGCCCGGCAACTGTGCGCGCAATCGCCGCGCGCCAACAAAATATTCCTGAAGCTGAATTGCGCGGCCCTGCCATCCGAGCTGGTGGAGAGCGAACTGTTTGGGTACGAGCGCGGTGCGTTCACCGGGGCCTTTCAGAAGAAGCCCGGCATGTTCGAGATGGCGGATGGCGGAACCATTCTTCTCGACGAGATCGGCGACATGGATTTCAAGCTGCAGGCCAAACTGCTGCAGGTTCTCCAGGACCAGGAATTTCAGCGCCTGGGGGGCAAGGAGACGATTCAAGTCGATGTGCGGGTGATTGCGGCGACGCACTGCGATCTCGAGAAGGCCATGGCGGACGGGCGTTTCCGCGAGGATCTGTACTACCGGCTCAACGTAGTCAGTATCCGGGTGCCGCCGTTGCGGGAGCGTACCGACGAGATCGTCCCGCTGGCCGAGTTTCTCCTCAAGAAGCACGCGCGGCCGCGGACGGCGCCTCTTCCCATTGCGCCCGCGCTGCATCAGGCCCTGATGCTGCATCCCTGGCCGGGGAACATCCGGGAACTGGAAAACGTGATGCGGAAGTACCTGGTGATCCGGGATCCGGAGATGATCGTGGAAGATCTGCGGGCGCGGGCACTGCGCAGATCATCGCCCGGCATGATTGCGCCGCCGGTCAAAGTCATGGCCGCGGGCGCAGCAGCTGAAATGGAAGAGCCTGAGGAGCCGCTTTCCACTCCCATCCTCAAGCAGGTAAACAGGGCCAAAGAGCAGGCCGAGACCGACGCCATTCTGGCGGCGCTTAACTCCACGCGCTGGAACCGCAAGCAAGCGGCCCAGATCCTCAATATCGACTACAAGGCGCTTCTTTACAAAATGAAGAAGCTGTCGATCGAGAATTAGCAGCGGTCCGGTCGCGCCTGGCTCGCACAATAATAAGTGGTGTGACTGAACCACCGTCCCTCCCGGTTCCGGGTGGCTACTTTCTCATGGGATGCGAGCAGGGCCGGGATGAGGAGAGGCCCGTCCATCGCATCTGGGTAGACGAATTCCTGCTAGGCGTATATCCGGTCCGCAATCGCGATTACCGGCAATTTCTCGAAGCCACCGGACACGCGCAGCCGCCCTTCTGGAGCCACCCTGAGTTCAGCCATCCCGACCAGCCCGTGGCGGCCGTGAGCTGGTTCGAGGCGGTCGAGTACTGCGAGTGGCTGAGCGGTGTCTCAGGGAAGCGCTACCGGCTGCCCACGGAAGCCGAATGGGAGCACGCGGCGCGTGCCGGACGCGATGGGGCGCTCTATACCTGGGGCGACGAGCCTCCGCACTCCTACGCGCCGTATATGGGTCGCTGGGGCGGCGAGGTGAGGGGACCGCTGCCGGTGGGGGGACCACCAAACGATTGGGGCTTTTACGAACTGGGTGAAAACGTACACGAGTGGTGCGCCGACTGGTTTCAGAGGGACTACTATGCCGGATCGCCCGAAAAAAATCCCCGCGGGCCTGCGACCGGCGAGAGGCGGGCTTCGCGGGGAGGGTCATGGCGGCATCACATCAAAGTGAGCCGCTGTGCGGCGCGCTCCAGCATTCCGCCGCACTTTCAATACGCGGATTACGGATTCCGCGTGGCGTGCGAGGTGTGATAGAGGCCCGCGCCGGCGAGGCGAAGCCGCTCCGCGTCGCTGAGGATGCGGCAGCGTTCCAGGTACGCGATCTCAGGCTCGCGGGGCAGCAGCGGCTCGGGGGCATCGTATTGCCACCAGGCCCACGGCCGTGATCCGGGGGAGACCATGGGCAGCAATTCGAGCGCTGCCGCCCTCCAGGCGGCCTCGCGGGACGCGTCGTCCGCAAACGCCGAGACCGATCCCGCGGGTCCCAGCAGAAGTTCCAGGTATTGCTCCAGATTCAAGCGGTTGTCCATAACAGAGCAGGCTTGTGAGAAACCGGCGCGACCGAGCTGTTTCCCCTCATGCGACATCATGACCCACACATAGGGGATAGTGAGGGCCGGGGCGCGAGCGTTTCAGAAAAAAGCGCGGATTTTGTGGCGGCGGGGAACGAGTAGGAGCCGGGGATCTGGCGGCTGGCGCATCGGCGCGCTAAACTGGCGCCAATTCCGGTACAATCAAGCCAATGCCCCAAGCCCTCACCACCATCAATCGCGATCTTGACCTGAAGCACGTCTGGCACGGAAACATGCAGCACCGTGGCCTGGAAGCGAAGCCGCCGCTCGAAGTGGCGAGCGCGGAGGGATGCTACGTTTTCGACCCCGACGGGCGCCGCTACCTCGACGGCATGGCGGTGTTTTTTCGACTCAATTGCCGGTTACGGCGCCCGCGAATTGTGGGCCCCGGTACCGGCCCGGTGGGCCGG
>JACXTT010001200.1_pt1 | contig 43800 bp, 37 predicted proteins | sample 9270951 | NCBI WGS metagenome assembly JACXTT01 (sample SAMN15532306, study PRJNA645909) | rock metagenome | isolation source: weathered quartz diorite | place: Puerto Rico | collected 2017-06-21
GCCGTCCGCGATCTGGTCGCCGGCTTCGGAGAGATCTGGTCAACGCGTCTGTTTGCGCGGTATCTGGCGGCGCGCGGACGCCGGCCGGGCCGCGTGATGTGGGTCGACGCGCGCGACGTCGTGCGCGTGGACTGGAGCGCGCTTGGCCCGAGCGTGCGCTGGGACGAGTCCAGAGCGAGATCGCTCGAGGTCATTCCGCGCGACGTGGACGCGACGCTCGTCATCACGGGTTTCATTGCGCGAACCGGAGACGGCCTGCAAACCACGCTCGGCAGGAACGGGAGCGACTTCTCGGCATCGATCTTCGGCGACCTGCTCGACGCGGAAGAGATCGTGATCTGGACCGACGTCGACGGTGTGCTGAGTGCCGATCCGCGCCGCGTACCCGACGCGAGGGTCATCGACTCGCTGTCGTATCACGAAGCGATGGAACTCGCATACTTCGGCGCCAAGGTCATCCACCCGCAGACGATGGCGCCGGCCGTCGAGAAACGAATCCCGATCTGGATCAAGAACACGTTCGCGCCTGACAAGGCCGGGTCGCTCATCTGCGAGTCGCCGAACTCCGCGCATCCTGTCAAAGGGATCACGAGCATCGACGGGGTTGCGCTCGTCAACGTCGAAGGCGCCGGCATGATTGGCGTGCCAGGCACCGCGCAGCGGCTCTTCGGTGCGCTGCGCGAAGATGGCATCTCCGTCATCCTGATTTCGCAGGGCAGCTCCGAGCATTCGATCTGCTTTGCGATTCCGCATTCAGAAGCGGAACGCACGGCGCGCACCGTGCGGCATGCGTTTCACGCGGAGCTGAACGGCGGTCAGATTCAGAACGTCGACGTGATTCGCGGCTGCAGCATCCTCTCCGTCGTTGGCGACGGGATGGCGGGAACGCCGGGGATTGCCGCGCAGGTCTTCGGCTCGCTCGGCGCCTCTGGCGTCAATGTCCGCGCGATCGCCCAGGGCTCATCCGAACGCAATATCTCCGTTGTCATCGATGAACGTCAGACGACGCGGGCGCTTCGATCGGTGCACGCCGGGTTCTATCTTTCGCCGCACACGATTTCGGTCGGCATCATCGGACCCGGGGCCGTCGGCAGCGTGTTGCTCGATCAACTCGCATCGCAATCGGCACGGTTGACGCGCGACTTCCACATCGATCTGCGTCTGCGCGGCGTCATGACCACCCGCGCCATGACGCTCTGCGAATCGGCCATCCCCTTTGACGGCTGGCGCGAGGCGCTCAAGGACGGCAAGTCCCCGGACATGCTGCGCTTCGAAGACCATGTGAATGCGGAGCACCTGCCGCACGCCGTCATCCTGGATTGCAGCGCCAGCGACGACGTGGCGGAGCAATACCCGCGATGGCTTGGCGCGGGCATTCACGTCGTGACGCCGAACAAGCGCGCCAACAGCGGACCACTCGAGCTCTACGACGATCTTCACGAAGCGAGGCGCGCCGCCGGGTCGCACTACCTGTATGAGGCGACCGTGGGCGCGGGACTTCCAATCATCCAGACACTGCGCGATCTGCGGGAGACCGGCGACGAGATTCGCCGGATCGAGGGGATTCTCTCGGGCACGCTCGCGTATCTATTCAACGTGTGGGACGGCAAGCAATCGTTCTCCGAAGTTGTACGCGTGGCCAAGGCGAACGGCTATACCGAGCCGGATCCGCGGGACGACCTCTCCGGAACCGACGTCGCTCGAAAGCTTGTCATTCTCGGCCGCGAGATGGGGCTGCGGCTCGAACTGTCCGGCGTCGAGCTCGAAGGGCTGATTCCACCCTCACTCAGCGGCTGCAACGTCGACGAGTTCATCAGCCGGCTCACCGAGCTGGATGCGCCGATGCTGAAACGGCTCGAGGCTGCTCAGGCGAACGGCAAGGTGTTGCGATACGTCGCCGCCCTCGATGCCGCCTCGTCGCGTGCGACCGTCGGGCTCGTCGAGCTCGATCGCACGCACCCGTTCGCCAACATCAACCTGACCGACAACATCGTGCGGTTCATCACGAGCCGCTATGACAGAAATCCGCTGGTCGTCCAGGGCCCGGGCGCCGGACCCGCCGTGACCGCAGGTGGCGTGTTCGCAGATCTGCTCAGGGTGTGTGCGTATCTCGGGGCCAAGTTGTAGAATCGGGCGGCAGTGGGCTTCTGGATGCAGCCGAAAAGGACCTTTCTGCGCCGTGCGCTGTTCCAGATTCATCTCTGGACCGGCGTCGCCGTCGGCATCTACATGGTCTTCATCAGCATCACCGGAAGCGCGGTGGTGTTCCGGCGCGATCTGAACACGAGCCTGCTCGGCAGCGTTCCCGCGAAAGAGGTGGCCGCTGACGCCCAACGGCTTTCCGAAGCGGAACTGCGTGAGGCGGTGCTGCGCCAGTATCCGGGCTACGCGATCACCCGAGTTGCCGCATCGCGTCGTCGTCTGGCGCCGAGCGAGGTGACGCTGTCGAAGGACGGCGAGGTCCTGCAGGAGCGTTTCAATCCGTTCACCGGAGCCGATATGGGCAGCGCCCGTCCGCGCGCGGTGACGGTGATGGAGTGGTTCACGGATCTCCACGACAACCTGCTCGCGGGCGAGACCGGTCGCAAGGTGAACGCCGTCGGCGGCGCGCTGCTGTGCGTGCTCTGTGTCACGGGCGTGATCATCTGGTGGCGTGCATGCGGCCCTTGGTACAAGGGTTTCTATTTCAATCCGGCGAGCAGCTGGAAGCGGATGAATTTCGATATCCATTCCGCGATCGGCTTCTGGGGTCTGCTGATTCTCTTCTTGTGGGGGCTGACCGGGATCTATTTCGGCTTTCCCGATGCCTTCATCGCCGTCGTCGATTACTTCGAGCCGCCCGGCGAGCTTCCGGGCCAGCGCCGTGGCGATCTGTTTATCGCATGGCTCGTGCGCATGCATTTCGGACGCTATGGCGGTCTCGGCGTGCGCATTACGTACGTCGTCATTGGACTGCTGCCCGCCGTCATGTTCATCACGGGAGCCATCATGTGGTGGAACCGTGTGCTGCGCCGCTGGCTGGCAGAGACGAAAACCTCACGCACGCGTTCGGGTGCGGTCCTCCCGGTTCCGACAGCCATCGAATAAGCGTTGGCAACCCCTCGAGCTGACCTCCGACCCCAGGCCGATGATGTTGCCGAGCGGGCGCTCAAGCGCATCAGCTTCCGCATCATGCCGTACGTCTTTCTGCTCTACATCGTTGCGTTTCTCGATCGCGTGAACGTCGGCTACGCCGCGCTCCAGATGGCGGGCGATCTCGGATTCAGCGCGGAAGTCTTCGGCTTCGGCGCGGGCATCTTCTTCTTCGGCTACGTCATCCTCGAGATTCCTGGCTCGGTCATCGTCGAGCGGTGGAGCGCGCGCAAGTGGATCGCGCGCATCATGATTTCGTGGGGCATCCTCGCGGTCATGATGGCGTTTGTGAAGACCGCCGGCCAGTTCTACACCGTAAGATTCCTGCTCGGCGCGGCTGAAGCGGGATTTTTTCCAGGCCTCATCGTCTACCTTTCGCACTGGTTCCGCTACGAGGATCGCGCAAAGGCTGTCGCGTGGTTCATGGCGGCCATTCCCGTGTCGAACCTTGTCGGCTCTCCGATTTCAGGACTGCTTCTCGGGGTGCACTGGCTGGATCGGCCCGGCTGGACATGGTTATTCATCGTCGAAGGACTGCCGGCCATCGTGCTCGGATTCGTCACGCTCTTCTACTTGACCGACTGGCCGCGGGAAGCGAAGTGGCTGCCGGAAGACGAGAAGCAATGGCTCATCAACGAGCTCGAAGCTGAGAAACGCCAACGGAAGGCCGTGCATCAGATATCGATGTGGCGCGCGCTCGGCCATCGCGACGTGCTGCTGCTGGTCGGTACGTACTTTTTCGCGACGGTTGGCTTCTACGGCCTGAACATCTGGCTTCCGACGATTCTCAAAGTGGCGTCCGGATGGAGCGACCTGAAGGTGACGATGGTCGCGATGATTCCGCATCTGGCGGGACTTGCCGGCATGCTCGTATTCGGCTGGTCATCGGACCGCACGGGCGAGCGGCGCTGGCACGCGGCTGGCGCGATCATGCTTGGCGCTGCCGGCTATCTCCTGGTGATTGCCGCGGGCGCCAATCCGCTGCTCGTCGTCGCGGCCTTCTGCATCGTGGCTGCGGGCGCGGACGGATATTTTCCCGGATTCTGGCCGTTGCCCACCGCGTTTCTTACCGAATCGGCCGCAGCTGCGGCAATCGGCTTGATCAATTCCGTTGGAAATCTCGGCGGGTTCGTCGGGCCTTATATCCTCGGCTACGTGAGGACGGCGACCAACTCGTTCAACATCGGCCTGGCGCTACTGGCGCTGTCGATGATGATCGGCGCGGGGTGTGTGTTGTCCGTGAGGCACTCAGCTGGCACAGGTCAGCGGAAGTAGACGTTAAGCAGAGCTGCAATCACCGCCATCAACGTCGCGAACTGGAAGCCGATCATCCAGCTGAATTTCGTATCGAATTTGGCGTCTATCTGATCGAAACGACGGTTCATCTCGCCACGAAGATCGCGGACCTCAACGCGCAGCTCTCGGACGTCCAGGCGCACTTCAGTAATTGCGGCCGCATGCTCCTCGCCGCGTCCCTCCAGGTAGGCGACGCGTTCTTCCACGCTCCCCATTTTCGGGCCTCCAGCATGGGCCGTCATGGCCCGATTCTACATCGTCGTCATGAGCACGACTCGTGCCTGGCCGTAACCCTTTGACCATCGGAGCGACAATGAAGTTCTTGCCGCCGGGTATCGTCGGCGATGTGGCAGAATCTGCGCGGCGCTGATAAGTCGTTCGGGTCGTTCGGATCGTTCGAGTCGTTCGGATCGTTCGCAGGAGGCGCAAATGCGGAACATCCTCGAGCGCGCCTTGCAGGGATGTGTTGCGGTGAGCCTCGCCACCGTTCCGATGATCGCGGCGGCGCTCATGCAAAACAGCGGCGGATTGCCGCGGGTTGCAGTCTACGCGAGTGTCGGTGAAGAGCTCATCACCTTCAGCGCCGACGTCGCCCGGGCAACGCTGACGAGACAGTCGTCGATCATGCTTCCGGGCTTTGTGCAGGAAGCGTGGGTCTCCCCATCAGGCCCGTTTCTGTATGTCGCGTGGAGCAATGGCGGCGCCAGCTACGCCGGCACCGGCGTCACCGCCGTCGGCGACAAGCACGGGATAACCGCGTTTCGAGTCGACGCGAACGGGGGCCTGCATGCGCACGGTGCACCCGCGTCGATCCGATCCCGTCCCATCCACATCACCGGCGACGCCTCCGCGCGTCACCTGCTGGTCGCCTACAACGATCCGAGCGGCGTTTCAGTTCACACGATCAACACGGACGGAACCGTCGGTGCAGAGATGCCGCAATCGAGTTCGCTCGACGTTGGCATTTACGCGCATAACGTCCGCGTGCTGCCGACCAACGACGCGGTCGTGCTGGTTACGCGCGGCAATGAACCGACCAACACGACCAAAGAAGATCCGGGCGCGCTCAAGGTGTTTCGATTCGACAACGGCAAGTTGACGAATGTTGCGTCGATTGCGCCGGCAAACGGGGTTGGGTTCCGATCCCGTCATCTCGACTTTCATCCGACGCGTCCATGGGCGTACCTGACGCTCGAAGCCCAGAACAGGCTCGAGATGTACGCGATCTCGAACGGTACCTTGTCGACGCAGCCGGTGTTCAACAAGGCGACGCTTGCGGACGGCACCGGCGTGAAGGCGGGGCAGACCGCCAGTACCCTCCACGTGCACCCGAACGGTCAGTTCGTCTACGTCGCGAATCGTGGCGGCGTCGAGGGCGGTACGAACAATATCGCCGTGTTCCGCATCAATCAGCAGACAGGAGAGCCTTCGCTGATTCAGAACATCGACACACACGGGTATACACCTCGTACGTTTTCCATCGATCCGAGCGGCCGCATGCTCGTCGTCGGTAATCAAACGACGCAGTCGGTTGCGGGACAGACGGTGCCCGCCAACCTTGCCGTGTTTCGAATTCGCGGCGATGGGATGCTCGAGTTCGCCCAGCGCTACGACCTGGCGGTCGGCCGCAAGCCGCTGTGGTGGACCGGCCTCGTGCCGCTCAGGTGACACGCGTCCCATGATTCCGCCGACCCGGCGCGACTTCCTGAAGACCACCGTCGGTGCATACGCGTCGGGTATTTTCGTGATGCCGGCGCAGCGCGGCGGCGCCTCGAATCACACACCTGACGATCTGGTTGCTGTCTCTTTGGTGGATGCCGCGGAGCTGCTGCGCGGGCGGAAGGTCTCGCCCGTGGAGCTCACCAACGCGTGCCTGGCGCGGATCGAACGGTTGAATCCCGCGTTGAACGCATTCATCACCGTCACCGCGGAGCAGGCGCGTGTCGACGCGAAAGCTGCCGAATCGGAGATCGCCCGCGGCCGTATGCGCGGACCGCTGCACGGCATTCCGATCGCACTGAAGGATCTGTTCGACACCGCGGGCGTGAAGACGACAGCTGGCAGCGCTGTCTTCGCGGATCGTGTTCCGACGCAGGATGCGGAAGTGGTCCGTCGCCTCAAACAGGCGGGCGCCGTTCTCGTCGGCAAATTGAACATGCACGAGTTCGCGTACGGAGCGACGTCGGCGCAGAGCCACTTCGGGCCGGTTCGCAATCCCTGGGATCACCAGCGGATCCCGGGCGGATCCTCCGGAGGCTCGGGGGCTGCCGTTGCCGCGCGTCTCTGCTACGGAGCGCTTGGATCGGATACGGGCGGCTCCATCCGCCAACCCTCTGCCTATTGCGGCATTGTCGGACTGAAGCCAACCTACGGCCTGGTCAGCACCACAGGCGTCGTTCCGCTGTCGTGGTCTCTCGACCATGTCGGTCCCATGTCCCGGACCGTCGCCGATGCCGCCGCACTGCTGCAGGCGATCGCCGGGTACGATCCGCGCGACACCAATAGCGTGGACGCGCCGGTCCCGGACTACGCGAAGGCACTAGGACAGAAGGTATCCGGCCTCCGGCTCGGCATGCCGCGAGCCGTTTTCTACGAAGGCCTCGATCCCGAGATCGAGCACGCCGTCAACGAGGCACTGCAAGTGCTTCGGCGTTTGACGGCGTCGACGCGTGATGTCGAGCTGCCGTCGTACCAAACACTTCCGGTTGTTGGCGCCGAAGCGTACGCGTTCCACACTCCGTACGTCACGAAAACGCCGGAGTTGTATCAAATGGCCACGCGGCTGCGGATCGAAGGTGGCTCGCGCGTCTCGGCAACCGCCTATATTGAAGGAAAGCGTGAGCTGGATCGACTTCGCCGCGCAGTTGCAGCCGTTTTTTCGACCGTTGATCTGCTCGTGACACCGACAACGCCGATCCTGCCGCAATCCGTTGAGGACGCCGTCAGGGATGCCAACGTGCCGCCGCCCGGCGGCGTCGCGCCGTCGCTGCGCAATACGCAGCCGTTCGACATCTACGGCCTGCCGACCATTTCCATTCCATGCGGTTTCAGCCGCAGTGGCCTGCCCATCGGTCTTCAGATCAGCGGACCGAATCTCGGCGAACCTCGAGTGCTCGCGCTCGCGTACGCATTCGAGCATGCGACCGAGTGGCACCGGCGCGCTCCCGGCGTTTGACGCGATCCGGCGCCAGTCGTACGATCGCCGGTTGTCTCTGATCCGCAAACCTCTGCAGGGGAGATCCATGCATCGACAGCTATCCGTGACCATCGCATTCATGGCAGGAGGACTGCTCATGGCGCAGGCAGCATTGGCGCTCGAGCTCACGTCACCGGCGTTCAAACAGGGCGAGAAGATTCCATCGAAGTACACGTGCGACGCACAGGGCGGCGGCGTCAACCCTGCCCTCAACTTCGGCGGCGTCCCGGCAAACAGCAAGCAGCTCGTGCTCACCATGCATGATCCTGATGTGCCGAAGAACCTTCGGCCCGACGGCAACTTCGATCACTGGTTCGTGTGGGACCTTGCGCCGACGAGCAAAGGGATTGCGGAAGGCGCGGGGATGAAGATGGGAAGCAACGGCACCGGCAAGGCGGGTTACATCGGACCGTGCCCGCCGGATCGCGAGCACCGGTACTTCTTCCGGCTCTACGCGCTGGACGCGCCGGTGACGGCGAACACCTTCAAGGATCGCGCGGAGCTCGAAGCTGCGATCAAGGGTCACATCCTCGCGCAGTCGGAGTTGATGGGACGATACGAGAAGATCAAGAACTAGGCGGGTAGGGCGGGTGAGGCGGGTAGGGCCGGTAAGGAACCTTTTGACCTACCCACCCGCCTTACCTGCCCCACCCGCCTGAATGTGGATTCCACATTCCAGCTTCTGTCCCTGCCAGCGGCCGGAGCGCGGATTGTTCGGGTCCGGCGGCAGCGATGTGCAGGGCTCGCAGCCGATGCTCGTGTAGCCGACCTCGTAGAGCGACATCAGTGGAATCGCGTGCTCCTTCGCGTACTGCCACACATCCCGCGTCGTCCATGACGCCAGCGGACTGACGCGCTGAATGATTTTCCCGCTCGGCAGCCGGAACGGCTCGACCTCCTGCAGGTTCGCGCGGGAAGGCGACTGTTCGCGGCGCAGCGCCGTGAACCAGACGTCGTAGTGCTCCAGCGCCGCAAACAACGGTCCCACCTTGTGCAGCGCGCAGCACCGATCGGTGCTCTCGCGCCAGAGGCCCGGCTGCGGTTCGGCCGCGCGCAGGTTGATCAGATTCAGCCGCCACCGGTCGGCGATTTCATCGCGATAGGCGTAGGTTGCCGCGAAGTGGTGAACCGTGTCGAGGAAGAGCACCGGAATATCAGGCGTTGATTCGAGCAGCATGTGCGTCAGCACGACGCATTCCGCCTGGAAACTCGACGTGATGCAGGGCGCTTTCGCACGCTCGAGGACCTCGCGGATGACGCTCATGCGAGCAAGTCCTCGAGCGCTTTCCGGATCGCTTCCACCGCTTCCGCGTCGGATCCAGCATGTCGCGCCAGCAGTGCGAGCCGTTCGGCGGCGCTGATGGGTGCGTTGGCGGATCGCACGGTGTGCGTCAGCGGATTGGAAATCATTCCAGCGCCAGCGGTGAAGTGCGTGGCCGGGTCGATGATGACGAAACTTCCCGTCGCGCGGTTCTCCACATACCGATCAAAGACGAGCGGCCGCGCCGTCGAGATATTCACCGTGCCGATTTGATTGAGCACCAGCCCGTGATGGATTTCGGCGGTGACCGTCTTTGTCGCCTGCTTGATCAGATAGACGCGACCCGGATCGAGCGGCCGTTCGTCCATCCAGACGACGTCCGCCTCGAACTCGGTGCCAACGGTCGGCGGGTCGATGGCCAGCACATCTCCACGGCTGATATCGACCTCGTCGTCGAGCGTCAGTGTCACCGACATGGGCGCGAACGCGAAATCGAGATCGCCGTCGAACGTGGCGATGCGGTTGACGCGGGCGGAGCGGCCCGAGGGCCACGCGGTGATGCGGTCGCCGACATGGATGCGGCCCGCCACGACCTGCCCTGCGTAGCCGCGGAACTCGTGATTCGGCCGCAGCACGAGCTGCACGGGGAACCGGAACGGAAGCGACGTCAGATCGCGCGTGACTTCGACGGTCTCCAGGTATTCGAGCAGGCTCGGCCCATCGAACCAGGGCGTGCGATCGCTGCGGGTGATGACGTTGTCGCCGTGCAGGGCGCTGACCGGAATCGCGTGCGCTCGCGCGCCCGCCAGAATCTCCTCGAAGTCGTCGCGAATGCCTTCGTAGACGTCGCGATCGAAATCGACCAGATCCATCTTGTTGATCGCAAGGACGAAATCGCGGATGCCGAGCAGACGCGCGATGCGTGCATGCCGGCGCGACTGCACGCGCACGCCATGACGGGCATCGACCAACAGGATCGCCACATCCGCCGTCGAGGCACCGGTCGCCATGTTGCGTGTGTACTGCTCGTGTCCCGGTGTGTCGGCAAGGATGAATTTGCGACGCGCCGTCGCAAAGTACCGATAGGCCACGTCGATGGTGATCCCCTGCTCACGTTCGGCGCGCAGGCCGTCGGTGAACAGCGAGAAATCGATCGGACCGGCATTCCGGTTCTTCGACGCCTTCTCGACCGAGTGCACCTGATCCTCGTACACCGACTGCGAATCGTAGAGCAGCCGTCCAATCAGCGTGCTCTTCCCGTCGTCCACGCTGCCGGCGGTGCAGATCCGAAGAAGGCCGGACATCAGAAGTAGCCTTCTCTCTTCTTGAGCTCCATCGAGCCGTCCTGGTCGTGATCGATGATGCGCAGCTGCCGCTCCGACTGCCGCGTGGCGATGAGCTCTTCGATGATCTTCGGCACCGTGTCCGCGTCGGACCTGATCGCGCCGGTGCACGGCGAGCAGCCGAGCGACCGCATCCGGCACTTCACCATCTGCGGTCGCTCGCCGGGCATCGTGACGACAAACGGTTGCTCCTGAACGATCAACGAGGCGCCGCGCACGATCACCTGACGTTCCTTGGCGAAATAGAGCGGGACGATTGGAATCTTCTCGACGTGGATGTACTGCCAGACATCAATCTCCGTCCAATTCGAGAGCGGGAAGACGCGGATGCTCTCGCCAGGCCGCAGCTTGCCGTTCAGCAGGCTCCACAGCTCCGGGCGCTGGCGTTTGGGATCCCACTGGCCGTTGGCGTCGCGCACCGAGAACACGCGCTCCTTGGCGCGTGACCGTTCCTCGTCCCGCCGTGCGCCGCCGATCGCGGCGTCGAAGTCGCCGGCCTGCAGTGCGTCGAGCAGCGCCTTCGTCTTGAGCAGCCCACAGCAGCGCTGCGTACCGACCTTGAAGGGTTGCGTCCCTTCGCCGATCGCCTCCTCGTTGGTGTGGACGATCAGCCGCGCGCCGACGGATTTCGCCATATCGTCGCGGAAGCCGATCATTTCGCGGAACTTATAGGTCGTGTCCACGTGCAGGAGCGGAAACGGAATCGGCCCGGGGTAGAACGCCTTCTGCGCGAGACGAAGCATGCAGGAGGAGTCCTTGCCGATTGAATAGAGCATGACCGGCCGCTCGAACTCCGCCACGACCTCGCGGAGGATTTGGATGCTCTCGGCTTCAAGCGCGCGCAGATGATCCAGCCGCGGCGCTATCGCGACGTCCATGTCCACTGGCAACGTAATGGTCGACATCCCATATCACCGGCGGGTCCGCTGGTCCATCCCACGTTTCGGACCCGCGGAACCCGCCCTACAAACAAAAAGCCCGGGGATTTGTCATCCCCGGGCTTCGATCTCTTTGCGTCGTCAGGAGCCTGTCTGATTCGTGCTCCTACAGCGTGACCGAATGCGCGGGGACCTTGATGGCCCTCCGACAACAACAGGCGCAGGCGCACGCGCACAGGCAGCAGTTTGCGGTCACGGACCCCAAATTTTCGCCTCACGCCGGACAAGAAGTCAATTACTGATGCGATAGAGTGATGCGAGTGCTCACCCGCAAGTCGAAATACGGCCTGAAAGCGTTGCTCGTGCTCGCTCAGGAGGCGGACCAGGGCCCGGTACTCATCGCCGAACTGGCGGAGCGGCAGCGACTCCCGAAGAAATTCCTCGAAGCCATCCTTCTCGAACTGAAACGCGCCGGCCTGCTGCACAGCAAGAAGGGGAAGGGGGGCGGCTACGTCCTGGGCCGGAAGCCGACCGACATCACCGTTGGGCAGGTGATCCGGGTGCTCGAAGGGCCCCTTGCCCTCACGCCGTGCGTCAGCCAGACGGCGTATCGAAGATGCGACGAATGTCCTGATGAAGAGGCGTGCGGCGTACGGCTGGCCATGAAGAAAGTCCGCGACGCCACGGCCCGGATTCTCGACAACACCACGCTGGCCGGCCTGAATGCCCAGGTTGCCCGCGCCTGCACGCGAGGCGCGCGCCCCCGGCGCAAAAAACCAGTAGCTATTTAGTCTAGTAAGTATGTAGACTATGACGGTTTTGATGACCGCCACTCCTCACGAGCGCTGTTGGTGCGCCTGTACATGTCCCGCAGACTGCTGTCGATGCGGGAGCCCGTGTTCAGCCACATGCAGTGAATCGTCGAGGAGAAGCGTTCATGAATGTTCGTAAGCTCGCCAGATCAACCGCAAACGAGCGGGTCATCCGCGATCCTCCTCCGCGCTGCGACCGGAAGGCCCTGATTCTCGCCGGTGCAATCCTGTTGCTGGTCACGATTCACCTGCTACCGTCCCCGGCGCCGCTTGAGCGCTCGGGCACGCTGATTCCGCTGACTGCGAACGGGAAGACGTGCCTGGGGATCATGGCGTTCGCAGTGATCCTGTGGGTCACGGAAACGCTGCCGTTCGCAGCGACGTCGTTGCTGGTCCTCCTGATCATCCCGGCCTTCGGCGTCGAGGACTTCCGCGCGGTCGTGCGCGTCGGCTTCGGCGATCCTGTGATTACGTTCTTCATCGGCGTGCTGATGCTCTCCGCGGCGTTCACGACATCGGGGCTCGGAACCCGCCTGACATATCTCGTACTGCTGCGCGTCGGCACGCGGACCGATCGCGTGCTGCTCGGCATTCTTGTGGTCGGCACGCTGATCTCGATGTGGATCACCGATATCGCGGTCGCGGCGATGCTGTTGCCGCTCGGTGTCGGTCTTCTGCACGACGCCGGACTGCGGCCGGGACAGAGCAATTTCGGCCGGTCGTTGATGATTGCGACCGCATTCGGGCCTCTGATCGGAGGGATTGCGACGCCAGCCGGCACCGCCGCGAACCTCGTCGCGATGGGGCAGCTCAAGCAGCTTGTCTCGGTGGACGTGTCGTTCTGGCGCTGGATGGGTCTCGGCGTTCCAGCATCGCTGATGATGATTCCGTTCGCCTGGTGGATTCTGCGCTGGCTGTTCCCGCCGGAAATCGATCGACTGCCGATTACCACTGACGCGATTCGCGCGCGGCTCCAGGAACTCGGCCCGCTTCGCCGCGGCGAGAGTCGCACGCTGCTCGTGTTCGTCGTCGCGGTCGCGCTCTGGTTGATCACGTCGCTGCCGGTGGAGGCGGTGGGGCTCGGCGCCGGCGTCGCCCTCTTCCTGCCCGGGATTCGCGTGCTCTCGTGGAAGGAAGCGGAGGCGCAGGTCGAGTGGGGCGGAGTGATGTTGATCGTCGCGGGGCTGTCGCTCGGCCTCGCGGTCTACGACACCGGCGCGGCGCGGTGGCTGGCGTGGGTGCTACTCGGTCAGATTACAGCCGTACCCGATCCGCTTCGCCCCTTCGTCATCGTCCTCGCCGTCGCGGGCCTGCACATGCTGTTCTCAAGCAACACCGTCACGGCGAGCATCATTATCCCGATTCTCGTCGCGCTCGCAACCGACCTGCATCTGGATCCATGGGCAACCGTCGCGCCGGCTGCGTTCACATCGTCTCTGGCGTTCATCCTCGTGAGCGAGGGGCCGACGACGATCATTCCGTATTCGTCCGGCTACTTCTCGATTCGCGACATGGCGAAGGCCGGCATCCTCATGACGCTGGCCGCCGCAGCAAGCGTGGCCACGACGCAATACGTGGTGCGAATGGCCGGGCGATGAGATCAGGTCGCCGACGGGCGCCTCTCGCCCTTGATTTGCGTGCGGTGCATGATGCGGCGCGAGCCGGCATCGAACGCGTCGCGCCGGTGCATCACGCAGCGGTTGTCCCACAGGACGAGATCGCCGGCGCGCCACTGGTGGCGCCACGTCAGCGCATCGGCGGTGGCGATTGCCCAGATGCGATCCAGCAGCGTGTTGGAGTCATCGAGCGGCATCCCCTCGAGCCACGCGTTGCGCCGCCGTCCGAGATAGAGATGGCGTCGCCCGGTCTCCGGGTGGACGCAGACCAGCTGATGCAAAGTACCCGCGGCGGTTCTCGGATCGTCGGTCGGCGTCACGCCCGCTCGAACGTAGCCGCCGCTGTTGTAGGTGCCGTCGTGCTTGACGCGCCACTCGAGCGCGACCGCACGCAGATTTTCGGACAGCGCGTCCCATGCCCCGTACATCGTACAGAAGCTCGTATCGCCGCCGGATGGCGGCACTTCAAGCGCGTAAAGGACGCTCGCCTTCGGGGGATCGGGCAGGTACGACATGTCGGTGTGCCAAACCGCTTCGCCGGCGCCAAGGCTGCCGATGGCGACACCGTTTTCAATCACGTTGGACACCACGTAGATCTCGGGATGTCCTTCGACGAAACGGCGGCCGTTCTCCTGGATGGGAGCCCAATCGAGATCGCCAAAGCGGCGGCTGAACGCAATCAGATCCCGATCCGACAGATGCTGATCGCGCAGGAGCAGAACCTGATGCTCGAGCCAGACGCGATGGATCGCGTCGAAGGTCGCGTCATCGATCGAACGCAGATCGACACCGCGGATTTCGGCGCCGAGCGCCGCGCCGGTGCGGATGACATCGAGGGAGGTACGGACGGTCATCAGTTAACGGAAGATAACAGATTCGCGCGCGTCAGCGGCATCCTGCTGGCGATCGCAGCGCTTCTCGGCGTCGCATCAACCGTGCGCGCTCAGAATGCGCCCGTCATTGCGGGATGGGACGACGGGTTCTTCGTTCAGTCGAACGACGGAAATTACCGGCTCAACCTGGGGACCGTCGTGCAGACCGACGGCCGGTTCTCCCTCGATGACCCTCCGGCTGTCACCAACACCTTCGCGATCCGGAAAGCGCGCGTCGTCGTCGCCGGCCGGGCCGGCCAGTATTTCGATTACCGGTTCATGCCGGATTTCGGAAACGGCTCGCCGCTGATTCTCGACGCCTATCTCGACGTCAAGTTCTCGAAACGGTTTCGAATGCGGGCCGGCAAAGACAAGACACCGATTGGATACGAACTGCTGATCGGCGACACATCCCTTCTGTTTCCGGAGCGGTCGCTGGCCTCGAGCCTCGTGCCGAATCGCGACGTCGGCTTTCAGGCGCAAGGCGACGTGGCCAGCGGCAGGGTGTCGTACGCAGGCGGCGTATTCAGCGGCATTCCCGATGGCGTGAGCTCGTCGGGCGATCTCGACATCAATAACGCCAAGGACGTCGCGGGTCGCATCATCCTTCATCTGCGCGGCGGCCTTGGCCTGCAGGTGGGCGGCTCCCGTGGGTCCGAGACCGGAGCCGTGCCCTCGTTCAAAACGTCGATCGGGCAAACGTGGTTCGGTTACGAGCCGTCCGTCACCGCTGCGGGTGAACACGACCGCTTCACCCCGGCGCTCTTCTACTATCACGGTCCCATTGGTGCGTTCGCGGAGTACGTTCGGTCGACGCAAGTCATCGCGCACGCGGCAGGAACGGCTTCCATCCGAAATCACGCGTGGGACGTCACGGCTTCGTACGTCGTGACGGGCGATACGACATCCGATCGTGGCGTCCGCCCCGTGAATCCGTTTGATCCGAATGCGGGCAAATGGGGAGCGCTGCAACTGGTGGCGCGCTACTCGGAACTGACCGTCGATCGCCGGGCATTTGAAGAAGCCTTCGCTGCGCAAGGAGCGAGCCGCCGAGCGCACCAGTACACCGTCGGGGTCAACTGGTATCCCGCCTGGGTCGTGAAGTACTACGTCAACTTCGAGCGGACGACGTTCGAGCAAGGATACACAGGCGGCGAAGCGCCGCGCCCCGCGGAGAACGTCGTCTTCGTGCGCGCGCAGCTCGCCTTCTAGGGGAACGCGGGAGAGAGAAGCAATGGACGCTCAGGTGATTGCGCTCGTTGGCATCACGTTCTTTGCCGCCACCGTCAACGGCGCGCTCGGATACGGATTCTCGTCGCTCACAGTTCCTGTCGCACTGCTGTTTCTCACCAACCGCGTCCTGAACCCGGCGCTCGTTCCCATCGAGGTCGTGCTCAACGCGTATGTCCTGTGGGTCAATCGCGCATCGATTCCGAACGTCTGGCGGCGTGTGATGCCGATCGTGATTGCGCTCGCGCCCGGTGTGATCGTCGGAACTACGCTCGTCTCGATGCTCAGCTCCGACTGGCTGAAGTTCTTCACCTACATCACGCTGTTGCCACTCATTCTGCTGCAGGCCGCCGGCTTGCGGCGTCCGATTCAATCCGAGCGCGCGGCCGGCTTCGCATTCGGGGGCGGTCTTGGCGTGCTCTATTCCGTGACGACGATTTCGGGACCCCCGCTCGCCGTGGCGTTGAGCAACCAGGGGCTCGCGAAACAGGATTTCCGCGCGGCACTCGGTGTCATTCGTCTGGCTGAATCGAGCATGACGGCCGTGGCGTATGCGTATGCGGGCCTGTACTCAGCGAGCAGCATGGCGCTGATTCCCCAGATCATCCCGAGCCTCGCCATCGGCGTGCCGCTCGGCGCGAAGCTGATACGTCACATTCGCCCCGAGACGTTCCGCCGGATTTGTATGAGCTTCGACGCGTGGGTCGTCGCGTTCGGACTGGCTGGATTGATCCGAACGCTGAGGTTGGGAGGAACCCGCGCCGCGTACATCGAGTTCTTCGCGGTCGTCGCTTTCGATTTGTGGTTGCTCTATCGGTTCTTCTACGGAACGGGCCGAACGATGCCGCAACCGGGCGCGCTGATGTCTTCTCCTGAAGCGACCGTTCGCCAATAACCTGGTGCGTTCCCCGGGAGCACGTAATGGGCTACCAAGAGACGTTCGTGCAGCGGAATCAACACCGCATCTACGTTCGCGATTACCCAGGAGAAGAACCGGCTGTCGTTCTGATGCATGGGTTCCCGGACAACCTGCACCTCTACGACCGTCTGGTTCCCTGCCTGTCACCGCCGCGCCGAGTCATTACGTTTGATTTTCTTGGATGGGGGGCGTCGGATAAACCTGCGGGCTACCCATATACGACGTCCAATCAAGGCGGCGACCTCGACGCCGTGATCAGCCAACTCCGGCTTCAGCAAATGATCCTTGTCGCGCACGATGCCTCTGGCCCACCGGCGATTGACTGGGCGCTTGACCGGTCCGAGCAGGTTGCCGGGCTGGTGTTGCTGAACACGTACTACTGCGCCATGCCCACACTGCGCCCTCCGGAAGCCATCTGGCTGTTCTCCACGCCTGTGGTCAGAAACATTGCGCGGCCAGTGTCGGCGCTATTTGGCCACTGGATCTTCCGTCGCATGTACCGGTGGCAGGTTGGGAAATTCTTCAGGGATGCGGAGGTCAGAAATCAATTCCTGCCGCTGCTGTATCAACAATTCGACGCCACGCCAAGCGCTCGACCTGCGTTTTTCAGGTTGAACGACGACTTACTGCCGACCATCAGGGCCGGCACCAACATGCTTCCGAAGCTTCGAGAATTCCGACGGCCTGTCCGGATCATTTTTGGCGACGCCGATCCGTACTTGAATAAGGGTGTCGCTCGGCGCTTCCATGAACTGTTTCCAGGTTCAGAGTTGTTTCTGGTGCCTGGCGCTCGACACTTCGTTCAGATGGATGAGCCCGAGCGGGTGGCGCGGCTCATTCTCGCGATGCCGCGGGCAGATCGCGAGTAGGTCCGACCCTCGAGCATTCAGCGCCGAGTGTTCAGCAGAAACGAAGATCTCGCACGAAGCGGTGTGCGAGTGTCCCGGCCTCGTGCAGCGATCGTGATGGTCGGCGCCGCGGACGCATCGGTGGGAAACGTCAACGGCTGCTCGATCTCCTGAAACATCTGATCGGTCGCGAAGCGGTCACGGCTCCAGCCCTGTCCAGCCGCGACCCAGATGTGATGTGCGCCAGGTGCGACATCGAGCATTTGTAATCGTTCGCCGGCTCGAATGTACACCGCACGTGTCGGCACACCCGAATCAACAAAGACGAGCACTGCATCGCGGTCATCCGCGTTCAGCACGATTAATGAGCCGTTGCCGATCAAAGGTGCAACGATCAGGTCCGTGCCCGATATCGGGCGAGGCGCAGGCGCCTGTTGTGTCGGCCTGACGACCACGAGAACGACACCAACGAACGCGGCGCCGGCGAGGAGGCCGACGATGACGAGCAGTGCCAGCGACCAGCGTGCCCGTGTCGATCGATCCGCCTGGCGCGGTGTCGAGTGATCCGCGTCGCGCGGCGTCGAGGTGTGCGGCGGTGTCGCGGCGTGAGGACGAGGAGTCGGTTGACGAGGCGGTTCGGCGGTGTCCGCGCCGTCCTGGAGCACCGCGTAGGCACAATTGATCTCTTGCAGCCGTCGATCCGCTTTGGCGCGTAAACCGGGGTCGTTGGCGAACCGGTCCGGATGCCACACCTTCACCAGCTCACGATAGGCCGCGCGCACCTCGTCCTGCGTGCGACGGTCGTCAAGTCCAAAGATCTGGAGTGCTTCCGCACGTGTCATCGCGCTGCTCGTTGAGAAGTGGGACACTGCTGACGGTCGATGTTGGATGGATCTTCACCCGTGCGCGAGGCGCACCCATCGAGAGGAAGTCTGGCGGTGACTGCGATCCGCTGGGTTCTCGTTCCCGTGACGGCGTTTGCCGTGTGGTTTGGCACTCTGTTGGTTGGTATCGGCGGTTCCAGCCTCCTCGATTCGTTGTGCCCACCGGACCTGATGATCTCCGGCATCTGCACGGCTCCCTGGCATGGGCCGGCCATGACAGCACTCGAGATGGTGTGTGCCGCCATCGCGGCGGTCGGCTTCATCGTCTTGCCCGCGGCGGTTGCTCCCGCGCATCACATTTTGGTTGCCGTGGGATGCTTCGTCGTCGGAGGGCTGCTCACGATTGAACTGACGATTGCCGGTGGCCTGTCCGCGGCCGCCGCTGTTGCCGCGATCGCCGGTGTCGCTACCTTATGGCTGACGATCTCGAGGTCCCGTGGACGGTCAGTTGACCGCCACCTTCGACAACAGAGCCCGGTCCGTCAGTAACCTTCCCGCACCGATGACCACGGTTGCCAGTGGGTCGTTGGCTTTCACCACGGGCAAGCCGGTCTCCTTCTGCAGATGTTCGTCGAGCTTCCGGAGAAACGCACCGCCGCCGGTGAGCACGACACCGCGCCCGTGGATATCGCCACACAGTTCGGGAGGCACACGCTCGAGCGCTTCATGAACGGCCTTGACGATGGCCCGAATCGGGTCGGACAGCGCGTCCCGCACCTCTGCGTCAGTGACCGTCACCGTGCGGGGCATTCCTTCAGAGAGATGGCGACCCTTCACTTCCATCTGCAACGGCTTCTCGAGCGGTGCGGCTGACCCGATTTCGCACTTGATCCGCTCTGCCGTCGCATGACCGATCAGCAGATTGTGCTGTCGTTTCAGATGCAGGATGATCGCTTCGTCCATGTCGCCGCCCGCCAGCCGTAACGAACTCGCGTAGACCACGCCAGCCAGGGAGACCACGGCGATGTCGGTCGTTCCGCCTCCGATATCGATGATCATGTTCCCCGTCGGCTCGGTCACCGGCAGCCCGGCCCCGATCGCCGCCGCCATCGGCTCATCGACGAGGAACACGTCGCGGACGCGCATGCGGTTCACGCTGTCTTTGACAGCACGGCGTTCCACCTGTGTGCTCGCGGCGGGAACACCGATGACGATGCGGGCTCGCGCATAGGTGCGGCCCCTCGCTTTGCGCACGAACAGCGAGAGCATCTTTTCGACCGCCTCGAAATCGGCGATCACGCCGTTTCGCACGGGCCAGATCGGCGTGATGTTCGATGGAGTACGCCCGAACATGTCACGGGCTTCGTTGCCGACGGCTTCGACGCCGCCATTGACCTTATTGAACGCGACGACTGATGGTTCGTTCAGGGCGACGGCGCCGCGCGTGTAGATGCACGTGTTCACGGTCCCGAGGTCGATCGCCATGTCGGCGGAGGCCGAAAACATCCCCATCACGCCGGGGCGGTAAAACAATATCGATTCCACCCGGCTGCACGGGCCCGATCCGTCACATTCCCTTATTTTCGAACGCGGGCGCCGACGTGTGCGTACACGCGTCGCTGCGGAAGATACCGATTGCGAGCGAAGCATCACGATTCTGAAGGCGCGCGCGCCGCTAAAGAAGAGCTCAATTCTTGCGTTCCATTCCGCTCTTTGTAAGCGCGCTGTCGGTTTTGTTCGACGCGAGAAAGGCTTGATGCACCGCTCCGAACAGCTGCGCCTAGCGGCGCCTGCGCAAGATGGACGTCCGTTCCTACTGCGATTCTGTGATCGCCAATGATTTCGTCGAGTCCTTCACGCGCCAAAATCACGACGTCCGCCTGAACACCTCGACGCAGTTGTGCAAGGATCACCGTGGGACTGTTACCTTGCGACATTCCCGCAGCCGTGATGACTTTGATGCCGCTGCTTCGTTCAAACTCGGGCAACACCTCGTCGTAGGGCGCTCTGAACCCGCCGTCATCGTTCACTCTCCATTGGCGATGACCGTGTTCGAAGACCCGGGTTAAAGCCTCTCGACGACGACGGCGATTCCCTGACCGACGCCAATGCACATCGTCGCAACGCCGTAGCGCGCCTTGCGGCGGCGGAGCGCGTGCACCAGCGTCGTCATCATCCGTGAACCCGACGAGCCGAGCGCGTGGCCAAGGGCAATAGCGCCGCCGTAGATGTTGACAGTCGCCGGATCGAGCCGCAGATCGCGGATGCAGGCGATGGATTGCGACGCGAATGCTTCATTCAGTTCCCACAGATCGATCTGCTCGATCTTCAGCCCCGCTCGCTTCAGTGCCTTACGAACGGCCGGCACGGGCCCGATCCCCATCACGGATGGATCCACGCCGGCGACTGCTGACGTGACGATGCGTGCCAGCGGCGTCTGGCCGAATGCAGCGTCGTCGCCGACGAGCAGCAGCGCCGAGGCGCCGTCGTTGATGCCGCTCGCGTTGCCGGCTGTAACCGTACCGTCGGTCGCGAATGCAGGCTTCAGCGTCGCGAGCTTGTCGAGCGTGGCGTCAGGACGCGGGTGTTCGTCCTGCGACACAATCGCCCGTGCGCCTTTGCCTCTGGAGACTTCAACCGGAACGATCTCGTCGTGGAAAATGCCTTCGCGGATGGCGCACGCAGCGCGCCGCTGACTCTCGAGCGCGAACGCGTCCTGTTCCTCGCGGGTGACGCCGTATTCCTTCGCGACTTTCTCCGCCGTCATTCCGAGCGAAATCGTCCACTCGGATTTCATCTTCGGGTTGACGAATCGCCACCCGACCGTGGAGTCCGCGATCGTGGGCGCCTGACGATTCCAGGGCTCGCCGGACTTGAGCATCACGTACGGCGCGCGGGTCATGCTCTCGACGCCACCGGCAACGAACGCATCCCCTTCGCCGGCCTTGATGGCCTGTGCAGCGCTCGCAGTCGCCTGCAGGCCTGAGCCGCAGAGGCGATTGACCGTCTGTCCCGGAACCTCGACGGGGAAGCCGGCGAGCAGCGCGGCCATCCGCGCGACGTTGCGGTTGTCCTCGCCCGCCTGGTTCGTGCACCCGAGGATCACGTCGTCGAGACGGGCCGGATCGAACGAGACCCGATCGACAGCGCCGCGTACCGCGACCGCGGCGAGATCGTCGGCGCGGACGTCAGCCAGCGCGCCACCCGCGCGGCCGACAGGCGTGCGAACAGCGGAAACGATGAGGGCATCGCGCATTCATTGGAGGATAACCGAAGGCAGGACGGGCGGGAGGGGCGGGAGGGCCGGATGGGCCGGCTGAAGCCGGCCCCTACATACACTTTTCGAATCTAGAAACCGAATTGAATCGCGAGATTCGCGGACGGGCCATTCAGGCGATCGCGGAGCCAGTTCGCATTCGCCGTCTGTCGATACCCGGCGCCGCAACTCACGCCGATGGCGTTGGTGATGCGGACCGAGACGTTGGCCTGCGGCTCGACGACGAAGAAATCGTCGGTGGCCGCAAACCGCGCGCGAATGGTCTGCGCCGGCAGCTGTGGCACTTGTGCCCGCGGTTCCGTCACGCCGAAGCGGATGTCACCGCGGCCGACGGGCGCCAGCGGGGTGATGCCGCGCAGCGGCGCAACATCGACGCCGAGCGTGGCGCGTCCAAAGCCAGTGAGTCCGCGGCCGCCGAACCGGATGCGTCCGAACTCGCGTGACTGCCAGCCAACCAGCACGCCCCCGTACGTCATCTTGAAATCGCGCGCGTCGTTGGCCAGCCAGTAGACGGCACCGCCAATCAGCAGCGTGTCGTCGAGCAGACGTCCGCCGTACGCGCCTGCCAGCTCGCCGGTGCGATCGTCGAGGTCCGTCACCTTGAAGTCTGGCGCCAGCACCCACGGATCATGAATGCGCTCGAGCACGAGCGGACCGTTGGTCGGCGCCGGCGGGTTCTGCGCATTCTGTGCCCACGCGGACGTCGCGATGAACAGCGCTGCAACGAAAACGAAAAACGCCTTCACGTCCTGCCTCCTCCGCCTTGGTGTTATTGGCGCGACAGACTGATATTGACCGTCGACGCTTCTCCTGGCCTCACCGTGATGTCCGACTGATACGTCCGGTATCCCTCGCTGCGTGCTTCGACGTGATGAACGCCGGGACCGACCAGCACGATGAGCCGTTCGTCGCCCGCTGAACCCTGCCAGCGTTCACCATCGATGAACACTTCCGCGTTTGCCGGCTGCACGCGAATCGAAAGCGACGCAGATTCGGCGCGAGCGCCCGGCGGCGGAAGTGCGCCCTGTGGAGGCGGGTATGCGCCCTGCGGCGATGGTGCGCCACCCGGCGGCGGTGCTGGAACGCGATTCTGCGGCGGAGGTTCCGCGGGGCGCGGCTCGGCGATTTCGCCGGGGCCAAGCGGAACCATCATGTATCGCAACCTGAACGTGCCGGTCGGCTGGATGTAGATGCGCTGACGAACGCTCCGGTAGCCCTCGCGATAGAGCGTGATGTCGTGCGCTCCCGGTTCGACGTGCAGCCGCTGGAACATGCCGTCGAAGTCGTCCGCGGTGCCGGCGTAGTAGTTGTCGATGAACACCTCGGTGTCGCGCGGCGTGACCTGAAGCCGCAGCGACGCGCCGTCGAAGACGCCGTAGCCGTAGCCGACGGGCGCGTACGGATACCAGTAGAACGGCTGGTAGAAATAAGAGCCGTAGAAAAAGGAGCCGTAGTAGGGTCGGTAGTACGAGCGGTAATAGAAGGGCCGGTGACGAACCTGAGCGTCGGAGCGACCCGCCCACAGCACGCTTGCCGCGAGCGCAGCGGCAAGGGGAATAAACGTGACCTTCACGAAACTCCCTCCATTGGGTGTCAGGCGCAGCGCGAACGCGAGAGGCAATGGCTGTGCCGTTTGACGTGCGCGGAATGTTTGGAGAAATCAATTCACGCCGCGTCTGACTCGTCGTCCTCCGATGACACGTCACTGTCCGCCGCAACGGGCGGTCCTTTGCGTTCGGCCGCGGGCAGCAGGATGTCGAAGACGGCGCCCCCTTCGTTATGCGCGGACACCGTCCCGCCGTGCCGCTCGACAATAGCTTTCACGATCGATAACCCAAGTCCGCTGCCGCCGGCCGCTTTCCGCGACGCATCCACCTTGTAGAACCGGTCGAAGATGAGCGGCAGATGCTCCGGCGGAATCCCAGCGCCGCTGTCGCGAACGCGAAGCCTGAGCTTGTCGCCAATCACGTCTGCCGACATCACGATTTCCCCTCCGGTCGGCGTGTGGCGAAGCGCATTGGCAGCCAGGTTCTGCAGCGCCTGTTCGAGGCGGTCAGGATCACCGATGACGGTCTCTGCCCCGTGACCGATGTTGGCCGCCAGCGTGATGCGCCGCGCCGTCAGTTCGCGCTCGTGACGGGAGTGGACGCGCTCGAAGAGCGCCTGCACCGGCACTTCTTCGCGCCGCAGCGTGCCGCCGCCTCCTTCGAGCCGCGCCAGGTCCAGCAAGTCGCCGATGATGTGTTCGAGTCGATGGGTTTCGTCGTCGATGATGTGCAGGTAGCGCTCGCGCGTCTGCTGATCGAGATCGAGCTCCTGCATCGTCAGCCTCTCGATGTAGCCGCGCATCGCGGTCAGCGGCGTCATCAGCTCGTGCGACACGTCCGCGAGCAGCTGACGGCGTGCCTTGTCGGACAATTCGAGCGCCCGCGCGCGGCTGGCCAGCTCGTCCCCCATCTGGTTGAACGATTTCGCGAGCGCCGCAACTTCGTCGCCGCCGCGATCCGGCGCTCGCGCCGTCATGTCGCCCGCGCCGAACCTGACCGTCGCCGCCTGCAACTGCTTCAGACGGCGGCGCGTGGGGCCGAACACGAACAGCGCGATCAACATTGAGCCGACGACAAGTACCGACCCGGCGACGAGCGCCATCGTTGGCGCCAGCTCACGGACGACCATGCCAATTGGAGGACGCCCGAGCAGCACGGCCACGGTGCCGACCGGCTCGCCATTGACGAACACCGCGGCGAATTCGCCGAGACGGAACGGCGCCGGTCCGCCAGGGGCGAACCGGTCATCATCCGTGCGCCGAGGGACGAACACCCGGCCGCGCGCCGGCAGCTCGCCGCGCAACATCTCGCGTCGAAGTGCGAGGCGGACGTCATCCGGAATGGCGCTCGGATGGTTCGATACTTCACGTCCGTCGACCATCAACACGATGAACGGCTGAAACACGTTCGAATACTGGTCCCGGACGTAATCGTTGACGTCGAGCGACGGATCGGCGTTGAGGGCGGAGCTCAGGTCGGAGGCGACGAGGACGGCGAGCCTTCTGGGGGAAGGCGCCGGCATCGAGCCGGCGATGCGATCGGTCGTGTAGATGAACAGCGCGCCCTGCGCGACGAGCATCAGCGCGAGAAAGGCGACCAGACCGACGGCGATGCGCCAGTAGAGGCTGCGATACCAGACCGTACTAGACATCTGCCGCCTTATATCCTGTGCCCCACACCGTGAGGATGACTTCGGGCTCCGCGGGATTGTGCTCGATTTTCTTCCGGAGCCGCTTGATCAACGTGTCGACGCTGCGGACCGTGACGAAAGTCTGATCCTTCCAGACCCGGCTGAGGAGCGCTTCGCGGCTGAAGACGATGCCCGGGCTCGAAAGAAGCACATAGAGAAGCTGAAATTCGTTCGAGGTCAGCTCGACGTCCGTGTTGCCGACGCGAACGCGCCGTCGCGATGGATCCATCTCGATGTGCTTGTAGCTGATCGGCTTGGCGGCTTCCTTCGTCGTAGTGACGAGCGGACGCGGCCCGCGGCGAAGCAGGGCGCGCACGCGCGCCACGAGCTCGCGTACGCCAAACGGCTTGGTGAGGTAATCGTCTGCGCCGCTCTCAAGACCAACGACTTTGTCCGACTCCTCGCGACGCGCGGTGAGCATCAGCACCGGCACGTCGGGATTTTCCGAGTCGCGGCGGATCGCCTTGCAGACGGTGACGCCGTCGAGGCCGGGGAGCATCAGGTCAAGGATGACGAGATCGAAGGGTCGGTTGCGGGCCAGCTTCAGCGCCGCCTCGCCGTCTCCGCACTGTATGCACTCGTAATTTTCGAGGCCCAGATGCAAACAGACCAGCTCGCGGATGTTGGGCTCGTCTTCGACGACGAGGACCGTCGGGCGCGGTGACGTTGCGGCTTCCAACGCCTCAGTGTAGCCCTCCTCGACTGGCATGCCCCTGTATTCCATCCCTCCGAGGTGAGCGGGCGTTGACGCATCTGTGAAGAAACGGTGACGAGCTGCTGTCACCTTCGGGCGTCAGCGGCCCTGGGCCGCGGCCACTGAAATGTCACCAGTGAGACACCGCAGAGCCATTGCGATCCGGTCCAATCAGTGCAAATGAGACGCTCCATGCCGAAGCGACTGCTGATCCTGACGCTCGTTGCCGTGGTTCTCGCCGGCGGCGGCCTGTTCTATTACCGCGCCCAGAACGCGGCGAAGGTGGCCACGCCGGTCACCGCGGAGGTGACGCGCGGCAACGTCATCGCGAAAGTGGATGCCACAGGAACTCTCGCACCTGTCACGACGGTGCAGGTCGGCAGCCAGGTGTCGGGAACCGTCAAGGCGCTGTCTGTCGATTACAACGCGCACGTGCGGAAAGGTCAGGTGATCGCCGAGCTCGATCCCTCGCTCTTCCAGACACAGGTCGATCAGGCGCGGGCGACGCTGATCAAGTCGCAGGCGGACGTGGATCGGGCGAAGGTTGAAGTCGACGACAGCAGCTCGAAGTCCCGCCGGGCGCAGGAGCTGTACGACCAGAAGTTGATCGCACGCAACGACCTCGAAACAGCGCAGTCGACGGCCATGCAGGCGGAGGCAGCGCTCAAGTCCGCCGAAGCGCAGGTTACGCAGGCTCGGGCGTCGCTGAATCAGGCGCAGGTGAATCTCCAGCACACCATCATCACCTCGCCGATTGACGGCACGGTGATCTCGCGCAACGTGGACGTCGGCCAGACGGTGGCGGCCAGCATGTCGGCGCCGACGCTGTACGTGATCGCGCAGGACCTCACGCACATGCAGGTCAGCGCAAGCATCGACGAGTCGGACATCGGGCGCATCCAGACCGGTCAGCTCGTGACGTTCCGAGTGGATGCGTACCCACAGCAGACGTTCCGCGGCACGGTCAAGCAGGTGCGCCTCGATGCCAAGACCGATCAGAACGTCGTCAGCTACACGACGATGATCGATGTACCCAACGAGGACCTGCGCCTCAAACCCGGCATGACCGCGAACGTCACCGTGCAGATTGCCGCGAATGAAAACGTGCTGCGCGTGCCGAATTCAGCGCTGCGGTTTGCGCCGACGCCCGAGCTGTTTGCGGCACTCGGTCAGGAACCGCCGCAGCAGCTGGCAGCCGGGGCCGGAGGACGCGGCGTGACTGGCACCGCAGGGCAGACGGAGGGACGCGAGCGCTTCGCGCAGCTGACGTCTGAGGAGCGGGCGCAGTTTGCCGCGCGATTTACTCCCGAGCAGCGGGCGCAGTTCCGTGCCCAGCGTACCGCAGCGGGTGATTCACCCGCGGGCGCCGCCGGTGGCGAATTCGGACGCGTCTGGGTGCTGCGCGACGGGAAGCTGCAGCTCCTTCGCGTGCGGACCGGCGTTACCGATGGCGCGATGACCGCGATCGTTGGCGGCGAGTTGAAGGAAGGCGATCGCGTTGTGACCGGCATCGCTGAGCCTGGCGCGACGGGGACCTCGCAGACGGCGAACCCGCTGCTGCCGTTCGGCCGTCGGGGCGGGGGCGCCGGAGCGCGCGGAGCGGGCGCCGGGGCGGCAGGCGGCGCCCGTGGCGGAGCCGGACGATGAGCCCACACGTGCCATCGCCCGGCTCTCGCGATCATGGTGAATCGATCACCCGCAACGAACCAATCACCCGCGGGGCGGACCTTCATGGTCCGCCAGGTGTTATTTCTGTCCGAGATCTCACGAAGATCTACGACGTCGGCGAGGTGCAGGTGCCCGCGCTGCGCGGCGTCACGCTTGACGTCGCCCCCGGCGAGTTCGTGGCGTTGACCGGTCCCTCGGGTTCGGGCAAATCGACATTCATGCATCTGACAGGCTGCCTCGATCGTCCCACGAGCGGGCAGTACCTGCTCGACGGCCAGGATGTTTCGCGGCTGACCGCACGTGAGCTCGCGCGCGTTCGCAACACTGAGATTGGATTTGTGTTTCAGGGATTCAATCTCCTCGCGCGGACGTCTGCGCTCGAGAACGTGGAGCTGCCGCTGCTCTATAGCGGCGGCCTGTCAGCCGCGGAACGGCACGCGCAGGCGACCGAAGCGCTGACCGCCGTCGGTCTCGCGGATCGCATGGGCCATCATCCGAATCAGCTTTCCGGCGGACAGCAGCAGCGTGTCGCTATCGCACGCGCGCTGGTGAACAAGCCGTCGCTGCTGCTCGCGGACGAACCGACCGGCAATCTCGACACGCGCACGAGCGTGGACGTGATGGATATCTTCCAGCGACTCAACATCGAGCGCGGCATCACGATCGTGCTTGTCACGCACGAAGCCGACATTGCCGAATACGCGACGCGCGTCGTCGCCTTCCGCGACGGACTGGTGCGGAGCGACGGCCCGGTGGTGCAGCGCCGCAGTGCGGCCGCGGAGCTGGCGCGGCTTCGCAGCGATGCGGATGTCGCCTTGCAGAGCGCGTAGGTTGGGACTGGGGACTGGGGACTAGGGCATGTCGATCTGGATGACGTTCATCGTTGCGCTCAAAGCGCTCCGCCGCAACGCGATGCGCACGGCGTTGACTGCACTCGGCATGATCATCGGCGTCGCCGCCGTGATCGTGATGGTCGCGATCGGCACGGGCGCGAGCGCCTCGATTCAGAACCAGATCCGCAGTGCCGGCTCCAACATCGTCATGGTGAGCGCCGGTTCCGGCGGCTTCGGCCCTGTCCGGCAGGGACAGGGCGCGGTGACCACGCTGACTGCCGACGACGCCGAAGCGATTCGACGCGAGGTCCCCGGCATCCGGTATCTCTCGCCAGGTCTCAACACGCGCACGCAGGTTGTGGCGGCCACGTCGAACTGGAACACGCAGATTCAGGGCACCGGGCCGGAGCTAGCCGCGATTCGCTCGTGGCCGACGCAGTTCGGCAGCTTCTTTACTGAAGACGACGTGACCGCCGCGCGCAAGGCCGCGGTGCTCGGCTCGGTCGTGCGCGATCAATTGTTTGGCGTTGGCGCGGATGCGACCGGCGAAACAGTCCGCATTAAGAACCAGCCGTTCCAGGTGATTGGCGTGCTCACGAGCAAGGGGCAGGCGGCGATGGGGCAGGACCAGGACGACACCGTGCTGGTTCCCTACACGACCGTGCAGAAGAAGCTGATGGGCGTGCAGCATGTCACCACGATCACCGTATCGGCCGAGAACGGTGTGCCGCTCGATCCCGTGGTGCAGCAGATTACGGATCTTCTGCAGGCGCGCCATCGCATTCAGCCCGGCGCAGACAATGACTTCATGGTGCGGACGCTCGAAGAGATGGCCGGCGTGCTCACCTCCGCCACGCAGACGATGACGTATCTGCTGGCGGGGATCGCGGCGGTCTCGCTGATTGTCGGCGGCATCGGCATCATGAACATCATGCTGGTGTCGGTGACCGAGCGGACTCGCGAGATCGGGCTGCGGCTGGCTGTCGGTGCGCGCGACCTCGATGTGCTGCTGCAGTTTCTCGTCGAGTCGATCGTGCTGAGCCTGGCAGGTGGTGCGATCGGGATTGGTCTCGGCTTCGGTGTGTCGTTCGGCGTCCAGCGCGTGATGCAGTGGTCCGCGGTGGTGACGCCGTCGGCCGTGGCGATTTCGTTTGGCGTTGCAGCGGCAATCGGCGTCTTCTTCGGGTTCTATCCGGCGCGCAAGGCGGCGCGGCTGAATCCGATTGATGCGTTGCGGTACGAGTAACGGCTCAGGGCTCACGGCTCCAGGCTTCGGGTAAGGGCTTCGGGCTGCAGGCTCCGGGCGACCGGCTATCGGCGTTGATGCGCCACCAAATTGTCAAAATCGCGCGACCAACTTTGAGCTCAGATGCCACGTCTGACTTAGCGTATGGGCGGGCTCGCCGAAGCTCGGAACGAGCGAAGGCGGCGGCCCTGTGGAGGCAACAACCCATGGATCGTGTTCGAAAAATTGTAATGACGACTGGAATCGTCGCGATGCTGTCGGCCGGTGCCGTGTCGCTCTTCGCGCAGGCGGGGCCGGGGCGCGGCGCGGGGCCGTTCGGTCCCGGCGGCCGCGGCGGATTTGCGGCCGGCTTCGCGCTCGGTCAGCTCGACCTGAGCGACGCGCAGAAGCAGCAGGTGCGCGACATCATGCAGCGCGATCGCGACCAGATGCGCTCAACGATGCAGCGCCTCGACCAGGCGATGCAGGCGCAGCGCGCGGTAATCAATCAGGTGCCGGTGAATGAGCAGGCGGTGCGTGCGGCCGCCGCGCAGGTGGCCACGGTCCAGGCGGATCTGGCCGTGGCGCAAGCGCGAGTTCACGCCGACATCTGGAACATCCTGACGCCCGACCAGCAGACGAAGGCGAAGGAGCTCGAGCAGCAGGCGCAGGCACGCGCGCGCGAGCGGCAGCAGCGAGCGCCGCGGGCGCCAAAGCAGCCGGTGTAAAAACAGGGGGCAGGCTGCAGGGGGCAGGTGGCAGGTGGCAGGAGCCATCTGCCCTCTTTTGCTTAACGCTGGGCATCAGCGGCGCACGCGGCGTCCTCATGACGATGTCCGGAATCTCCGATAATGGCTTTTAGTGGCCAACTCGCATCCTCAGGTGTACGACCACGGCGCCACGATCGAGAGCCGCAACTGGCGTTCGTGTGTTCCCGAAGGCGTGCGTCCGTACCTCGAGAGTGCACCGCTGGCGGCGATGTTTCTCGGGATCTCGTCGGGTTTGCCGTTCGCGATGATCGGTGCCACGCTGACCACGCGACTCGCGCAGTTCGGGATCCGGAAGAGCGCGGTCACCATGTTCGCGCTGACGTACCTTTCGTACAACTTCAAGTTCCTCTGGGCACCGATTGTCGACAACGTTCGCATCCCGCTGCTCGGTCGCTTTGGCCAGCGCCGCTCGTGGTTGTGGTTGGTCGGCGTGTTTGCCATGGCCTCGATCATCTTTCTCGGCAGCGTCGATGCGCAGCAGGCGTTGAGTACGGTCGCGATCGCGGCGGTCCTCGTCGGCTTTGCCGGTGCGACGTTTGACATCATCATCGACGCATATCGCATCGAGCTGCTCGAGCCGCGTCAGCTTGGCGTCGGTTCGGGCATGTCACAGTACGGCTGGAGGATCGGCGCCGCGACCGCAGGTGCCGTCGCACTCGTCGTCGCTGCGCGCTACGGGTGGGCGCTTGCCTATACCGCATGTGCGCTGTTTGCGCTGCCGGCGATGCTCGTCGGCGTCGTCATGGGCGAACCGCAGCGGCATCGCGAGTCCGCCGCCTCGCGCGGCGTCATGCACGCCATCGTTGCGTATTTCAGCCCTCTTGCTGAATTCCTCAAGCGCGAAGGTGCGCTGGTCGTTCTCGTCTTCGTTTTGATCCACAAGATTGGCGACACGCTTGCGAACTTAACGCTGCGGTTGCTGTTCCAGGATCTCGGATTCACCAACGACGAAATCGCGTTTTATGACGTCGGCGTCGGGTTCGTCGCGCTGCTGGCTGGCGTGTTTGTCGGCGGCATTCTCTATGCGAAGCTCGGGATGAAACGGTCAGTGCTCATCAGCCTCGTGCTGATGGCCGTCTCGAATTTCGCTTTTGCCCTGCTCGCCGCAGCGGGGCATACGAACATCGGGATGGGCGCCGCCATGGGCTTTGAGAACTTTGCCAGCGGCATCGGCGGCGTGACCGTCGTTGCCTATCTGTCAGCGCTATGCAATCTGCGTTTCACCGCCACCCAATATGCGCTGCTCTCCGCGCTCGCGAGCATCGCCGGACGATTCCTGACCGGCACCACGGCGGGGTCGTTGATCCAGGACATCGGGTATTTCAACTTCTACGTGCTGACGACGTTCGTTGCGATGCCGGGCGTGATTCTCTTTTGGTACATGATCCGATCCGGCCTTGCGGACGTCTCAATGGGGTCGGCAGGCAAGGAACCATCTGCCTAGCTCACAGCAGCCTCTGGCGCGACGCCGTCGAGATGGCGTCCTCCATTCGATCGCACGCGGCAATCCACCCAGCACGGTGACGATGCCAGAGCGGAACGTCCGGTAGACGGTCGTGCGTCAGCGTAAGCCGCGTGTCGCCGTGCTCGTCGATAAATTCAACGGTGACGCGCGACTCCGACATGTCTTTGAGCGCCCCTGTCCACTGCCACGTGTAGACCAGGCGCTCGGGGCGTCGCACTTCCAGGAAACGCCCTTGCACTGCGGCCGTCGATCCATCGGCCATTCGTCGCATCCCGAGGTGGAAGGCACCGCTGGCGCGTAGATCCACTTCAATCCGCTCGGGTTGCCATCCTGGTGGACACCACCACTGCTTCAATGCCTCCGGCGTCGTCCACGCTTCAAAGACGCGCTCGCGCGGCGCCGCAAAGCGTCGTTCGAGCCTGAGGACGATGCCGCGCGTTTCCGTGTAGGCGATGGCCATCGTGGATGCTCCTGCTCAACAAATGCGTGCAAAGCGTCAAGCTGCTGTTCCCAGAAGCCGCGATGCTTGTCCAGCCACTCGGTGGCGGTCTCGAGCAGCCCTCCCGTCAACCGGCAATAGGTGACACGGCCTTCTTTCACGCGCACGATCAGGCCGGCGTTTTCGAGGACTCGAAGATGTTTCGAAATCGCGGGCGCCGAGACGTCGAACGGTTCTCCGAGATCGCTCACAGAACACTCGCCACCCGAGAGCCGTTCGATCATCGCGCGCCGCGTTGGATCGGCGAGCGCGGCAAATACCAGGTCGAGAGACTCATTCTGATCCATCGATGGGACATGGTCTCATACGCCGACAGCGCTCGCGCTGGCCACCACGTCTCCCTTGAGGCTCACCGTCGCCGCCATCACTTCGTCGAACTCGCGGCCAGATACGCCCAGGTTCTTCAACGTCGCGACGACATGCTGCTCGAACGCTATCCAGTCGGCCTCGGAGATCTCGAGCCCGTCGTGCGACGTTTTCATATCGCGTCCCAGATACTGAACCGGGCCACCGAAAGCCGAACAGAGGAAGTCAACAATCAGCTGTCGATCCTTCCGCAGGCTGTCCTTGCACTTGCCTTTCCAGTACACGGCTATCCGTGCGTCGCCCAGCAGCCGCGGTAACAGGTCATCGACGAACGCGGCGATGGCATCGTAGCCGCCCAGGCGTTGGTACAGCGGTGCGTCGGGATCCATCATGATGAGACTCCTTGGGTGAAAAGGACGAAGGGTTGTTGATGTCGAGTGCGGCGGGATTATTAACCAGTTGGTTAATCGTCGTCAAGACGTTGGGCCGGCTGGCCCTTCGACCTGGCCCGCGTTACTTCGTACAGCGGGCGGCCATCCCGCCCTGCGCCGGCGTCTTCTCTCGATAGACCTCGTGGCAGTTCATGCACGCGGTCGTAACCGTGTCTGCGGCGTCGACCACCATATCCATGTTCTTCGACTGGCCCGCCTTGTAGGTCGCCATCCCCGCGTCGCGCAGTCCCTGGACGAAACGCTGCCAGTCGGCGTTCTGCACGGGGACCGGCTTGCCGTTGCCGCAGACACGTCCCGGAATCGTGAGGAGGTTCGCCGCCTCGGCCATCGCGATGCCGCTGTTTTCGATCGCTTGCCAGCCGCCGTACGCCCCCGCGAGCGGGTTCACGGACGAGGTCGGGTCCGCGTCCTTCTTGACGGATGCCGGATCCACGGTCTGAGCCGAGAACACGACGTTTGAGTTCGGGAAGAGAATCCCGCGCATCACCTGCAGGAGGTTCCCGTGGACCTGTTGCGCACGTGTGGCCGCCGGTGCGCCGCCGGTACGCGCGCCGCGTGCCTGCGCCATGACGGCTTCAGCGCACAACCCCGTGGCAGCGATCGAAACGAGGAGTGCGAATGTCGTATGACGGATCTTCATAGCGACATTCTAATCGCGCGGGCCACGTCTACTGCGCCGGATTGCCTTCAACGTCAGTAATGACGATCGGCGCGACCCGTGTCGCGCGCAACGGGCCTTCGATGGTCGAGCGATCGCCGACAATCACGATGACGAGGTGATCATTGTCGACGTACCGGCGTGCGACGCGGACCACATCCTCCCGCCGGACCGCGGCAATCCGCGCTGCGTACTGCTGGTAGTAGTCGTCCGGCAACCCTTGCGTCCAGAGCAACACAATCGCGGTGTTGACGCTCTGCGCCGACGCGAAGGTGGCAGGCAGCCGCTGCGTCAACGCATCCTTTGCCGTCGACAGTTCCTCGTCCGTAATCGGACGTTCGCCGCGAATGCCGCGCAACTCCTTCATGAACTCCGTCAGCGCGGCGTCGGACTTGGCCGAGACGATATCGCCGCCCGCCCGGAACGCTCCTGGTCCCTTTCCGTACGCGAACGACGAACCGACACCGTAGCTGTACCCCTTCTCTTCACGGATGTTGGCATTCAGGCGCGACTGAAACATCCCGCCGAGAATGGTGTTCATCACCTGAAGCGCGAAGTAGTCGGGCGTGCTTCGCGGTGGTCCGATAGTTCCAATCGCGAAGGTGGACTGCGCGGCACCGGGCTTGTCGGCCAGATAAATCGTCGATGCGCGTGAGGCCGGCACCGCCGGATACCGGAACGCCGGCTTGTCGCCTCCCCGCGGCCATGCGGCGAGCGACTTCTCGATCGACGCCTTCGCAGAGGCGGCATTCACGTCGCCAACGGCCGTCACAAGCGCCTGCCCAGGACGGAAATACGCGCGATGAAACGCCACGACATCGTCACGCGTGATCGCCTTCAGCGTCGCCTCGGTGACGTTCTGCCCGTACGGGTGAGCGTCGCCGTACACGAGTCGCGGGAACACGCGCGAGGCAATCGCACCCGGCTGGTCACGAGCCTGCACGAGCGCGACGAGACGCTGCGCGCGGAGCCGTTCGAGTGCGTCCGGCGGAAACGATGGGTTGACGAGCATGTCGGCGACGATGTCGAGCGTCGCCGGGAACTTGCTGGCAATACATTGAAAGACGATGGTGCCGGTCTCGCCGGCAATTCTGACCGTTATCGTCGTTCCGAGGAGCTGCAGTGCGGCGGCGAGCGCTTCGCCATTCCTCGTCTTCGTGCCCTCGCTCATCATCGCAGCCGTCATCTCGGCGAGCCCGCGCCGCGCAACCGGATCCGCCTGGTTGTATCCACCCGAGAAGGTGATCGTGAAGGACACGAGCGGCAGATCGTGCTTTTCGGAGACGACGAGATCGGCGCCATTTGCGAGCGTGGACCGGGTCCACACAGGCACGCGCAGCATCGGCGTCGGGCCCGGAGTGGGAGGCTTCGATCGATCGAGCGTCTGGGCGAATGCGAGCGCGCCGGTCAGCGCCAAGATCAGAATCACGATCAGCCGCGCCCGACGCGTCACTGTTCGAGTCTCCGATACGGGGTGCTTTCCGAAGGCTTTGCCGCCATCTCGACTTTGCCGATAGGGACGACGCTCAGAACGACGCGTCCCTTCGTCAGATACGTGTTCGCCACGCGCTTTACATCGGCCTGCGTGACAGCGAGCATCTTCTGGTATTCCGTCTGAAACGATCCCGCATCGTTCTCGTACCCAAGGCCATCAGCAAGCCTTATTGACCTGCCAAGGTTCGATTCAAGGCCATTGACGAAGTTCAGCTCGAGTCCAGCGGTCGCGCGCTGAATTTCCTCGGCGGTGGGTCCCTCGGTCTTCAGCGTGTCGAGGATCGCGCCCGCCGCGGACTCGAGATCCGTGAGCGAAACACCGGGCCTCGGCGTGATCGTCAGCCTCCACTCGCCCGCGCTCTCGTCCGAATCCTGACGGACGGTGATCGACGTCGCGAGCTGACGGTCGTAGACGAGCGCCTTCGTCAGCCGCGTCGTTCGCGGCCCCGCGCTGATCGCGTCAAGTACCGCGAGCGCGAACCGGTCATCGCTCTGCCGGCCGACCGTCGGCCATACGATCACCAGGCGCGGGACCTGTACGCGGTCCTCGTACACCAGTCGCGTTTCGCGATCGAGGGTGACAGGCGGCGCCGCGGGCCGTACGATCGCGGCTCCGCGAGGGAACGCGCCGAAGTATCTGGCGACGAGCGTTTTCGCCTGTTCCGGTTGAAAATCGCCGGCGATCGAGACGATGGCGTTGCCCGGCGAGTAATACAGCCGGAAAAAATCCTTCACGTCGGTTTCCGATGCGGCCGTGAGGTCCGCCATGCTGCCGATCACGTCCCATGAGTACGGGTGCGCCGCTGGATACAAGGTGTTCGATACGATCTCGTCAACCAGGCCGTACGGTTGGTTGTCCATCCGCTGCCGCCGTTCGTTCTTGACGATGTCGCGTTGGGCATTCAGCTTCTGAATGTCGAGCGTGTCGAGCAGAAAGCCCATGCGGTCCGACTCGAGCCATAGAGCCGTCTCGAGGTAGTTCGAAGGAACCGTTTCGAAGTATGTCGTCCGGTCTCTGCTCGTGGTTCCGTTGTTGGAGCCGCCGACGCCCTCCGTCAGGCGGTCGTGTACGCCGTAGGGAACATGACCGGAGCCTGTGAACATGACGTGCTCGAACAGGTGGGCGAACCCGGTCTTCCCTTTAGCCTCGTTCTTCGAGCCGACGTGGTACCACATCGTCACGGCGACCGTCGGCGACGCGTTGTTGGGGGCGAGCACGACGCGTAGTCCGTTAGGCAGCGCATAGCTGTCGAACGGGATCCGCAGCGCCGAAGGCCGTGACGGTGATTGGGCGACAACGAGTGTGCCGACAGCTGCCGTACACGCGAGCACCAGAAGCGCAGCGGTGTTTCGCATGGGCGCATTATGGCGCGTCATCGGGCTCGATGTCCTTGCTCGTGCGGTCAGGCAGCGCGGCGGTGGCGATGAGCGACACGACCGCGGAAAACAGGATGAAGAAGGCGATCGCCCTGCCCCAGCGGTACCTGCCGAGCCGGGGAGGCACCGAGGTCCGTTACGCGAGCGCGTCAGGCCGGTGCGGGCGCGCGGGCTGTTCCTGTCGCCTCAGCATCGTCCTTCGTTCGTTCGATGGCCATTCCGAACCGCAGTCGTTTCAGATACAAACCTTTCCGGGAGAGGCCAAGCAGCTTCGCGGCTTCATCGACGCTGTTCGTTTTGTCGATCGCCGCCTTGATCATCGTTTGTTCGACGTGCTGGGTGGCAGCGACGAGCGGCTGGTCGATCCGCACCACGATTTCGCATGCGTCAAGGGCGCGTTCTGCGGCTGGTACGGTGCGCCTTGAGGCGGCGATATCAGGCGAGAGGTGCTCGGGCATCAGCACGGCACCGTATTCGGCCAGCGCGGCGAGTCTCCGCATCTCGTTGGCGATCTGACGGACGTTCCCCGGCCAACGGTAGAGTACGAGGTATTCCATCGTCTCTTCGGCAAGGCGCAGTTCGCCCTTGTGCATCTCCTTCGCATATTTCTGCAGGTACTGGTTGGCGAACACGGGGATTTCGACGCGACGCTCGCGGAGCGGCGGAATGTGCAGACGCACGATATTCAAGCGGTAATACAGATCTTCGCGGAAGCGACCCTGCGCCACGAGCGTATCGACGTCCGCATTTGTTGCCGCGATGATGCGCACGTCGACACGCTGCGGATGTGTTTCGCCGATAGGATGAACCTCGCCTGATTCGAGAAACCGCAGGAGCTTCGGCTGAATGTCGAGCGTGCTCTCGCCGATTTCGTCGAGGAAGAGCGTCCCGCCGGCGGCCGCGCGGATCACGCCCTGGAAATTTTCCGTTGCGCCGGTGAACGCGCCGCGTCGATGTCCGAACAGTTGTGCATCGAGCATGTCTCGCGGGCTCGCGCTGCAGTTGAAGGGGAGGAATGTCTTCGCCGCGCGTTGCGAGTGGGTGTGAATCAGCCGGGCGAGCACCTCTTTGCCTGTGCCGGTCTCACCAGTTATGAGAACGGGTATGTTGGTAGGTGAAATCGTTCTCGCCGTGTCCAGTAGTGCCTGCATCTCCTTGGCGATGTACAAGGCGCTCGTTTCGTGCTCGACAAGATTCGAGGGCCACAGAGCTGCCCGTCCGCGTTCCTCTCGACGCGCCTTCTCTAGCGCAATGGCGGCGCTTCCGATTCGCAAGATATCGCCCAGAGTAATCGCGTCAGATGAGAACGTTGGCGAATCGCATCTTAGACACGGCGTCTTTCCACCCTGCTTCGAATCCGTCAAAGGGAAGAGAATTCGTGTACTGATACCTGGAAATCCATCGCTTGGCGACTCTACGGTCTCAGCTGCCGATCCGGCCAAACAGCCGGATAATTTAATCGCGCGAAGAAGCTCATCGCCCAAGAGCGCAGGCGTCGCGGCGACATCGAACACAGCTGCAAGACTATTTATTAAAGCCTTGATGTCATCCTTTTGTTGACTTTTAGGTCTAATGATCGCTTCGCGGCGCGACTCGCTGCCGTCGACAAACTCGAGTGGCACAGAGATCGTGCCGTGGTGCGACCAGATACGTTTTGCTCTGCCCTGACATTCTGCGGCAAGTTGCGGATGTGTTCTGGCGGAAATTCTTCCGACCAAATGGTGAAAGAGCCCACGCAATTCAGTGCTGAATCGGATACCACCGAAATCTGCTTTCAGGATTCTACGAGCGCATTCATTCTGTTCATCGAGTTGGCCCAATGCATAGGCCGCGAGTAGATGAACGGCAGAACTAAACGGCGCGTCTTGAAACGAATCGGAACGCGCCTCGATTATGTCAAGCCAAATCAACGCTTCTCTAAAATCGCGTCGCCTCAACAGCAATTTGGCCTTTGTTAGCGCCGCCCACCTAGTCGCGTACTCTGGATACCTCCCCGAATGAGCGTACAAATTCAAACGTTCTAGTGTTTGGTCGCAACGTTCAAGCTCACCGGCACTCAAATAGAGTCTTGCAAGAAAATCTGAAGCGTCGATGAAGGCGGTGATGTTCTCAGTGTCCAAGAGAGCATGTGTCAGTGTCGCCTCCGCTTTTCGAAACTGGCCAACGACAAACTGCAGATATCCGAGGTTGGTCTCAGCACTTGTGCGGGTGCGCAGACTGCCCGTGGTCTCACTGATTGCGATCGCTTTCCGGAAGTATTCAGCAGCTTCTGAAACGTCACATTGGACGCTGGCGACGCAACCTCTATTTACAAGGTTCACTCCCGAAACCCATGCGTTGGGATCCATCTCTAAAAGCGATTCTGCGATATCACAATGACGCAATGCCTCGTCAAAATGACCTCGGCTTCCTTCGATCGTTGTTACACATGTGTGAAGGTACGCGCTCGCCGAAGGGACACCAGCATCGATGGTAGCGGCACGAGCACGCGGCAGCATCAGTCGCAACGCCTCAGTAGGCCTCGCATCCACCGTGAATCGAAGAAGGTGTAGGTGTGCCCACGCGATTCGCTCGAGATCTTTGGAGTCCGCAGCAGCCTGAACTGCAATATTCAGGTGTTTCCATGCAGATTCGGCATCTCCGGATCTCCAACTGATAATTCCAACACTTGATTCGAATTGTGAACGGTTAACGTTTGGAAGCTTTGATGCGTCGACCGTTAAAACAGATCGAGCGCGGTTGGTATCGCCCGCAAGCGCGAGCGCGTATCCCACCAACACACGGAGGTTTGGGTCCGACTGCCTTTGCTCAGCAGCCGTGACGCTTTCTACCAGTTGGCGAAAATGACCTTTGCGGAATAGCCGGAGGGCTTGGTCGTACGTCATTGCGGCCCATCCCTTGAGATAAGGACGTCGCCGCACGCGGCAACGTCAACGACTCCGAGGGCGGAACAATAATCGGCGCGAAGGATCTACCTCAGAAACAGATCGAAGTCTACGGCTTAGTGCGGTAGCGATTTGCTCGAAGGCGTATGTCTGACTTTCGCTGAACGCTTCGCTTCGGTGGGAATACGCAGTAAAAACGCCAACGACGTGGTCGGTCTCTACGAGAGGTACGCACAAAACGCTACGCAACGGCGGATCAAAAAAGTCTGCAAGGTTCGCCAGGTCAAGCGAAGCGTTCGCGTTGATGGAAGGCCGGCGTGTTGCTGCAGTCCACCCACTGACGCGCGTTCCGACCGCCATGCTTAGTCCCGCCAATAGTGCATTCTTATCACCCGTAGCGTACTCGCACGTTAGCAAGTCACGCTTGCGATCGTACCTAAAAAATGCGAAGACGGTGGCTGCGCAGATCTTGCGTAGGCATTGCGATGCGGCATCGACAGCTTCGGCCGAGGTTTTGGAATCGGCGATCACGCGACCATAGGACTCGAGAAGCGAAGTTTCCGTTGCACTATTCCGAATGCGCCGCAGAGGATGCGGTGCGGACCGATCGATCGAGACTGCAGATACGTCAATCAAGCTCGTTGCTTCAGCGCCAGCCTTGATCGCGAGCGGTGCAATCTGCGGATACGCCTTGATGAAGGTGTCAACAATCAGTGGATCGTAGAGTGTGCCGCGTGCTTTGAGAATAGTTGCGAAGGCTTCCTCATTCGTCAGACGCGGTCTGTAAGGCCTGTCCGACGTGAGAGCGTCGAAACAATCAACCACTGACAGAATTCGAGCACCGAGCGGTATGTCTGTGCCCGATATTCCGGCGGGATAGCCTTTCCCATTCCAGTGTTCGTGATGGTGACGAACGATCGGTACAACCGGGTAAGGAAATTTGACGGCGGAGAGGAGGTCGGCACCGATGTCTGCATGGAGCTTCATCTTGTCAAATTCGGCGTCGGTGAGCTTCCCGGGCTTGTTGAGAATATGTTCGGGAATGGCGAGCTTACCCATGTCGTGAAGCAGCGCTGCGGCTTCGATAGCCTTGAGTTGTCGCTCGTCCTTTACTCCGAGCAGCTTTGCCAACTCGATCGTGTAGACCTGGACCCTGCGAATGTGGCCATGGGTGATCTGGTCTTTCGCATCGACGGCCATCGCGAGCGTTTCGATGGTTGAGAGATAGAGATCACTGAGTTGTTCGACATGCCGCTTCGAATCCTCGATTCGCCCGAGTGACGTTCGATGGGTCAGATAACTGATCAATAGCAACGGAAGGATTATTCCGATCGCGCTGGGATCGACTGATCGCGTGTAAGAGACGAGCAGTACAGCGACCGAAATACCTCCAAAATAGTTAAGGCCGAACCAGGGGAAGTTGTCCCACCACAGCCTGAAGACATTTGCACGCCTCTCGAAGGCCAGTGCGATCGCGATCAGCCAGCTATTCAGCAAGAAGTATGACGACGCGAGGCCGAAGAGTGGCCACAGATGTCTCTCTAACGGAAATAGATGGGGGACGTCGCCGGGTTGCACTCCAACGAGCCAGAAAAATTGCTCGGATGCTACCCAAATCGCGACGGCGACTGCTGACAAATTGAACAGGGAGCGGACAACCGATCGAGACTCCGTGTTCAGCCACAAGGTCGCCACGAAGCAATCCAGAGCAGCGATGACCGTCGCTGGGGCGGGACCGAAGAGCAAGACAGAAATGAAGACGAAAGCATCCGAGACGGAAATTCGAGCGGCCAGTGATGGGACCTTGACTGAAAACGAACCGGTCAACAAGGTCAACGCGGCCAGAATCATCCATTGATTCGAGACCGGTCGAGCGATGAGAACGAATGCAGAGTGGCCGGTAACGGCTATGCCTGCCGCGATGACGCACGCAACGTAGAGGTAGGCCGTCTTCGTTAGGCGATCGCGTGATTGCATTCTGAGGAGGGCGTCAGCCGCTCCCCTTATCGGCTCATTCGCCCCAAATGATTAGTCTTTGCATCTTTCTTCTCTTGACGTCCTGAACCGGCATTAGTAGTTAGTCGCCTTGAACGACACCGTCGCTCCAGATGATGGCGTCGCTCCAGATGATGGCGTCGCTCCAGATGATGGCGTCGCTCCAGATGATGGCGTCGCTCCAGATGATGGCGTCGCTCCAGATGATGGCGTCGCTCCAGATGATGGCGTCACTCCAGATGATGGCGTCACTCCAGATGATGGCGTCGCTCCAGATGATGGCGTCGCTCCAGATGATGGCATCACTAGACACGCCATGGCTTTCACGAATGACGTTTGCGGTGAACGCGATGCCGCTTGTTGCAATCGATTCGCTCTCGATCGACGTATCAAGATTGGCGTTCCCTGTTGCAGCAATTGCTACCGACGCCAGCACGTTGAGGCTACCGGCGCCCTCGCGGATGATTCCGAGATCCGGCAGCCGCTCCGCCCCGAGCTGCAGCAGCGCGCGAATCGTCTCTGGATTCAGCTTCTGATTCGCATCGCGCAGCAGCGCCACCGCTCCCGCGACCACCGCCGACGCCATGCTCGTCCCCGACAGCTCCAGACGGTTGCCCACCACGAGCTGCGGATTCTGTTGCGCAATCACGGCACCAGGCGCCAGCAGCCCGCGAATCTTGTTCCCCGGCGCCACCAGGTCCGGCTTCAGCAGCCCGTCGATCGCCGTCGGACCCCGCGAGCTGTACGTCGTCATGACATCGTCGCTGCGGAATGTCGTCCCCTTGGTATTGACCGCGCCGGCCGTGATGGCGTACGGGCAGTTGCCGGGTGACGTGATGGCGCCGAGCACCTCCTGACCGTTCGCGTCCTTGCCGTGGTTGCCAGCGGCCGCCACCGTAACAATGCCCAGGCGCCAGGCACGCTCGATGGCCTGGCACACCGGATCGTCATGCCACGAGTCCTGCGGCAGCGAGCCAAGAGACAGGTTGATGACGTCGATTTGATAGCGCTGCCGATTGGCAATGACCCAGTCGATGCCTGCAATGAGGTCGCTGACGTGGCCGGAACCGTCGGCGCCAAGCACCTTCACACCCACCAGGTGTGCGCCCGGCGCGACGCCGCGGCCGTTGCTTTCCAGAGTTCCTGCGCCAGCGATGATGCCGGCGACGTGCGTGCCGTGCCCCCACTCATCCGCGCCGGTCCCCTTCGGGTCGATCATGTCGACCCGCGCGCGCACTTGGCCGCGCAGCTCCGCGACGATGGTGAGCCCGGAGTCGAGGACGGCGACGCCGACGTTGCGGCCGGTGATCGATCGGTTGAAACCGGCGCCGATGCCGAGCCCTGCCCACACCTGGTCGGCGCCAATCGAGGTGTCGGTTACCGACATCTGGCCCTGAGTAACGTGGTCGCCCGAGACCTGCGGCACGTCGGAATCGGCCGCGAGCGCGTCGAGGGCGCCCGCCGGCACGTCCACCACGGCGCCGCCCGTCAGCAGACGACGGATGCGGAGGCTGTGACGCGCGGCGACGGCGGCAATCTGGTCGGAGGTGCCGGAGAGGATGACGGTCGACGGACCGCTGTCACCGGCGTCGAGATGTTTTTGAAGGTCCGCGGAGAGATGCGCGCGGTGGCCTCGCGCATCGGCGCTGGTGACGCTGACCAGCAGAAAGGCAACGGCGGCCGTGAGCGTTGCAGCTTTTGCTAGCCGGTTGCTGAGAATTGCCAGTGTCAGAGTCACCATGCCGTGCGATCCTTCCGGAGGAGCGAAATGCTTTAATCAGCGGCTCAACGGCCGGGCACAAACGACATCTGCACCGCGGCGGCGGAAAACGCCTGCGGGCGGAAGCCGAGTTCGACGAGCGATTCGACGAGCACGCGCTGCGACCCGCCAATCGTGCGGATCGTGATCAACCGGCCTTCGCGAATCCGGTTGTAGATGGTGCGACGCGATACGTTGAGCAACATGGCTGCTTGATCGATGGAGACGCTGCGGCCAAGCCTCGGTTCGAGAGTGGTCACTGCACTGTCCATGAATCCATTTCTCCTTTGTGTGCCCGTGGCAATGGCAGGAGCGATGCCAGATTGATGAGCTGTGGGTGGTAGCGGAGTAACGTGTTGCGCGGGAACAGGTTGAGCCGATGGCGTGTGCACGGGGCGCACTGGCGCCGATAGATGGAGCAAGCCAGTCCGTTGCCCACTCGCTTGTCCGACGCGTCAGGTTGCGTGCAGGGTCAGACTGGATAGCACGATCGGCCACGCTTCAAGCACAGATCGGCTGGATCTTTCGTATCCACCTTCATGGGCCATTTGCACGGCCAACTTCTTGGCCGGGTGAGCAGAAACTGGTGTGCACAACGCAGGCGAGTAACTGAGGAATGAAGACACGACTCCTCGGCATCGTGATCACGGCGGGGATGCTGGCGGCCGCCTATGCGTTCTGGCAGACGCCGGGCGCAACGAACTCGGGCGCCTCGAACGCGGAGAAGCAGACGCGCGGTGGGCAACTGGTTGCCTCCATTCGCGCGGTTCCGCGGTCGTTCAACCGCCTGATTGCCCGTGAGCAGACGGCGGAGCTCCTCAGTCTCCTGACGCAGGGGCGCCTGGTTCGCATCAACCGCCCCACGGTCGAGCTCGAACCCTGGCTGGCGGACAAGTGGCACGCCACGCCGGATGGCCGCACGGTCACGCTTCATCGGCGGCAGGGCCTCACGTGGGCCACCGGCCCACCTCCCACCGCC
>JACXTT010001201.1_pt1 | contig 43777 bp, 43 predicted proteins | sample 9270951 | NCBI WGS metagenome assembly JACXTT01 (sample SAMN15532306, study PRJNA645909) | rock metagenome | isolation source: weathered quartz diorite | place: Puerto Rico | collected 2017-06-21
GATGTTGGCGGAGGACCCACCGAGGTATTTGGCAAAGCTCGAGACATCCTCCAGCCGCGCCCCGACTTGCTGCGCATAGAGGTCGACGCCAAGGCGCCCGAGGCAGATCAGATCCAATTGACGCCCACTGGCAAAACGAGTCTGGCCCATGCTGGCTCCTGTTATTTTTATCAGCCTGCATTCGCCTCAGTGCAAGCACGAACGCTTTTGGTGTGGGGCCAGACTAGAACGTCTCGCGGCGGCATTCAATATATTTTCTATAATTTTTTATATGGAATATATTTTCCATTACACTTGAGCGTGACGGAAGTCAGCATAGTGGATCGTTTCAGCATCGCTGCACCTGACTCCGCGCTCAAGATTTTATTGGCGCCGCCCCTGTAGACTAGGCACTGCCACCCAGACACAAGCACTATCAGAGGATTTCCCATGTCCCGCACCGATCAGCCGGCTACGCCCGAATGCGCACCCGAGGGCGATATCGCCAGCCCTCCGATCAATGCCGAGCGTCTGCTGCAACTGATCACCGAGGAATACGAAAGCCTGCCGCGCCAGCTCAAACGCATCGCCAGCTACATGAGCCAGCAGAGCGACCGGATCATGGTCGACCGGATCAGCGATATCGCCCAGGAATGCGAGGTGCATCCCTCGGCCATCGTGCGCTTTTCCCAGCGCTTCGGTTTCAGTGGCTTCAGTGAAATGCAGGCGTTGTTCCGCCAGGCGTATACCCACAAGACCACGCCGACGCAGAACTACCAGCAGCGGATTCGCAGCCTGATCGACAACAAGTCGCAGAAAGCCAGCGCCGGCGACCTGGCGCGCGAATGCATCAACGCCACGCTTTCCGGCATTGAGCGCCTCGGCCTGGAACTGGACGACCAGGCGCTCGACGCCGCCGTGGACCTGGTGGTGAATGCCGAGAACATCTATGTGGTGGGGGTACGCCGCTCCTTCGCGGTGGCCGATTACCTGGTCTACAACCTGCAGCACACCAACAAGCGCATTCACCTGGTCTCGGGCCTGGGCGGCAGCTATCGCGAACAGATGCGCAGCGTGCGCGCCAACGACCTGGTGATCGCCATCAGCTTCTCGCCGTACGCCAAGGAAACCCAGCACTGCCTGCGCATCGCGCAATTGCACCAGGCGAAAACCCTGACCATCACCGACAGCAACCTGTCGCCCCTGGCCAAGCGGGCCAATGCGGTGCTGCTGGTGAATGAGGGCAGTTCGTTCGCCTTTCGATCGTTGAGTGCGAGCCTGTGCCTGTGCCAGGCGCTGTTCATCGCCGTGGCTTATCGACTGGAGTTGAAGGTGGACGGGATTCACGAGCAGGTCGGGTTCGAGGATTAACCTGGCGCCGAGCGGAATGCCTAGTCGTCCAACTGCAGGTTCTCGGCCATCAACGCCACCATGTCCATGGGGCTGCGGCTGTTGATCACGTTGTAGATCAGCTCGCGCTTGCCACGTGGCAATTTCTTCACGCAGCTTTTCGCCGAGGCCCGCACAGCATCGTCCGTGCCATGGATGCGGGCCGCCAGCAGCAGGATCAGGACAGCGTCGGTGAGGGTCATCGCAAACGCACTCGTACGATCAGGACAGCAGTGTATCGGCTACGCCAGGGTTTTCTCCACTGCGTCTGCGCACCCTATTTCCACTCGATTGTAGCCGCAGTGCCAAGGACGGCCAGTGAGCCCCTCGACTGTCCGCTACGACTTTGCCATTGCGCCTCCCTGCCAAGCGAAAATTCTCTGCTATGGTTTTGACTGCAAAGGACAAGAGTGCGTCACCGGCGTCACTACGCAGAGCATCTCAAACCAGGAAGTTCACGGAGAGATCATGACATGAAAGGAAAACTACTCACCTCCCCCAAAAAGCTAGTACCTCTAGCAGCTTTGATTGTTTTTTCCATAAGCGCTGAAGCACACGACGTGGGTTGGGGCGTTGGCGTCAGTTATATATTCGGGGAAGGGCCGGCTGTTGGAATCAAGGCATTTTCAGATAATCAAGAGAACAGGGGCGTTGGAGCCCTGGGTGTGGATTACGTATTTTCCAGTCAATCATTGCGACCTAACATCGGGGTTGCCTACCAGGGAGATGGCTACTTTGGCGATGTGAATATCGGTTATTCGTTCAGCGCACAGAAAGTCGACTTTGGCACCGGGGTAGGCTGGTCCAATGCCGATAATCGCCACAAAAAATCGGTGCCAGCACCCGATCCCGCACCCGCGCCTATACCCCTGACTTAAGCCGTCCATTTCATACCGCGCTCACCCAAGGTAACCAGGAAACACCCATTCGTGAGCCACCCGCTGCTGGCGCTCGACCAGCAGCGCCCTCACTCGCCTGCACTGCCATCAGTTCCGCACGGGCAGCAATCTGCTATTTTTCAGTGTTCAAACATGTCCCGCAGCGTGTGGAGCCCCCATGACAACACTTTCGTCATCGACCGAGCGCAAACCCGCCCCTCAAGCCGTCTATAGCCCCATCACCAGCAGCGCGATTTTCATCGTTGCCACCTTGGCGCCCGGACGCGAGCCGGCCGAGAAGGTACGCGGCTGGTGCGAGGATGTCGCCGCCCTGACACGGTCCGTCGGCAAACGCGTGCCCTCCGGCAACTTGTCCTGTGTCTGCGGTTTTGGTTCCAGTGCCTGGGGCCGTCTGTTCGGCGGCCCACGGCCGGCCTCGCTGCACGGGTTTCGTGAAATGGGTGTGGAGGGCCGGCGCGCAGTGGCGACACCGGGCGATATCCTGCTGCATATCCGCGCCGACCAGATGGACCTGTGTTTCGAACTGGCGACGCAACTGCTCTCGCGTCTTGGCGATGCGATCACGGTCGTCGATGAAGTCCAGGGCTTTCGTTATTTCGACATGCGCAGCATGGTCGGCTTTGTCGATGGCACCGAAAACCCGGTGGGCCACGAGGCGGTCGACTTCACGATGGTCGGGGCTGAAGACCCCGAGTTCGCCAACGGCAGTTATGTGCTGGTACAAAAGTATCTGCACAATATGGCCGCGTGGAACGCGCTGTCCGTCGAAGCTCAGGAGCGCATCATCGGCCGCACCAAACTGTCCGATATCGAGCTTGATGAGTCGGTCAAACCGAGTTCGTCGCACAGCTCCCTGACGACCCTCACCGAGGACGGCGAGGAAGTGAAAATCCTGCGCGACAACATGCCCTTCGGCCGGCCGGGCGCCGGAGAATTCGGGACCTACTTCATCGGCTATGCACGCTCGCCCGCCCCCATCGAGCAGATGCTCGAGAACATGTTCATCGGCAGGCCCGCAGGCAACTATGACCGCTTGCTCGATTTCAGCACGGCGGTCACCGGTGGCCTGTTCTTCGTGCCTTCCGCCGATCTGCTGGAGGAGCTGGCTGAGCGCCAGCCTTAGGTTCCGAGTTTGTTGGGCGGTTGAGAGGGTCACCCGATGGCTTGCGGCGCAGGTGTTGCACCCAGGACCGCACGGCGAAGAGAACTCTCTTTCCCTTGAATGAAATTTCCTAGAAAATCCCAACCGCTTGTTTGTGCCTGATCTCGCGGCTAGGCTTCAACTCGTCACTGCTCATCAGTGATCGGGTTTAGTAGCCCGCCGTTTGACTAGGCGCAAAGCGCCCCCTTCAGCAAGGCGATTTCTTTCGACCTGCGCTTTATGGTGGCCGTGCGCAGGGCGCCTTCGTGCGCGCCGGGCCTAGTCACCGGTCTACTAACCTGCGTTCGGCCGCCACCCTTAAATCGTTTAGTAGCGATGGTTGCGGCTCTCTTCGTTGACTGACTTGGAGTCACGCCACATGTTCAAACCTACCCCGAATCCACCTGCAACACCCAACGTTGAAAGCATCGACCCACGTATCGCCGATCGGGCTTTGTCCCACTATAACCTCGGTCCGGACGCAGGCTCGAAACCCGCCCCAAACACAGTACTGCATGATCATCTACCTGACTCCAGGCATCAGGAAGAGGCCCTGGTCAACGTCTACTCAATTCTGCAATCCGCTGCGGCCACGGCCTATGAGCACGCAGACAACCAAACCGGCTCGAACCGCAAGGTGGCGATGGGTGTGGTGCACCTGATTGAACTGGCACAGCTGAAGATGGACTCGGTGCTGGATGAGCAGCCCGTCAACGCCGGTGGCTGACGGAACTCAGTAGTTGAACGGGAAGCGCTGCTTCCCGCTCCGCTGAAGATCATGCCCGCTGACAACGCATGATCTTCGACGGTACATCGCGCTGTACCATAAGCCACTCGCAAAGGTGACCAGCAAAAGGGAAAGATCTATTTTCGTAGCACATCATTCTAAAAAATGAATCTGAGAATTATCTGGCCGGCCTCGCACCTCACGAAGGTGGCGCAAAGATCAGCTCTACCTTTATTCCATTCGGGTCCTCAACGAACACCTGATGCTCCGACAGATCAGGCACCACACGCTCGCTGAACTGCAAGCCAAGGTTGAGCAGGCGTTGCCGGTGACTCTCCAGATCGCTGCAGCGGAACGCGATGTGGTCGAGCGCGCCGCCGCCCTCTCCCACGGTACGCGCTCCCAGATAGCGGTCCAGCTCCTCGTCGCCGCTTTGCAGGTTGGCAATATGGACAAGTGGACGACCTGCTGCATAGAGCCACCGGCCCGGAAATGGGAACGCCGGACGCCAACCTTCCTCAAGCCCGATGGCGTCGCGAAAGAAATCCACCGTCTCATCGACTTTGGATGTCCGTAACGTGAAGTGATCAAGGTGTTGAATCGTCATGGTCGATCCCCTTTTGATCGATGGATATATGCCGAGCTCATGGATAACGCGCCAAGCTGCTCGATTGACGTCAGGTTGTGTTCGATTTGCCAGTTCAATGAAGCCCCATGCCCCGCGACGCCGCAGCAGCGGCACGAACGGCAAGCGCACGTGGAATAAGGCGGGGCAACCAGGAGGTGATGCGCACGCTGGAGCGCCCCGGATAAACCACCTTTTCCTGGCGATCGAAGGCATCCAGCGTCCTGCGGACAACGACTTGCGCCGTGTCCATTTTGATGGCTGGCTGATCAGCCGAGGTTGCTGCGAAAAATCGGGTGGACGTGGGTCCCGGGCAGGTCGCCAGCACCTGTACGTTACGTGGCGCAAGCTCATAGCCCAGCGCCTCGCTGAAATGCAGCACGAATGCCTTGCTCGCCGCGTAGGTCGCCATGTAGGGAATGGGCTGGAAGGAGGCGTTGGACGCCACATTGATAATACCGCCCTTGCTCCTGGCAGCCATCGCACTACCCAGCCGATGCGAGAGCCCCACCAACGCCTGGATATTCACCTGGACCAGATCCTCCTCCCTGGCCAGCGGATTCGATAAGAACTCCCCAGTGAGCCCGAACCCGGCGTTGTTGACGAGCAGGTCCACCGCAATATGTTGCCGCTCCAGCTCTTCGCTGATACGCATCGCGGCATTACGCTCGGACAGGTCCACCGCCAATACGATGGCCCGGACGCCGTACTGCTCCGTCAGTCGTGTTGCCAGGGAATTCAACGCCTCCAACGAACGGGCAACGAGAACGAGGTTGGCGCCACGCGCCGCGAGCGCTTCGGCAAACGCCTCGCCAAGGCCCATGGAGGCGCCAGTGACGAGCGCAAACGCATTACGATAAGTGAACATGGTATTGGCCCTGATAGATCAGTAAGTAGAGCGGTTACGCGAGAACAGCATTCGGCGCTTCGGCCGTCGGCCACGCCGGATAATCCGAGTAACCGCGTTCATCACCGCCGAACAGCGTGTCGCCGGCAAACTCGGTCAATGGGAGATTTTCCAGCAGGCGTCTTGGCAAGTCAGGGTTGGCAACGAAAGGACGTCCGAAGGCGACCAGGTCGGCGTAACCCTTGCCAATCACCCAGTTGGCGCGGTCCAGATCGTACTTGCCGGCAACAATGATTGGCCGTTGAAAGCGCGCCCGAACATCGACCCGAAACGCTTCCGTGAACTGCGGCGCATCCTCCCAATCGGCCTCGACCAGATGCAGGTAGGCAATGCCAAGCGTTTGCAGGAACGAGGTGGCCTCGAGGATCGTCGGCAGAATGTCGGGGCAGTCCATACCGCGTGCGGTCAGGAAAGGCGCCAGCCGAATGGCCGTGCGCTCTGCCCCCACCTCCTCTGCGACAGCACTGACCACTTCCTTGAGGAAGCGCAGCCGATTTTCCCGTGAGCCACCGTATTCGTCAGTACGGGTGTTCGCGGTAGTGCGCAGGAACTGATCCACAAGATAGCCGTTCGCACCGTGGATCTCGACACCGTCGAAACCTGCCGCGATAGCGTTGCGCGCGCCGATGCGGAAATCGCTGACGATAGCGTGGATCTCCTCTTTATTCAGTGCCCGCGGCGTCGGGCAATCCGCCATCTCGCCCAGGCCGGTCGCAGGGTTCACCTTCCAGATCTTGGCTTCGAATGGAACGGCTGAGGGCGCGACCGGCAGCTCCCCGTTGTGGAAGTCGGGATGAGATATCCGACCGACATGCCAAAGCTGAAGAAAGATGCGTCCACCCGCGGCATGCACCGCATCGGTGATCAGTCGCCATCCAGCCACCTGCTCCTGGCTATGAATACCTGGGGTAAAGGAGTACCCCTTGCCTTGCGGTGAGACCTGCGCCGCCTCCGAAACGATCAGCGCCGCCGAGGCACGTTGTGCATAGTATCGGGCGTTCAGCGCATTGGGGATGTCACCCGGCTGGGTGCTGCGAGCGCGTGTCATTGGCGCCATCACTATGCGGTGAGGCAGGGATTGCTCGCTAACAAGGGTTGGTGTGAACAGGGCTGAATAAGTGGTCATGGCAAGACTCCAAAGGCTGGATGGGGTTGAACAGAGGTTTTCCGTTCAGATGCGCAGAGTGTTGCCTCTTGCCTTGAGGATTAGAATATGGCTACTGGTAGATAGATTATCGAACTAGAGTTGAGAATATGCTGGACGACCTCAACGAGCTGCGTACCTTCCAACGGATCCTGGCCTGCGGCAGCCTGTCAGCCGCTGCGCGCGACTTGGGCGTAGGGCTGGCCGTGGTCAGCAAGCGGCTCATGGCCCTGGAACGACGGGCGGGACAGCGACTGATCAACCGGACCACCCGCACACTGTCCGCGACCCATGAAGGGCTGGCCCTGCTTGCGCATGTCGATCGGATACTGGAGGAGTTGGAGGCGGCGGAATCACGAATGGCGGAAGGAGGTGAAGAGCCGTTCGGCATGCTGCGGGTCAGTTCACCCATTTCGTTCGGACGCATTCACCTCGCACCGCTGGTGGCTGAACTGGTCGAGCGCCATCCACGGCTGGATATCGAACTCCGGCTCGACGACCGACTGGTCGACCTGACGTATGAGCGGATCGATGTCGCGGTGCGCATTGGCCAACCTCGGGACAGCAGCGCGATCCTGCGCAAGCTGGCCGAAAATCGGCGGATTCTGGTTGCCGCCCCCGTGTATCTCGAACACCACGGGGAGCCCGAGTGTGTCCAGGATCTGGAGCGTCATGGCTGTCTGCGCTATGACGACCTCTCCCAACCCTGGCGCCTGGAGGGACCACGAAACGAAGTGATCGAGGTCCAACCGCGCTCGCGGCTCCACGCCAATAGTGGAGATGCCGTGCGCGACTGGGCGATGGCCGGCCATGGGATCATGCTCAAGTCCAGCGTCGATGTTGCAGACGACCTTGCCGCCGGCCGCCTGGTTCATATACTGCGTGACTGGCACAGCGCCAGCGCACCGATCTACGCACTGCTGCCCTCCCGACGCTTTACGCCGAGCAAGACGAGGGTGTTTCTTGATGCCCTTGGCGCTCGACTTGCGGCTCTTTAAGGACTCTCGGTAAAAGGGGCCCGGGCGACCGGATCAATCCGAGCGCCGGGCACGCCGAAAGGCATGGGGCGACTCACCCGTCCAGCGCTTGAACGCATGGATAAAGCTGGCAGACTCCGAATACCCCAGCGTCTCGGCAATCTGCTCGATCTGCAGGCGCGAGCCGGTCAGCAAACGTTCGGCGATGGCTTCGCGCACTTCGTCGCACAAGCCGAAATAGGTCGCACCCTCCTCCTGCAAACGACGCCGCAAGGTTCGCACCGACAGGCACAGGCTGGCAGCCAACTGCCCCATGGAGGGCATGGCGGCCGGCTGTACGGCCAGCCTCTCGCGCACACGCCCCGCCCACTCGCCATGCTTCGGCCCGACCGGCAAACCGCGTCGGCACTGGTCATGGGCGATATGCAGCGCCAGCGGATCGGCCAGCGCGAGCAATACATCGGCGTCGGCCTGGCTGAAGACCAGGGTGCTTTTCAACGCATTGAACTGCGGACGCACGCCGGTGAGTTGCTGATAAAGCGCCATGTCGCCAGGCTCGGCAAAGCTGAACTCTATGGCCTGGGGCAGCGCCGTGCGTCCAAGCAGATCGCCGGCGATCCGCAACCCGGCGGCAAAGGCTCGCTCGACGATGAACGGGCGCAAATCCAGTGGAATATCGCTCTCTTCACATTCGATCCGCAGGTCCGTTGCCCTGGCATCGATCGCCACGCGCACCAGGCTGGCATTCAACTCGGAGTAGTGCGGAATGAGCGAAAAGGCATCGCGCAACGTGGAACTGCTGACCAGGGCAAACCCCAGCGCGGCCAGTGAGGTGAAGCGGTAGCGCAACCCCACTTCCAGCCCCAGGCCGGTGGTGCCGCCACAGTGCGCGAGCAGGTTGCGGATCAGGCGAAACTCCTGCTCGAAGGAAATGATCGCCGTGGGATTGGCCAAGTCGTCGGGCTCAAGTCCCGAGCCCAGGAGAAAGTCCACGATCGACAGGCCACGCTCAAGCCCGACCCTGGCCATGATGACCGCGCCACTGATGCTACGCTGTTGATTATTCACTCGCACATCGACTCCACCGCAAGACACCCAAGGTCGATCACAGTGCACTCCCTATCAATTTTATGGCCGAACAGATCATGTTCACCCCTGAAGCCATCTCTAGAATATCGGTCACGAAGGACTGCGGAAGATTCGTTTATTTCGCTCCGGACCCGAGCGCTCTCGGCGCTCTGCACTGCGCCCATTCAACCAGAAGCGTCGACCTTGATTAAGACCCGCCACACCTGCGCCCGCCCCCCGGGCAAACACCTGCACCCTACAGGAAAAACCCTGGCCGGCGCCCTGGCCTGCCTGACACTGGCGGCCTGCAAGCAGCCACCGTCGATCAACGTGGTCGGTGCCTATTTCCCGGATTGGTTGTTTTGCACGATCGGCGGCGTGCTGCTGACCTTCCTGGTCAGGGCTGTGCTGCTCAAGACACAGCGTACCGCATGGCTGCGGCCATGGGTGCTGAGCTACCCGTTGCTGGCCGCGCTGTTTTCGCTGCTGACCTGGCTGGTCTTTTTCTAACCCGGGCGTTTTCCCATGAACACACATTCGTCTGCTCAATATCCTCGTCGACTACTGGTAGGCGCCCTCTGTGTCGCCGTCCTGGGCCTGTTGCTCTGGGTGATCGCCCGGTTGGATGCACAACCCCGTACCGACGACGCCTACGCCTATGCCGATACCGTCAATGTCACCCCGCAGGTCAGCGGACGTATCGTCGAACTGCCCGTGCGGGAAAACCAGCCGGTCCATCAGGGCGATGTGCTGATGCGCATCGACCCGCGCCCCTACCAGGCGGCATTGGACGAGGCCAAGGCGTCGCTGGCGGAGCTGGATCAGCAGATCGGCCTGAACCAACGCCAGGTAAACGCCCAGCGCCTGAATGCCGAGGCCGCGCATGCCGAGATCGAACGTGTGCAGGCGCTGGCCAAGCAAAGCGGCGACACCCTCAGGCGCCAGGAAGCCCTGCTGCCCCACGGCTACATCTCCGCGGAGGCCATCGATCAGTCACGAACTTCCCGAAGCAGCGCACTATCGCAACTCAACGTGAGCCAGCTGCAAGCCCGCCAGGCCACCGCAGCGGTCAGCGGCGTCGAGGCTTTGGTGGCCCATCGGGCGGTGATTGAAGCACAGATCGCCCGTGCGGCACTGAACGTCGAGTACTGCACCGTTCGCGCGCCCTTCGAAGGTCGCGTGGTGGGCCTCAAGACATCGACCGGCCAGTTCGCCTCGGCAGGCCAGTCGGTGTTCAGCCTGATCGACACGCAGCATTGGTACGTGGTCGCCAACTTTCGCGAAACCGAGCTGAAGAACATCCGCCCGGGCGACTCCTCCACCGTCTACCTGATGAGCGATACGCGCCAGACATTCACGGGCAACGTCGACTCGATCGGCTTCGGCGTGCTGCCGGATGATGGCGGGACGGATGTCAACGGCTTGCCTAAAATCGCGCGGTCGATCAACTGGGTCAGGGTTTCACAACGCTTTCCGGTACGCATCCGGGTCAATGGTTCGGACCTGCAGTCATTCCGCATCGGAGCGTCGGCCGTCGCCGTCATCAACACCACTACCAGCCCGACGCCATGAAAGGTGCAACGCAGGGGCAGTCGCCACTGGAAATCCTCAAGGAGGAGCTGAGCGATCACCCCGGCAGAGCAAACGCGGTCCTGCGTCATCTGGTCGCCTGCACGATCGTCATCCTGCTCTCCATGAGCTTGCAGGTGCCGCTGCTGTCCATCTCCCTGGTGCTGGTGTTCTTCGTGACCCAGTCGAGCGTGGCCCTGACCCGGATGCTAGGTATGCTGTTCATCGTCAGCACCACACTGGCCGTGGGCCTGGCGCTGCTGCTGTTGAAATTCACCTTCGACTATCCCCTGCTGCGCATCGGTGCCGCCAGCCTGGTGTTTTTCGTCAGCGTGTTCTTCATGCGCACCTGTCGGCTCAGCCCGCTGTTTTTCGTGATTGCCCTGGTGACGATCTATATCCAGAGCCAGGTCGACCTCAATAACAACCCCGAAGCCCTGACCCGTGTCTGCCTCTGGGCCTGGGTCGCGATTGTCTATCCGACGGTGGTGACAGTGGCCGTCAACAGCGTGCTGCTGCCGGCGCCGCCACCGCCATCCGGCGACGCTGCACGAGCGCCCAAGCCGCCCCTGCTGGTGGCCGATGCCTTCGAAAACCCGGCCTATCTGCAGTTCGCCTTCAAGACCCTGCTCGCCGCCCTGTTGTGTTACCTGCTGTACACCGCGGTCGACTGGCCCGGTATCCACACCGCCATGCTCACCTGCCTGATCACGGCCATGCCGAGCCTGGAAAAAACCCTGCACAAAGGCCTGTTGCGAGTACTCGGCTGCCTGGTCGGCAGCGCCCTGGCGCTGTTGTGCATGGTCTGGGTAATACCGCAAATCGACAGCATCGTCGGCCTGTTGCTGATGAGCCTGCCGGTGCTGGGACTGGCCGCGTGGGTCAGCGCGGGCTCGCCACGCAGCAGCTATGCCGGTATCCAGATCGTGTTCTGCTTCGCGCTGGCGCTGCTGGCGGACTTCGCGCCGATGACCAACCTGAGCGAAATCCGTGATCGCCTGGTCGGCATCCTGCTGGGCGTGATCGTCACCGTGCTGATCCATGTCGGATTGTGGCCGGAGTCCGAGAAAGCCTGATCGCCGTCTACCCTAAGCCCGAGAGGCTTTTTCGAGGTTCGGCAACACATCCCTGGCTCCCGCCGATGAATACGCCGGGTTGACCTCTGCAGGAACCGTCGCGGATGGCTCCTCTTCGACCTCGCCATTCAGCGCCTTGTGCATTTTTGCCGTGTCCAGCGCCCCGACCCACTTGGCAATGGCCAGGGTGCCGACGCCATTGCCGATCGTGTTGGTGATCGCCCGGGCTTCCGACATGAACCGGTCGACGCCCAGCAGCAGCACCATGCCCGCCACCGGAATGGTCCCCAGGGACGACAGGGTCGCCGCCAGGATAATGAACCCCGAACCGGTCACCCCCGCGGAGCCTTTGGAGGTGAACATCAGCACCGCCAGCACGATCAGTTGATCGGTCAGGGTCAGCGGGGTATTGGTGGCCTGGGCGATGAAGATCGCGGCGATGGTGTAGTAGATCGCCTGACCATCCGGATTGAAGGTCAGGCCGGAGGGAATGATCATCCCGGCGACCGGCTTGGATACGCCCGCCCTCTCCATCTTGGTAATCATCTGCGGCAGCACCGATTCCGATGAGCTGGTACCGAGTACGGTGAACAGTTCCTCCTTGATGAAGCGCAGGAACTTCCACAGGCTGAAACCGCTATAGCGGCAGATCGGGCCCAGTACGAAGACCACAAACACGACGCAGGTCAGGTAGACACAGGCCATCAGCTTGCCGAGTGAAAACAGCGAGCCGAAACCGTATTTGCCGATGGTGAACGCAATGGCGCCGAAGGCACCGATGGGCGCCAGGCGCATGACCATGTTGACGATGCGGAACATGCCCTGCATCAAACTGTCCAGCGTGTCGACGAACACCTTGGCGCGAGGCCCGACATGGGCCAGGGCAATGCCGAGCAGGATGGAAAACAGCAGGATCTGCAACACGTTGCCCTTGGCGAAGGCATCGACGATGGTATCGGGAATGATGTTCATGACGAAATCCATGAACGAGTCGTGTTTCACCGCCGAGGTGTAGCTGGCCAGGCTGGATGTATCCAGCGTGGCGGCATTGATGTTCATGCCCGCGCCGGGCTTGAACACATCGACCACCACCAGGCCGACGATCAGCGCCAACGTGGACACCACTTCGAAATAGAGCAGCGCCCGGAAGCCGACACGGCCCAGTTCCTTCATGCTTTCCATACGGGCGATCCCGGTGACCACGGTCAGGAAGATCACCGGGGCGAGGAGCATCTTGATCAGTTTGATGAACGCGTCGCCCAGGGGCTTGAGCGCGGCGGCGCTGTCGGGAACGAGGACCCCGACAATGGCCCCGAGGATCACAGCGATCAGCACTTGTACGTAGAGTTTGGCAAATATTCTTTTCATCACAGGGCCCTGATTTTTTATTGTTGTCAGGAAATGCCAAGGGCTCGGATCGGTGATCGACCCCTTGGCGTTGCGCCGCAGTACGCTTTTGAATCGATGGAAATATCAGCGGTTGATCAGCGCGATGACCGCATCGGTCACCTGGCGAGTGGTGGCCTTCCCTCCCAGGTCCGGGGTCTGCAAACCACTTTCCGTCACCGCCTCGATGGCCGACATCAGTTGTTTCGCCGCGGCGGGCTCACCGAGATGCTCGAGCATCATGGCGGCTGTCCAGAACGTCGCGATCGGGTTGGCGACACCCTTGCCGGTAATGTCGAAGGCCGAGCCGTGGATCGGTTCGAACATCGACGGGAATCGCCGCGACGGATTCAGGTTGGCCGTCGGCGCGATGCCCAGGCTGCCGGACAGCGCCGCGGCCAGGTCGGAGAGGATGTCGGCGTGCAGGTTGGTGGCGACGATCACGTCCAGCGTCGACGGTTTGAGCACCATGCGCGTGGTGACGGCATCGACCAGTTCCTTGTCGATCCTGACGTCGGGGAAGTCCTTGGCGACCTCGTAGAAGATCTCGTCCCACAGCACCATGCCGTGACGCTGGGCGTTGGACTTGGTGACCAGGGTCAGGTGCTTGCGTGGACGGCTGCGCGCCAGCTCGAAGGCGAAACGATGAATGCGCTCGACCCCGGCACGGGTGAACACCGACACTTCGGTGGCGACTTCTTCCGGCAGGCCCCGGTGGACCCGCCCACCGTTGCCGGAGTACTCGCCTTCGGAGTTTTCCCGCACCACCACCCAGTCGATCTGGTCACCGTTGAGCAGCGGGCTTTTGACCCCTGGCAGTACGCGCGCCGGACGCACGTTGGCGTATTGGTCGAAGCCTTGGCAGATCGGCAGGCGCAGGCCCCAGAGGGAAATGTGGTCGGCTACGTTGAGCGCACCCACGGCGCCAAAGAAGATCGCATCGAAGGTCTTCAGTTCTTCCAGGCCGCCCTCCGGGATGTAGTAACCGTTTTTCAGGTAGTTATCGGAGTTCCAGTCGAAGTGTTTGAAACCCAGCTCGAAGCCCGACTTTTTCGACAGGGCTTGCAGCACCTCGACGCCCGCCGCAATGACTTCAACACCGATGCCATCACCTGGAACCGCGGCAATTTTGTATGCGCTCATCAATCCACTCCACTCTCGTCACGTTCTTGTTGTTCCCGGCGGACGGGGCTGTCCAGGCGGGGTGTGAACGGAGTATATGTAGTGAACCCGGAGGCATGAGTGACTCCAAATCACTACATCAATAACTTTGAGTTACCAATGAGCCAGACGCTGGATTTGTCTTTTTTCCACCTGCTCGCCAATAAGGGCAGCCTGGCCGCGACGGCCCGGGAACTGGGTGTCACCCCGCCGGCGGTGAGCAAACGCCTGACGGCGCTGGAAGCCCGGCTGGGCATACGCCTGGTCAACCGGACCACGCGCTCGATGAGCCTGACCTCGGAAGGCGAGCTGTACTTCTCCCAGGCGGCGCGCATCCTGACGCAGATCGATGAGCTGGAGCAGTTGGTCAGCAGCAGCCGGGCGACACCCAAGGGCCTGATTCGCGTCAACGCTTCACTGGGTTTTGGCCGTCGCCATATCGGCCCGGCCCTGGCGGCGTTCTTCGCCCAATACCCCGAGGTCGAAATCCAGTTGGAAATCAGCGACCACCCCTTGGACCTGGCCACCCACGGCTTCGACCTGGGCATTCGTTTTGGCACCTTGCCGGACGCCGCCTTCCACGCCCGCAAGATCGCTTCCAATCGTCGCTTGCTGTGTGCCTCGCCGCTCTACCTGGACAAATATGGAACCCCTCAAAAGCTGGCTGAACTGCAACATCACAACTGCATTTTCATCCGCCAGAACGAGTCGCCCTATGGCGTCTGGAGCTTCAACAACGCTGGGCGCACGGAAAACATCAAGGTGCATGGCGCCTTGGGTTGCAACGATGGGGAAGTGGCGCTGAACTGGGCGCTGGAAGGCTATGGGATATTGCTGCGGGCCGAATGGGACATCGCCCGCTATGTGCGCAGTGGCCGGCTGCGCCTGGTGCTGGAAGACCAGACGCCGACCCGTGCCGACGTCTATGCGGTGTACCCGCAACAGCTGCATTTATCCGCGCGGGTGCGCAGCCTGATCGACTTTCTGATCGAGCGTTTCAAGCACATCGACAGCGTGGAGGAGCATTGAAATCCATTCGCCCACCTCCGCTGTTCGCCCCGCTCATCCCGGATGCCCATCGACCCGGGCGCGCAGCAGCATCGGGCCATAGCGCCAGGCGTACAGCCCGAACGCCAGGACCCAGCACAACCCCGCCAGCCACAACCCTGCCACCGGCAGGACCAGCACCAGCACGACCCGACTGAGGCAAGCCAGATTGAGCAGGATGAACGCCAGGGTCATGCCCGCCGGCGGCACCAGCGGCCGACCGGTATGGCCGAGGCTGACCCGCGTGATCATCGCCAGGATCAGCCCGGCCATCGCCCCTATCGTCAGGCAATGCACTGCCAGGCTGGGGTTCAACGGCACGCCGAAGTGCCACAGGGCCATGGCCAGGCAGGCCAGCGCCAACCAGCCGTAGGCCAGGTACAGCGACCACAGCAGGGGCACGCGCCAGAGTCCGCGATCATGCCAGCGCAGCAGGCGCAGCAGATGCCCCGCCGCCAGCCCGCCGAACAGCAGGCCGACCCAGACATTGGCGAAGAGCGCAGGCCCGCCGGCATACAACAGCGCCACCAACGCGGAACCCGCCAGCAGCAGACGATCGAGCCAGGGCCGGGGGGCAACGCCCTCGCCCCGGCCAAGCCCACGCTGGATGAAAAACGGAATGACCCGTCCGCCGATCAGCCCCATCATCGCCGCCACCAGCCAGATACCGGTCAGCACGCCTTGCCGCTGCCAGCCTTCGTGGCCGGGCACCAGGCCGTATACCGCGAGGCCGTCGGCACCGGCCAACAACAGCAACACCAGGACAATCGGGTAGTTGCGTTGCTGCCGCACCTTCCACAGCGTGCTCCCCATCAGCAGTGCCACCATCAGCGGAAATGCCAACTCCAGCGGTGCCAGCAGTGACCAGGGCAGATTCGTCAACCAGGCCAGGCGTGCCAGCAGCCAGAGCAAAGCCAGCACCGCCAGCGGTTTGCCGCTGAGGCCGGGCTGGCCGGTCCAGGTCTGCACCGCGGTCAGCAGGAAACCGGCGACAATCGCCAGGCCAAAGCCGAACAGCAGCTCGTGGCGATGCCAGGCCAACCAACCACCCGCCGGCTGCCAAGCGCCGACCTTGCCGCTCAAGGCCGCCAGCCAGAGCGGCACCGCCAGCAATGCCAGGCAAGCACCCGCGAGGAAAAATGGCCGGAAGGCCAGGCGCAACAACGGCATGATCGCCAGCGCTGTACGGCGTTCAAATACTTGCATGAAGCCACTCCTTTACCTTGCTGCCGACCTGGAGCGGGTCTGCACGCGGCGAGTTGGATTCCTGGGTAATCATCAGCTGTTCGCGCACCATTGCAGTTGTCGTGATGGGCTCCAAGCCTGGCCAGCGCCTCTGCCCAACAGCGCGCCCCACTCACCAGGTCAAGTAGAACATACCCTTGGCCAACAGCACGATCAGCACCATGTGGCCAAACACGCTGTAATGAATGAAGTTCAGGTAGCGCGCATTCATGCGCGCACTTTTGAACAGGAACATGGCCCCCAGGAAATGCCCGAGCACACTGGCGGCCAGTAGCATTTTCAGCGCCAGCAAGGTGCCGAACGAGGACGCCAGTGGTGCGGCCAGGACCGGCAGGTAGCGCAACCAGACCATCCCCAGCCCGGCACCGAACAACATCAGCAGGACCCAGGGCATCAAGGCCCGGGCGCGCCGACCGATGCCCTGCTCGACCAGCAGCATGACCCTGGCCGGCAGCTGCCGGCGAATGCTCTCCAGGAACAGCACCTCGAAGAACACCGTGCCGATAAACACCAGCGCGGCAAACAGATGCAACGTGAGCAGCAGCGGATAGATCATGGGGCCCTTGGCTTCGGCGAGAGACGGGATAACATCGGCGCCATGACCCTGGCGCCGCAGGTCATCGGCTTGCTTCGAGGCTACAGCAGCCACCGACGCCAGCCGTTGACGTCAATCAAGAAACCCGGATATCCCACAGAGAACACTGTACGACATCACCTGAAAAAGGCAGTGTGGTGCATCTCCTGATTTGACGGTCGGTTCAGCAGGCATCGACTTTGGCCGCGAGCGCAAGGCGTTCATCAAGGCCCCCTGGCCAACCCGGTCGTTGCTGCGCATGCACTTGATGCAGTACAGCAACGATCGACTGCAGCACACCTTGCCCCATCCGCTTAACGCCGTTTAGCCACCGAGGCTGATTCATGTTCCATGCAGGTGTCCTCCAGGGTTCGTCCGTCAGAATCCTGATCTATCTTCTGTTCGCCATCCAATTGATCTCCATGGGGGCGATGGAAATGAGCGGGCCCTTCTGGCCCGTCCACCTGCGTGGGCTGACCGCATCGGAATCGGTGTTCAGCTTCGCCAGCATCGCGGTCTATGTCGGCCCGATGCTCGGCATTATTCTGACCAGCGCATTCTGGGGACGTATCGGCGACCGCCATGGCCACAAGTTGATGATGATCCGCGCCTTGGCCGGCTTGTCCTTGACCCAGCTTGGGCTGGCACTCTTCAGCGATATCTGGGTGATCCTGGTATTGCGCTTCCTGCAAGGCGCCTTTGCCGGCTACATTGCCCCGGCCCAGGCCTACGGGGTCAGTATCGAGGCCCCGGCGCGGCGGGCACGCCTGTTTGCCATCCTGCAGATATCGACCAATGTCGGCTCGTTGCTCGGCGCCGTGGTCGGCGGATTGATCCTCGACTACGCCACCTTCTTCTGGATCAATATCATTGCCTCGGCCCTCTGCGCCGTCTGCACCGTGGTGGCGGTCGTGACCCTGCCGAATGTGCCGCCGGTGAAGAAAGCCCCCGTGGCAGAAAGCACCACGGCACTCCATCGTTCCCAGAGTCTCTGGCAAGGTACGCCGCTGCTGTCGCTACTGGGTGTCATGGGTATTCTGCTGCTGGCGCGAATGCTGCCGCAGACCTCGTTTTCGCTGTATGTCAGCTCGGTGTTCGAGGTCAGCAATTCGGTGGTCGGCCTGTGCTACGGGTTGCTCGCGCTGGGCTTCATCCTGTCGGCGACGCACTGGTCGCGTTACTTCGAACACCGCACCCAGCAGGAAACCCTGCAGCGCATCACCTTCGTGGTCATCGGCTGCATCGGCCTGACCGCCATCGCCGGCCTCACGCGAACCCCCGCGGTGTTTGTCCTCGCCTACTTCATCTGGGGCGTGCTGCTGGGGGCGACGACACCGGTGCTCATGGCGTTGATCTCGAAAACCGCCGACAACTCCCGGCAGGGCCATGTGCTGGGGATTGCGCAAAGTACCGCGCAATTTGCCTCGATTGCCGGGATCTCGGCCGGTGGCTTGCTGAGCCAGGTCTATGGCTTGCAATACACCTATCTGTTCGTGTGCCTGGCCTACGCGGTAGCCCTGGTGCCCATTGTCGCCCTGCGTTACCGGCCGCCGGTGATGCAATCGAGCCAGCCCACTCGCGGCGATTGAGCCGAACCCGGCAACAGCCCCTTGCGCTGCAGGTACACTGTAAACTAAAATTGCGAATACTTCTCAATAGCAAAAAAACAACTCAGCCATGAGCGATACCCTTCCCGCGCCCCACACGAATCATCTGCGCATGATTGAAGCCTTGTACAGTGGGCATCATGGCTGGCTCTACGCCACGCTGCGCAAGAAGCTGGGTAACGCCATGGATGCCGCCGACCTGGCGCAGGACACCTTCACCCGCATACTCGCCTCCAAGGTGGCGGTGATCGAACAGCCCAGGGCCTACCTCAGTTGCGTGGCCAAGGGCATTCTCGTCAACTGGTATCAGCGCAAGGCACTCGAGCGCGCCTACCTCGACGCCCTGGCGCTGCTGCCGGCACCCGAAGTGCCCGCACCCGAGTTGCGCCTGATGGTGCTGGAAACCCTGCACGAAATCGACGCCATGCTCGATGCCCTCCCGCCCCTGGTCAAACGCTGTTTCCTGCTGTCGCAGATCGGCGGCCTGAAATACGAGGATATCGCCGGGCAACTGGGAGTCTCGCTGATTACCGTCAAACGCTACATGAAGCAGGCCTTCGTGCGCTGCCTGATGCTGGTGGACTGAATGCCGACCCGCCGCAGTGACGCGCCGATCGATCCCCAGGCCCTGGAAGAAGCCGCCGAGTGGCTGATGCGCCTGAGCGAAAGCAACCTCAGCGCCACGCAACGTGCCGAACTGGAACGCTGGAGCGGCAGCAGCCCCGAGCGCCATCGCGCCTGGGCCCGGGCGCAGAGCCTGCAAGGCAAGCTCGGCGGCCTGCCACGCTCGCTGGCGATGTCGGCACTCGATCGCCCTGGCAATCCCGGCCGGCGTAGCGCCCTGGCCAAACTGGCGACGATTCTGGCGGTACTGCCCGTCGGCTGGGGCGGCGTGAAACTGCTGGAATCGCAGCAATGGACAGCCGACTACCGGAGCGCCGTGGGTCAGCGCCGTGAGTTGACCCTGGCAGATGGCTCGCGGATCACCCTGAACACCGACACCGCCATCGATGTCCTGTTTGACGCCAGGCAACGCCTGGTCAAACTGCGCGAAGGTGAAATCCTGGTGCAGGCCGCGCCGGATCCATCACCCCAGGCCCGGCCGTTTATGGTCGGCACCCTCCAGGGACGAATGCAGGCACTGAGTGCGCGCTTTACCGTTCGTGAGTTACCCAGCCATACCCGGCTCGCGGTATTGGAAGGTGCCGTCAGGGTCGAACTGCCCCAGGACAGTAGTGTCGCACCATTGATCGTCAATGCCGGGCAACGAACCGATTTTTCCTCGCGGGCCATTGGCCAAGTGGTCCCGTTGGACAGTTCCGCCAGCGCTTGGACCCAAGGCATGCTGATGGCCGACAACCTGCGCCTGGCCGACTTCGTCGCCGAACTGGCGCGCTATCGCAAAGGCTTCGTGCGCTGCGATCCGGCGATTGCCGACCTGCGCATCTCCGGAACCTTCCCCATCAGCGACAGCCAACGCACCCTCGGCATGCTGGTGCAAACCTACCCGATTACCGCCACCCGGCATTTGAGCGGTTACTGGGTGACGCTCTCCCCCGCCTGAAGCGTATTGAAAAGCCCCGGGTAAAAATATCGTGATGCGAGTGATACTTTTTTCGATTTCGGCTGGCTAGGGAAGAAAGCACCTCTCAATCTTGCCGAAAGGGTCACCACTCTATGCTCGCTGCACGATTTCCGCGTTCGGATCGCTCCTTGAAACTGGCTGTTCGCAACGCCCTCCTCAGCCTCGCCCTGACCGGCGTCGCGACGCCCATTGCCGTGGCGGCCACCCCGGCACAGCTGGATTCGGCCGCTGTGCGCAGCTTCAACATCGCGCCCGGACCGTTGGGGGCAACCTTGTCGCGGTTTGCCATGGACGCCGGCATTGCGCTGTCATTCCAGCCGTCCCTGACCGAGGGGCGGACCAGTCCCGGGCTTTCGGGCTCCTATTCAACCCAGGAAGCCATGACCCGACTACTGGCCGGCAGCGGCCTGGAGATCGTTTCACGCACTGACGGCAGCTACAGCCTGGCACCGCGCCCGACCGATAGCGCCGGCGGTCTGACCCTGTCCGAAACCACCATCAACGCCACCCAGGCGCGCCCGGACGAATTGCCACCGGTGTACGCCGGCGGCCAGGTGGCCCGTGGCGGGCGACTCGGGCTGATGGGCAACAAGGATGTGATGGACGTGCCGTTCAGCGTCAGTAACTACACCTCGACCCTGATCAAGGATCAACAGGCCGTCACCGTGGCCGACGTGCTGGAGCGCGACTCCTCGGTACGCGCCACCGGCCAGACCGGCGGCGTGGTCGACTCGTTCTTCATTCGCGGTTTTCCGGTCGGCGAAGGCAACCTGGGCGAACTGGCCTTCGACGGCGTTTACGGCGTGGCCCCCAACTACCGGGTGTTCACCGAGTACGCCGAGCGCGTCGAAGTGATCAAGGGGCCGGGCGCCCTGCTCTACGGCATGTCGCCCAACAGCGGGGTCGGCGGGGTGATCAACGTGGTGCCCAAGCGCTCCCTCGACGAGGACCTGACCCGCTTCACCGCCAGTTACGCGATGAACACCCAGGTCGGCGGGCATGTCGACATCAGCCGGCGCTTTGGCGAGGAACGCCAGTTCGGCATCCGTATCAACGGCAGCACCCAGCAAGGCGACACCGCCATCGACAAGCAGTCGCGGGACGTGGACATCGGCGCCATCTCCCTGGATTACCGGGGTGAACGCCTGCGCACGAGCCTGGACCTGATCAGCCAGCAAGAAGAGTTCGATGCGCCGTCGCGGCCCTTCCTGATCAAGTCCGGTGTGAAGGTTCCCTCCGCCGCCGACGGTCGTGTCAACGTCACCCAGGATTGGGGTTGGGCGAAAACCCGCGACAAGGCCGCGCTGCTCGGTGCCGAATACGATATGAACGACGCCCTCACGGTGTTCGCCCATGCCGGCGGCGGCAAGTCGGACGTGGCACGCATGTCCGATCAGACGCCGACTATCCTCAACGCCGCCGGGGACACCACTTCGACCCCCGGGTATTACAAATTCGAAGTCGAACGCTACACCGTGGATGCCGGCGCCCGCCTGCGCTTCGACACCGGCCCCATCAACCACAGTGCCACGGTTCAAGTGACCCACTACCAGGACGAGTTGTCGCGGGGGATCATCTCCGGCGCGCCGGTGCTGTCGAACATCTACCATCCGATCGATCGCCCGAAGCCTTTCATCGCGACACCGGATGCGCTGAAAGTGTCGGCGACGGAACTGTCCGGCGCAGCCCTGGCCGACACCCTGTCGATGATGGACGAGCGCTTGCAGGTCACATTCGGCCTGCGCCAACAAAATATCCATTCCGACAACTACAACACGGCCGGCACCGTCACCTCGTCCTACGACAAAAGCAAAACCACGCCGTTGTTCGGCGTGGTGGTCAAACCCTGGGAGCATGTGTCGCTCTACTACAACTACATCGAAGGCCTGGGCAAAGGCGATATCGCCCCGGCCACGGCCTCGAACTCGGGTGAGATCTTTGCGCCCTACATCTCTCGCCAGCAGGAAGTCGGGGTCAAGGTCGACTACGGCACCTTCACCTCGACCCTCAGCCTGTTCCAGATCAAGAAACCCAGCGGCGAACTGGCCTCGGGGGTGTTCTCGGTACAAGGTGAGCAGCGCAACCGCGGCGTGGAGTTGAACGTGTTCGGCGAGATCACCGAGGGCACCCGCCTGCTCGGTGGCGTCACCCTCCTCGATGCCGAGCTGACCAAGACCAGTGTCGTCGCCAATCGCGGCAACACCCCGGTGGGCGTCCCCGAAGTGCAGGCCAATCTCTGGGCCGAATGGGACACGCCCTGGATTGAAGGCCTGACCCTGACCAGCGGCGCGATCTACACCGGCAGCCAGTACGTCGACCAGGCCAACACCCAGAAGCTCGACCCGTGGACCCGCTTCGATGTCGGCGCCCGCTACAGCACCCGGATCGCCGAGCGCCCGACCACCTTCCGGGCCACGGTGCAGAACGTCTTCGATCGTGAGTACTGGTCCGGCGTCGCGTCCTATGGGGCCTTCTCCCAAGGCGCGCCACGCACCCTGCAACTGTCGGCCACCGTCGATTTCTGAAACGTACAGACTTGGGCAGCGGCCTGGGCCGTTGCCTGAGCTGACCTCTACAAAGGCTTCAATAATGGCATCCGTTCAACGACGCGGCCACGCGCTCACCGCCCTGCTACTGGCGGGCCTGCTGGGTATGGCGCTGTGTATTTCACTGGCGCCGCGCAACGCCGTCGCGACCGAGCAGGACCCGGCTATCACCACCGTGACTGACCTGATGGGGCGCAAGGTCAAGGTCCATATCCCCGTCAGGCGGGTGATTCTGGGTGAGGGCCGTCAGCTGTATCTGGTGGCCGCACTGGATACCCAGAACCCCCTCGAACGCATCGTCAGCTGGCGCAAGGACCTGATTCAGTCCGACCCGGACACCTACGGGGCCTACCTGCGCAAATTTCCCGCCATCGCCAGGATTCCGACCTTCGGCGGCTTCGAGAGCGGCACCTTCGACATCGAACAGGCGATCGCCCAGCAGCCGGACGTGATCATCCTCAATATCGAAGCCCAGCACGCCACCGAGGACGCGCGTTACATCGAGAAACTCGACGCGCTGGGCATTCCGGTGGTGTATGTCGACTTTCGCAACAACCCGATGGAAAACACCGAGCCGACCATGCGCCTGTTCGGCAAGCTGTTCGGCAAGGAAGAACGCGCCGAAGCCTTTATCGACTTTCGCAATCGGCAGATCCGCCGGGTCACCGATGTGATCGAGGCGCGCCAGCCCGCGCGGCCGAATGTGTTTATCGAGCGCATCGGCGGTTACACCGAGGATTGCTGCCTGAGTTTCGGCAACGAGAACTTCGGGCGTTTCGTCGAGATGGCCGGTGGCAACAACATTGCCAAGACCATCATCCCCAACACGTTCGGACAACTGAACCCGGAACAGGTGATTGTCGCCAACCCGGACCAGGTGGTCGTCACCAGCGCCAACTGGGAAGCCTTTGCCCCTGGTGGTCGCTGGGTCGGCGTGGGCCCTGGTGCGGATCTTTCACAGGCCCGGCAGAAACTGGCCTGGTACACCCGACGCCCGGCCTACGCCGGGATCAAGGCGCAACAGGACCAGGCCTTCCATGCCATCTGGCACCAGTTCTACAACAGTCCCTATCAGTTCGTGGCCATCCAGCAGTTGGCCAAATGGCTCCACCCGACGCTGTTCGCCGATCTCGATCCCGAGGCGTCGTTTCGTGAACTGCATGAACGCTTCCTGCCGGTGCCCTACGAACCGGGCTATTTCGTCAGCCTCAAGCCCACGGAGGCCCAGCCATGAGCTCCCTGGGTGAGGCGCACATCGTACAGAGCGATACCTATCGCCAACGGGTGCTGCGCAAGCGGCTGATTCTCGCCGGGCTGACGACGCTGCTGGTGTTCAGCGTACTGCTCGACCTGGCGTTGGGGCCGGCGAGCTACAGCCTGCGCGAAGTATTGGGGGCACTGTTGTCACCCGATAGCGCGCCGGCGCAAGTGCGGGTGGTGATGTGGGAAATCCGCTTGCCGGTGGCCCTGATGGCCATGGCGGTCGGGGCCGCGTTGTCCCTGGCCGGCGCGCAGATGCAGACGATCCTCAACAATCCGCTGGCCAGTCCCTTCACCCTGGGCATTTCCGCGGCCGCCAGCTTTGGGGCGGCCATGGGCCTGGCGTTCGGTGTCGCGCTGTTCCCGTTTGCGGTGCAATACATGGTGCCGTTCAACGCCTTTGTCATGGCGATGCTCTGTGCGTTGCTGATCCACCTGCTGAGCCTGCGCCGCGGCGTCACCGCCGAAACCATCGTGTTGCTGGGCATCGCCCTGGTCTTCACCTTCAACGCCCTGCTGGCGCTGGTGCAGTTCTTCGCCACCGAGCAGGCGGTCGCCGCCGTGGTGTTCTGGACCATGGGCAGCCTGACCAAGGCGACCTGGCCAAAACTGGGGGTGGTCTGCCTGGTGATCCTGATCACCTTGCCGATCTTCGCCAAGCGCGCCTGGGCCATGACCGCCCTGCGCCTGGGGGATGACAAGGCCGCCAGCTTCGGCATCAACGTCAAGCGCCTGCGCTTCCAGACCCTGATCATGGTCAGCCTGCTGGCCTCGTTCCCGGTCGCCTTTGTCGGCACCATCGGCTTTATCGGGCTGGTCGGACCACACATTGCGCGGATGCTGATCGGCGAAGACCAGCGGTTCTTCCTGCCGGCTTCACTGATCACCGGCGCACTGATCCTGTCGGCCAGTTCGGTGGTCAGCAAAACCCTGATTCCGGGGGCGATATTCCCCATCGGCGTGGTCACCTCGTTGATCGGTGTGCCGTTCTTCATCTCTCTGATCCTCAACGGGAAGAAAAACTCATGGTGAAGATTCAACTGGAAAACCTGGGTGCCCGTTACGGCCAGCAGGAGATCCTGTCCGGCGTGACCACCTCGACCTTTCTCGGCGGCCAGGTGATCGCCGTGGTCGGCCCCAACGCCGCCGGCAAGTCCACGTTGTTCAAGCGCATGGCCGGACTGATCGACGGACCGGGCAGGGTCAATTTGCAGGACTCGAAAAAAGGCCTGCAAGGGATCTGCTATATGCCCCAGGGCCTGAATGCCAGCGCCCGCCTGACCGTCTATGAATCGGTGCTGCTGGCGCGCAAGCAACTCTCGCCCGGCTGGGTGGTCCACGACGATGAATTGAAGCGGGTTGACCAGATACTCGGTGCCTTGGGGATCACCGAGTTGGCCTTTCGCAACCTCGGCGAACTCAGCGGCGGTCAGCAGCAACTGGTGTCGATTGCGCAAACCCTGGTGCGCGAACCGGAAATCCTGTTGATGGACGAACCCACCAGCGCGCTGGACATGCACCGGCAGGTGCAGGTGCTGAACTTCATGCGCTCACTGGCCAGGCAACGGGAAGTCATCGTGTTCATTGCCCTCCACGACCTGAACCAGGCCCTGCGTTTCGCCGACCAGGTCCTGGTCATCGCCAATGGCCGCGCCCAGGGCAGTGGTCCCAGCCATGAAGTAATCACCGTGCAGATGCTGCGTGAGGTCTACAAGGTCAAGGCCCGGATCGAAACGTGCAGCCAGGCCAACCGCCATATCCTGATCGACGATATCGTTTGAAACCGCCCTGCTCGCCCGACGGCGCGCGGGCACATGGCTGACCGGGTGGCGGTGATGTCGTGCCTTGGAGATCGGCTCGATGGCACGCAACGCGGTGAACTGTGTGCAGCCGCACAAGGTTTGACTACGCTGCTTTCAACGCGTGGCGCCTTGCATTCAAAATGGTATCGATGCGCTGCACGCCATTTGGCCTTTTCACACCACATGCCTCCGGACACCATGAGAAAAACAACCAAGCAGCTGTTGGTTCACGAAATTGCCGACTGGCATCACCGTGGCCTGATCGATGCCGAAGCCCGGCAGCGGCTGAGCGCACCCTATGAGCATCCCGACCACCTGTTGTCCAGCGTACTGCAATGGCTGGGAATCGGTGCGGTCCTGCTGATCGGCATGGCGGTGCTGGGGGGCTTGAGCCTGTTCAGCCAGTCGGTGCGGGTCGCAGCCGTGCTGTTCTTCCTCGCCGGGGCCGGCCTGTGGTGGGTCGGTGCGCGTATGGCCCGTGATCCGGCCCAGCGCACGCCGATCACCGGTGTGGCGATCCTGACCATCGGCCTGATCCTCATCGGCGCCAGCCTGGTGCTAGGCTCCTCAAATAATTACGAGGGCGAGTTAGGCAATGTGCCGTTGGCGCTGTTGGTCACGGCGCTGCTGAGCGTTCTCACCGCCTACCGCTACCGTTTGCGCTGGCCGCTGCTGCTGGGGCTATTGTGCGCATTCCATGGGCTGGGGGCCTGGGGGCGGTACGTTGGGCACGGCGGTTATTTTTTCGATATCCAGGACCCGCGTTCGATGGCTGTGATTGCCGCGCTGGCGGCATTATTGGGGTTATGCCACCAACTGGCCGAGGAACGCCAGTTGCGCCGTTTCTGCGGGTTTGGCCGGCTGTATGTGATCTTCGGGCTGCTCTACCTCAATTGCTCCCTGTGGTTTCTCAGCCTGGATGACCTGGGCCGCGACACGCGTATCTGGACTTTGCTGTTTACCCTGGTGGCCATCGGGCAACTGGTGGTGGGCGCACGCTTCAAGCATCCGAGTTTCACAGGTTTCGCCGTCGTGTTCCTGGGCATCGACCTGTACACCCGTTTTTATGAGTACTCATGGGACCGGCTGGACGTCGCAACGTTTTTCGCGGTGGCTGGAGTTATCGGCCTGTTATTGGGCTGGTCGTTCGAGCGCATGGCCCTGCGCGTCAAGGGAGCAGCACAATGAGCCCGGATCAGCGCAATCAACAGGTCCACAACGCACTGGATCAATGGCTGCGAGACGGCCAGATCGACCTCAACCAACATGCACGGATTGGCGAGCTGTATGTGCTGACGCGCTGGGACTGGCGCTCGCTGGGCCGCTGGTTCCTGACCTTTGGCGCGATCAGCCTGGCGGCGGGGTTGCTGCTGTTTCTGCGCGAGCACCTGGAATTCACCTTGCCGAAGCTGGCCGTCAGCCTGGCGCTGGTAACCCTGGGGCTGTTTGTTGGTGGGCGCTGGCTGATCGGCAAGCAGTTGAAACTGTTGGGCGGCACCCTTGAGTTGCTCGGCGGCTTTGCCTTGATCGGCACCAGCTTCGTGCTGGGCATCATCTATTCGGACGGTTCGGGCAACTGGCCGGCGCTGCTGCTGGTCGATCTGCTGATACTGCTGGTCCTGAGTTATGTCCTGAACAACGTCTTGCTGTTGACCCTGTGCAGCGTGCTGTTCTTTGTCTGGTTTGGCGGTCGCAGCGGCTATGAGTCCAGTTGGGGCGCCTACTGGTTCGGCATGAATTATCCGCTGCGCTTTCTCGGCGCTTCGCTCGCGTTGATCGCGGCAGGCGTGGTGCATTTGCGCGGCGAGGCCAGGTTGCTGAGGCGTTATGGCGGCTTTGCCAAGGTGTGGATTTCCTGCGGTTTGTTTGTCGCCGAAATGTCGCTGTGGCTGCTGTCGCTGTTTGGCAGCTACGAGTTGATCGATGGCCCTTGGCACCTGGCCGATGCCGGCGAGCTGGTGATGTATAACGTGCTCTGGGCGCTGGTCAGCCTGGGGATTCTGGCGCTGGGTATTCGTTTGCGTTTCGGCATGTTGGTGGGTTACGGCTCCACCTTCTTCATCATCCAGCTCTACACGCTGTTTTTCACCCAGATCGCCGAGACCCTGGGCTGGCTGATGAGTTTGCTGATAGCGGGTGGCAGCCTGCTGGCGCTGGTGCTCTGGCTGGAGTCGGAACGACAGAAACGCCGTGGCGCGGCTGCCGAGGCTTGAATCAGAGCTCGAAGCCGCCAGTACTGTGCCTGAGACCGGGGAACAACAAGGCAGGATCGACTGGCAACCGTCGACCCTGCCGCTGATGTGTCGAAGGGATTATTGGTCGTCCTCGCGACGTGGCAATGGTGGCCGGTACTCGCTGGTTTCTTCGGCATTGGGCGGTTGCGCCGAACCTGCGGGCGTGAACACATTGGTCAACAGCTCATGGGCATCGACGTCAAGCACGCCAGGCACCGCGCGGACCAGTTCGATGACCCGTTCGCACTGACGATGCGTCAGCAGCCGACCGCTCAGCGTCACGGTGCCGGCGAGGGTTTTGACATGGACGTGCAGGCTTAGGGCCGAGTCCGCCATGGCCAGGGCAGATTTGACCCGGGTGGTGGTCCACGTGTCGTGCACGGCCATGCCCAGATCGTGGGAGTAATGCTGCAAGGAGTGGTTTTTCATGGCAGAACCCTCTGTCGAGTCTTCAGACGTACTGTTCATCCCATGGGTGCGGCTGTGGAGTACGCGCCGCAGCACACCGACACGGATTAATTATAGTCCTGTGAGCCCAAAGCCGACGACGGGCTGACATGAGGCGGTCTTAAAGGTCGGTCAGCCCCAACCCGTTACACCGCCATGAATCCCAAAAACAACAAAGCCCAGTACGAGACCGGGCTTTTTCATTTCGTTGACCTTAGCCTTTCGGAGGCGGCTTGAGGCTATCCAGTCGACCGCTCTCCAGCAATTCCTTGTATTTCAACGCCTCTGCCTCGCTGTGATAGACGCCTACAAGAACATCGCCTTGATACACATCCCACATTCTGACTCCCGCGCTGGTTGACTCATGAGACATGTGATCCTCATCGCGCTCTTTGACAGTAATGACCATCTGGACATCCTCTGGGTTGAGGCAGGTAAGGTATTTTTACTCCAGTATTCCCCAAGATTCCAGACGGAAAGCCTTCACCTTCCGCCTCTCGTTGCGCCGCTACGAATGCCTGATAGCCGGGATCAACCCACCGAGGCCGCCTCGCCGATGAGGATGTCTTCGAAGAATGCCCCAACCGCTTCGGTGGGATGGCACAGCTGAATTTCCAGGACCCAGACCATCTCGCTCGGCACGATCTCCAGCTCAGCCAGTTTCTCCTGCCCGAACAAGGCGTGGGGGAAATCGGCGATGCGATGGCCGGCCAGGTTTCGCTCCAGCCTCCAGCCTTTCGAGGCGGCGCTACGTTCGGCGAAGTCATAAAGGTCGCGGCCGGTCAGCCCGCTGTGCCAGGCTTCGCGGGTTTCGTCGAACACCTCATGCAGCGCCTTGACGCACGCCCGGTGCAGTGGATGCTCACCGAAAACGAAGGTGTCGCCATAATCGCCTTCATAACCGTCCCACACCGGGCCAAGATCGACCACGGCGATATCGGTCGCACGTAACCTGCGTTGCGGATCGATGCCCTCGCGTGGCGTGCGAACGGTGTCTTCGCCAAAACGGATGTAGGTCGGATGCCACGTGTGGGACGCGCCCATGGCTTGCAGTTGCTGGTTGGCCATCTCGAGGGCCTCGGCGGTGGTCATCCCGACCCGCAGTTGACTGGCAATCGACGCCAGGGCACGTACCGACTGTTCGCGGGCCGCCAACATGCCGTCCAGGGAATAGCGCGGGCCGACTTTTTCCCAGACCGGATCCAGCGGCTTGAGCTCCGCCCTGGGGAGTGACAAGCCGCTGGGCACGAAGGCTTCCGCGACAAAACGGTGAGCCGGCAAGCCCGCGGCAAGGCATTGCCCGCGAACATCACCGATCATTGCGCTGTTACCGCAGGCGTAGACCTGCATATCCGCCCAACGATGCGCCTGCTCAAAGGCAACCTGCTGCACCCTGGCCTCCGAGGACAGTACCGGCTGCCAAGAAAACCGGGAGTGCTCGGTGCTGGCCTGGTCCAGGAAGTCGCGGTCGTAAAAATCCGCGGGCTGCGAGCCGCCCCAGTACAACCTCACCTCGGCGTTCCGGGCCAGCGCGGTCAGCAGGAGCGGCTTGACCCCGGCGTAGCCGGTTCCCGTGGCGAACAGCACCACGGGGCGAGTGTCATCGTGCTGCCAGGTGCAGGCACCCACCGGGCCTTCCAGCTTAAGCCTGTGGCCAACGTCCAGCGTCGCCAGGACCTGCTCGGAAAACCGCCCGCCACTCACCCGGCGAATATGAAAGACCAGTTGGCCGTGGTCCTGTGCCGGGAGATTGGCAATCGAGAAACAACGGCTGTCACCCTCGTCGAGGCAGAACTTGACGTACTGACCGGCGCGAACCTCAACCGTCTCAGGCGTTTCCGGCATCAGCACCAGCTCGGTGATATCGACACTCAGTGCGCGTTTGCCCAGGACCCGTGCAGAAATTTCCAGCGTGGGTGTGTCCAGCGACCATCCCGGGATTTCCAGGCGCATATCGGCGCAGGCATGGCTCTGGCACAACAGCATTTCATCGGCGGCAAGCGGGTAGGAAGGTGCCGGAGCGTCCGCCGCCAGGATCTTGTCACGGTACTGCCCCGCCATGACCTTAACCTTGCACGAACCACACGCCCCGCGGCGGCACGAGAACGGCACCGACAGGCCGCTGGCGAGCATGGCGTCAAGCAGCAACTCGCCACCGGCTTCGAAGGTTTTGCCCGAGGGCGACAACTCAATGACATGACGTGTGTTCATAAGGACCTCGGGGGTGAATGAGATCCAATTGTTGCGTTAGACTAGGACCATTAGAACCTCCAGTTTTGGATAATTCAGATGGTCCAGATGCGCAAATGGCGACCCCTGCTCAAGCTGGAAGGAAGCGAGGCTCAAGCGTCCTACCGCAAGATCGTGGAAGGCCTGGTGACTGCGATTGTCGACGGGCGCCTTACGCCCGGGACACTCCTGCCTGGAACGCGGGAAATGGCGCAGTTGCTCGACGTCAACCGCAAGACCGTGATCCTGGCCTATGAAGAGGCCATGACCAAGGGCTGGCTGGTCAGCGAGCCGCGCCGGGGCACCTTCGTCAACGCGCAACTGGCCCCCACGACCACGGCCCGCAGCGCCCCACCGTCCTTCGCGCTGGAACTGCGCAAGCAAGCCGCCGTCGCGTATTTCACGCCAAGCCCACAAGCGACGGAACTGCAACATCATCCTGGGGCACTGTTCTTCGATAACGGCGCCTGCGACCACCGTTTGCTGCCGCAAGCCGTCTTGCATCGCTACTATCGCAACGCGCTGCGCAAGAGTTTCGTGTCCAATACCGTGCGCCACGGCTGTGACGGCACCAGTCATGCGTTGCGCAGAGCGCTGGCCGAGATGCTGCGCAACAATCGCGGCCTGGCCGTTGAGGCCGAACATATCTGCCTGACCCAGGGCGTTCAGATGTCGCTGTACCTGACCGCCAGCGCGCTGCTGGAGCCCGGCGACGTGGTGTTGGTGGAACGCCTGAGCTACCCACCGGCGTGGGAGATATTCCGCAGACTGGGCGCGCAATTGGTGACCGTGGACCTGGACAGCGAAGGCTGCCGGGTCGATCAGATCGACGAACTGTGCCGGCTGCACAAGGTGCGGATGATCTATCTCACGCCTCATCACCAGTTCCCCACCACCGTCAGCCTGCATGCCGGGCGGCGGCAACAATTGCTGGCGTTGGCCAGGCAGCATGATTTCTGCGTGATCGAGGAAGACTACGACTACGAATATCACTTTGACGGCCGGCCGTACCTGCCCCTCGCCAGCGACCGCACGCAGCGGCATGTGATCTATATCGGCTCACTGTCCAAGTCGCTGGGCTCGACATTCCGCTGCAGCTATGTGGTCGCGCCCGCCACTGTCATCGAGGTGCTTAACCGAAACGCCGCGCTGACCCTGGGCCATGGTGATGCGGTGGCGCAGCAGATGCTGGCGGACCTGATCAATGACGGTGAACTGAAGAAGCACCTGCGCCGGGTCTCGAAGGAATATCGGCGGCGTCGGGAAACCCTGAAAAGGTGCCTGGTGGATGCGTTTGGCGAACGGATTTCGGTGCAGGAGCCCGAAGGCGGCTTGGCGTTGTGGGTGCGTTTTGCGGATGAAATAAACGTTGGCCAACTGGTGGAGAAAGCCCTTGAGCTCGACCTGGTGGTGCGTAACAGCCGCCAGTTCTCGCCCATGGATCAACCGGAGAATGCCTTGCGCCTGGGCTTTGCCTCGCTCGATCGTGATGAAATCCAGCAGGCCACGCAGCGTTTGGCGCAGGCGGCGAAAGCGATCTCCAGGTAGGCGCGCCCCTTGCGCATTTCTAAGTCGGTTCGTTAGCTGGCGCGAAGCGTTGCGCATACTCCTTGGGACTTACCCCCATGCGCCGCACGAAGGCTTTCCTCAACACGTCGACACTGTGATAACCGCATCGACGCGCCACCTCCTCCATCGACCGCCTCCCCAACTCGATTTCCCGGCAGGCTGCTTCGACTCGGACGTCTTCGACGTATTTCGCAATCGCATCCAATCCCGCTGGGGCCATCGGGCGTTCGAATTGGCTTTCAGTCGTCGGATATCCCAAGCCTATCACCGACTTTCATTCGAGCCAGATCCTGGCGCAGCGACGTCACTTTTTCGGTGCCGTTCAATTGCTCAAACTCTCGTTGAGCCTCTTCCCAGAGAGGAGCAGCCCTTTTGAACAAGCGCCTACCTTCCTCGGTTAGCGCTACAAGGCGACTTCTAGCGTCAGATGGCGAGGGATTGATCGAGATCAGTCCCTCGCGCTCCAAAAAGCCAACCATTTTTCCCATCGCCGTCCGCTCGATATCGAGCCGTTCAGCCAGGGTATTGATCGCAGCACTCCCCAGTTCATGAAGAGCGGCCAAGGTAAGGTACTGGGTGATGCGCAGCCCCGATGGCTCAAGGTGCGCATCGTAGAAGCGAGAGATCTGCCGGCTCGCCTTCCTGATTGCGGAACAATTGCACTGGGCGATCCCTAGCGGTGGGTTGACCGGCAGCATCTCTATATTTCCTCTCTACCACAGGTGATTACTTACGACCTGGACGTACGGGTCACGCATAGACGTCCCGGTATTTTTCGATGAAAGCCTGCACGGACAACGCGGGCGTACCGGTGACCTTCTCCACGACATCGTTCACACCCGCGAAGACGCCCTCCCGGTAGTCCTGAGCGACTTCGACCAGGTGTTGTACCAAGGCTGGTGGAAACTGGTACTCCTGCGTCATCTTACGCTCGAACTCCTCGATCGTTGCCGGTGCGTACTCGATTTTCGCGCCAAGCACCTCGCTCATGGCAGCAGCGATCTCGGCATGATTCATCTCGACCGGGCCGTGAAGGCTGTAGATCTTACCCTCGTGTCCCGCAGGGTTGGCCAGGATATGCGCGATCACCCGCCCTTGGTCGTCAGTAGCGATGGGAGCGTGGCGACCATTCTCGAAGGGAAACTCGATTTTTTTCCTGGCCCAGATCTCCTTGGCGAAGTGAGGGTACGCGAGCCAGTCCGCGAAGAACGTGGGGCGCAGGTGCGTTGTCGGTACACCCGACCAGTCGAAGACACGTTCGGAGATCCAGTGATCCTGTGCCAAATGACTCTTGGACTCACGCCGTGCAGAAATCTGCGACATGTTCACGATCGCCTTGACTCCAGCTTCCTTCGCTGCCTGGGCAAAATACGCTGCACCTTCGACGATGCCTGATGCCAGCGGGTAAAGGAAATAGGCCGAACGGATTCCTTCCATCGCCGCGCGAATCGCATCGATATCGGTGAAATCGCCAATAGCAATTTCGACCCCGCGCTTGCGCAGAGCCGCAGCCCTCTCGTCGTCCGAGCGTACGTAAGCGCGCACGCGCTTGCCCATCTTGAGCAGCTCATCGATGGCCGCTCCGCCCGTACGCCCGGTTGCACCGCTTACAAGAATTTCGGCTTCGCTCATGATCATGGTCCTCTCGATTAATAGAAGCATATGCTCCTATATGACTCAAAAATAGGAGCACATGCCCCTATACATTCAAATTAAGAGCATATGCTCCAAATGTCAACCAAACCCGATGACCGTTCGGCGGGTTGATCGTGCTCGCTTGCCGCCCACCGAAACATTCTGTAACCCCCTCAATTTGGCAGGAGGGACGGTAGCGCGTTCAATGGGCGTTTTTTGCAAGGAGCAGGCTATGCCTACTAGTCAACTTATTCTGCTGGCCATCTTTGGAATCGTTGTCATCGGCTGGGGCGCCTGGCAGGACATGAAGAACCATAAAAATGAAAAAGCAGCCCGGCAAGCCCAGAGCAATAGCGGGCTTTAATCGGGCGGTCCGAGAATCGTCTGGCCGGCCTCGCCCCTTTTCTCAAAAACAACAAAGCCCAGCACTAGACTGGGCTTTCTCATTTTTACACACATTAATACCTTGAAGGTATTTACCAATACTTCATCAATATTAGACAGCAAAAACCAGAGGGAGGAAGCTGAAACACACCAAAACAATACCTAAAGAGCATCGCCATGAATCCTGCCTGCGCAAGCGCTCCCGCTGCACTCCCATCAACCTTCATCACGTTGATCGGGTAACGAACATGCAGTCCACCTCTTCCTGGATCGTCCTTTCCATCACCGGTCTCTATATGCTCAGCCTCGCGCTGATCAGCTTCGGTGTTCGTCGGCATTCTCATAGCACCAATAACTACACGACCGGCGGCGGGCACTTCCCGGCGTTCCTGATCGGCTTTCTGATGCTGTCGGAATTCATCGGCACCGCCGTCAGCGTCGGTACCGCCCAGACCGGCTTCAAAATCGGTATCTCCGCCGCCTGGAACCTGTTCGCACTGGCGTTGGGCTTTGTGTTGTTCGCCTGGCTGCTGGCGCGCAAATACAAGGACCTGGGCGACAACACCATCTCCGGTGTGCTGTCGCGCAACTACGGGCAACAAACCCGTTTTGCCACGTCGATCATCACCATCTTCGCCCTGGAAATCGTCGCGGTTTCAATCTATGCCAGCGGTGGCGCGGTGCTGGCCAGCGTGCTGCAAGTCGATCGCACGCTGGCGATCATCATTGTCGGTGTCGTTTCAGTGATGTACGTCAGCATCGGCGGCATGCGCTCCGTCATCTATACCAACTTCGTCCACGCCAGCCTCAAATACCTCGGCGTCGGCCTGGCGCTGTGGTTCGGCTTGAAACAGGTGGGGGGCATCGGCGCACTGCAGGCCCAACTGCCGCAAAAGATGTTCGACTGGACCGCCGTCGGCTGGGGTCAAATCGTCGCGTGGATGATCGCCGGCATCGGCTCGATCTTCTCCACCCAATATGTCATTCAAGCAGTGAACACGGTCAGCCACGCGGGCAAGGCGCAACGCGCCTGCTTCTATTGCGCAGGCCTGATGATCCCCTTCGGTATCGGGGCGGCATTGATCGGCATGTGCAGCGCGGTATTGTTTCCGCAAGTTGATTCGCTGCAAGCCTTTCCCCGCCTGATCGCGAGCATGGATCAACTGACAGCGGGCCTGGTGGTTGCAGGTTTGGCGGGCTCGCTGTTCGGCACCATCTCGGCGGTGAGCATGGGCTCGGCCACCTTGTTGCTGCGCGACTTCTACGAGCCCTGGTTCAACCCGGAAAAAAGCGACGTCAAATCCCTGCGTTTTGTCCGCCTGGCGACCATCGTCGTCGGCCTGCTGCCGATCGCGCTGGCCCTGACTTCCGAAAAAGTGCTGATGATCGCCTTCCTCGGCAAAGCCCTGCGCGCTTCGCTGGCGGTGCTGGTGCTCCTGGTGTTCTATGCGCCTAAATTCGGTACACCGAAAGCCGCGTTCCTGAGCATTATCGCCTCCCTGGTAGCGACTGTCGGATGGTTCCTGGCGGGCAATCCGTGGGGCATCGACAATGCCTATATCGCGCTTTTCACGCCGATAGTGATCATGACCATCGGCCACGTCATGCGCCGTGGCACACCGCCCGAACCCGTTGCGCCGGTGGTTGTCGACGGGTTGAAACAACAGCGGGCCCGAGCCTTGTAAAGACAGGCTGTCTAGTCCTGAAACAGGTTTACACCTGTGTCACCCCAACGCCCGGTGCATCGCATCGGGCGTTTTGTCTTTCCAAAGACAGGTCTGCTCCACCTGCACTTGACCTATCCCTCCCTCCAACCACCCACTCCGGACAGCGAAATGCCCGCCCCGAACCCACCCTCCTGCAAAGCTGGCACCACAACTTGACCCGAGGTTGAAAAGCCCTGACAATCTTACGGTTTTAAGCTATTTACTCAGGATGAGCATGAAGTATTCATGGATGATTTAATTAGAAAGTTGGATCTGGTTTCATTACGTTTATTTGCAGCTGTCTGCCAGGAAGGCAATATTTCACGTGCCGCAGAGCGCGAATTTATTACACCATCGGCTGTGAGTCGCAGAATCTCGGAAATTGAAGCACTGGTTGGGCTGACGCTCATTCAGCGCCATGCTCGTGGTATCAGCGTGACGCCGGCCGGCAATGCAGTATGGCAAAGTGCGCTCAGTGTTGCTGACAGCATTCAGGAACTAGGTGCCGAACTTTTGCAATTCAAGGCTGGGACGAAGGGAACCGTCCGCGTCGTTGCAAATCTATCCGCCGTCGTGCAGTTCCTGCCTGAGGACATTGCAGCGTTCGGGCAGTTATTTCCAGAGATTGATGTTGAACTGGAGGAACAGCCTAGCCTGCAAGCCATGCGTACTATTGCCGGGCACGGAGCCGATTTCGGTATCTGCAACGAAGTGTGTGGTCTTGATGATTTTGATGCAGTGCCCTATCGAAAAGATCAGCTGTACGTATTGCTTCCAAGACAGCATCGTCTTGCAGAAGCGACTTCGCTGAACCTTGTCGATCTCACCTCCGAGAAGGTGATTGGTCTGAAGCTGGACACCTCATTGATGCAACTTTTAAAACGAGAGTACGCAGCACTGGGCGCCCTATTTACCCCCCGTATTCGGGCAGGCAGTCTTGAGGCCATGTGCCGTATGGTGCATGCTGGTCTGGGCATCGCCATCGTTCCAAAGCTCGTCGGTGAAATGTATGTTGATGTACTTGATGTCGCGTTGCGACCTTTGAGTGCATCGTGGGCAACACGACAATCATTCCTGATTTCCAATGACCGTCATGGATTAAGTGCGTCGGCAAATGCGCTTGCAAGTTTTTTGACTGAAGGCAAACATTTGTTCCGTTCGAATATTCATTGAGCAAGTGGCGATGTATGGATATGTTCCAGAACACCGCCCTTGCCAACCAGGCTATCTAGGTTAAGCCTGCGTTTCGTTTACGTCAGGTGACGTGATTGCCTTCATGCCCTCGCAGAAAGCGAGAACATCCTCTCGCTTGGAGAGTGGGCTGAAGGATACGCGCAGTGTGGCGCTCATTTGCGCAGGCGTAAGTTTCATGGCGCTCAACACACGAGAGGGCACAGGGGAAACACTGCTGCAAGCGGAGCCTTTGGACACGCAGATGTTCCGTTGCGCAAGAAACTTCATCGCCTTGCCCGCATCCAGCCCGGCGAAGCAGAGAGAAAGCACATAACCCGACGTTTCACCGTCCAGTGTATTGACCGTAAATGCAACATTCAGACGCGTGAGTGTCTCTTGAAGGAGAGCGTTCAGCTGTTTCACATGCCCATGGTATTCAACTGCATTTTTTTCATGGTGGAGAAGCGCTCGGTATAGCGATTCGACGCCATACAGGTTCTCCGTTCCGGGGCGAATCCCGGACTCTTGCTCACCCCCGAATTGAGAAGGAAAGAGCCTGAGGCGATGACTCATGAAAAAAAAGCCGATACCTTTGGCGGCACCCAGCTTGTGGCCTGAACCAATCAAGGCATCAACGTAGGCTAAATCAGGCACCTCAACCTTTGTAACCATTTGAACGCCATCGCAAATAATGGAAATCTGCGGATCAAATGCTTTTACTCGCTTGGCGATATCGTTGACAGGCTGGCACGTACCCGTTTCATTATTGACGCCCATGATCAGAACCATCGCGGTGTGTTCGTTGAGCAGGTCATACAGATAGGCGCTTTCTATGACGCCTCGACGATCGACGGGCACCACATGAACAACAAAGCCAAGCTGCTGCATATGCTTGACGGTATTGAATATCGCCGGGTGCTCGATGGCACTGATAATGATTTGATTACGTGGCGACTGGGTCGTCTTTAAAAAATTGCAATGTCCCTGGATAATAATATTTGCCGCTTCAGTAGCGCCAGAGCAAAAGTAGTACTCGCCCGGCCGACCGCCGAACAGCGTGCTCAATTGCGCTCTGGTTTTTTCAATCACGGCCTTGGCGGCATGACCCGCAGGGGGATCACTGGACGGATTTCCTGGTGCGGGATAGAAACTGACGGCGTCTTCGAAAGGTAGAGCAGAAGCAGCGTTATCGAGATATACCATTGATGAGGTCATTTAAACAAATTCCATGTTATTGCTGTGCAGTACATCCTGTACTTGATCTATAAACGCGGTGCTATCGAGGCGGGAAGTGCCCACTGCATTTTTTTCAATGAAGGAGTATTCGATCTGCCCTTCTTGATTGACAATGACTTGCGCGCAGTTTCTGGAGAACTTTTCAATCAGTACGTTGGCGGCGACAACCCCGCGACCTATCTTTTCTCCGATGAACTCGTCATCAGCCCTCGCGTACACAGCAATATGGTCAGTGGTATTATCAAATTGACAAAGCAGCCCGCCGTAGGTCGCTGGGCATAGTACCCGCCCTCCCGTCTCGTAGAGGTTGATCACAGGATTCTTTTTCAGGCGGACCAACGGACAATGCTCCAGGTCGCGCTGGTTTATCGAACCGTGATCCTTCCACCACGCCCCGCCAAAGTAGGCGTCTTCGACCTGGGTATCGTAGAGATACGGCGTGGTCATCGAGAACATGCCCTGATTTTCCGTGGAAAGAAAAAGAGCGTTGGTTTGCTGAAAGGTTTCGTGGACGTAGCCTTGATCGACCGCCTTGAGTTGCTCAATGCCCGAACGCGTACGCCGCAGAATTTTTTTAAAGAGATCGTTGCCCCTGGATTGCAAAATGACGTTTACGCTATCGAGCGGCACCTCATGGCTGTCAAGAATATGCTGGTAAGCGATAGGGATATAGGCAGACTTCCGTTCACCCTGCAGGTCCTGGGTGATTTTTCGGCGCTCATCATTCCCCCCTTTGATGCCAACGAGGTCAGACAGGCACAGGTTAAGCACGACGTTCTTGTTCGTGCGTTGTAAGGCCTGATATATCTCGACGCCTAATTTGAAGGTAAGACTTTCTGTCTCGCTCGGCGTTCCTTGTATGCCGAATCGATAACCTTGATCAGACGAAAAAATCGTGGTGTGCCCGCAGTCGATGACAATGTTCTCCCGAAATTCCTTTTGTAAGGTGATTGCTTGAACGATCGACTTGATATCCATAGGCTGTACTCAGTCCAGATTGAAAATTTTTCTTCTTATGTAGGCCCTATAAAGGCCATAGGGCCTACCAACAACACCCGCGATGACACAGAATATCAACGCGGCCTTCAACGCTTGCATGAGCGACGCGCCGCTGATGCTCATATTGATCATATAAAGTGGAAGTTCGAATGACAGATAGGCCAGCGTGTCCACGACATAAGGTTTGATTCCGGTGTCGCTTGCTGAAAGCTTCATTTTCCTGAAGACGAAATCACGCCATATCCCGAACGGGCGGGCGGTACTTGTAATGATAAATAGTCCAATCAACCTGGCTGTCAAATGGGTACTGAGCGTCATCTGCGCGAAGCCAAGCTCAATAGGTATTGAGATCAGATAGCAGAATGTGTTGAGTGCAAAAGTATCAGCCCAGAAATTTTTCAACCTTTGAGCATTTGATGCTATTTTTAATTCATTATCTATAGAGGACATGGCGAGCCAAAAATGTTTGCCACGATAATCACGGCATTATTTACGTTAATCTTGGGATGATACGGATTTTCTATCGGTCTCCCTATCTTGTTTGCACACGGCAGGCATTCCCGATGGAGATGGCTGGTTCTTCTTAAGTGGGGTCGAGCAACCGCTGTCACGCCATCGAACAGACCCACTGCCCATGATCAGCCAGGACAAGCCTCAGAGAAAACCTGCACCACCTGATCGATAACGGCTCGAATCCGGGCGGTGTGGCGCAAGTCCGCGTGGGTCACCATCCAGACGTCGTACGGCCGGCTTCTCTCGCGTTCCGGCCAGAGCCGTACCAACCCGTCCTGCTCACCTATGTACAGCGGAATCTCGCCAAGCCCAAGGCCGGCGGCAATGGCCCTGCGCACCATCATGCTGGAGTTGACGGCAGCAACGATGCGCCCTGCGCCAATGGGCTCGCCCACCATCGACAACTCCCTGCTCTCGCTGAGATAGGGTTCGTACACCACCAGGTCATGCCCCATGAACGCCCTTCCCGGCTCAGGCACGCCATGGCTGTCGAGGTACACCTGGGACGCGAAAAGCCCCATTGGCCAACGGGCCAGCCGCCGGACGATCAGGTCGGGGTTCTCGGGTTTCTGTGTCCGTATGGCGATGTCCGCCTCGCGCCTGGAAAGGTTCAGCAGCTGCGAGGAGCTATCAAGCACCACGCGCACATCCGGATGCTCGGCATGCACCCGGGCAATCGCGGGGATGACGAAGTCGACGGCGAGGAAGTCGGTGGTGGTCACCCGCACTTCACCCGACAGCGCCTTGTCCAGCCCCTGGGTCTTGCGCATCAGCTCGGCAGCGGCCGCTTCCATGCTCTCGGCGGCCTCGAAGGCGGCCTCGCCGGCCGCGGTCAGCAAATAACCCGTGGACGTGCGCAGGAACAGCATGGAGCCCAGGTTGCGCTCCATCACGGCGATGCGACGCCCAACGGTCGCCTGGTCGACGTGCAGCGCACGTGCCGCCCCACGTAGCGTCTGCGCCCGGCCAAGCGCCAGGAACACGCGGGCATCGTCCCAGTTCATGGGGTTTTCTCATGATGCATTTATGCATCCTCTAGATGAAATAACACTGCACGACTGCATCATACAACGCTACTACCATGGCGAGCATCCCGACCAGGCCCCCACCGACCCGGTCCTTCTACCGAGGAAGCCAGCATGCGTGAATTCAACTCCCCTATCCCCGTGCACATGACCGCTATCGAGATCACCCGGCCGGGTGGCCCCGAAGTCCTGGTGCCCGTGCAACGGCCGACGCCGAAACCCGGCGCTGGCGAAGTGCTGGTTCGCGTCCAGGCCGCCGGTGTGAATGGACCTGACGTCCTGCAGCGCAAGGGCCTGTACAACCCGCCGGCCGGTGCTTCCGATATCCCCGGATTGGAAATCTCGGGAGAGATCGTCGCCCTTGGCAGCGCCTCCAGCCGCTTTGCCATCGGCGACAAGGTCAGCGCCCTGGTCCCTGGTGGCGGCTATGCCGAGTACGCCGTGGCCGACGAGCGCACGACGCTGCTGCTGCCCAAGGGCTTGAGCCTCATCGAGGCAGCGGCACTCCCGGAAACCTTCATGACCGTCTGGGTCAACCTCTTCCAGCGCGGCCAGTTCAAGCAAGGCGAGACCCTGCTGATCCATGGCGGCGCCTCCGGGATCGGCACGACGGCGACCCTGCTGGGCAAGGCATTCGGCGCGGCGCAGATCATTACCACCGTGGGCAATGAAGAGCAGCGCCAGGCGAGCCTGGCGTTGGGGGCCGACCTGGCCATCAACTACCAGCAAGCGGACTTCGTCGAAGAAGTGCTGAAGGCCACCGACGGCCGGGGCGTGGATGTCATCGTCGACATCATCGCAGGCGACTACGTGGCCAGGAACTTCCAGGCCGCCGCGATGAACGGGCGCATCGTCCAGATCGGCGTGATCAAGGGGGCGGCGAAGGAACTGGATCTCATCCCCATGTTGACCAAGCGCCTGACCCACATCGGCTCGACCCTGCGCTCGCGCAGCCCTGACGAGAAGGCGCAGATCATCGCCGAGCTGGAAGCGCAGGTATGGCCGCTGATCCAGGCCGGCAAGATCAAGCCGGTGATCTTCCAGACATTTTCGCTGGAGGAGGCCCGCCAGGCGCATGAGCTGATCGACAGTGGCCGTCATATCGGCAAGATCGTCCTGACTTCAGAGCACCTTGGCTGAGTGATGGGAAAAGGGACATCCATTAGCCGGGCTCTCCTCTTCCCAAAAAACAACAAAGCCCAGCACTGGACTGGGCTTTCTCATTTTGAGAACCGGGGAAAGATTTACTTTCTCACGACCTCAATCAATCGGCTGGTTGTCCAATGCCGACGATAGTTGATTGGACGGGGAGGCGCCCTCGAGCAGCGCATCCACCACCGCACGCGCCACCTCCACCGAATGCAGCATGCCCCAGAACAGCGCCCGCTCGACGGGGTTGGTATGCAGGCTGATTTCGTCGCCATTGAGCTCTGCGGTTTCGAGCAGATTCGAAACATAGGCCAGCGCGTCCTGGGCGTTGATGCCCGGTTGGATGGCAAACAGCGTGGGTTTGTATGGGGCTTCGGGGATGACCGGTTTGGAGCAGGTGAACGAGAGGGTATCGAGCAAACGGGGCGTGTTTGCCGGAACAGACTCAGGCTCGCTGGATGGGGTATCAGAGAGTTTACGCAGGTACATCGCCCTGTCGGCAGTGCTGAAGACTTTGCGAGCTGGAGGCGGATCGGGAGTAATTTTCTTTGGCATGGTGACGCTCCTTCTTTTTAAGAACGAAGCTCGTCATCCCACGCTGCAAAACGAAAGGTGGCGAGCCGTACACAGGTTTGCAGACCGGGACAAAGAAGGAAACCGGCAGGCCGAAGCCTCCTGCGCACAACTCGCCATAACGCGAGCACAAAAACCGCTTACGCGGCGCTGTGCGCCTTCTTTGAGCCGGGCTGCAAAACCCATATCGCTGAATTTGCAGCGACACGTGAACAGTAGCCCTGGCGTTTAGCGCACGCAATATTCTCCCATGCCTGAAACGTGTGGGAAATATGAGTTTTTTTGGCAGGCCATTTCGTGTGCTGATTGAGCCCTGTTGGGTTGCGCCTGGAGCGACAAGCGATAGTCGGGGCGACCGATCAGTTACCAGGTCCGGCCACAGATCCGGACGTGCGCAAGTCACTCATCCGGCGCCTCAGTAACTTTTCAAGAACGCCTCCTAAAGCTGTTTTCTTGCATAAAAAGTCCATTCAAGAACATTTTTTGCAGCGTTTAAAACAACGCTTTATATGCTTGAAATTATTTCTCATGGACGGAAATTTTGTACCCAATAGATTATGCCGCTCAATACAGCAGGATATCCCCCCTGAAGGCATTCTACGCTTCGGCCCTTCAGGCTCGCAGGAGCTGAGCATGAATATCGCCAACTGGCTGGACGAAGCCGGTCTTCGCTACCCGAAGCGTCCGGCCCTGTTCGAGGGGCAGCAGCAAGTCGCCAACTATGGTGCCTTTGTCACCCAGGTCCGGCAGCGGGCCGCGCACCTGATCAACGAACACGGCATTGCCCCCGGCGACCGGGTCGCGCTGTTCATGAAGAACTGTTGCGACTACCTCGAACTGCTCTACGCCATCTGGTGGGCCGGCGCCGTGGCGGTGCCGATCAACTGCAAGCTGCACGCCGTCGAGGCTGGCTGGATCGTCGATAACGCGCAAGCCCGGCTGGTTTTCACCGATGGCGGCCAGGTGTTCGTGCCCGGGGCCTTGCCCCAGGCCTGTCACGAGTTGGATCGAGAGGACACGGGAGCGCCCGCGTCGATCATTTCGCCGCCGGACCCGCCTTGTCCGCGCCTTGCCGATGACCTGGCCTGGCTGTTCTACACGCCCGGTAACACCGAGCGCTGCCAAGGGGTGATGCTGAGCCACGGCAACCTGACGGCCATGTCGCAGTGCTGCTCACCCGATGTCGATCCG
>JACXTT010001202.1_pt1 | contig 43774 bp, 34 predicted proteins | sample 9270951 | NCBI WGS metagenome assembly JACXTT01 (sample SAMN15532306, study PRJNA645909) | rock metagenome | isolation source: weathered quartz diorite | place: Puerto Rico | collected 2017-06-21
AGCTCCAGGAGGCCGCGGCGAAGGCGCTGGGCCGGAACCGCGGCGCCGTGGTGATGCTCGATCCGCGGACGGGCGAGGTCCTGGCCATGGTCTCGACGCCGACCTATGACGCCTCGGCCATCGCCAATCCGGCGACCGCGCAGGCCACCTTCGACGCGCTCAGGAACGACAAGAAGACGCCCCTGCTGCCGCGCGCGACCCAGGGCCTGTACGTGCCCGGATCGTCGTTCAAGATCGTGACCTCGATGGCCGCCCTGAGCTCCGGCGCCATCACACCCTCGACGACGTACCCCGATCAGCCGAAGGCGGAGAAGACCGGCTGGCTCATCGACGGCTTCCGCGTCATTGACGGCCACCACCCACAGACCGACGGCAAGGCGCTCGACTACCGCGAGGCGATCGAGGTCTCGTGCAACATCTACTTTGCCGAGACGGGGGTCCGCACCGGCGGCGAGGCCCTCTCCGACTACGCCACCCGGGTCGGGTTCGGAAGCGCACTCCCGTTCGATCTGCCCACCGCCGCGTCGCAGGTCACCAATGGCGGCGGGTCGCTGGGCGGCGGGTTCAAGGACCGTGTCGAGCTGGCGAACGCCGCCTACGGCCAGGCCGAGGTCCTGGTCACGCCGCTGCAGATGGCGCTGGTCGCTGCCACGATCGCGAACGACGGCACGCTCATGAAGCCGCACCTCGTGCTCGAATCCTCGGGCAGGACGGGGACGACGAGGGTCGATCCGACCGCGATCGGGCAGGTCGTGGAGCCGGGAGTCGCGCACGAGATCGGCGCTGCGATGCGACTGGCCGTGAACGGCGATCTGGGTCGGTACTTCACCGCCGGGGCCGCGTTGCGGAGCATGGTCGTGGCCGGCAAGACGGGTACGGCGGAGCTCGGCCCCGGCCAGGAGCCGCACTCGTGGTTCATCGGCTTCGCCCCGTACGACAACCCGCAGGTCGCCATCGCCGTGCTCGTCGAGCATTCGGGCGGCGGCAGCGTCAGGGCCTCGCCGATCGCCGGCGACCTCTTCCGAGCGTGGCGCGCCTGGGCCAACGGGTGAGCCACCAGCCCGGCGAGCCGCCCACCCTGCGGACGCTCCTCGAGCGCCTCGCGCTCGCCGGCATCGCCCTCCTCGTCGCCTCGCTGTTCGGCGGGATCGGCGTCCTCGCACTCGCCGGCGGCGAGGTCTTCCTCGGCGTGATGGGCGGAATCGGTGCGCTCATGACCATCTGGGCGGCGGCCAGTAACCTGCGCCGCGGCTGATCGGCGCCACGACGGAACGATTCGGCCGTTTCGGACGCCTTGAATCCTGGGGAACCGATCTGGACAGCCCGACGTACTATCCCGTGACCACCACCGGAGGGCGGATTCGCGGTCGGAGGAGACCCGGATCGCGCTGAGGGGAGTCTCTATGTCATCGATCCAGCAGGCCGGCGACCGGGTCATCGCCAACGTCGAGCGCGTCATCGTCGGCAAGCACAACGAGGTCCGCTTCGCGCTCGTCGCCCTCCTGTGCAAGGGCCATCTCCTCATCGAGGACGTGCCGGGCACGGGCAAGACGGTCCTGGCCAAGGCGATCGCGCGCAGCCTCGGCAGCTCGTTCCGGCGCATCCAGTTCACGCCGGACCTCCTGCCGTCCGACGTCACGGGCCTCTCGATCTACAACCAGAAGACCCAGGAGTTCGAGTTCCGGCCGGGCCCGATCATGAGCCAGGTGGTCCTCGCCGACGAGATCAACCGGGCCACGCCAAAGACGCAGTCCGCGCTGCTCGAGTGCATGGAGGAGCGCCAGGCCACGATCGACGGCACGACTTACCCGATGCCCGATCCGTTCCTGGTCATCGCCACCCAGAACCCGATCGAGTACGAGGGCACGTTTGCCCTCCCCGAGGCCCAGCTCGACCGGTTCATGCTCCGGATTCGCCTGGGCTACCCGCAGCCGGTCGATGAGATCGTGATCCTCGACGAGCAGAAGCGCCAACACCCGATCGATGAGCTGAAGGAGGTCTGCGCCGTCGAGGAGCTGCAGGAGATGCAGCGCGCGGTCCGCGAGATCTACGTGGACCCGACGGTCGCCGACTACATCGTCCGCCTCGTCAATGGCACGCGCGACCACGGCGACATCTACCTGGGCGCCTCACCGCGCGGGTCAATCGCGCTGTACCGCGCCGGCCAGGCCCTCGCCGGCCTGCTCGGGCGCGACTACGTCATCCCCGACGACGTCAAGGCGCTCGCGGAAGCCGCGCTCGCGCATCGGCTGATCATCAAGACCAGCTCGTCCATCCACGACGTCCAGCCTGCCCAGGTCATCCGCGAGTTGCTCGAGTCGACACCCGTCGGCTCCACCCGCGAGGGGCCCGTGTCGGGCGTTTCACCGACGCCGACGGGCCGCTCCCGCACCCGCGCCAGCTAGAGGTCCGCCGGGGCGGAGGAAGCCGAGGAAGGTCGAGGCGTCGAAGGACATGCTCCGCAAGCTCCAGCTCCTGCTGCTCGGCGCGATCCTCGTACTCGCGGCCTTCTCGACGGGCTGGGACTTCCTGTTCTACCTGGTCTACCTCGGCGTCTTGATCGTCGGCGGCTCGTATGTCCTGACCCGGCTCGGCCTGGCCGATCTCGAAGCGGGCTACGCGGTGAACCAGCTGTCCGGCCACGTCGGTGATCGGATCCGGGTGACGTACACGCTACGGAACACGAGCCGGATCCCCAAGCCCTGGCTGGAGATCCACAACCCGACCTCGCTGCCGGCCGGCCTGCCCGGCCGCGCGATCTCGCTGGGCGCCCGGACCGAGAGGTCCTGGCTGATCCGGACGCCGCTCACCCGGCGCGGCCACTTCCGCATCGAGCCGCTCCAGATCAGGACGGGCGATCCGTTCGGGTTCTTCGAATCGGCGGCATCGGTCGGGTCGGGCATCAACGTCACCGTCTACCCGCGACTCGAGCCGATTCCGCTGTGGCGCCTGCCCGCAGCCAACCTCGACGGTAGCCACGCGATGCGCGAACGCACCCTGCAGGCGACGCCCCTCGCCACGACGGTTCGGCCGTGGGCGCCGGGCGACGCCTTCAATCGGATCCACTGGAAGTCGACCGCGCGCCACGGCGACATCCAGGTCAAGGAGTTCGACCTCGAGCAGACCGCCGACTGCTGGATCGTGCTCGACCTCGAGCGGGCGGTGCAGCGTGGCTCCGGCGACGAGTCGACCGTCGAGGTCGCCGTGCGTACGGCGGCGGCCGTCGCCGACAAGGCCCTCGTCGAGAACCGGGCCGTGGGCATGACCGTCAACGCGCACCGACTCGCGCAGCTCCAGCCGGACCGCGGCGGGCGGCAGCACCTCAAGGTCATGCAGCTGCTCGCGGCGGTCGAGGGCGACGGCTCGACGCCGATCGCCGAAGCGCTTACGTCCAGCGTGCCTCGCATCCGGCGCGGCATGACCGCGGTCGTCGTCACGGCCTCGCTGCATCGCGACTGGGTGAAGCCGCTCGCCGCGCTGCGCTCGCGCGGCGTCGCCTGCGTGGTCATCGCCCTCGACGTTCCCGCGTTCGAGCGGCGCATCGAGGAGGAAGCCAGGCGCCAGGCCGGCGTGCCGCCCGTCGAGGAGCCACTGCCGCAGCCGTCGTCGACCGCCCAGGAGTGGCGCGCCCTCCGCCACGCGCTGGCCGAGTTCGACATCAGCGTCTATCGCGTCGGCCCGGCGGTGCCGCTCGCAGAGGCCCTCGCCGGATGAGCGCGGGCGTCCTGGCGGCCGGCACGAGGCCGGCGCAGCCCTCGCGGTCCCTGCCGCTCCGACCGGCGGAAGGCTGGCTCACGCTGTTCGCGACGGTGATGATGGTCATGGTCCTGGGCGGTTCGCTGCAGGACTCCGCGTGGACGCCGGATACGCGCAACCCGGACGCCAACTTCCTGCCCTGGGTCGGCCTCATCGGCGTCGCGTGGGGCGTTCTCGGCGCGAAGGTCGGTTGGGGCCGCTGGCGGACCCACATGATCGGCGCGCTCATCGCCGGGATCGTCCTGCCGCTGATCGCCGGCGGGATCGCGCTGGGGCCGGACGCCCATGTCGGCTGGGATCCGCACGGCCTCGCCGAGCGGCTCGTCGCGATGCTCAACGTCGCCCAAGGCGTGTGGACCGATCTCGTCGTCATCGGCAAGTCGCAGACGAGCCAGATCGTCCATTACCACCTGGCCTTCGGCGCGATCGTGTGGGGCGCCGGCATCCTCGCGGGCTTCACCGTCTTCGGCCACCGCCGTCCGCTCGATGCGGTCGTGGTCGTGGGCCTCGCCATCGTCGCGAACATGGCGGTGACCGCGCACTCACAGCTCTCCCTCATGGTGCTGTTCAGCGCGGCGGCGCTGCTGCTCCTCGTCCGGACCCACGTCTTCGACGAAGAGCTGATCTGGGCCCGCCGCAAGATCGGCGACCCGGGCACCGTGGGCCAGCTGTACCTGCGCGGCGGCGCCGCGTTCGTCACGGCGGCCATCGTGGGCTCGGTCGTCCTGACCGCGGCGGCGTCGTCCGCGCCGCTGCAGGGCGTCTGGGCCGACATGTCCGACCGCCTGCAGGGGATTCAGCAGTTTCTCCTCCAAATCGGGCCGCCCGGCGGCGACCCGCGCCCGATGGGCATCGTCGGCTTCGGCCGGAGCGCGCCGACAGGCGGGCTGTGGCGACCGAACGATGTCGTCGCCTTCCGCGCCCAGCTGCCGCCCCAGGAGACCGCGAAGGTCAAGTGGCGGGCCGGGACGTATGCCGAGTACACTCGCTTCGGCTGGACGTGGGGCGGGCCGGAGACCACCGACGACGTCGCATCGGGCGACCGGCAGCCGCAGCCGGTCGGCGAGGTCGGGAGCTCGATCGGCCGCCGCGACTTCCAAGCGCGGATCATGCCCGACGTCTTCCGGTCGGCGACCATCATCGCCCCGAACGAGCTCGTGTCCGTCGATCGGACGTCCAAGGCGATCGGCGTCGGCGGGGGTGGCTACTTCACCTCCGTCGAGTCGAGCGACTCCCTGAACACGTACAACATCAAGGCGATGGTTCCGGTCCTGGCGGACGTCCAGGGCGGCATCACCGAGGCCCGGCTGCGCCAGGCCGGCACCGCCTACCCGCCCGAGCTGAAGGGCATCTACACGTCTCTGCCCAACGACTCCATGGGCCCCGAATCGACGAAGCTCCTGAACGCCATCAAGGCGAGCGTGCCGCGGATCGACGGGGTTGACCCGAGCAACCCGTACGACCTGGCCCGGACGATGGAGGGCTATCTCTCCAGCCCGGCGCACTTCACGTACAACCCCGACGTCCGTGACGCGATGCGGGCGCAATGCACCGGCGACGTCTCCTCGGTCGAGTGCTTCGCGATCATGAAGCAGGGCTATTGCGAGTTCTATGCCAGCGCGATGACCGTGATGCTCCGCAAGTCGGGCGTCCCTGCTCGCATCGCCTATGGCTTCCTGCCCGGCAAGCGCGGCACCGACAACCTCGAGGTCGTGAGGGGCTCCCTGCAGCACTGGTGGGTCGAGGTCTACTTCCCGAACTCCGGCTGGGTCGAGTTCGACCCGACGGGCTCGGTCGGCCAGCCACAGGCCATTCCGTCCGGCTCGGTTGGGCCACCGACGCCGGGGCCGACCGGCATCGCGCCGACGTTCCCTGGCGAGCGCACGAGCGACAGCACGGCGATCGGCGGCGGCCGCACCAACCCGGGCGGCGGGGCCGGCCCATTCATCGCCATCGCGGTGATCCTCGCCATCGGCGTGCTGGCGCTCGCCTACGCCGCGATCCGGCGGACCCCGCGCAAGCCCATGAATCCAGACACGGCGTGGGGCTCGCTGGCGAGGCTCGCCGCGCGCCTCGGCATCGGGCCGCGACCGTCGCAGACCGTCTACGAGTACGCCGGTGCCCTTGGCGACGAGGTGCCGGCGGTACGGGTCGAGGTGACCACCCTCGCCCGCGCCAAGGTCGAGGTGGCCTACGGCAAGCGGGATCTCGAGATCGACCGACTGCAGCGCATCGCCGAGGCGTACCACCGACTCCGGCTCGCGCTCTTCGGGTTGATTCTGCGGCGCGGCCTGCGCCGCCGGCGCCGCTGACCTACAGCGCTCCTGTCCGGCGGCGGGCGTCCGCCGCCAGCCGATCGGCCTCTGTTTCGAGGCTCGACAGGTGGTCGGTGGCGTTGTGGAGCCGGAGTCGCGGGCGGCCGTTGCGAATCTCGACGATGGTGATGCCGCACAGTGCGAACGGCAGGATCCAGAAGCGCGCGAGCGGCAGGTCGAGGAGTGCCAGGAGGGCGACCTTGAACACGCCGTCGTGGCCGACCACGACCGACCAGGGCTCGTCGGACGGCAGATCGCCGTAGCCGAGGACCTGCGATCCGCCGGCCGTGGCCGGAGGCGCCGCGGCGGCGAGCTCATCAAGGACAGCGCGGAGGGCGACGCGCACCCGCGCGTCCACCTCGGGGATCGACTCACCGGCCGGCGCCCAGGCAACCAGGGGGTCGCGCCGCCATTCCTCGAGCAACGGGCCCCAGCGCGCCACGACCTCGGCCCCGGGCAGCCCTTCCCAGTCGCCCTGACCGATCTCGACGAAGCCGGCGTCTGGCCGCAGCGGGATCGGCACCTCGACCGCATCGAGGCCGCGGCCGCCGCTGACCGCGCGAGCGATCAGCTCGGCCGTCGTCCTGGCCCGGCCGAGCGGAGAGTGGACGACGCTCCGCGGCGGGCCCGACGGGAGCGGCAACGCTGGCCGGCGCGTCCGCCGGGCGATCCGACGCGCCGTCAGCAGCGCCTGGCGCCGGCCCAGCTCGGAGAGTGGCGAGTCGCCCTGGCCCTGGAACCGGCCTTCCCGGACCCACTCGGACTCACCGTGCCGAACGAACACGAGGGCGGCGTTGAGGCCCGCTGGAATGATCGTTGGGGTCGGCTCGGCCGGTCCGGGCTCGAGGCGCTCCCCGGTCACGAGGCGGCGACGCGGTCCGGGCGCCTCACCGGTGGTTGCCGAGGCGGATCGTCCAGAGCTCGAGGACGCCCTCGTCGGCGCGAATCGCCGCTTCCAGGTCGGGGCTGACGTCCTCGTCGACCGAGACGATCATCAGCGCGTCCGCGCGCGGGGCCGTGCGCGCGACGTGCATCGAGCTGATGTTCACGTCGTTCCGGCCGAGCAGCTGTCCGAGCCTGCCGATGGTGCCCGGCCGATCCTGGTGGCGGGTGATGAGCAGCCGGTCCTCTGCGGCCATGTCCAGCCGGTAGGCGTTCAGCCGCACGATGCGCATCTCGCCACCGGCGAGAGTGCCACCGACGGCGACCTCGCCCGCACGACTCGACCCGGAGGCGGACGCCCGCAGTGTGACGGCGGCGCTGAAGCCGCCGGCGTCGAGCGTCTTCCGCTCGACGACCGAGATCCCGCGGGCCCTCGCGAGGAGGGCGGCGTTCACCAGGTTCACCCGCTCGGTCGTCGTGGTCTCGAGCAGCCCTCGAAGCGCGGCGGCTGTGACGGGCCCGGATTCGGTGCGCGCGAGCTCACCCGCGAGCTCGACGGTGAGCGTGCCGACGCCGCCCCGCGCGAACTGGGCGAGGAACCTCCCGAGGGTCTCTGCCAACGGCAGGTATGGCCCGATGGTCTGCTCCGCCTCGGCGCTGAGCAGCGGCGCGTTTACCGCGTACTGCGCCGGCCGGCCGTCGAGGACGTCGAGGACCTGCTCCGCGATCTCCTCGGCGACGGCCACCTGGGCTTCGACGGTCGACGCGCCGAGGTGCGGTGTGAGGACCGTGTTCGGGGCGCCGAGCAGCGGCGAGCCATCCGGCGGCTCGTTCTCGAAGACGTCGATGCCGGCGCCGCCGAGGCGGCCCTCACGCAGCGCCGCGGCCAGCGCGGCCTCGTCGACGATCCCGCCGCGCGCGACGTTGAGCACGAACGCGCCGGGCTTCATCCGGGCGATCGCCTTCGCGTCGATCAGGCGCGTGGTCGCCCGCGTGAGCGGCACGTGGACCGTGATCGCATCCGCCCGTTCGAGGAGGGTTTCGAGCGGCACGAGGTCCACGCCCCGGAGCGACGCCTGCTCACCGGTCACGAACGGATCGCTGCCGATCAGCGTCATCCCGAACCCGCGGGCCCTTTCTGCGACGGCCATCCCGATCTTGCCAAGCCCGACGATCCCGACCGTTCGGCCCCGGAGCTGGACGCCCTGCAGCTTCGCCCGCGACCACTCCCCGCGGCGGAGGGACGCGTCCGCCGCGGGCACGTTCCGGGCCAGCGCCAGGAGCAGCGCCAGCGTGTGCTCGGCGGCGGCGATCGTGTTCCCGGTCGGCGCGTTGACGACGGTGATCCCCGCGCGCGTCGCAGCGTCGAGGTCGACGTTGTCGACGCCGACGCCTGCTCGCCCGATGACCTGCAGCCTCCTCCCCGCGGCGATGAGCCGGGCGTCGACGTCGACGCCGCTGCGCACGATCAGCGCGTCGTAGTCGCCGACGATCGAGCGGAGCTGCTCCGCAGGCAACCCGGTCCGGACGTCGACCTGGTGGCGAGCCTCGAGCGCCGCGACGCCCTCCGGGGCGATCGCCTCGGCGACGAGGATCCGGAACGTCCCGGGTCCGCCCGCCGGCGCGGTCCTGCTGGGCGCGGGAGCGGAGACCGTCAAGCCGGTTGCAGCGCGGCCCCGGCGGCTGCGCGCTCGGCGGCCGCGACGGCGGCCCCGGCCTCGACGTGACGGCCCCATTCGAGCGAGACCGCCTCGATTGTCTTGATGGCCTCGAGGATCTCGCCGACCGTGACGGAGCCGAGATGCCCGACGCGGAAGACCTTGCCGGTGAGCTTGCCCTGCCCGCCCGCGAGCACGAGGTCGCGGCGCTTGATCTCGCCGTTGAACGCCTTCCAGTCGAGCCCGTCGGGGATCCACGCTGCGGTCACGGTCTTCGACCGGTGCGTCGGCTCGGCGAAGAGCTCGAAACCGAGCGCTTCCAGCCCCGTCTGCGTCGCCGCGGCACAGGCGAGGTGGCGCGCGAACACGGCCGCCTGGCCCTCCGCGTTCATGAGCCGGATGCCCTCGTCGACCTGGAACGCGACCGCGATGGCCGGGGTCCACGGCGTCTCGCCGCTGGCCATCGCCTCGAAGTGCTTCGGCAGGTCGAAGTAGAAGCGCGGCATCCTTGCCGTCCGCATCGCCGCGCGGGCCCGCTCGGACGCCGCGACCATGGCCAGGCCGGGCGCGGCCATCCAGGCCTTCTGCGAGGCCGTCGCGACGACGTCGATGCCCCAGCCGTCCATGTCGAACGGCACGGCGCCCAGCGACGACACGGTGTCGACCAGGATGAGCGCCTCGGGCGCTGCCTGGCGGATCGCGGCCGCGAGCTCCTGAATCGGGTTCATGACCCCCGTCGAGGTCTCGTTGTGGGTCAGCAGCACGGCCCTGTACTCGCCCATCCCGAGCCGTTCCCTGACCTCGTCGGGCGCCGCTGACCAGCCCCACTCGGCCGAGACGCGGTCGACGCTGGCCCCGTATGCCTCGGCGATCCTGGCGAAGCGGTCGCCGAAGGCGCCGATCGATACGCCCAGCACGCGGTCGCCGGGCGAGAGGGTGTTGACGATCGCGGCCTCGAGCCCGCCGGTCCCGGCGCAGGACAGGATCGCGATCTCGCCCGTCGTGCCGAAGTACGGCTTCATGCCCGCCTGGAGTCGCTCGAGCAGCGCGCGGAATTCCGGCCCGCGGTGGTTGATCATCTGCCGCCCGCCGGCCTCCTTCACCGATGGCGGGAGCGACGTCGGGCCGGGGATGCGCAGGTTCGGCTCGAAGCGGGTCAAGCGAAGTCCTCCGTGGGCGGTCGCGCGACGCCCGGATGGTCGCACGACGCGGCCAGAGTTGCCATCGGCGCGAGTCACATCGACGTGCGGCTCGGGCGTCGCTAGACTGCCCGGCCGAGCACGGGCGATCGATCTCGAGGAGGACGCGTGGGGGACATCCGTCGACGAGCAATGACCGCCCTGGCTGGGGCCGCCCTGGCGCTCGCCCCCATGACCGCGCCGATCGTCGCGGCCGATGGCCTCGCCGTGGACGACACCTACCCAGCCGCAACCGAAGACACGCCCCTGATCGTTCCCGTCGACCAGGGAGTCCTCGCGAACGACACCGGCGGCAGCCTGGTGCTCTGCGTCGCCTCGTTCGATACGGCGGGCCTGGCCGGCACGGTCGACCCCATGAACCCGGACGGCTCGTTCACCTACACCCCGCCGCCGGACTTCAACGGCGTCACGACATTCACCTACGAGGTGGGCACCCTCGTCGCCGGGCAATGCCCGCCGCCGCCAACCGGTGAGGGCACGGCGACCGTCACGATCACGGTGGCCGCCGTGAACGACCCACCGGTTGCGGTCGCCGACAGCTTCACGGCGCTCAAGGATCGAACGCTCACCGTGGCGGCGCCCGGGGTGCTCCACAACGATTCGGACGTCGACGGCGACACCCTGACCGCGGTCAAGAAGTCGTCGCCGGCGCATGGCGTCGTCACCCTCGCGCCAGACGGCGGGTTCAGCTACACGCCCAACTCGGGCTATGTCGGGCCGGACCAGTTCTTGTACTCGGCCAGCGACGGGACGGCGCAGAGCCAAGAGCGGCTGGTGAGCCTGAACGTCGTCGCGGTGCCGCCGTCGCCGACGCCCGTTCCCACGTCGACGCCGGTCCCCCCGACGGCCGCACCGGAGCCGACGGCGACGGAGTCGGCCCTGCCGTCCGATTCGGGCCTGCCGAGCCCGTCCCCGGCGGAGAGCGTGCCGGCCTCGGTCGCGCCCAGCGCCGGTCCGGTCACGGGTCCGCCCTCGGGTCAGGGTGGTCTGCCGCTCGTTGCGATCGGCGCCCTGGCGCTCCTCCTCGGCCTCCTCGCGATCGCCGCGATCTTCTTCGTCCGCGGCCAGCGGCTGGACGGCGAGGATGCCGTCGAGACCGGATTCGACGACGACGCAGGCGATCCGGAGCGGTAGCTCGGCACTCCTAGCGGGTACGGACGGCGGGCCGAATCGCTCGTACGGCGGCGACGATGTAGGTGCCAGCCGGGCTCTCGCGGAGCGGGCGAGCGGCACGCGCGATCGCGGCTCGTCCTCGCGCCTCGGCGCGTTCAAGAGCGCGCGCCAGCGGGCCCTGGTGCCCGCGATCGAGGCGGAGCTCGCGCGTCGCCTCGAGGCGGAGCCCGGCATCGAGATGGACCGCGGCGGCCGCGGCACCGGCCGACGGACGTGGAACGCGGACGGGCACTGAACCCCGAACCCGGTCCGTGCCGATCGAGACATGGATCGCCCAGATCCCGCGCGGCAGCGGGCCGCCTTTCGGGCCTGCGGTCGCCAGATCGATGGCGGCGCGATAGCCGGCCGTCGGGTAGACGACGATGCTGTCGCGGAGGTCGGGCGTCGGGACGGCCGCCGTCGCGAAGGACCGGCGCTCGCCGCGCGGCCACGCCCGCAACTCGACCCGGGTGGTGCCGCCGACGCGAACGAGGTAGGCCTCGCCCTCGATCTCGAGCACGCCTTCGTCGATCGCGACCCGTCGGAGCACGTGCTCCGGGCTGATCTCGCGGGTCATGTCGAAGCACCGGTCGGGGATCCCCGAGCCGTCGCGGAAGCCCGGGAAGCGCGCGTAGACCCTGCCGCGCTCGACGACCGGATCGCGGAAGGCGACGTCGAAACGAGTGCCGACGATCGCCTCGAGCTCGGCCTGCCGGCCGTTCACGAAGCACCAGGCGCGGAGCCGCGCCCACGCCGGGAAGGCCCGATCGAGGTACGCCGACTGCCAGCGCCGCACGATGGTCGCGCCGGCCTCGAACGCCCGCCGGCGCTCGGCTGGGGGGAGTCGCAGCCACCGCGCGTCGAACTTCTGGAGGAGCTTCTGCAGGTGCCGGATCACGAGCCGGTCTCGGCCGATGCCCGGGCGCCTGTGGCCGGCAACGACCTCGATCCGGCCGCGCTCGAGCTGCTGGATCTCGTCGACCAGCGACACCTCGTCGTGGTGGCGGCGGGTCTGGCTGCCCTCGCGGCTCCGGAGGAAGTAGCAGTCGTAGTCAGCCAGGACGGAGATCGTCCCGGCTACGAGGTAGGCACGGCCCATGAGCTCGGCGTCTTCGCCCTTGGGCAGCCCCTCGTGGAACCGGAGCCCCGCCGCCTCGAGGAAGGCGCGGCGGAAAAGCTTCTGGACGTTCAGCGACCGAAAGACGCGCTCGACGCTCGCGCGGTTCTGGTTGCGCCGGTAACCCCCGGTCGTGCGGTACGTCTGGCGCCCCTCCACGCCGACGAGCTTGGCGAGGACGATGTCGGAGCCGTTGCGCTCGGCCATGGCGACGAGGCGTTCAAGGGCCTCAGGCCCGAGGTAGTCGTCGCCGTCGAGGAAGAAGACGTACTTCCCACGAGCGTGCCCGAGCGCGACGTTCCTCGGTCGGCCGGGCGCGCCCGAGTTCGGCTCGTGGAAGACACGGACGTTCGTGTCGCGTGCGGCATACGCGTCGAGGATCCGCCCGCTGGCATCGGTCGAGCCGTCGTCGACGGCGACGACCTCGAGGCGATCCGGCCCGATCGATTGCCCGATCGCCGAATCGAGGCACTGCGCGAGCCAGGGCTCGACGTTCCAGACGGGCACGATCACGGACACGATCGGCGCGGCCGCCCGCGGATCCGGACCCGGAACGGGGTCAGGCGCCGGCGGGGAGTCAGGCGCCGGCGTCGCCCTTCTCCGTCTCAGCGAGCTTCTTGCGGTTTTCCTCGCGCGTTCGGAGGATCCTGTCGCCAGAGCCGCGCGGCGCCTCGGCGGCGGGGAACGGGTTCTTCGGCGTGCGACCTGCCTCGCGGGCCTTGGCGCGGGCGTCCGCTCGGCGGGCCATCCGCTCGCTTATCGTCGACTCGTAGCCCTGGTCGGTCGGCAGGTAGTACCGCTTGCCGTCGAGAGCCTCGGGCAAATACCGCTGCTCGACGTCCGCGCCCTCGAAGTCGTGCGGGTACTTGTAACCGACCCCGATCCCGTGATGCTTCATCCGAGGGTCCGCGGCCTGCCGCAGGTGGAGTGGGACCGCGAGCGACCCTTCCGTCTCGACATCGCCGACCGCGGCCCAGTAGGCCTGACCTGACCGGTTCGACTTCGGCGCCGTGGCGATGTACGTGGTCGCCTGCGCGAGCGCGTATTGCGCCTCCGGCAGGCCCACGTGGTCGAGCGCCTGCGCCGCCGCGACCGCGACCTGGAGGGCGCGCGGGTCCGCGTTGCCGACGTCCTCCGACGCGCTGATGATCAGGCGGCGGGCGATGAACCGGGGATCTTCGCCGGCGGCGATCATCGAGGCGAGCCAGTACAGCGCCCCGTCGGCGTCGTTGCCGCGCAGGCTCTTGATGAACGCCGAGACCGTGTCGTAGTGGCCGTCGCCGGCGCGGTCGTACTGCAGGATGCGCTGCTGGGCGGCGGCCTCGATGTCGGCGAGCCGAGGCGACACCCTGCCTGCCTTGTCCTGCACGGCCTCGGCCTCGGCCAGGGCGACCGCGCCCTCGAGGACATTGAGGGCCACCCGCGCGTCGCCACCGGCGATCGACACGAGGTGGTCGAATGCCTCGTTTTCAAGGGCGACGCCCTTCGCGCCCTCTGGACCGAGCGCGCCTGCGAGGCCGCGTTCGGGGTCCTCGATCGCGCGTCGCACCACGAGGCCGACGTCCTTGTCGGTCAGGGGCTCGAGGCGCCAGACGCGCAGTCGCGACAGGAGCGCGGAATTCACCTCGAAGTACGGGTTCTCGGTCGTGGCCCCGATCAGGGTCACCGTGCCGTCCTCGACGTGCGGCAGCAGCGCGTCCTGTTGGGCCTTGTTGAAGCGGTGGATCTCGTCGATGAACAGGACCGTGCGCTGGCCATTCAGCGCGAGCCGCTCCTGGGCCGTCGCGATCGCGCCGCGCACCTCGGCCACGCCGGACATGACCGCGGACAGCGTGATGAATTCCGCGCCGATCGCCTCGGCGAGGATCCGCGCGAGCGTCGTCTTGCCGGTCCCCGGCGGGCCCCACAGCAGCAGCGAGGTCAGATGCCCGCGAGAGACCGAGCGTCGCAACGGGCCCTGGTCGCCGACGAGGTGCTGCTGGCCGACGAACTCGTCGAATGTTCGCGGCCGCATTCGAGCCGCCAACGGCTGCCGCTCCGGCGGCGGCTTGAACAAGGCTTCCGGCTTCGCGCCGGGGACTCGACGGCTCGGCATCGGTGGCAGTCTACGCAGACGGCGCGCCGAGTCCGGAGGAACCGATGCCGAGGCGAAAGCAGACAGCGACCGAATACATCGAGAAGCACTCGCTATTTGTGCCGTTCGTGCTCGGAGACCTTATCGAGCATCTGGGCGACGCCCAGCAGAAGTGGGTGTCCGCCATCCACGCTGCTCGCAAAGGCGACCTCGCCTTCGCACAAACGCTCATCATCAATGCCGGGATCGCCATCGACATACCAATGCGGGTCTCTCGACGGGAGCTCGTCCAGATATGAACAGGGCGAGCGATCTCCTCGACGCTGGGCTGCCCGTCGATGAGGATGAGGGCGACTGCCCCAGCACCTAGAGCCGCCTACAAGCTCCGGCGATTGCCCGGTTGTCGGTACCGCGTTTCCCGCCGCTCCATGATCTTGCGGCCCTGCTCAAACGCCACGGAGCCGACAGTGAATCCAGCGATCACCCGCAAACGGTTCCGAAGAACTGCCCGACGAAGCCGCTCAGGACATCTGCCACCAGCCTCTCAATGAGGAAGGCTCCCGCAGTCGCGATTAGCAGCCACACCAGTATCCGGACCCATAGCGCGAGTCGGGCCACCGGTGCGCCGTGAATGTCGGCGGCTAAGCGCCGGTCCGGATGAGCTTCTTGTTGACGAACTCGTCGGCGGCCAGGAGGCCCATCTCACGGGCGGTGCCGCTGCGCTTGACGCCGCCGAATGGCAGCTCGGGGCTGTCGGCCATGACGATGTTCACGTAGACCATGCCCGCGTCGATCTGGTCGGCGACGCGAGCCGCCTGTGCCGGATCGTTGCTGTACACGTATGAGCCCAGCCCGAAGCTGGTGTCGTTGGCGAGCTTGACGGCTGCGGCCTCGTCGGCCACGCGGTAGACGACACCGACCGGGCCGAAGAACTCCTCCCGATAAGCATCCATCTTCGACGTGACGCCGGTCAGCACCGTCGCCGGGTAATACGCACCGTCGCGGGCGCCCCCGCCCGTGACCACCGTCGCGCCCTGCTCCACAGCCTTGTTGACCTGGCCCTCCAGCCGGGTTGCTGCTTCCACGGACGACAAGGGCCCGAGGACCGTCCCCCGCTCCATCGGATCACCCACGGGCGACGCGGCCATCGCCGCGGTGAACTTGGCCAGGAACTCGTCGTACAGCCCGTCAATGACGATGAAGCGCTTCGCGGCGTTGCAGGACTGGCCGGTGTTATCCAGTCGAGCCGCGGTCGCCGCCTCGACCACGGCGTCGAGGTTATCCGTCGCGAGCACGATGAACGGGTCCGAGCCGCCGAGCTCGAGCGCGACCTTCTTGAGGTTCCGCCCGGCCACCTCGGCGACGGCCGCCCCGGCCCGCTCGGAGCCTGTCACCGATACGCCCTGGACCCGGGGATCGGCCACGATCTTCGCCGCCTGCTCGGCGCTGACGTAGACGTTGACGTAGGCGCCATCGGGCAGCCCGGCGTCGCGATAGATCGTTTCGATGGCCGCCGCCGACTCGGGGCACTGCGACGCGTGCTTCAGGACGATCACGTTGCCGAGCACCAGGTTCGGCGCGGCGAAGCGGGCGACCTGGTAGTAGGGGAAGTTCCAGGGCATGATCCCGAAGAGCACGCCCAGCGGGCTGCGCCGGATCACCGCCGTGCCTTCACCGAGGATCGCGATCGGCTGGTCGGACGTGATCGCGTCCGCTTGGTTCGCGTAGAACTCGGTGATGTCCGCCGAGAAATCGACCTCGCCGACGGCGGCGCCGAACGGCTTGCCCATCTCCCGGGTGATGATCGCCGCCAGCTCCTTCCGACGCTCCCGGTGGACCTCGGCCGCGCGGCGGATGATCGCGGCCCGCTCGGCGACCGGGCGTTTCCGCCAAGCGACGAACGCGGCCTGGGCCTTGGTCAGGGCCTGCTCGACCTGGGCGTCGGTGAACTGCTCGTAGCGGGCCACGGTCTCGCCGGTGGCCGGGTTCACGACTGCGTACTCGCTCATGACGTCTCCCTCCGATGCCGCGCGCCGTCAGCTCTCGAACGGCGCCTCCGCGATCTCATTCAGAATGGCCTTGCTTATCATCGCAACTGCCGGGCAGGTCGGCTTGCGCGACGCCTGGTCCACCAGGCGCGCTGTGAGCTCTCGGATGCCCGCTCAGCCTTCGACCCGGAGCGATTTCACGACGCCGCCGTCGTCGAGGTCGACGATGTGGCCGCGTAGCACGCCCATCGACGACTCCGAGCCGGCGTTGACGCAGAGCGTGTCCTTGATCTTCCGCTCGCCGCCCGACTCGTGGATGTGGCCGTGGACGCCGAGGACGGGCCGGAACTGCTCGATCGCGGCACGGACGCCGGTCGACCCGACGGGCCCTCTGATGAGGTCGCCGGCGGTGACGGTCGGGCGAAGATCCGGCGAGAGGAGGGGAGCGGTGTCAAGCCCGGAGTCGTAGGGCGGGACATGGGTCATCATCACGGTCTTTCGCGGGTCTCGGACGCCCTTGAGCAGGCCGGAGAGCCGATCGAGGAACTCCTCCTCGGGTAGCTCCCGCGGCGTGTGCCACGGGGTCGGCGACGACCAGCCCATCGATACGAGCTGGTGCCACGGCGTGAGCTCGACGACCTGCTCGTTGACGTTCCGGCAGTACGTCGATTCGGCGAGGACCGCGTCGATGTCGAATTCGTCGTCGTTGCCGGGCATGAGGTACACGGGGACGCCCGAGCCCTCGAGGCGTTCGGCGGCGAGGGCGAGCCATTCGCGCAGCCGCGAGACCATCCTCTCGCGGAAGTGGCCCATCACCAGCTCCTTGTCGCCCTCCATCGCGCGCCGCTCGGCATCGGTCACGCGGATTGCGTAGTAGCCGAGGTCGGCGATGGAGCGCTCGAGGTCGGCGAGCTCCTGCTCGTTTCGGGCAACGCGGCTCTGGCCGAGCACGCTCGCCGTCCAGACCTCGCCGCCGTGGTCGCCCTGGACGACCGCGACCAGCGCCTTGCCGGTGAGGTCGCCGGCGATGACCGCCGCGTCGACCTTGTAGACGTTCGCCTTCATCGCGTTGACGAACTTGCGCCAGGTGCGCTCCGACGCGTGGATGTCGCTACAGACGTAGAGTCGGAACGGCTTGGCCATGATCGTTGGAGGCTAGCGGCTGGGGCCGGGCTGGGTGGCGATCGCAGGCCAGCGATCGGCCCACGGCTGGGCGGCCTCGAGCTGGCCCGCCAGACGGAACAGCGTCGCCTCGTCGCCGTAACGAGCTGTGGCGAGCACGCCGATCGGCAGGCCTTCCGGGGTCCAGTGCAGCGGCAGTGACATCGACGGGCAACCGCTGATGTTGGCCCACGGGTTGAACGGGTTGAAGCTCGAGTCCATCCGCTGCCAACCGAGCGCGCTGCCGGAGGACTGGTTGAGCACGCCGAGGTGCTCCGGTGGCCTGGCGAGGGTCGGCGTCAGCCAGACGTCGTGGTCCTCGAAGAAGGCGCCGATGGAGCGAGTGGTCGCGCCGAAGGCCGCGACCGCCTCGAAGAGGTCGCGGGCGGTGAGCGAGCGACCGTGCTCGACGAGCTCCCACGTCGTGATCTCGAGCTCGTCCGGCTCGAGCGGGCGGCCGAGGAGCCGCTCGCAGTCCAGCGCGTCCTCGAGGTTGCCCGCCGCCCAGACCGCGAGCAGCGAGCCGATGATGACCTCGCCGTCGAGGCGCGGGGCGCCTTCGTCGACGAGGTGGCCGAGGTCTGCGAGCAGGTTGGCGGCCTCCCGAACGGCGCTGACACACTCGGCGTCGATCGCCGTGTCGATGGCGGGCGTCGAGGTCCACGCGACCCGCAGCCGGCCCGGATCCTGGCCGACCTCGTCCCGAAACGGCCGGACGGGTGTAGGCGCGAAATACGGGTCGCCCGGCTCGGGGCCCGCGATCACGTCGAGAAGAGCAGCGCTGTCCCTGACACTTCGACTGAATCCGTGGCGGACATTCAGTCCACCGACTTCCTCGCCGGCCGGGATGCGTGACACCCGTCCCCGCGACGGCTTGAACCCGAACACCCCGGAGCACGACGCCGGGATCCGCAGGGAGCCTGCGCCGTCCCCGCCGCTCGCGATCGCCGACAGGCCGGCCGAAACCGCGGCCGCCGAACCGCCGGACGACCCGCCACAGGTCCGATCCAGCGCCCACGGGTTGCGCGTTGGCCCGAACAAGGTTGGCTCGGTCGTCGAGTGATTGCCGAACTCGGGCGTGTTGGTGCGACCGACGATCACGAGGCCGGCTCGCCGATACCGGGTAACGAGCGGGCTGTCGGTCGGTGGCACGTTGTTCCGCAACGCTCTCGACCCGGCCGTTTCGGGCACACCGGCCATCGAGTTCCCGAGGTCCTTGACGAGGAACGGCACGCCTGACAGAGAACCCGGCGGCAATGGTCGTGAGGCGATCTCGCGCGCCGAATCGAAGAGCGGAGTCACCACCGAGTTCAGCTGCGGATCGATGCGCTCGATGCGCGCGATCGCGGCATCGACGAGTTCGAGCGGTGAAACCTCCCGCCGCCGGACGAGGTCCGCCTGGGCGATCGCGTCGAGCTGCCACAGGTCCGTCATAAGGCCTCCAGCCCCGGGTCCTCGAACACCGCCTCGCCCTCGACGAGCGTCAGCAAGACCCGGGCGTCGCCGAGCCGATTGGCGGGCTCGCGCCCGATGTCCCGATCCAGGACCACGAGGTCGGCGAGCTTGCCGGCCTCGATCGAGCCGGTCGTGGTGTCCCGGTGGCTCGCCCAGGCCGAGCCCATCGTGAACGCGCGGAGGGCAGTCTCGAGGTCGATCGCCTCGTCGGGCAGAAATGGCGGTCGGTCGCGATGGACCGGTGACACGCGCGTCACCGCGACCTCGACCTCTGCCATGACGTTGGGCGTGCTGACGGTCCAGTCGCTCCCGCCCACGAGCCGCGCACCGGCCCGGTGCAAGCTCCCGATCGGATACTGGAGCGCGGCCCGCTCGGGCGCGAGGAAGGGCAGCGTCAGCTCCGTCATCTGGTCGTCGTTGCACGCCCAGAAGGGCTGGATGTTGGCGCCCGCCTCGAGCTTCGCGAAGCGCGGCCACTCGGCGGGGTCGACGAGCTGGAGGTGGGCGAGGTGGGGGCGGGTGTCGCGCATCCCGTTCGCCCGCCGCGCCGCCTCGACGGCATCGAGCGCCTGGCGGACGGAGCGGTCGCCGAGGGCATGGAAGTGGACCTGGAAGCCGAGTGCATCGAGCTTGGTGACGTAGTCCCTGAGGGGCGCGGGATCGACGAAGTCGATGCCCCGGTTGCCCGTCGACCTGCCGCTCTCGTCCAGGTACGGTTCGATCACGGAGGCGGTGAAGTTTTCGCAGACGCCGTCGAGCATGATCTTGATCGTGCCCGCTTCGAGGCGGCCGGCCGTCGCCGCTGCTCGCGCCTCGACGAACCCCTCGATCTGCTCCTCGCCGCGGTCGCGCTCCCACCACTGGCAGGCGATCGCCCGGCCGGTCAATCGCCCCGAGGCGGCGAAGCGGCGGTACGCCTCCAGCTCCGGTGGCGTCACGATCGCGTCCTGCCAGGCGGTGATCCCGAGCCGGTGCAGATATGCCTGCGCCAGGCCGATGCCGTCTGCGATCTCGTCGACGGTCGGCTCCGGGACGTGCCGACGGACCAGCTCCATGGCGCCCTCGTGGAGCGCCCCGCTGGGGCTGCCGTCGGGCGCGCGCTCGATCCGGCCGTCCGGTGGGTCCGGGGTCGCGCTCGTGATGCCTGCCAGCGCCAGCGCGCGGGTGTTGACCCAGGCGCCGTGGCCGTCGCGATTGGTGAACATCGCCGGCCGATCGGGGACCGCGGCGTCCAGATCGAGGCGCGATGGCGTTCCGCCCGGGAAGGCGGCCATGTACCAGCCCGCGCCAAGCACCCAGTCGAGGTTCGGGTGGGACTCCGCGTACGCCCGGATCGCCGCGAGGTAGGTGGCGCTCGTCTGCGGCAGCTCGTGGAGCGGACAACGGGACAGATGAATTCCCGCGTGAACGGGGTGGCAGTGTGCGTCACCGAAGCCCGGGAGGACCGTCCGGCCGCGAAGGTCGATGCGGCGAGTCCGGGGCCCGGCCAGCGCCTCGACGGATCGCTCGTCGCCGACGGCGAGGATTCGCCCGCCGCCGACCGCAACCGCCGGCGCCGCCGGCTGGGCCGGGTTCATTGTCATGACCGACCCGCCGACGAGGACGAGGTCGGCTGTGTCCGGTGCCGTGCTCACGTGCTCGATTCTCGCTGCCGTGCCGCCGGGCGGGGTTTGGCCCGCCCGGCACGTTCCGATCGTTCAGTCCGGCGGCAGCATCTGGTACATCAGCTCCGTCTCGACGCCCCGGGCCCGGTTGCGGGCCGCCTGGATGACGTACCAGACGATCCCGACGACGAACATGATGATCACGAACGTCACGCCCGAGGCATTCAGGTAGGCGAGCGCCTCCTGGCCACCCGAGATCGCGTTGTAGATCGGCGCGACCCCGGCGAACCAATACAGGAGGATCGTGAAGATAAGCCAGATCGCTCCGAGGTAGGGCAGCCAGCGGATGTACGGCGCGTCCTTCACGAGGTCGGGACGAGTGCGCCGGGCGAGGACGGCGTTGACGCCGGGCATGATCCAGCTGAGCGACGACGCGAGGATCGTGAACCAGGCGGAGGCGGCGAGGTTGAGCTTGCCGTCGAGCGCCGGGTCGGCGCTGGGCGCCAGTGCGCCGAGCCCGATCCACTTGAGGACCGGGAAGGCCCACAGGAACAGGAAGAAGACGCCGAAGGCCAGGGTTGCGAAGATGGCGTTTGAGGGGGCACGGAGTCGCTCCGATACCGCGCCGAGCCACTCGGGGACTTGGCGGTCGAGGCTCCACGCGAGCGCGATCCTGCTGATGAAGATGACGTAAACGGGCATCAGCAGGAACGGGAACAGCGTCGAGGCGGCACCGGCGACCGCCCACAACGGCCACAGCTCGGGATGGGCCACTGTGCCAAGCAGCTGGTAGTAGTTCGGCGCGTTCATGGGCAGCCCGCCGAGGCCCGCCTTGACTGGATCGATGTAGCCCCACCAGATCGCGCTCCACGCGGTCTGTGCGTCGAGCCCGAGCTTCCGGGACAGCGCCTCACCGTAGATCGAGTTCATCAGCACGGCCATCGCGAGAGCACCGAGGACGGCGATGAGGATGCCGCGCTTGACGTTGCCGCGGACCTCGCCCGAGATGTACGCCGAGTACTGGAAGCCGATGAACTGGAAGAGCATCACGCCGGCCATGAACATCACCGGCCAGCTGAGGCCGCTCACCGGGCCGAAGTCGAATCCGCTGGTCAACCCAGCGGCAGTTGCCGCCGCCGCCAGTTGGTCGGTGGTGACCCCGTTTGTGTATTTCGGCAGGTTGGCGGCGAACTGCGCAGTGTCGAAGAAGACGAGGCCGAGTAGCGCCATCAGCGCCCAGCCGGCGATGCCGATCACGGTGAGGTAGGTGACGATCTTATGGAAGGTCTTCGTCGGCTGGAGCACGACCCAGCCGACGAGCGCGAAGACGAGAAGCCCCGGGATGAGGCCGGGGAGGCCGGTGACGTCCCCGGTGGACCCTTCCGTGAACCAGGTGTTGGCGTTGTTGAAGAAGTCCGAGCCGGTGCCGATCCCGACGATCCGGCCTTCGACCTGGGTGCTCCGCAACGTCTGGACCGTCTCGAACTGAAGCAACGCGATCGACGCGAAGACGAGGCCCCAGCTCTCGAGCCAGCCGAGCAGCGGGCCAACCTTGGGCACGATGCGGCTCGTGAAGACGTAATCCCCACCCGAGCGCGGCATCACGCTGGTGAGCGACGCGAAGATGATGGCCAGGAGGACGCACAGGCCACCGACGGCGAAGGCAACCCAGGACCAGTTCGTCAGGCCCCCGACGATGACGATCGGGACCCCCGCAAGGGCTGCGATCTGGAAGGCGCCGCCCATGGTGCCGCCGATGAATGCCGACGTGTTGAAGAACAGCGCGTTCGCGACGCTGACCTCGCGCACCAGGCCCGACGACTGCCGCGTGAACAGGATCTTGCCGCCAGCAGCACCCATGCGACCCGCGCTCCCTCCTCAAGGTCCGTTGCGGCCGCAACGCAGGGACGCGGGGCACTGCACGGACCCGGCTCTGCCCGCCACTATACTGCGGCGACCATGGCCTCCGACCGGCTTCCCGCTACCCCCGCGGGGCGGCCCGAAACCGGTCTCGCGGACTGGTCAGCGAACGCGCGCCCGACGCTGGCCGACCCGCTCGCCGAAGCACTCCGGCTCATCGATCTTGCCGATGCACATGGGCTGCAGGTGCGACTCATGGGCGGCCTCGCCTTCCACGCGCGGGTGCCGGACTGGCGCGCGCGGGTCGGCCGTGAAGGCCGGGATATCGATCTCGCGACACGGAGCAGGGACCGCCGCGGACTCTCCGACCTCCTGGTCGAATCCGGCTACCTCGCGGACAAGCAGTACAACGCGCTGTACGGCCACAAGCAGCTGTACTTCGTCGACGAGTCTCGAACCCGCCCGGTCGACGTCCTGATCGATCGGCTCGAGATGTGCCACGCGTTCGAGTTCGCCGATCGGCTCACGGTCGACGCGCCAACGCTGCCGCTGGCCGAGCTGCTCCTGTCAAAGCTCCAGATTGCGAAGGTCAATCGCAAGGACATTCTCGACGTCTTGGCTGTACTGAGCGAATACCCGATCGGGGCCACCGACCAGGGCGCGATCAACGCGGCTCGTGTCACGGCACTGACCTCGACCGACTGGGGCTGGTGGCGGACGGTCACCGGCAACCTGCGCCGGATTCGGCGATTCGTCGACGAGGAGGTCCAGTCGGGCGAGCTCGCGTTCGGTCGCCTTCCGCGGCAGGACGCGGCGGCGCAGGTCGACGCAATGCTCCTGGCGATCGACGCGGCGCCCAAATCGACGCGCTGGCGGCTGCGCGCGCGGGTCGGGGAGCGGGTGCAGTGGTACCAGGAGCCCGAGGAGGTCGGGCACGGCCGCTGACGCTGCCGAGCGTCGGCGAGCTGGAGCTTCGAGCTAGAGCTTGATGACCCCGAGGACGTTGATGAGGATGGCGAGCACGGCGAGGATCGCCACCATCAGGCTCGCCGTCAGGAGGATGCGCCGGACGTCGCGCGCGACGTAGGCATACTCGTGGGCCATCCGCACCGAGAGCGGAGCATTCACGTCGCCGCGTGCCGCGACTCGATCCCGATCGTCGGTACGGGCTGCCGCCTGGCGTCGCAACGATGCGGCGATCGCGTCGCGCTCGCGTGCGTTGGCCTCTGCCTCGAGCTGCGCGGCCCGCTGCACTTCGGCCTCGGTGAGGCTCGACCCGCTGCGGATCGGCATGTCATCGAACGCGTCGAGCGAGCTGTCGAAGCCAAGCGCCTCGGCTGCCGGCCGGAGCGGCTCGCGGGCCGACGCGGAGGTGCCACTCGCGGGTCGAGCCGGGCGCCGCGCGGCGCGCGAGGACGTGCGATTCGGGTAGCGGGTCCGCTTCGCCATGGCCGCGGAAGGGTAGCACGGGCCCATGGCCCGACCCGCGATGTGCCTCCGCCAATCGGCCGGCGCTAGACTCGACCTACCCGCCCGCGGAGGCCTCCCTGATCGACATCGACGCGCTGGTCTCGGCCAACATCGGCCCCATCGTCGGCGGCCTGGTCATCGTCGTTCTGGCCCTCGCGGTCGCGGTCGTCGGCCTGATTCGACGCGTTCGGAGCCTGGGCCGGCGGCTCGGAAGCTTGACCCAGGGCAGCGATGCGTCGTCGCTCGAGGGCGTGCTCGGCTCGCACCTCGAGCGGGTCAGGAAGGTGGTCGGCGACGTCGACACCGTGGCCGCCCGCGCCGCGGTGCTGGAGCGCGACCAGAAGACTTCGATCGGCCGCGTCGGGCTCGTCCGGTTCAACCCGTTCGACGACACCGGCGGCAACCAGAGCTTTGCGCTGGCCATGCTCGACGGGCACGGAGACGGCTTCGTCGTCAGCAGCCTCCATGCCAGGGCCGGCACCAGGGTCTACGCCAAGGCGATTGCGGCCGGCTCGGCCGAATCGGCGCTGTCGGACGAGGAGGGCGAGGCGCTGCGACTTGCCCTCGCGAAGCCGGCGCCGGGCGGCCCGGGCTGAGCGCGTTCACAGCCGTGGGCGTCGTGCCAGGGAAGCTGTCACGACGAAGCGCCACCCTCGGTGCATGCCCCCAATCGCCGTAACGCCGGAACCGGTGATCAGAACGCGGCGTCGCGGCGGCCGGATCCGGCCGCTCGAGCAGATCCCGGTCTGGCACGGGTTCGAGACGATCGCCGCGACCGCCGGCGAGGACGCGGCGCCGGCCGCCGAGTCCACGGGGATCGACGGGCTGCTTGGAGGGCTCAACGCCGACCAACGGAAGGCGGTGACCCACGGCGACGGGCCGCTGCTCATCGTGGCCGGGGCAGGCACGGGCAAGACGCAGGTCATCACGCGCCGCATCGCCTGGCTGATCGCGACGCGGCGGGCGAAGCCGTCGGAGATCCTGGCCCTGACCTTCACGGACAAGGCCGCCGAGGAGATGCAGCTGCGGGTCGACCAGCTCGTCCCGTACGGCTATGCGGACACCGCGATCTCGACGTTCCATGCCTTCGGCGACCGGCTGATCCGCGAGTTCGCGTTCGAGCTGGGCCTCGCACCAGACGTTCGAGTCCTGTCTCGGCCCGAGGTCGTCGTGTTCCTGCGGGAGCGACTCTTCGAGCTGGAGCTGAGCGAGTACCGCCCGCTCGGTGACCCGACCCGGTTCCTCGGTGCGCTGGCTTCGCTCTTCGCCCGCTGTCGCGACGAGGACGTGTCACCCGAGGCGTACCTCGCCCACACCGAGGGCCTCGGCGTTCGGGCCGCAGAGCTCGACGCGGCGGTGGCGACGGCGGTCGATGTGGACGCCGCTGAGCGCGACGCGGCCGCCGCGGCGGCCGAGCACGCGCGCAGGCAGCGGGAACTGTCGCGGGCCTATGCCCGATACACGAGGTTGCTCCGTGAGCACGGTTCGATCGACTTCGGCGATCAGGTCGCGCTGGCACTCCAGCTCATGCGCGAGTCAGCCGCTGCGAGAGAAGCGATCCAGGCGCGCTACCGGTACGTCCTTGTCGACGAGTTCCAGGACACGAACCGCGCTCAATCGGAGCTCGTCGCGCTGCTCGCCGAGCGGCATCGAAACGTGACGGTCGTCGGGGACGACGACCAGTCGATCTACCGCTTCCGCGGCGCCGCGATCAGCAACATCCTCGAGTTCCGGGACCGCTACCGTGGGGCCAAAACGGTCGTGCTCCGCCGGAACTACCGCTCGCTCGCGCCGGTCCTCGATGGCGCGCATCGGCTCATCCGGTTCAACGACCCGGACCGGCTCGAGGTCCGCGTCGGCATCTCGAAGCGGCTGCTGGCCCAGCGAGTGGAGCGCGACACGGCTCCCCTGCGCCACCACGCCTTCGCGACCATCGGTGAGGAGGCGGACTGGATCGCCGCGGAGATCCGGCGGCGGGTCGACGAAGCTGGTGCGCGCCCGCGCGACCACGCCGTGCTCGTGCGTGCGAACGCGGATGCGGACGCCGTGCTCCGCTCGCTCAATGCGGCAGGCCTTCCGTGGCGGTTCTCGGGCACGTCCGGCCTGTATGCGAGGCCGGAGGTCCGGCTCCTGCTCGCGGTCCTGCGAGCCGTGGCCGACCCGGCCTCGAGCGTGGATGTCTATGCGATTGCGGCCTCGGAGCGCTACGCGATCCCGGCGGCGGACCTGGCGGAGGTGGCCGGCTCGGCGCGGCGGCGGCACCGCAGCGTGTTCGAGGTGTTCGAGGAGCTGCAGTCGCAGCCGGGACTGTTGCGAATCTCGCCCCCGGGTCGGGTCGCGCTTGCACGCCTGACGAGCGACCTGCGCCGCTACCGCGAGCTGGCCCAGCGCCGGGCGGCGGGCGAGGTCCTCTACGCGTTCATGCGCGACTCGGGCTGGCTCGCCGAGCTCGCCGGCGCCACGACCGTGGCCTCGGAGGAACAACTCGCGAACATCGGTCGGTTCTTCGACATCGTTCGTAACCAGTCGGCGCTCCTTGCCGACGATCGCGCAGTCTTCCTCGCCCGACACCTCTCGACGCTGATCGAGGCGGGCGACGACCCCGCCACGGCGGATCCCGATCCGGACGTCGACGCGGTCCACGTGATGACCGTCCACAAGGCGAAGGGCCTTGAGTTCCCGGTGGTGTTCCTGCCCGGCCTCGTCGCCGATCGGTTCCCGGCCCGCTCGCGGCGGGAGCCGCTGCCGATGCCGGCCGAGCTGGTCGACGAGGTGCTGCCGGAGGGTGATGGGCACCTCCAGGAGGAGCGCCGGCTCTTCTACGTTGCGATGACCCGCGCCCGGGACGAGCTGATCCTGAGCCACGCAGTCGAGTCGCCGACTGGTCGCGCACGGCGCATATCGCAATTCGTGATCGAGGCGCTGGACCTGCCGATCGCCGGTTTCCGTGGCCAATGCTTTCCATCGACGACGCACACATCGGGGCCGCTGCAGCGCATCGCCGCGGCGGATGCACCCGCAGAGCCACCGGAGGCCGGCCGCCTGCCGATCGAGGGGCCGCTCACCTTGAGCCACTCTGCGCTCGACGACTATCTGACCTGCCCGCTCCGGTACAAGTACAGCCAGGTCGTCCGGGTGCCCACGACGCCGCACCACTCGATGGTCTACGGCGCCGCGCTGCACCAGGCGGTCCAGGAGTTCCATCGGTCGCAGGCACGAGGGCGGCCGCTGACCGAACCGGAGCTGCTCGACGCTTTCGAGAAGGCCTGGTCGAACGAGGGCTTCGTCTCGCGGGAACACGAGCAGGCGCGGCTGGAGACCGGCCGCGACGCCCTGCGCCGGTTCCGCGAGGCACAGCTCCAGCCTGGCGCCGTCACGCCCGCGTGGGTCGAGCGCGAGTTCGCGTTCGCGCTCGGCGGCGACCGGATCCGCGGTCGCTTCGACCGGGTCGACATCGTCCCGATCGCCGCATCGTCGGCCACGATCGCCGGCCACGTTCACGAGGTCACCGACGCACCGACCCTGCTGCGAGCGGACGTGGTCGAGCCGATGCTCGAGCTCCTCGGGCCCGAGGAAGTCACGATCACCGACTACAAGACCAGCGACGTGCGCGACCCGGCGGTCGCGCGCCAGCGCGCGCGCGAATCGCTCCAGCTCCAGATCTACGCGATGGCCTACGAGGCAATGACCGGCCGGCTTCCGGATGCGGTGCAGCTGCACTTCCTCGACTCGGGCCTCGTCGGACGGGCCGACGTCGAGCCCGCCCGGCTGGAGAAGGCGAAGGCCCGCATCGCCGCCGCGGCGGCCGGGATCCGGGCTCGCGACTACACGCCCCGGCCCAGCGCGCTGAGCTGCACGTATTGCCCGTTCCGGGACATCTGCCCATCGAGCGTCGCCGGCTGAGTGGCCGACCAACGCCTCGCCGTCACGGCGATCACGATCGACTTCGGCAACACGCTCGTGCGGGTCGACCGGCCCGGCCTGTGGGACGTCGTCGACGCGACCGCCACCGAGCTCGCCGCGCGGAGCATCGTCCGGGACCACGCCGCCTTCGTCCGGGTCTGGGCGGAGGAACGTGACCGGCAGTTTCGCGAGGAGGTGCCCGAGTTCCGTGAGGTGGACATTCCGCAGCGTGCCGTCCGGGTGCTGGCCCGCCTGCGGGGCATGTCCCCCCCGCCACACGACGCGCGCTGGGACGACGTCGCCGCCGGAGAGCACGTCGAACCGGGCGAGGTCGATGTCGTCGTCGACGCCTACAGCGGCGCCTTCGTCGCCGGGATGGCGCCCGTCGGCGACGCATCCTCCACACTCGAACGGCTCGCGGCACGCGGCTTCGCGCTCGGCATCCTGTCGAACTGGCCCCTCGCAGTGACGATCGATCGATTCGCGGAGGCGTACGGTTGGACGCGCTGGTTACGTGCGATCGTCGTGTCCCAGCGGGTCGGGACGATCAAGCCCCATCCGTCGATCTTCCGGGCCGCCGAGGAGGCGCTTGGCGTCGACGGTTCGGGCGGCGGCACGATCCTCCACGTCGGCGACGACTGGGCCGCGGACGTCGTCGGAGCAGCAGCGGCCGGCTGGCGAACGGCGTACCTCCGAAACCGGCAGACCGACACGCCCCTCCCGACGTCGGCGCCCGGGGGCGCGACCCGTGCAATCGTCGTGCCCGACCTGGTCATCGACGAGCTGTCCGAGCTCGAGCTCCACGTCGAGTTGCCGACCACCGCCGGGGCGCCTGGCTGATGGACCTGCAGCGACGGGTTGCCGCGACCCTGCTCGGCCTGGCCGCGGCGGCGTGGCTGGTCGTGCTCGTGGTCGTTGTCGCCGTCGACCCGCTCTCCGATCCGAACGCGGGGTTCATCGGCGCCATCGCGCTCGGGGTGGCGACGGGCATCACTGCGGCTCCGCTGTTCTGGCTGATCAGCTATGCGCGGCACCGGCGCATCGCCTACCGAGGCGACTGGCTGCGGGCCGGTCGTCGCGGTGCCTGGGTGGGGGTCCTCGTGGCGGTTTTCGTCGTGATGCGCATCAACGGCGTCCTCCAGCCGCAGATCGCGCTCTTCCTCATCGCGCTGGCCCTCGTCGCGGAGATCACGCTGACCGCCGGGGGGGCAGCCCGGGCCTGACCATCGGGTCCTGCCGGGACCGGCGGGGCCCGGTGCTACGATGCCGCCAGGCGCCCCGCTGGACGGCGGACTCCGAACCGGCGGCGTCGAAACCGGCGGCTCCGCACGAGCTCGCGGCACCGCCCGGAGGATCGACGTGGCGAAGCGCCAATCTCGTACGCCCGGACGCCGTGCGCCCGCGAATGGCAGCGACCTTTCGGTCGCGGACGGCTCCGGCGAGCACGTCTTCGGTCGGCAGTGGGGCTGGGATCGGGAGATCACCACCTACGCCGACTTCGACCTGCCGACCTATGTCGGACCGGCGAGCTTCTCGAAGCTGCCCTGGATCACCGATCCTGGAGAGCTGCGTAAGCGCGGAGTCGACGTCGCGATCGTCGGTGCGCCCTTCGACGACATGGTCACGCACCGACCGGGGACCCGCTTCGGGCCGCGGGCGATCAGGGAGGCGCAATACACGTCCGGCACCTTCAACTCCCTGCAACTGGACGTCCGCCCGTTCGAGGAGCTGACCGTCGTCGACGCCGGCGACGCCGACCTCGTCCCGGCGAACTTCGAGCGCGGCCACGCCGCCATCTACCAGAAGGTCCGCGAGGTCGCTGCGACGGGTGCCATCCCGATCATCTTCGGCGGCGATCACTCCATCACCTGGCCGAGCGTCAGCGCGATCGCCGAGGTTCGCCGGCCCGGGAGCATCGGCATCGTCCACTTCGACGCCCACGCGGACACCGCGTCCGACACGTGGGGCCAGCTCGCCGCGCACGGCTCGCCGATGCGCCGGCTCATCGAGTCCGGGGCCGTGCAGGGTCGGAACTTCGTGCAGGTTGGCCTGCGCGGCTATTGGCCGGGAACCGACGTTCTCGATTGGATGCACGAGCACGGCCTCCGCTGGCACCTCATGACCGAGATCGAGGCGCGCGGGGCCGAGGCGGTCATTGACGACGCGATCGGCGAGGCGCTCGACGGACCTGCGGCGATTTACCTCTCGATCGACATCGACGTGGTCGATCCCGGGTCGGCACCGGGGACCGGCACGCCCGAGCCAGGTGGCCTCCTCCCGCGCGAGCTGCTGCGGGCCGTCCGCCGGATCGTCGGCCGCGTCGAGCTCGCCGGCATGGACGTCGTCGAGGTGTCGCCACCGTACGACTGGGCCGAGGCGACCGCGATGCTCGCGAATCGCTGCGCGCTCGAGGCCATCTCCGCGCTCGCAGTCAAGCGCCGGGCCGGCAACGCGGTGCGATTCGCAGGTCTCGTTCGGGGTAGCGAGCGCAGCCAGGCCGGCGTCACATCGAGGCCCGCCAGGGGCTGAGCATGCGCCCGCTCCGGCCCGCAGTCGGTCCCTCGGCGCTCGCTAGGATCGCGGCATGCCCCCCACGACCGGAACGACCCGTGACGCGGCCAGCGAGCTCGCGCGCCTGTACGACCTCGACCTTTCCGTGGCCCCAGGCGACGTCGAGCTGTACCGCGCCCTCGCGCGACGCACGGGCGACCCGATCGTGGAGCTCGCCGTCGGCACCGGGCGCGTCGCGGCGGTGCTCGCTCTGGACGGCCACCGGGTCGTCGGCGTCGACAACGACCCGGCGATGCTGGCTCGCGCGCGCGCACGCAACGTGGGCGAGGGCCTCCGGCTGGTCGAGGCGGACCTGGTGGCTGCACCGACGGTCGACGCCGTGGTCGCCGGCGGGCCGTACAACCTCGCGATCATCGCCCTCAACTCGATCCTGCTCCTGGCCAGCGCCGACCGGCAGCGAGCCGCACTGGCTTCGATGGCCGCGCTGCTCGGCCCCGGCGGCGTCGCCGTCGTCGACGCGTGGCAGCCCAGCCCGGCGGACCTCGTGGCGTTCGACGGCCGGCTCTCGCTGGAGTGGCTGCGAACGGATCCCGACACAGGTCGCCAGGTGACCAAGACGGTCGCCGCCTGGCTCGACCAGGCGACCCGCCTGGTGACCCTGACGACCATCTTCGACGAGGGCGGGCCTGGCCAGCCACCGATCCGCTGGACGCGCAGCGATGCCGTGCGCCTCGCGACGGTCGATGAGCTGGCGAGCTACGCCGAGGCAGCCGGCCTCGAGGTGGAGCAGCTCGCCGGCGACCATGGCCTTGGTCCGCTCGACGCGGGCTCGGATCGAGTCGTGCTCCTCGCCCGCAAACCCTGATCCCACCGGATCCGACGGCGGCTCACGGTGAGCTCGCCGCCCCTTCCCGGGCCCCGATCCTGAGCGTGCGGGGACCCGTGGTACCGTTCCGCCGATGCCAGGGCCCGATCCGATTCGGCTGCTTCTCGTCGAGGACGTGCCGCAGGTCGCGCAATACGTCCGGGGCCTGCTGACCGCACAGAGCACGGTCCGCCTCGTCGACATCGTGGCCGACGGGGCGGTCGTCCCGGACCGGGTCGCGGAGCACCGGCCGGACGTCATCGTGGTCGACGCGCTGCTCCAGGGCCGCCTGCGCGGCATGCAGCTGGTCAAGCTGTTGCACGAGAACGAGGTCGGCGTCCCGGTGGTGGTCCTGACGGTGCCGCAGAACCCGGTGAGCGCTGACCCGAATAAGGGCATTGCCCACGTGCTCTCGATGCCGTTCAACGGCTACGACCTCATGAGCACCATCACCGGCGTCCACAAGGCTGCGGCCTCGGCCACCGACCACGGCCCGAGCAAGCTCGTCGTCGTGTTCGCGCCGAAAGGCGGTGTCGGCAAGTCGACGCTGACGTTCAACCTCGGCGTAGCCGCGTCGGGGCTCGGGCTGCGGACCGCCCTGATCGACGGGGCCATCCAGTTCGGCGACCTGCGCGGCCTCCTCCGAGCGCCACGGGACGCGCCGTCGATGCTCGACCTGCCGACCGATCGGATCTCCGAGCACGACCTCGCCGACGTCGTCTGGCACGGGCCGGCGAACGTCGACGTCCTGCTCGCGCCGCCCCGCATCGAGATGGCCGAGATGGTCCTCGTGCGGGACATCGAGAAGACGATCTCGCTGATGCGCCGCCTGTATGACCTCGTCCTCGTCGACACCGGCGTCGGGCTCGACGAGCTCACCCTGGCCCTCCTCGACCAGGCCGACACGATCCTCGAGATCGTGACCTACGACGCCACGACGATCCGCAACACGATCGCGATGGCCGAGACGTTCCAGAAGATCGGCTACCCGCCGAGCAAGGTGCGGTACCTGGTGAATCGCGCCGACGCGGCAGCGGGCATCGATCCGACTGATCTGCGCACCGCCCTCGGCCGCGAGCCCGAGTACCGGATCCGCTCGGAGGGCCAGATCGTGGGGCCGGCGAGCAACCAGGGCGCCCCCTACGTGATCGCCGAGCCCGGCGCGAACGTGAGCCGCGACACGGTCGAGGTCGCGCGGGCGCTGTTCGGCGTCGCCGCGACGGCGTCCGGCGCCCGCGGCACGCCCGCGCTCGCCGCCGCGACCTGATCTTCACGGCACGATCGGTGACCGACCCTCGACCGATCGGTGTCTTCGACTCGGGCGTCGGCGGCCTGACGGTCCTCGGCGAGATCCTCCGGCGGAGCCCCGACGAGTCCACGATCTACCTCGGCGATAACGCGCGCGCCCCATATGGCGTTCGGCCGGACGAGGAGGTCCGCGCCTTCTCGACCCAGTCGATCGACGCCCTCGTCGAGCGCGACGTGAAGGCCGTCGTCGTGGCCTGCAATACCTCGACCGCGATCGCCCTCGGCGATCTGCGGCGGCGCTACGACCTGCCGATCCTGGGGGTCATCCGGCCGGGTGCCACGTCCGCGGCGCTTGCCACGCGCAACCGCCGCGTCGGCGTGATCGGGACGCCCGCCACGATCCGCTCGCACGCCTACTTCACGGCGATCAAGGACGAGAACCCGGCGGTCGAGGTGTACGAGCACGCGACGCCGACGTTCGTCCCGATGGTCGAGGCCGGGCTGCTCACGGGATCGGAGGTGGAGGCGAGCGTGCGCGACGCGCTCGCTCCGCTGCTCGGCGAGCGCAACGCCATGGGGGAGTTCATCTTCCCGCTGCCGCCGTCGGCGCGGGTGGACACCCTCCTGCTCGGGTGCACCCACTACCCGCTCCTGCGGGCCGCCATCGCCGAAGTCGCCGGAGACGGGATCGCCATCGTCGACTCGGCCGCGGCGACTGCCTCCGCGCTCGCCGAGCTCCTGTCGATCAACGACGTCGAGGCGCCGGGCGGCGGCGGGGCCATCGGTGCGGCGCATCAGCAGCTGACCACCGGCGACGTCGAGGCATTCCGCGCGATCGCGGAGCGGATGTTCGGCGAGCGCTTCCCGGACGTGGCCGGGGTCGAGCTCGAAGCGTCGGTGCCCCGGGCATGAGCGGGTCGCGCAGCGAGAATCGCCGCTCCCGCTTCGGCACGGGCTGGCGTGCCGACCGGCGCTGGCAGGCGGGCTTCCTGCTCGGATCGGCGATCGGTGCCGCGGCGACGGTCCTGGGCCGCCGGGCGGAGCGAATCGCGCGCCGTGGCCTGGTCGACTGGGGCACGGTGGAGCGGGTCGCGATCCGCCGCTCCGAGAAGGCGCCGGGCAAGCTCTCGGCGCTCGAGCTCCGCGCCGCCGACGGCGCCTATCGAGAGGCGATGGCACGCGTCGTCCCGCGCCTCGGGGAGGCACTCGGAACGCCGCTCCCGGGCGTTGTCGACCGGGCGACGGTCGTGGATCGGGCCGGTTGGATCCGGGCCAACGTCGGCACGTTCAGGGCGCTCATCTCGCGCATGGAGGGCGAGCTGCTCGACCAGGTCGTGCCCGAGGGCGGCGGCCTGACGCGGGCGACGATGGCCCTCGCCAACCGCTGGGTCACCAGCCAGCAGCTCGGCTATCTCCTCGGCTTCATGGGCACCCGCGTGCTCGGCCAGTACGACCTGGCGATGCTCTCTGCGGAGGCCGAGGACGGCCGGCTCCTGTTCGTCGAGGAGAACGTCCGCGCCACCGCCCACGCGCTGTCGATCCCGGTCTCGCCGTTCCGGACCTGGATCGCGCTCCACGAGACCACCCACGCCTTCGAGTTCGAGGCGCACCCCTGGCTGCGGCCCTACCTCGCCGAGCGGCTCGAGCGTCAGCTCAGCCTGTTCAGCAGCAACGCGACATCACTCGGGCGGGACACGCTCCGGGCGATCGGCCGCGCCCTCCGCGGCGAGGCGAGCGGCGAGCACTGGATGGAATCGATCATGGGCGACGAGCAGCGCCGTCTCTTCCGCGAGACGCAGGCGGTGATGAGCCTGCTCGAGGGCTTCAGCGACTACGTCATGGACGAGGTGGGTCGGGGACTCGTCGAGGGGGTCGAGACGATCTCGGCGCGGTTCCACGAGCGCCGGCAGCGCCGGAGCGGCTTCGAGCGGGCCGTCCTGAAGCTCACCGGCATGGACCTCAAGCTCGAGCAGTACGCGAAGGGTGAGCAATTCGTCCGCGCGGTCGCCGAGGCCAGGGGCCGGCCCGCGCTGGCCCGGATCTGGGACGGGCCCCAGACACTCCCCACGTCAGACGAGATCGCCGAGCCAAAGCTCTGGATCTCGCGGGTGCTGCCATGAGGACGTCGGCCGGGCCTGGGCGCGGGACGAACGGGGTCCCGCTCGCCATCGCGGTCAGCCCGATCCTGTCGGCGCGGGTCCGTGCCAGGGACCTCGAGCGAATCCGCGAGGCGGCGCCGGGTTCGAAGATCGTCAACCTTTCCGTCGAGGGGCTGGCCGACGGCCCCGTCGACGACGTCGAGGTCCTGCTCCGCGGCTGGCTGGTGGCGGAGGCGTTCGATCGCCTGCTCGCGCGCGCCCCCCACCTGACCTGGGTCCACTCCGCGACGTCCGGGGTGGAGCGCGCGCTGACGCCGGCCGCGCGGGCCCGCGACGTGCTCGTCACGAACGCCCGCGGCGTGTTCTCGCGCCCGATCGCGGAGCACGTCCTCCTGATGATCCTCGCCGTGAGCCGCCATCTGCCCGAGCTCCTCGAGCTGCAGCGCGAACGGACGTGGCAGCCGCTCGAGGGCCGCGAGCTGCGTGAGCTCACCGTGGGCATCGTCGGCTATGGCTCGCTCGGGCAGTCCGTTGCGAGCCTCGCGACTGCGTTCGGCGCGCGCGTCGTCGCCCTGCGTCGCCATCCCGAGAGCGGCGCCCCGAGCGGGGCAGATGCCGAGGACGGCTTCCCATTCGAACCACGGATCGATCGGGTGGTGGGCCCGGATGGGCTCCACGAGCTGCTCGGCGAGTCGGACGTCGTCGTCCTCGCCGCACCCTTGACGCCCGAGACCGAGGGCATGATCGACGAGGCCGCGGTCGGCGCGATGAAGCGTGACGCCTGGCTCATCAATGTCGCGCGAGGACGGCTCGTCGACGATACGGCCCTCGTCCGGGCCCTCCGCGACAACCGCATCGGCGGCGCGGCGCTCGACACGTTCCGCGATGAGCCGCTCCCGCACAGCTCGCCCTACTGGGACCTGCCGAACGTGATCCTCACCCCCCACACGGCGTGGTCGTCGACGCGCGTCCTCGACCGCAGCATCGACCTGTTCTGCGACAACCTGGTGCGGTTCAGCCGTGGCGAGCCGCTCCGCAACGTGGTGGATCCGGCCGCCGGGTATTGAGGACCGCGCCGCTACCCTCGCAGCGTGCAGATCGCCATCGTCGGGCTCGCCGCGAGCGGCAAGACGACCGTCTTCAACACGCTGACCCGCGGCCACGCCGAGACCGGCGGCTACGGCGCGCTCACCCTCAACGTCGGCGTCGTCAAGGTGCCCGATGAGCGCCTCGACCGGCTTGCCGAGATCTTCCGGCCGAAGAAGATCGTCCACGCCGACGTGACCTACGTCGACCTGCCCGCGCCGCCGCCGTCGTCGGAGGGCCATGTCGGGACGGAGGAGCTGCCCGCTGAGCACCTCGCCCGGCTCCGCGAGTCGGATGCCCTGCTGCACGTGGTGCGCGCGTTCGAGGACCCATCTCTGCCGCACCCCGACGGCGAGATCGACCCGGCGCGGGACCTCGAACGCCTCGATCTCGAGTTCACCCTCGCCGATCTGGCCATGGTCGACCGCCGGCTCGAGCGGCTCGCCGCGAGCGGCCGCCACGGCACGCCCGCCGAGCGCGAGGCGAACGAGCGGGAGGAGCTCGTGCTGCGCCGGCTCAAGGCCGAGCTCGAGGCCGGCCGGCCGATCCGGGACGCGGGCCTCTCCGAGGACGAGGCCAAGGCGGTGCGAGGCTTCCGGTTCCTGACCGAGAAGCCAGTGCTGGTGCTCCTCAACGTCAGCGAGAGCCAGCTCGCGATGGCGTCCGACCTGGTGGCGAGAATCGCCGCGGGCTACGACCACCGGCACGCGCTTGTCGATCACCTCTCGGCCAAGATCGAGATGGAGCTCGGCGAGCTCGAGCCCGAGGACGCCGCCACGTTCATGGCCGACCTGGGCATCGCCGAGTCAGGTCTCGCACGCGTGATTCGACTCTCCTACCGCCTCCTCGGGCTCATCTCGTTCCTCACGGCCGGCCCCGACGAGGTGCGCGCCTGGCCGATCCCCGATGGCTCGTCCGCGGTCGATGCCGCCGGGACGATCCACACCGACCTGGCGAAGGGCTTCATCCGGGCCGAGACCGTCCGCTACGACGACCTGCTCGACCTCGGCTCGACGGCCGAGGCACGCAAGGCCGGCAAGCTCCGGTCGGAGGGCAGGACGTATCGCGTCGCCGACGGCGACGTGATCGAAGTCCTGTTCAGCCGCTAGTTCAGCTCGGCGTTCGGGTCGAGCTCGGCGTAGAGGGAGCGGTAGTCGGCCGATTCGACGATCTCGTCGTCGACCGAGATGAGGCGGTTCTCCGCCTCGATGATCGAGACGTGGACGGAGGCGGTCAGGCGCGCGTCGGACACAAAGGTGAAGCCGTGCTCGCGCTCCAGGTCGAGGGCGATCGCCTCGATGAGCGTGTCCTCCTCGAACGTGTCCTGGACCTTGAGGCGGATCGCCTGCACCAGCTCGAAGAAGTCCTCGGGCTCGATCTGCTCGTCATTGACCAGCAGCAGGTCCGAGAAGACGTCATCGTCGCCTTCGTGCAGCTCGTAGAAATACAAGGAATGGCTCCGGGTGCTTGGGAAATGGGCCCGCAGGATACACCCGGGCGCCGTTGGGGCCGATCGTGATGGACCCGGCGGTCGCAGGCGCATCCCGTCCGACGGTGCTCGTCGTCGGCGCGGCTGCGCGTGACGTCACGCCCGGCGATCCGAGGGGCTGGCGCCTCGGTGGGGCCGTGACGTACGGCTCGCTCACACTGGCCCGGCTTGGGCTCCGAGTTCGGGCGCTGGTCGGGGCGGACGCGGAGGCCGCCGTGGCGAGCGAGCTGGACGGGTTGCGGGCCGCGGGCGTCGCGGTCGCGATCACCGGACTGGCGAATGGGCCAGTGTTCGAGAACGTCGAGGGGCCCGGCGGGCGGCGCCAGCGCTGCCTCTCCGCCGCGGACCCGATCGAGACTGACGCGTTGCCGGCGGAGTGGCGCGCGAACGACGCCGTCTTCCTCGGCTCCGTCGCCGGCGAGCTGGGGCCGGCGTGGGCGTCGGTCTCGGCCCCGTTCATCGCCCTCGGCTGGCAGGGTCTTCTGCGTCGCCTCGTCCCGGGCGCCGACGTCGAGCGCCTGCCACCGAGGCACGATCCACTGCTCGCCGCCGCCGACCTCGTCGGCGTCAGTAGCGACGACATCGATCCCGGCACACGGCTCGGAGCCCTGGTCGATCTGATCCGTCCCGGCGCGACCCTCGCGGTGACGCGAGGCGACCGTGGCGGCACCGTCCTGATCAGCAAGCGGCCGGCTCGGTCGAGCCTGCGGGCCTATCCGGCGATTCCATCAAACGGGGTCGCCGACCCGACCGGCGCCGGCGACGTCTTCCTGGCCGCCCTGCTCGCGACCGCGATCGATGGCGCGCGGCTCGGCGCGGAAAGCCTCGGCGGCAGGATCACCTTCGCTGCCGCGGCGGCCTCGCTCGTCGTGGAGCAGCCCGGAACCGCGGCTGTCGCGTCGCTCGAGGCGATCCGGCGGCGCGTCGCCGAGGTGACCTGACGGCGCGCGACGCGAGCCCCGAGCCTGGCCAGTCGAAGCCCGAGGGCGACCTCGAGGCGAGGTAGGGGCCGACCGAGCCACGCCTGCCGTTCCGCGAGTCGAAGCGCCGCATTGGCGGCCTCGATGGCGCCCGTGAGGTCGCCGAGGCGGTGCTCGCGGAGCTTGGCGACCTCGACCCAGGCGAGCGTCCCGATCGCGCCGCGGTTGGCGGCAAGGCCGCGCCAGGCCGCCTCGGCATCCCGGAAGCGGCCGAGCCGGCGGAGGAGTCGGGCTCGCTCGGTGAGCATGCGGGTCTCGGTCCACGGGGCGTCCCGCCGGCTCGATTCCGCCGCATCCCAGGCGGCGCCGGCCGGATAGCGCCCGGGGCGGCCGCCGAAGTCCGGTGCGCGGCGCGGTGACCACCATTCCTCGTCGTCCGGACGCGACTCGCGGATCGCGAGTCGGGCCCGCTCGGGTGCGAGGAGCGCGTCCTCGCGGGTGCCGCGCTGCGACGGTGCCGGACGCGTTGTCAGCGCGGCGTCGATGCAGCCGAGCGCCGATTCGTGGCGGCCTTCGCGGGAAAACGCACGCGCGAGGCCCGCGAGGTCGCCGGCCGGCGCCTCGGACCAGCGCGCTTCGTCGGCGTAGCCGCGGTCGACGTGCACGACGAGTCGCGCAAGGGAACGAACGTCCTCGTCGTTGTGCCGGACGACGTCGACGAGCGGGCCGGGCTCGCCGAAACGCAGGTAGTCGAGGTAGCGCGACGGAATCTCCCAGCCGGCAACGTCGGCGTGGCGATGGAGGCCGAGGAGCTCACCCTCGACCGACGCCAGGCGGGCGTCGGTCATGCGGTGCCGGAACACGCGACGAACGAGCGGCAGCAGGTCCAGGTGCCCGGCATGGAGCGGCGGATTCGAGCCTGCCATCCGGTACCGGGCGACGAGCAGCGGCCAGTCGAAGCCGCGCCCGTTGTACGTGACGAGCCAGCCGTCGCGGGGAATGTGCGCGGCGAGCTCGAAGAGCAGCGCAGGCTCGTCGGCGTGATCGGGCAGCAGGAGCTGGACCTGGCGGAACCGGCTGCCCTCCCACCACCCGAGCCCGACGAGGAACGCGAGCGTCCCCGCCGCCGTCGCGAGCCCGGTCGTCTCGGTGTCCAGGCACAGGAGGGGAGCGGCGGCGGGCGGCTGCCCGGGCAGGTTGGCGAGGCGGCCGCGGTCGACCGGGAGCAGGGTGCTGGGCGCCTCGACCCGCACGAACGCGCCACGAGACGTTCGAATGAGCTCGCCATCGACCGCGGCGGCGAGTCGTTCCGCTCCAATGCTCGTTCCGCGGGCGCCTTGGCCTGGAGCGCCCTCGGAACGAGCAGGCAATCCAGCTCGGAAGTTGGCGAACCGCCGCTCCAGCCCGACGGCGACCGTCACGCCGGCACCGCTTCGTTCGCCTCGACGCGCGACGTCCCGTTGAGCTGCCCGAGCAGTCGGAGCGCGAGGCGCTTGCCGTTGACCTCGGGATCCAGCCGCGGCCCGGTACACGCGGGGCAGCCTGCGTCGCAACCACAGGCCTCGATGAGGGCACGCGCGCCGGAGATCAGCTCGTCGTGCCGCTTGAACAGCCGCTCCGACAGGCCGATCCCGCCCGGCACCGCCTCGTACAGGTAGATCGTGGGCGCCTCGGAGTGGGGCGACCGGACCTGGGTCACGAGGCCGAGGTCTCGTGGGTCGACCATGAGCAGGACCGCGGCCACGGCCTGGATCGCCCGCCCCGCACCGAGCAGCGCCACGTCGAGGTCGTCCTTCCGCCACGCCGCCCTGGGCTTACCGGGACCGTCAGCCGGGTCGGAGGCAAGACGGCGCCGCGGAGGGTCGCCGAGCGTATTGCTAGATACGTGAGGCGACTCACCGGAGGTGCCAACGCCGCCGCCGGCCCGGATCACGGTCCCGTTCGCTGCGTACTCGGTCGTAAGCCAGTAGGCGGTCGTCTGCAGCTCGAGTTCAGGTAGGTCGATGGGTCCCCAGCCGACGTTCTCGTCGGTCCCGAACTTGAGCTTCTTGAACAGCGTCACGAGGCTCGCGACCATGACCTCGCCGTGGACGCGCCGTCCGCCCGTCGCCGGCTCGCTGGCGAAGACGTCGAGCGGTTTCAGGGTGACGGCGCGGTTCGCGTACGTGTAGTAGTCGACGTCGACCTTTCGCACGTACGCCTTGCGCTCGCCCCAGTCGAGCTTGTCGACGTGGTACTGCTGGCTCTCGTGCAGGTAGATCGCCTGCGTATGGACGAGCACCTGGGCCGAGAAGAGGTCGGTCTCGCCGATGACACGCGGCCGATCCGGGGTCGTATCGATGATCACGACGTTCTCGGGCGCAGCGGTTCGCAGGCTTACCTCGGACGCCGGAAAGTTCTCCGAGCTCCAGTACCAGCGCCCGTCGCTCGACTGGCGGACGTGGCCCTCTTCGCCGATGAATGCGAGCAGATCGTCGACCGGACCCGGTCCGAACACGTCGCCCGGCTCGAACGGCCGCTCGAACGTGGCACAGCGGAGGTGGGCGAGCAGAACGTGGAGGTTGTCCGGGTCGATCAGCGCCTCTTCCGGCGAGCCCTCCAGCAGGAACTCGGGATGGTGGATGACATATTGGTCGACCGGTGAGCCCGAGGCGATGAGGACGCCGACGCTGGTCTCCAGCCGCCTGCCCGCGCGGCCGAGCTGCTGCCAGGTCCCGGCGACGGAGCCCGGGTAGCCCGCGAGGATCGACACGTCCAGGGCGCCGATGTCGACGCCGAGCTCGAGGGCGTTCGTGGAGACGACGCCGAGAATCTCACCGTCGCGCAGACCTCGCTCGATCGCGCGACGCTCGGTCGGCAGGTAGCCGCCCCGATAGCCCCGGATCCGCGATCGCGGCCCGAGGTGCTCGCGCAATGCCTCGCGGAGCCGGGTCAGGATGATCTCGACAGCGACCCGTGCCCGCCCGAAGACGATCGTCTGCCGACCGGCGCGCAGGAACGGGAGCGCCCATCGTTCGGCGTGCGTCAGCGCCGAGCCGCGCGCGCCCGTCGCCGGGTCGAGCAGGGGCGGGTCCACGAGGAGCACGTGCTTGGCGCCCGCGGGCGCGCCGTTTCGGTCGATCAGCCGCGGCGTCCGCCCCGTCAGCTGCGCGGCGAGCTCGGCCGGGTTCCCGATCGTCGCCGAGGAGCAGACGATGATCGGCGTGGAGCCGTAGTGCGCGCATAGCCGCAGCAGGCGGCGGAGGACGTTGGCGACGTGGCTGCCGAACACGCCGCGGTACGTGTGCAGCTCGTCGATGACGATGACCCGGACCTGCTCGAAGAGCTGGAACCACTTCGTGTGATGGGGGAGGATCGCCGAATGGAGCATGTCCGGGTTGGTTACGACTACCTGCCCGGCCGTTCGGATCGCCGACCGGATGGGCGCCGGCGTGTCGCCGTCGTAGGTCGCCGCGGCGATCTGGAGGGAGCTCGCCTGCGCGAGCCCGGCGAACTCAGCCACCTGGTCCTGGCCGAGCGCCTTGGTCGGGAACAGGAACAGCGCCCGTGCCGACGGGTCCTCGGCCAGCGCCTGCAGGACCGGTAGCGCGTAGCACAGCGTCTTGCCCGATGCGGTGGGGGTGACGACGACGATGTCCTCGCCGGCGTGGACGGCCTCGACCGCCTCGGCCTGGTGGCTGTACAGCGAGCCGATGCCCCTGCTCTCGAGGCCGCCCACGATGCGACGATCCAGCCAGGCGGGGAAGGGTGCCGTGGTCGCCTCGCGCGGGGGCAGCGTGGCGTGGTGCATCACCGCGGCCGCGAGTGATGGCTCCTCGAGCAGGCGCGCCAGCACCGTCTCGGTGCCGGCAGGGGCGTAGGTCCGCACGGCGGGCTCCTCCGTATCGAACGTCTGTTCCATTTGGCGGAGTCTAGCCACAGCGTCCAGCCCCGGCGTGCCACCTCCGTTGTCACAATCGATGCTCGCGAGCGCGACGCTGTCGATTTGACACGGGGATTCGCGGGTAGCTACGCTCGGCCGGCGATGCCGTCCCCTGAGCCGCCTCGCAGGTCAGACCTGTCGGCCATCCCGTCGTTCCTGCGCGAGGGCGACCGCGCTGCGCGCGACGTGCCCCGGCCGCACGTCCTGCCGGCACCCACCGCGGCAGCCGGCCGCCAGGCCCTGCCTCGACCCGTGACGCCGTCTGAGCCGCCGATCGAGCGGGAACCAATGCTCGATCCGGCGAGCCTGCCCATGCCGAGCCTGTCGCGACGCCGCGTCGTGACGGCCGCGGGTGTGCTCCTGGCGGCGCTGCTGACCCTGAGCTTCGTCCGCCAGGTCGGCGAGGCGAGCGCCGCGGCGGACCGCGCCGCCGAGCTGCGCGCCGCGAACGCCGCGCTGCGCGACGACGTCGCCCGGCTCCAGCAGGACCTTGGCCACGTGCAGGACCTGCACTTCATCCAACAGGAGGGCCGCGCCTTCGGGCTCGGCGGGCGGGGCGAGATCGCCTTCGCCCTCGCCGCGGGCGCGCCGGCCCTCGCCGCCGACGCACCAGGCTCGGCCTCGGTTCGGCTGGGCGCACCAACGCGGCCGCACAGTAATCTCGACGCCTGGCTCGAGCTCCTCTTCGGATCTGGGCACTGATCCGGACGGCATGACCGCCGACGGCGAATACGAACGGATCCTTCGCCAGAACGTCCGCTTTATCGAAGCCTTCGACCGCTCCGCGCTGACCGCGGCCCCGCTCCGCGGCATCGCGATCCTGACCTGCATGGACGCCCGGATCGACGTCGAGGACGCCCTGGGCATGCGCGTCGGCGACGCGCACATCGTCCGCAACGCTGGCGGGCTGGCGTCCCCCGACGCCGTCCGGTCGCTGGTCGTCAGCCAGCAGCTGCTCGGGACGCGGGAGATCGTCGTCATCGCCCACACGAAGTGCGGCCTGCACGGCGCAGACGAGGCGGACCTTCGCCGGCGAGTCGAGACGTCCACGGGCACGACCACGGAGATGCGCTTCGGCGCGTTCGACGACCTCGAGGCGATGGTCCGCGACCAGCTCGCGATCCTCGTCACTGAGCCAGCGCTGCTCGACGTTCCCGTGCACGGGCTCGTCTACGAGGTCGAGACCGGCCGTCTCCGCGAGGTCGGCTAGAATTCGCCGCCCGTGGCTGGGTAGCTCAGTGGTAGAGCAAGCGGCTCATAATCGCTAGGTCACAGGTTCGAATCCTGTCCCAGCTACCAACCCTCTCTCTCCAACCGACGTTCAGCGTGCCCGCCAGGCGCGGCGCCCTCACGCACAGGAGGGCTGCCGCCAGGGGTCTGGCACGATCCGGTCCAATCGGGCCATAGAGGGGCTCCGGAGGACCGTCGCTATACTTGATTTCGGGCTCGCCGCGCAGTCGGCGGCCCGTTCGTTCGGAGGCTCTTTCACTTGAATCCGCGGTTCATGCGCAACGGCCTGCTGATGCTCGTCCTGGTGATGGGCGTCTCGGCCCTGCTGTACACGTGGCTCGGCGCGTCGAGCCAGACTCCATCGGTCGGTTACGGCGAGTTCCTCTACAGGGTCCAGTCGGGCCTGGTCAAGACAGTCAGCCAGAAGGGCAACACCCTCGAGGTCCAGGCCACCCCGGGCCAGACCCAGGCCAGCTACACCGTCAACCTTCCCGACCTGCCGACGCTGACCAATGTCCAGGCAGACATGCAGGCCGCCACCGAGCGCGCTGGAAAGCAGTGGGACCCTCGGGTCTACTCGGCCGAGCCCGCTCCGGACAACTCCTGGATCGGCCTCGTCCTGACCGGTCTGCTGCCGCTCCTCATCATCGGCGGCTTCATCTACTTCATGATGCGCCAGGCCCAGGGAACGAATAACCAGGCGTTGAGCTTCGGCAAGAGCCGGGCGCGCATGTTCCTGGGCAACAAGCAGGTCGTGACCTTCAACGACGTCGCCGGCGTCGACGAGGCCAAGACCGAGCTCCAGGAAGT
>JACXTT010001203.1_pt1 | contig 43763 bp, 40 predicted proteins | sample 9270951 | NCBI WGS metagenome assembly JACXTT01 (sample SAMN15532306, study PRJNA645909) | rock metagenome | isolation source: weathered quartz diorite | place: Puerto Rico | collected 2017-06-21
AATACATAAAAGATATTTGATCAATATTCAAATATTTTCTGGGATTTAGTTGAATCAACTTTATTGAGAGTAATGTTGAGGTGGGTTCCGGGGTGAGATACGGAACGCATTTTTTATTTTGCCGGTATCACCGCCCTCATCGGATAATATTCATAACGGTTAATACTCGTCGCAGGATCATTTTTAATAAGTTCCTTTAACTGCTCTTCGCCCTCAACTTCAACTACCCCGATCCCATATGCTTCTTTGGGATCCATTACCGGGCCAAATACTACTACCATGCCTTTGTTCATCAATTCAGTCCAATAAGCTACGTGCTGCAGCATAGTGGTTCTTTCCTCCTCGGTCATGTCCTGGGCAAAAGTTGGCCGGCATGGATTTAGTTTTAAAAAATAATGGGGCATAGTTGTTTTATAATCGGTTATGATCAAAGATAATATTCCGCTCCAAATGCCTCAAAAGTTAAAAAGTGTTAATCTTTTCTTTCCTTATTATAATGAGGGTATTTTTGAGCTTTCATAACAGTTCTCCTGTCCAGGAATGAAACCGGTGTTGTTTGAGGCAGCACCGGTTTTCATTTTTTATATCCCTTATATTACTGACTTACAAAGTGATCGTTAAGAATCATCTTTAACATCTACCTAAAATAGCAAAACTCGTTTTAGGGAACGGTCCGAAAAGGAAATGAAATTGGTTGTAATATTGATTTAGAAAAATACGATATTTGACTGGTAACAACCTATTTATCACTTTTTTCGTAAGCATATCAAACAGTTAGTAAACTTAAAGTATTTCTATGTGTTAAAAGCATATTAGAAACATCGGTTATAAAAACAAAAAATGCCAAACCAAACTTTATCAGATAAATTGAACAGTGAAGCTGTGACTAAAGCAGAAAAAACTCAATTACTTGATGAATTTAATGATACTTTCTTTGACTACCCCAGGGGCAAAAGCCTTGCGGATCTTTTTTATGAACAGGTAGAAAAGACCCCGGACAATATTGCCCTTATCTTTGAACATAAAGAATTTACTTACGCTGAACTGAATGCGATAAGTAATCAATTTGCCGATTACCTGAGTTGTACCTATTCGATCCACCCCGATGAGCTGGTGGGGATGATGCTGGACCGCAGCGAATGGATGATCATCGCTATATTGGGAATCATAAAGGCGGGCGGCGCTTATGTCCCGATCGACCCGGATTATCCGGAAGATCGTATTAACTATATCAAAGAGGACAGTGCATGCAAGGTCCTGGTTGATTATAATGAGCTGGATCGCTTCAGATTATCGTCGGCCAAATACAGTACTCAAAATACAAAGAACGGTTTAAAATCATCCAACCTGGTGTATTGTATTTACACATCCGGCTCAACCGGAAAACCTAAAGGCGTATTGGTTGAACACAGGAACGTGGTTAACCTGCTTTGGTGGCAGAAACAGGAAGTGTATAAAATGACCTCCGATGAACGCGTTCTGCAGTTTTCAACTATCACCTTCGATCCTTCCGCTGAGCAGATATTTATCGCGTTTTTAACTGGCGCTGGGTTAGTGATTATCAATAAATACACACTGCTGGATGTAAAAGCCCTTGAGAGGTATATCATTGCAAAAAAAGTAACTCATATTCACGCGGTACCTACCTACCTGGCAGAACTATCAATCGAGGATATGAGCGGCGTAAAACGTGTAATAACCGGGGGCGAGAGCTGCCTGCCCGCTCTTGCTGCAAAATGGAACAGGCATTGCACTTTTATTAATGAATATGGTCCAACGGAAACTACCATTACATCGGTTGAATATGTATTTGACAAAAGTGGCAACCCCTATTCATTTATTCCGATAGGGCGTCCCGTAGCTAATACGCAGATCCATATTCTTGATGAGAACAGGCAATTGGTGCCTTTTGGCGAGGTTGGAGAAATTTATATCGGCGGTGATGGCGTTACAAGAGGATATTTAAACCGTCCGGATCTTACCAGGGACAGATTTATAGAAAACCCTAATAAACCTGGCGACAGAATATATTGTACCGGGGACATGGGCCGCTGGTTGTCTGATGGAAACATCGAATACCTTGGCCGTATAGACGACCAGGTAAAAATCCGGGGCTATCGTATTGAGCTGGATGAGATATCGGCTATATTGGAAAAACATCCAAAAGTAACCGCCGCGGTGGTGACAGCACGCGTGGTTAATGGAGATGACAAAGAATTGGTTGCATACACAACTGGCACTGCCGAAGCCTTAGAGCTTAATGCACATTTAAAATCGCAGTTACCGTTGTATATGGTGCCGGGGTATTATGTCAATATGGAAGCGTTGCCGTTAACCAGCAACGGGAAAGTTGACAAAAAAAACCTCCCCCAGCCCATAGAGCGTTACCACGAGAAACGTGCAGATTTTGCAGCACCAGCTACTGAATTGGAGAAAAAACTGGTTGCTATATGGCAAAAGACACTCCATATTGAACAGATCGGCATCGATGATAATTTTTTTGACCTTGGAGGGACATCGTTAGCGGCTGTGAGAACAATAGCACAAACTAATAACGAAACAAGCACCAATTTAAATTTAACTATACTCTACCAGCTTCCTACTATACGACAGTTAGCCGGCAAAATTGAGACGAATAATGTTCTTGACGTTAACCCTATTATCCTGTTAAAAGAGGGTACAGGATCACCTTTGTTCATATTTCCGCCCTGGAGCAGCTATCCTACTATATTTAACGAATTTGTAAATAGTTATATAGGCGATAACCCTCTTTATGGTATAATATATACTGAAGATCACGAGGACTTTCCGTATAAAAGTGTTCAGGAATATGTAAAGTTTATCGTTGAGCATATCAAAAAGCTGCACCCTAAAGGCCCTTATAGCCTGGTGGGCTATAGCCTTGGCGCCCGGACGATATTTGAGGTAGCGGTACAACTGCAGCAAGCCGGTAACGAACTTGATATGGTGGCGGCAATAAGCCATTTCCCGGCCTACCCTTCTAAACGATTGTTTTTGAGCAGAAGGATACTCGATGAGATCAGGGTTTTCAAAACAATAAAGCCAGGTTTAAAATTAAAGTATCTCCATTTACGGCTGCCTTATTTTTTAAAGTTGCTTGTAAAAGGCAAACAAAATGCTCCTGAAATAGTACTTGAAGTGGAAACACAAAACCACATATATGAGATACACGACTCATACGAAACCAATCAAAAATATTGCGGAGAGCTGCTATTGATCTATGAGCCAAGTCCTGACGGCGACGAGTCTGAGTTCCGGAAAGTACAGGTTTACCGGAATTCAATATTCAGAGAACTGTGGAGTAAATACATTGACGGAAATATCGTCGAGAAAATCGTAGAAACGCGCCACGTCGATTTCTTCAAACAGCCGGTCGTAAAAGAAGTGACAAACATTATAGAATCCTACCTGGGCCAAAAGAAATCAGTCCTATCCTGACAATTAAAATATATTCTGTCTATTCAAAGATGGATATATTTGCTGCATGAAACTTCACCTTTTCGATAAACAGGTTTACACCGACCGCAGACAAGTTTTAAAGCAAAATATAGCCAATGACGGCCTCATCCTTTTATTAGGCAATGAGGACAGCAGCATGAATTATAAAGACAATTGCTATCCTTTCAGGCAGGACAGCAGCTTTCTTTACTACTTCGGGTTGGATGTGCCTTCATTGGCGGGAATCATCGACACGGAGACTGGCGATGAAGTAATTTTCGGCAATGAACTGACTATTGATGATATTGTGTGGACAGGCACCCTGCCTACTGTTAGCGAAATGGCCGGCATGGTTGGCGTTTCTTCAACTAAACCATACGACCAGATCATTCATTATGTGCACAAAGCGCTGATAGCCGGCAGAAAAGTGCATATTCTTCCACCATACAGACCCGAGAATAAGATCAAATTGGCTGAATGGTTTAATTGCAGCTTGGCTGATGTAAAGGACTATGTTTCTATAAAACTGACCCAAGCGGTGATCTCACAACGCGTTATCAAAACTCCGCTGGAAATTGCCGAAATGGAAAAGGCTGTTTCTATCAGTGTGGATATGATGCTGAACGTGATCAGACATACCCGTCCCGGAATAAAAGAATACGAGCTGGTGGCTAAGGCACATGAAACTGCTATTGCGAACAACTCGCGTTTGGCTTACCCTGCTATTATTACAACCCACGGACAAACCCTGCATACCCATTATTATGGCAATATCCTGCAGGAAGGTCGCATGGTGTTAAGTGACATCGGTGCCGAAAACGAGATGCATTATGGTGGCGACCTTACCCGCACTTTTCCGGTAGGGAAAACCTTTACCAACCGTCAAAAAGAGTTATATGAAATAGTGTTGAACTCAATGGATCATGCGATCCGTATGCTGAAGCCGGGTGTGAGATATAAAGACATCCATTTGGCTGCCTGCCAGAAATTAGCGGAAGGCCTGAAGCAGGTAAACCTGATGAAAGGCGATCCGGCCGAAGCCGTGGCAGCAGGCGCACATGCCATGTTCTTTCAGTGCGGACTTGGCCACATGCTGGGCATGGATACGCACGATATGGAAGATCTGGGCGAACCACTTGTTGGCTATACCGATACGTTGAAAAAAGAGACGCAGCTATTTGGTTTAAAATCCTTGCGCCTGGGCCGTGAGCTGGAAGCAGGTTTTGTATTGACCGTAGAGCCCGGTATTTACATCATTCCCGAATTAATAGACCGCTGGCAGGCTGAAAAGAAATTTGCCGATTTTATCAATTACGATGTGCTGAATACCTATCGTGATTTTGGCGGCATACGGATCGAAGATAATTTCCAGATCACGGATACAGGGTATCATTTGTTAGGGAAATATCTGCCTAAATCGCTAAAAGAAATTGAAGCGTTAAAAAGCTAATATTTCAAAAGCCACTCAAACTCCGTGAACTTTGCGGTTTTCTCCGTGTCCTCTGCGGTTAATTTACCACAGAGGCCGCAGAGTTTAACACAGAGCGCACTGAGAGAAGTTGGTAAAAATGCCTCATCGCACATTTTTCCGTCTTTTAAAAATGTCAACTTAACAGAAATAATTTCAAACTCGATACACTTTGTCGATAATTTTAAAATGTCCTATTCAGATCTTAAAACATAGCAAAGCAGCCCTATTAAACCGATTATCAACAAAAATATTTAACTTTTTTTTTAACGAAAAAGATAACTTTTGTTACACTATATCGTATAACTATTCGTTAAATTTGTATTCTAAACACACTATCGGTTTATAAGACAAGAAAGGGGCGTTATTATGGTACAGAGAACAGCATTTTACCCTGAACATCAGTTTCACTTGCTAATTAATTTCAAAGATGATGAGCGCTGCCTGGCTGTTTTGCCCGATGAAACGGGGAAATTCCTGGTAGTTGATCAGGGCAAAATACTTGGTCAGCTCGGATTTGACAAACAACTGAACTGTGTATCATGCGACTGTGAGCTTGACGACGTAATCCTCCGTCAACTGCGCAAGGGCATCAAAAATCACTATTCGTAATCGGCGGCGCGCTGCAAACGGCATCAAAAGACATTTAGAGCATCGGCATTATTAATAAAAATGCTGATGCTTTTTTTATGCGGTGTTGGCTGAGGCCTGCTTTGAAATAAACGCATTATCCGCTGCGGCGTTCTGTTACTTTCTTGTGTAGATGCAGGTTAGGCTTGGCAAATATTTTCACTATAACCAGAAGCCCGACAGCGGATTAATGCGTTTGATGGCTGGATCAATTTATTAAAACTATCAACACTCAATAATTGCCATTACGCAAGGCCCTTACCATTCGCTACCGCAGCCGTAAAAAAATTATTACATCTTTTGATACCTGTGTTTTAGTGTTAATTTTATGCTCCGCCCATTATAAAACCAGCATGCATGAAAACAAGTCTATCCATTACTTTAACTTTAATCTTGTCTACTTCAGTTAATATATTTGCCCAAACCGGCAAGGTGTATGACAACCTTAGTCTGCCCAGTAAGATATTAAAAGGTGAACGCAAGTACGCTGTTTACCTGCCCCCTGATTATGAAACCTCTCAACGGAGCTATCCCGTACTATACCTGCTGCATGGCTCGGGCGACGACCAAACCGGCTGGGTGCAGTTTGGCGAGGTATTGCATATTGCCGACAAAGCGATCAATGAAGGCAAGGCTACGCCGATGATCATCATTATGCCCGACGCGAATACCGGTCGAAGGGGATATTTTAACGATCCCCGGGGTGATTGGAACTATGAAGATTTCTTCTTTAAAGAACTGGTGCCTTATATAGAAAAGAAATACCGTATAAAAAGTGACAAACACTATCGTGCAGTTGCAGGCCTGTCTATGGGTGGCGGCGGAAGCTTTGTTTATGCCCTGCATCACCCTGAGATGTTTTCATCTGCTTGTCCTTTGAGCGCGTCGACCGGTCCGCTTACAGTTGACGACGCCAAAAAACAATTGGCAAAGCTCGATCCGAATATTGCCGACTCGACCGTTACCAATTATTATAACCGGCACAGCGTTGTGGCATTGGTGAACAATGTACCCGACGATCAGAAAAAAGCGGTACGCTGGTACATTGATGACGGTGATGACGATTTCTTATATGAAGGCAATTGCCTGGTGCATATCGCTATGCGAAAAAAGGAGATCCCACATGAGTTCCGCGTTCGCGACGGCGGCCACACCTGGACTTATTGGCGGGAATCGTTACCAGAAGTGCTCGTTTTTGTTTCGCAGGGGTTTCACCAGTATTAAGAAAACAGGAGTTGCACGAGCAGGACATCACCTTAAGCAAATGCCCTCTTTTTTTCTTGCAAAAGAGAGGGCGGTCCAGCGTAGCGTAGACCGGGTGAGTCTACTATACGAGCGGCGTCATCGCAAATGCATGGCGGCGATTTCACTCAGCCCGACTACTCCGCCAGCCAGCGGATTGTCGACCTCCCTGAATGGAAAAGAGGGAGAAGAAGTCCATTTTCTCCTTACTTAATGACATTTGCGCACTAAGCCCCCATTTTCACTTCACAATCACCAACTCACTATAAGTAAGCTCCTTGCTGCGTGTATCCTTATTCAGAAAAGCAGGCTTAAGCCGCGATATCCAATAACGCTCAAAAGTTTTCACATGCTGCATCTGCCAGCCTTTGGCTTTTAGGCCATCGATGACGTCAGTTTGAGCGAACAACAGATATGGCTTTGAAGGCTGCGCGCCTCCACCATCAGGATTAATACTGGTTAATGGCTGATTGAGGTAGAACTCCATCGCAAAAGGCACATCTCCGCTTTGCACCACCGGCAGCTTACCGGGATTATTTTGGTTGACGTAAAATGCCGCCTGCGTCAGTGCCTGGTAATGCAGCAACGACGGATAAAATGCCATGTTAAGATAAAAGTTCACAAAAAAGGAAACCAGCAAAGTTTGGCAACCTATCCGCCAGTAGGCTTTGTTGCTGATCTTCGCCGGCATTATAAACCAGGCAATAAATAACACTAAAAGGATAACGCCTGTCAACACATTAAATGCTTCTGGCTTGAAGAAATAGTTCAGTACAACTACCAGAGCAAATAATAAGCCTGCGACAACAAACTGTGTTATCCGAACCGCCCGGATGCTTTTCTCTGCGCTCAAGCGATAAAGATATTGCGCAGTGATAACAGCAAAAAACGGGAATACGATATTGAGGTAATGCGGCAATTGGAACTTAGATGCCGAGAATACCAGAAAAGTAAGCAATGATCCGCAGATGCAATACCACTCTTCATTTTGCACATTTCTAATTCCCTTGCGGATAAACTGAAATACAGCCGCAAACAATAAAAGCGACCACGGCAAAAAAGCCCACAAGGTGGTATGAATAAAAAAGGTGGGATCGCCGCTACCTTTGATTGGCCCTGTATTAAAAAAGCGACCGAACTGACTGTCCCAATAAAAAAAACGAATACCCGATACACCGGTATGTCCAAATACAATCTTTTCGGGGTGCACATCGAATTGTTCGTAAAGGCAATACAATTCCGGCAGGGTAAATAATATGGTCAGCAAAATTGCCGCCAGCGAGCGCCGGTGAAAAAGCTGTTTCCATTGTTTGGTGATTACCAGATGCCCGCCGATGGCCCCTCCTATAGGGATCAACGCAAACATGCCTTTGGTCATAACCGAACAGGCGGCAAAAATGCACCCGGCCACCAGGTGCCAGAAATTATTCTGATTATAGGCTTTATAAAAATGATATACCGAAGCGATCACCAAACCCGTGAGGTAAGGCTCGGCCCGGACATCATAATTTGAAATGACGATATGCTGGGCGGTCAGCAATATTAATGCGGACCATAAAGCAACCTCCTTATTGTACAGATTTTTGGCGAACAGGTAGGTGTACCACACCCCCATCATCATAAAAAGTATTCCCGGCAGTTTATAGGCCCACGTTGTAAACCCAAACAGGTTGAACGAAAGGGCAGTCACCCAAAAAGGGAAGTGCGGTTTATCCAGCCAGTCGGTGCCTTGCGCGTACAGGTTAATGTAATCGTGCTTGAGCACCATCGTTTTGGCTATGGTAGCATATAATGTACCATCCGGACCGATGATGGTAATAAACAGCCCGCTAAAATTTACAAAAACGGCAACAGCGATCAAGATATAAAGCCATTTGTAGTTTGTTGCGGTAGTTTGATGGTTCACGGGGTAAAGGTAATATCCAATAATGAATTTTGAATAATGAATGTCGAAGAAGGCATTTTCAACTCCATATCATGTAACCTTTCATGTTGATTCTTTGGTATCAGCATTATCTGAATACTCAACTGGAATAAATCCATAATGCTGACCATCTGCCCCCTTCATAGTTACATACGCTCGGATTAATCGCAAGAAAGCAGCAGGATCTTTTGCCACTCTATCAAGAAATATGTCAAACGTTTTTGCTATAGGTTTAAGAATATCAAACGACGGTTCAGGAGCTGCAAGATAAACACTTCCTGCATTCTCTCCGGTTAGAAAAATTGTGAGGCACGAAGGCCCTTTATTCACTATGGCAAATGCAATCCAGGTATCGCCACCTCTGTATATCGATTTACTTTTGTTTAAATCAATAATCCACGCCCATTTTCCATTCCCAGTATATTGTTTTGTAAAATCTCTAATGTGTTGTGCGGGTATCAATTGCAAAAGAGGGGTCTTCTGACAGTTGTCCGGATGAACCGGCTCGCAAAGTTCCAATCCATTATGAGCATTATAAAATTCAAAAAACTCATATAACCTGGCATCCTGAGGTAAAGTTCTAAAATATCTCTTTCCGAACCAGCCAATTGATGAGCCCAGTGAATTTTTCACCAGTATCTTTGTCGGTTTCTCATCTGGCGTGTTAGAAAATTTTACAGTTAATGCAGGAGAAGGGTCGTTAAATAAATCCAGAAAAGTTTTCGTTACAGCCATAATTACACAGGTTTAAGTAAAGATCACAATTACTAAAAGTCGCTCCGGGCGATAAAGATAAACAGATTTTGAACGTGACGCATTATTCCGGCGTAGAGACGGATTGCGTCTCTACGTACCTTGGGTAATGTTTCGCAAATTTTACAGGCAAGCCGGCATTGAGTATTTAAATTTCTTTAACTTCGGATATGCTCAAAAAACTCGCCATTCTCATTTGCCTGCTGCCATTGCTGGCATCCGCACAAACCAAACAATTTGTTATCCCTCTTTGGGAAAAAGGCGCTCCGGGTTTCGAAAAACTCAGGGACGTCCCCGAGCAGGCAAAGGATTATTGGGTAAAGAATATCAACAACCCTACCCTCACGGTTTTTCTGCCGCCGAAAGATAAAGCTACCAAGTCAGCCATTATTGTTTGTCCGGGTGGAGGGCATAGATTGTTGGTTTTTAATGCAGAAGGCATCGAGCCGGCCAAATTTTTGAGTGATATGGGCGTAGCTGTATTTGTATTGAAGTACAGATTAGGCCGTGATACCAATTCACCCTATAAAATTGATGTGCATGCAAAAGAAGATGGTTGCCGGGCCATGCGGTTGGTGCGAAGCCGCGCTGCTGAGTTTGGGATAGATCCAAATAAAATCGGTTCAATGGGTTTCTCCGCAGGCGGCGAAGTGGTAGATATGGTGACTTTCGAACCTGATGCACCTCATCGTGACGCCATAGATAATGCAAGCGCGAAACCAAACTTTATCGTTCAAATTTATCCCGGTCCCCTGTTTATACCTGATGATATTCCTCATGACTCGCCACCGGCATTTTTGCTGGCTGCGAATGATGATGCCTGTTGTTCACCATCTGTAGTGAGACTATTGGAGGCCTACAGGAAAGCTAAAGTGCCTGTTGAAGTACACCTGTATACCAAAGGAGATCATGGTTTTAACATGGGGACTCGATCAAGATTAAAAACCGTTAACACCTGGCCGCAGCGCCTGTCAGATTGGTTGTCAGATAATGGTTATTTAAAATCAACAGATCGTCCCATGGAGATGAAGTAAGGGGTTGCGGGGGTGTAGTGGCTAGTTGCGAAAAAACAACTTTCCAACTTTTCAACCTTCCAACAAAAGGAAGAAAAAATATGTTAATAGAACAAAACAGAATAAAAAATGGCAAATTTCCAGGAAATAATAAACGCTGAAACTCCGGTACTAATCGATTTTTCGGCCGAGTGGTGCGGACCATGTAAAATGATGCCGCCGATATTGAAAGAAGTAAAAGATACCTTAGGTGATAAGCTCACCATTATCAAAATAGATATCGACAAAAACCCGGCTGCGGCGCAAGCTTACAAAATCAGTAGCGTGCCTACATTAATGATCTTCAAAAAAGGCGAAACCAAATGGCGCCAAAGCGGCGTGGTGCAAGCCGCACAATTGAAGCAGATAGCACAGCAATTTATATAGAAGAGCAAGGCGCTTGGCGCGAGGAGAAATAACTCTTTTTAATCGAGAAGCGCTTCGGTTGTGCGCGAAAATAATATATGCCCGCAAAGCTGAGCAATGCAAATTATTATAGGTTCTCCTTGCGCCAACCGCCGCCCGCCACGCTAATTACAAATAGCTCAGCCACCACTGGTCATGCGTTTTCTTGTATTTACTGAACCACCTGCACGGGAAATAGAGAATGGTGATGATAATGATCCATATCATATAAACCCCTAATAAGGTTGTTCCAAATCCTTCAGGCTGGAAAAGAAGCGGTTGCTTAGGGTTAATGATCTGGCTGGTACTATATCCGGAGGCGAAGAAGACGATAACAGTCGAAAGCCTTAACAGGTACCAGTGGCACACATAATAGAAAAACGGTACGTTGCCGAAAACGATCATAAAGTTGGTAACCTTGCTCTTGATATTTTCGGTAATAGATAACACCACCAAAGCTGGCCCCAACGTCATGCAGAGATAGAGTAATGAACATGGGTATTTGGTCGCATTGAAGAAAGAGATAATACTCAGTGATGCTGTCTTTTGCGGTACCCATGGATTAGGATCGCCGTAGATATTAAAGTACCGGAACACCAGGAAAAACACGATCGCGCCCAAACCTGTGTACAACAATATTTTCTTTCTTCTGGCTGCATCGAAAGTTTTCCTGTACAATTGACCAAAGCCATAGCCTATAAACATCACACCAGCCCAGGGCAAAAGCGCGTAAGCTACCAGCATCCCGCGATCCGGTCCAAAAGGCACAAATGCACCAAAACCTGCACCCGAAATCAGCATTTTACCGGCAATTGAATTATTAATAAAATCTACTTTGTCAATATCAAATAGGTTATGCCCCAGGAATATGATCAAGCCAATGCCTACAATAACTTTAACAGGCACTTTGAACCTTACCATCAGTCCAAGTAATATCATACTTCCCCCAATCGCCCATATTACCTGCAGTATAAACACATTGTAAAGCGGGTTAAGCGTGATGGCAAGGGTAATAATTGCCACCTCAACAAAGAGCAGCCAGAAACCACGTTTGATCAGGAATAAACCCAATTGATTTTCGGTCCTCCTCATCCCCGCAAGGTAAGCCGAAACACCGCTCAGGAACACAAAAGTCGGGGCACAAAAATGGGTGATCCACCGGGTGAAGAACAAAATTGGCGTTGTTACAGACAAGTCGGTCGGCTCCGGAGACCCGTGATAAAAATCCCGGATATGATCAATAGCCATAATGATCATCACCGCGCCCCTTAATATGTCGATGGATTCGATACGATGCTTGGGCTGGGTTGTGATGGCGGCCGTCATTGTGCTGATTATTAGGATTTAATATCTTATCCGAAGATAGAAATATTTGAGTTGATTTATTTGCGGCCCTGATATTTTTGTTGATTTCGGCACATTGCAGATGCATTTTAAACTTATTTCAAAAAAATTAGTCACAAATAAACTATTGTGTTACTTTTACACATAGACCAATTAAACTAAATAAAACTATGATCAACAGGCGTGAATTCCTGAAAACCTCTGCCCTATTTTCGGCGGGAGTTTTAGTTGCCCCAAAACTGTTTGCATACGACAAAAAGTATATAGGGCTGCAATTATATACCGTTCGCGATGCGATGGGCAAAGATGTAGCCGGTACGCTGGCAAAAGTAGCCGGGCTGGGTTATACATCGGTTGAGGCAAGCTATAGCGATGGCAAATACTATGGGGTTGAACCCAAGGCATTTGCTGAGCTTTTGAAAAAGAACAACCTGATTATGCCAAGCAGCCATTATTTACTTGGCGAGGCGATGAAAGGAAAAGGCACTATATTAAACGATTGGGACAAAGCAGCTGAAGATGCAGCGTCTATAGGCCAAAAATATATGGTTTGTGCATGGCTGGCACCATCTGAGCGTGGTAATCTGGACCATTACAAAAAATTGGCGGAAGACTTTAACAAAGCCGGCGAAACCTGCAAAAAAGCAGGCGTTCAGTTCTGCTACCATAACCACGATTTTGAATTTATACAGGAGAACGGAAAATATCCATACGAGATCCTGTTGGAAAACACCGATAAGCATCTGGTAAAAATGGAGATCGACCTTTACTGGCTGACTAAAGCCAACCAGGACCCGATTGCATTGATTGATAAACATCCGGGCCGTTTCCCGTTATGGCATGTGAAAGATATGGATAAGACCGAGAAAAAGATGTTTACCGAAGTAGGTAACGGTGTGATCGATTTTAAAAAGATATTTACTAAAGCTAATACCGCCGGACTAAAATACTTCTTCGTAGAACAGGATGTTTGTCCGGGTAATCCTTTCGACAGCATTACGCAAAGCATTAGCTATATTAAAAAGAACCTCGTATAAATCTAAATTGACTAAACTGATGTGAAGCCGGGTATTGAGGATGCCCGGCTTGTTTGTTTTATTGTCAAATATTTTTTGGCGAACCGATGATATCAATGCATCGTTAGGGTGCGCTCAATCTGTTCCAATGATTTGCCTTTGGTCTCCGGCATCATGCGCCATACAAATAATAGTTGCAGCACCATCATGACGGTAAAAAACATAAAAGTATGGCCGCCGCCCAGTTTATCGGTAATATAAGGGAACGAAAACGCGATGATAGTCGCCATCACCCAATGCGTAAAACTGCCGAGAGTCTGCCCCTTTGCACGAACCTGGTTGGGGAATATTTCGGAAATAAACACCCATATCACAGCCCCCTGCGAGAAAGCAAAGAACGCAATATAACACATCAGCAGATAAGTGACATAGTTGCCGTTGATGTTGCCTGCATAGAAGGAATATGCTACCATTCCTAATGTAACAATGAGTCCTAATGAGCCTACAAACATCAGCTTTTTACGGCCAAGGCTATCGATAAACCAAATGGCCAGCATAGTAAAGGCCAGGTTAACTGCGCCTATGCCGGTTGTTGACAATAACGCTGCGCTCTTGCCCAAACCTGCCATTGTAAAAATGCGCGGCGCATAATAGATAATGGCATTAATACCCGACACCTGGTTAAAAAATGCAAAAAGTATAGCCAATGTGGCCGGAAAACGATACCGTTTATTGAATAAGCTTTCGGCGTTTACATCTTGTTCTTCTTCATTTTTTGCAGCAATGATATTTGCCATTTCCTGCTCATAGCCTTCAGGATTGATCAGTTGTAAAGTTCTCTTAGCATCATCATATTGAGACTTATGCAGGATCAGCCAGCGCGGGCTTTCCGGAACGAACCGTAATAGTATCAGGAAGATCAGCGAAGGGATAGCCATGATACCCAGCATATAGCGCCATGGATCGGTAAACACAAGGCCAATGAGGTAATTGGACAGATAGGATATCAGGATACCCAATACAATATTGAACTGAAAAAGTATAACCAATCGCCCCCTGGCAGAAGCAGGTGCAATTTCTGAAATATAGATCGGTGCAATAACAGACGATGCGCCTACGCCCAAACCACCAATAAAGCGTAACAACACAAACAGGTACCAATTGGTGGCAATAGCCGTACCTAACGATCCGATAAGAAATATAAAGGCAATAATGATCAATGACTTTCTTCGCCCAATACTGTCGGCGGGGATGCGTCCGAAGAATGCGCCGGTTACTGTACCGATCAGCGCGATAGAAATAGTGAATCCATGCTGTAAATCGTTTAGGTGCCAGTAACTTTGAATAGACTGTTCAGCGCCCGAAATAACAGCGGTATCAAAACCAAACAGGAAACCGCCCAGGGCCATAATAATTGACCAGCCAATAACTTTTCGTTGAATCATAGTAAAAGGTTTATAATTGAAGCGTACCAAATATAACCTTTAAACGCTTAGATGGCGCATTTACGAAAAATAAAAGGCGACCGAGTGGCTTTTAGATGCCAGGCTTATGAATTTAGGCTAAAGCCATTTTAACTATTCCAATTTGACCGTTGGCTAAAACCAAACGGCAATGAAGTTAAAGTAAAATTAAAATATAAAATTCATTGCCGCCCCATTTATGGGACGGATATTATATTGAGGAGGAAGGCTTTAGTCAAAAATCGCTAAGAAGTTTTAAAAGCGACTCCATTGAAAACAAAGTCAATATCACGCCTATTCAGATTACTTAGCTGCAAGAATATTCAATTTTTCTATGATCGGTGGTTTAGCAAGTAATTTATCAGCATTATCCATTAATGCAGCAGCAATTGGCCCGTTGAGGTGAGCTTCGCGGCCTTCTTCACCTTCAAACGTATCGAAAATGCCAAAGGTCGAATCGTCGATCTGCCAGGAATACCATCTCATTGTATCCGGTTCAGCAGTAGCTAAAGGTTGGGCGCTTTTTAAAAGTTCTGCCAATTCATCTTCTTTGCCGGGCTTGGCCTGCAGCCAGGCCAATAATGCTAACTTTTCCATAGTTGAATGATTATTGTCTGTTTACAACAAAAATGCGCGGCAGTAGTTGGCAGAAGTATGCAAAAAAGCGTCATTTTTTTTTCGATTCCCGCCAAAATTGTAAAACAATCAGCCTGAATTACTTATTGTATTAATAACTTAAAATATCAAGCCATGAAATATGCATTTATTATGGGTTCCAATTCGTTTATTGTGCCCGGTAATACGCTGGTTTACACGGATCACAACATCAATTTCCTGAGGATCAATTCCATATTCCGGGACAGGCCGGAGGGCCAGCAATCAACAGTGCTGGATGTTGATCTTAATATAAAAGATATCGATGGCACCGTGATTAAAATCAACAAAAATGAGCCAGTGCAAACCGGTAAAACCGACGTTACAGTACATAAGGACCTGCTGCATATCACCCGCGCCGATGGCAGTACGCTTATCTATATCCATCAAATGGACGAAACAACGGCTATGCGCCTGGAACATAATATTATTGCCGAACTGGAGGCGCTAGCACCTGATGCAGTCATCCGCATACGCGGCAACTTTATGGTCGACGACCTGCACCTCGAAATCGACAATGAAAAGCTGTTTGTGAATGGTAACTCCTACGCTAATTCAACCCAGACGGGGAAATTGAATTTACAATTTAATCACGACAGTGTGGTTATTTAGTAGTGAATGGTGAGTGGTGAATAGTCATTGGTCAACGATCAAAACAACAGGCTCATAAAAGCGTTTGATCTAAGAGCCATACGCTATGAACTGCTACTTATGAACTACTGGCTTCCGCTTGTACCAACCCATCACCAACCTTACCATTTGGTTATAGGTATTAAGGCCTTGCGGCTGATTGTTGGCTTTTAAAAAATCATCGTAAAATATACTGCTTAACACGCCAAGTTTACTTTCGTAGGATAACCAAAATTCCCGCTCTGTTTTAAAATCGTTCAGCACCTCCGGCGATATATTTTTGCGCAGCTCTTTCCGGGCCAGGCTATCTTGTCGGCGCAAGGCGAACATAAATTCCTCTACACCCACATAATAGGCCGAATAACGTAAGAGACGGTCGTTGGACTGCGTACCTGCAATAAATCCACCAAAGTTGGCTTCATCCTCCGGGCCAAATCCCATTTGATGAGTCATTTCATGACAAGCAACAAAGGGCTTTATAAAAGCCGGCAGATCGTAATCCATCTGTGCCTCGGTTGTGAAGGGATTATAATATCCCGAGGTACCCATGTAGTTCATCAAAGGTGTAAGCAATGAGGGTTTTATATGAGGCTTAAACGTGTGAAAATTATCTGATGCCGAAGACAGCAAAAGGACAGCATTAACAGCCGTGGTATAGATTGTCCTATTATCTTGATGCATGTCGGCCGATGTTACCCGCGTCCTGCAACTATTGGCACTATCGATCAGCATAGCGGTAACCGATTTCAGGTCGGCTGTGGTATAACCGCTATCAGGCAGATTAAATCTTGCAGCGGCAGAGGGGCGGTAATAGTTCATGCCCCAGAAAAGATAAAAACAGAGTGAGAACACCTGTATGCCAATGATCAATCCGAGCGTAAATATGCCGGCCGCGCGCCATTGCTTTTTTATTAATAACCCGATCAGCTTTATAGCTGCATACACCATGTAACCGATAACGAGAATGTAAATAACATCCCCTACGCTAAACGGGAATAAGTTTAATACGGGATGAAAAACAAAACAAACCGCCTGGTAAAAGCCATTGGAATAATATCGTTCTACAAAATCGGGATAACCGGCAATGAACATCAACAGGCAAATTGCCAGGGTTAATATCGCAATAGTGATCAGTCTCGATTTTACAGGTTGTTTGGTAAACCGTTCAGCCATTAAGCAAATATAGCAGACTATCTTAATGCTGCTGACTATTATCGCTAGTCATCTTAACAGGCCTGAGCAACTGTGAAAATGTAAGAGACCCCATCTTCCACTTACCGGCTTCCTTAACATATACCTCCGTCACCATAAAAGCATGAGTTACTTGATTGCCGCCAACAACCGCCAGCAAATCAATGTCATTGAGCACGATAGCCGTGCTACCGAAGATATTCACTGACGCACCATATACTTCAGCTTTCTTGTACCAGATCATGCCACCCTTGATCGTATTCAACTCCTGAGTTTTACCCCAACTTCCGCCCATATGAACGAACACGCACTTTTCATCGAATAAACTTGCAAGTGACTCCACGTTTTTATCTGCCATCAATGCCCATTTGGTTTTGGACAGATCGAGAATTTCCTGTTCTTCAGTCGATGGATTTGTTATGGGCTTGCTGGGTAGGCTAGCCTGAGCATGCAATAGCGATACACTGCCAATACTAAGCAAGAGTGCAACGATAATTTTTTTTCATGATTTTAAAATTTCGGGTTATATCAATTCTTAATTTTTAGACTCTTATATTCTTCATCACTCACGCGCTGCAGCCACTGCGTTTTATTTTTAGCTCCGCCATTACTTACCGCAATATAGGTGAACGGGCTGTCAGGCGCTGCGCCATGCCAGTGTGCTACACCCGGAGTGCATTTGATAATATCACCTTTACGGACGATCTGGATTGGTTTACCTTTTTCCTGATAGTACCCGATTCCATCTGTAATCATAAGAATCTGTCCGAGTGGATGAATGTGCCAGTCTAATTTAGAAGCCGGCGCGAAAGTGGCCTGCGCTACGTTACAATCAGTTACGCTGTCAGCAACGTTTAGCTCTCTTAGCCAAACTGTTCCTGTATGATTATTGACTGTAGATATCTCACCTTTGGGAAATACCGGGCCTGTTTGCGCCTGTGCGCGGGTAACAAATGCGGTTGCGATTAACACAACTAATATTAATTTTTTCATGTTTTTGGGTGGTTTTTAGTCATTTAATTTTCGTTCACCAAGCCACTTCACCATTTTAGGGTCGCGATGGTCGAAGAAGCTGCTTACATTAGTGTCCAATGTTTTGATCTTTTCCATTTCCTCTGCGCTAAGCTTAAAGTCGAGGCTATCCAAATTTTCAGCCATGCGTTCTTTCCGCACAGACTTAGGAATAGCAACAACGCCTCTTTGCGTGAGCCAGCGAAGGATCACCTGGGCGATTGATTTATCATATTTAGCCCCTATGCTTTTCAGCAACTCGTTATTAAAGATGTCGTTTTTGCCTTCAGCAAACGGCCCCCATGATTCTATCTGTACATTATTATCGATCATGAATTGTTGCGCCTCGATTTGCTGATGAAATGGATGTGTTTCGACCTGGTTGACAGCCGGAACAATTTCGTTGTGAATGATCAGATCTACTAGCCTGTCCGGATGGAAATTGCTGACGCCGATTGCCCTGATCCGTCCCTCTTGATACAGATCCTCCATAGCCCGCCATTCGCCATATACATCGCCAAAGGGCTGGTGAATCAGGTATAAATCCAGGTAGTCCAGTTGTAGCTTCTTTAATGATTTCTCAAAGGTTTGCTTTGCTCCTTCATAGCCGTTCGATTGCATCCATAATTTTGTGGTAATAAACAAATCCTCACGGGGGACACCGCTTCGCTTTATAGCTCTACCGACCGCTTCTTCGTTCATATAGGATTGAGCTGTATCGATCAGGCGATAACCCGTTTCAATTGCCTCTATCACACTTCTTTCACACTCCGCTAAATCAGTTACCTGGAATACCCCAAAGCCCAATATGGGCATTTCAACTCCGTTATTCAATTTTACTATTTCCATATTTACTGTTAAAATTTCAGAATTGGATGATGGTACAAAGATCAGATGTCCAAGTGATTCGGATAGGATACAAACCACGGATGGTTATACCATTTTTACTGATTTATAAGCCCTCATTAAGCAGTTGACAGATAATGTGATAATTTTGAATAATATAAGTAAAGGACATGGATAAGATGCTTAGGTTCAATACGATCAGCGAATACAACGCTTTTAATAATAACATCACAAAACATCCGCTGGTAAGCGTAGTAGATTTCTCAAAGGCAGCCCCGCGGCAGGGCAACCGTATGTACTTCGGCTTTTATACAATCTTCCTTAAGGATGTTAAATGTGGAGACATGGTTTATGGAAGGAATACCTATGATTACCAGGAAGGAACACTTGTGTTTATGGCTCCGGGACAAGTTGCAGGTGTTAATAGCAATGGCGAGATATACCAGCCTAAAGGGCATGGGCTTGTTTTTCATGCCGACCTGATACACGGCACTTCACTCGGCAGGCACATCGGCGACTATAGTTTTTTTGGGTATCAGTCCAATGAGGCCCTTCATTTATCAGACAGGGAAAGAAGCATTGTTTTAGACTGCTTTTCCAAAGTTGACTATGAACTGGAACAATCGATAGACAAGCATAGCAAGCGATTGATCGTAGCCAACATCGAATTGTTGCTCGACTATTGTGTCCGCTTTTATGACCGGCAGTTTATCACCCGCGACCATGTACACAAGGGTATTCTCGAAAAATTTGAAGAATTATTGAACAACTATTTTGAATCTGAAAAGCCGCAAACTGTAGGTTTGCCATCAGTTGCCTACTGTGCAGATCAATTACACCTTTCTCCAAACTATTTTGGCGACCTGGTAAAAAAGGAAACTGGTAAAACAGCTTTAGAATATATTCAGAATAAGCTGATCAATATTGCCAAGGAGAAAATCTTCGATCAGAGTAAAACCGTCAGCCAGATCGCGTATGACCTGGGGTTTAAATATCCTCAGCATTTTACAAGATTGTTTAAGCAAAAGGTCGGCCAATCACCACTTGAATATCGGTCTTTGAATTGAACCGTCAATTTAAGTTTTCAAATACTTTTCCCGGATCAGGAAAAATTTTGATGGCGCAGCCCCTCGCTTAATGAAAAACGCCGTTTTCTTTTAAGAAAACAGCGTTTTTGGTAACCCTTTACGGGGTTCCAATATTCAATTATTTTATTTCAACAGGTACCGCCAGGTTTTCCCATAGTAAAACCATTCCCTTGCTGTCGATTTCAATTTTGAATCTTTCATTCATTGATTTCGATTTCATCGGTTTAACAGTGGCTACCAATACATCTTTTGAAGGATCATCGGTAGTAGAACCATCCATGTTAATACCCCACTGACCAGTTTTTGAATTGAAGATTACTTGCCATTCTTTTTCACCTGGTTTAGTGTACAGGCTGTATTTACCTGCTTTTAAAGTTTTGCCACCAATCTTGATGTCTTTGCTGGTTTCAAATATGGTTGCTTCGTTAGCACCTGTACGCCAGATCTTGTCATAAGGAACAAGGCCGCCCCAGATTTTTCTTCCCTTAACAGCAGGGCTGCTATAGTTTACCTTAATTTGCGAACCGGCAGCAGTTCCCGTTGCAGTTTCAGCAGGGCTTGGCTTTTGGGCAAAAACCATAGTAGATGTAAAAAAGGCTATCGCCAACAGCGAAAGCGTCTTTAATTGGAATAGTTTTCTCATTGTGAGTTTTCTTAATTGATTTGCTATAAAGTTATATTGAAATTCCGATTGGTAATATATGCCAAAATCACTATTACATTAATTCTTAGGTAAATCGCACTTAAATGACTTTGCAGTAACAAAACCAAATTCCCGTTAAATTGTTTAAGAATTAAGTCACGTTGCAATTAGGAATTGACCTTTGAAATATAAGGTTAAACAATTGTTGTGAGTTGGGCCCTTGCTAAAATAGTAAGGGCTTTGTTTTGCCAGCTGCGTAAATCTGTACAAAAACTCGCTCTATAGAGCAACTTGGTTTTCCAAAATATCGTATTAATTAATAATTTCCCTATGGGATAATTAATTAATTTTTACTAAATTTACTATAAGCAATCATAGCCAGTCACTTTGGATATCGATATCTTTAAATTACTTAAATCACAAGCAATTGAGGTGTTTGGCTTTTTGCTTGCCACTCGCGACTTTGCCTCCGCGAAAGGCTTTTACAATGAGGCGCAACGTTTGAAAGATTATATTGAAGAAAACAAACGGATCATATCGATAGCCGATAAACAACTGGCCGAATTGGAGCAAACAAAGGGTGTTTTCCGCCTGGGTTTATTTGACACGATTAATTCACTGTAACACAGTTAAATGTTCTTTTTATAACAAGTTTGTTACAATTAACCTAATACAATAGGCGCAAATGGCATAATCTTGGCAATTATATCCACAACAATACAGCTATGAAGCGGCTTGAGACGGTAAATGAGATAATATAACTGCGTTGACGTTCTTTAAAAGGCTTTTATTTAATACGCGGGCATTTTTCAACGACAATTTGGGGTATAATCTTCCCGATATGTCGCAGTTCGAATCCCGGTCTTAGATAAAAAACAACAGACACCAATATGGGGTAAAATGTTCCCCGATATGTGATGAATGTTGCCCTAACACGAAAAATCACTTATTTGTACGAACCTTAAACTTATTTGTTGCACCAATCTAAACTGTTATGTCAAAACTTGTAATCATCGACGACGATCCGATCCATCACAAGATCGTCCAATTTATGCTAACCAAAAACGAGTTGGCTAAAGAAACAACCTACACTTTTGATGGTAAACTTGTGCTTGACTACCTGGAAGAAAACAGGTCAAAGATCAGTGCACTTCCAGATTTTATATTCCTGGATCTGTATATGCCGGGCAACAGCGGGTGGGATTTTCTGAACGGGCTTCAAAGAATTTATAAAACCCTTAAGAAAGAAATCCAGGTGTACGTTGTTTCGTCATCTATTTTCCAGGTAGACATTAACCGCTCAAAAGGATACCCTTTTGTGACAAATTATATTACCAAGCCAATGATGAAAAACGTTTTTGACGGCATCCGCGGCAGAAATTTAAAGATTACCGGTCCTCAACTCAACTAAAACCACATTCAAACAGTTAAAAATTTTTAAATGCCTTCCGTACAGAAGGCATTTTTTTATTGATCCGGTTACGGTTATGCTTCAATTATAATCTTAAGTATAAACCATGTACTTTTGGTGCGCCTGGTCAATCAATCTAATACCAGCTGCTATTTGAATGGAAGACGGTTATAAGCCTTATTTTATATTGTTGTTTGTACTGGCGCTTGTGGTTAATTTCGCAGGCATCGATCAAAGGTTTTTTACCGACGACCCTGGTCTGTATGCGTCTATTTCTAAAAATCTGCTGTACCATAAAAGCTTCTTCAACCTTTTTACTTACGATCAGAATTGGCTGGATAAGCCGCATTTTCCGTTCTGGATGGTGTTGCTCAGCTTTAAAATATTCGGAGTATCAGTATGGGCATATCGCTTACCTGCTTTCATTTTCTTTCTGATCAGCCTGCGATATACCTTTCTGTTCAGCAAAAAAAATTATAACGAGCAGGTTGCCTGGGGGGCTATTATCATATTAGCCACATCCCAGCATGTAATTATGATGAATACCGATGTACGTGCCGAACCTTACTTAATGGCGCTGGTTATCGGCAGTATTTACCATATAAGCCGGCTGGAAGAATATTATAGTCGCAGAGACTTAATAATGGGCGCTTTGTTAACAGCCTGCGCCATCATGACCAAAGGCGTATTTGTTATTGTCGCTATTTATGGCGCATTGCTGGGGCAGTTGTTTTTTAAAAAGAAAATAAGCTCCCTATTTCGGATAAAATGGTTGTTTTTAGCCTTGCTGACTTTTCTATTTACGCTACCCGAGTTTTATGCCCTGTACACCCAGTTTGATCTGCACCCCGAGATAACCGTATTCAACAGGCATGGGGTATCGGGTATCCGGTGGTTTCTATGGGACAGCCAATTCGGGCGTTTTGTTAATAACGGGCCCATCAGCCAGAAAAAATCAGGAAGTATTATTTTCTACCTTCACACCCTGTTATGGGCCTTTGCACCATGGTGCCTGCTATTTTATTATGCCATTTATAGAAGCATCAGAAGAATAATACTCAAACGGCCGCTTGCTGAATATTACACTATAAGCGGAGGCTTATTATTGCTGATATTGTTTTCCTTATCCAGGTTCCAACTTCCATTTTACACCAATACTATCTTCCCGCTTTTCGCCATTATTACAGCACCGTATTGTTTTAAGCCATTGATGCAGTTCGGAAGTTTGTTCAGACAAACAAGCCTTTATCTTTACGGCGTCGCTTTTATATTGATCACTTTTGCAATAAACTATTTTGCAAAGCCAGACGGGATATTGCTTTTCATGATCGATTGTGCTGTCCTGGCCGCAGGGTTACTATTTATTCTGCCACGTCTAAAAAAGCCGCATTTACGGGCATTTTTCTTAACCTCTATAGCTGTCCTTTTTGCCAATTTTTATTTGAACACCGTCTTTTATAATATTATGGCCGATTATAATGGGCAAATTAAGGCTGCCAGATATGTAAATGGCGATTCATTCGATGGCTATCATCTTTACTCGCTTCGGTTTGAGAACAACATTTTCCAGTTCTATTCGAAAAAACCAATAGATTATATCCCATTAGATAGCTTCAAAAACTTTAGCCCTGCACCCCGTTCTATATTTTACGCCCGCAAACTGTCTATCGACATTTTAAATCAGCAGCATGTACCTTTTAAAATATTGAGCTCGTTTCCTAATTATCCGCAGGAGAACATTCTGCCTAAATTTGTGAATGCGGCTACGCGTGAGACTGTATTAGACAGTGTTTACCTGATCACTAAATAGCTATTCTCCAGAGTTTCCACCGTTAATCATATCCGATACAATCCCTTTACTGTCTTTCCTTTCGGCTAAAAACACGCCTGCAAGATGTACGACGATAAATGCAATGATCAGGTACATACAAAAGCTATGGATTTCGCGCAGGGCATGGATTTTCAAAGCAGGAACATCGTCTTCAAAAGCCATGCATAAACCTGTTACTGCCATTATGCCTAAAAGTCCATAAAAAGTTAGGTATAAAGATTTAACCACCACCTCATGTTTTGCTTCCTTTTTATGTGCCCCACTAAGCTGAGCATAGGCATACTTTAATTTCCTGATCAGTTTTTGATCTGCACGATGGGAGAGTTCCAGGATTAAACGAAAAATAAAAAGTGCAATAAGTGTATAGCCAAAATAGGTGTGTATTTCCCAAACTTTATCGCTGATCTCATGTGCTGCACCCCGCGCCTGGTCCTGGGAAACCGATATATTTTTCTCCGCAAATGACTTTTGGATCACTCCTGCGTTTGTATGTCCATTAGTAATAGTGCTGTCAGCCAACACCGTTAACAACGACCCCGATATAACTAAAGCGCTAAGCCAATGCCATAAACGTAAGCCCGAAGAATATTTTTTCAGTCCTGGCTTTTGAGATAATTCTTGCTTTACAGGTTCAATAAGTGTCATGTAATTTTAGGTTATGTTGGCTTGTAAGATACATCACAAATCTGTCATAAAACTGTTTTGACCAGCCTGGAATGTACAATTCAGAATTACCTCATTTTTCAGTAATAGTTTTATTACTCAAAATACATGGGAAGCCTTTATTATTTTTTTAGGTTTGGCTACATGAAATGCACCATGCGTCTATCTATTTTACTTAGCCTGATAATATTATTATTCACAATTACTGAGGCCAAAGCACAGGATAACTACGAAATACAGGTCTACGGATCAGAAACGGTAGAAAAAGGGCATACCATGCTTGAGCTGCACAGCAATTATACAATTGACGGCAGCAAGTCTGTTTCAGATGGCGAATTGCCAACCAACCACGCCGTTCACGAAACGATTGAAATTACACACGGGTGGACGCCCTGGTTCGAAACCGGTTTTTACATTTTCAATTCAATTGGCAGTGATGGCCGCACAGCCTATGTAGGTTCGCATATCAGGCCGCGCGTTGCAGCGCCAGAGAGCTGGCACTGGCCCGTAGGTGTTAGCTTATCTACAGAGTTTGGATTTCAAAAAGCCGCATTTTCTCCTAATACCTGTACACTCGAAATACGACCAATTATCGATAAAAAATGGGGCGGATGGTACTTTTCATTCAACCCTACGGTTGACCAAAGCTTTGCAGGCCCTGACGCGCACCGGGGACTGATCTTCTCACCTAATTTTAAGCAGAGTTATGATATTACCAAAGTGGTAGCCCTGGGAGTTGAATACTACGGTTCTACCGGGCCATTTTTTCATTACGACCCTATAAAGGAGCAGGATCATCAGTTATTCCTGGCGACAGACCTGAACTTTAACCCTAACTGGGAATTTAATGCCGGTTTGGGATGGGGATTAACCAGCAATGCCGACAAAGCTATCTTCAAGGTAATCTTAGGACGACGGTTTTAAATATTACTCCACCTTATACCGGTATACCTGACGGCCAATATTCCCTCTATCATCTACACCTTCTATCACAACCCGGTATGTACCCTGGTCGTCTGAATTATAATATTCAAAAGAAGCGTTGCCATCTCTATCTGTTGTTAACTCCGGCAACCATAAAATTGTGCTGCGCAGATCGGGCTTATTGCCAGCAGATTTTACATCATACTTTGGCGAATAAAATTCTCGCCCCAAATAAAACCCATGGATTCTAAATGACAAAGTACCCAGCGTAGCGCTTGAGGTACCACCGATATCCGCTGCATTTTTACGCGAAGTGATTATCAAAACGCCCGAGCCACCATGTATACCATAAATTGCTGCATTTGCTCCGGATAGCACTTCGACTGTTGCCACTGACTGCGGATTAATCCCGTCAATGCCCTGACCTAACTCCAGTCCGGAGCCGTCTATAATGACATACATAGGCTCAGTGACCGGGGCACCTGTGCTACTAACCACATTGCTCACCAGGTTAAAGGGTACACCGTTGGTAAAACTGACGCCATGAAGCAATCCATTTAGTCCGGTTGATAAGCTGGGTGCATTTCTAATCTTGTCACCATTTACTACCTGGTCAGCATGGCCTGAACCTCCCAGGTTTGATGACTCATAGTTATTTTTTTCATTCAATGCAGCGTTGCCGACCTTTACATTTGTTTTAGGACTATATTTATACGATGCTGTTTTAGCTACACCTGCTTCTAAAACCGGCTTATTATTACTGGTGTAAAAGACGGTCGCCCTGTTTAAATCGCCTTGTAAAACAGGCTCTTTTTTGTCTGCCACTGCCGGACCGGGTTTATCGGCATCTACTTTAAAGGACGTATTATTTTTTGCTTTGGTTGTGCCCTTGGCCTGCAAAACCAGCTTAGTACTATCAGCCATCGGAGGCAAATTGACAAATTTAAATCTGCCATTATTATCCGTCCGTTCGCCCAGGGTATTTCTTCGATCATTTGTCAGGAGCATTACATCCATATCTTTAACAGGCATGCCGGCTGAAGTTTTAGCGGTACCACTTATTTCGAGATTTTTTTCAGGAGCATATACAATGGTGGAATCACGCCCATCCAGCAATTTCTTCCAGGTAAAGCGGCGATAGCCCTGTGTAAGCATCAGCACATCCAGGTCATTGACGGCTTGTTCGTTATTGTTCAGGAAGTAATAATTCGGTTGTTCAACATAACCCCGCAATTGTGAAGTTAAAAGCAAATAGGTTAATATAGTCGTCTCGTTATTTTCATCAACCGGCACTTTGCTTTCATCTATCACTGCCACAGAAAAATGCCCTCCGGCGGCATTGCCTTTATCTTTTGTCCCTACCGTAACTGATACCTTTTCGCGCTTGCTATAGCTGTTTTTATTGCTTGCTAAAGTAAGATCGATAAGATCAGGATTTTTTACAAACACCAGGCGTTCACTTACCGGATCACCTGTTTGGGAAAATAACGTTACCTGTACAACGCCCGATGGAAACTGGCTATTCGGGATATCCATGCTCAGCCTCCGGCTATCCAGCTTAGTATTTACTGTATTTACAAATCCGCTCCCATAAATCACCAGACTGATATTTTTATTCAGGTTCTCCTGGAAATAGGCTTTGTTGCTGCGGATCTCAATAGACAACTTACCCAGGGTGTCCTTTAACGCAAGAGCAATTCCCTTGCTTTGCACTGCCGGTAAATTAAATGTGCCTTGCGAGCCATCGGCAAAAATCACTTTGGCTTTATAAATCTTGCCTTCTTCGGGCTGTAAATAAAAGGTACCCATTCCTAAATGCGACGATGTAAATGCGGCCACCTGGCTATTGGCATTATCAACCACCACGCCTTTTACGTTTGTCCCCAATCCATTTATCCCAATTGCTTTAAAAGCCACCTTTGATACCATAGCGCTTACCAGCTCACCACCTTCGGGAAAGAATTGCACATCAGCCTGTCCTTTCTGTTCAGAATTAGCCACCATGCCGGTATTCATAGCAGAGCCAATGGCAATAGTTTTATCAAAGAAATATTCAGGCGCATTTTGCATATAATTGGTATATGCCCTAACCCGGTAATTACCGGCATTCAACGCAAAAGCCAATGGGAAATCGCCCCAACCTATGCCATTAACTATCTGAAGCTTTATCGATCTGACTATGACATTGCCGGGAGCCACCATGTCGACGTGTAATATTCCGCTTAGCTTAGAAAGATCGTAGTGCTCACCCAAAGTCACATATGCTTTAAAGCGCATCGTATCGCCGGCCGCATAGTAAGGTTTATCGAAATGCAGATATGCCTTTTCTATGATGTGATTGCCCGATAAGCTTTTTAACCCGGCAACAGCATTGTTTGTTACCGAATTATCATTTTGCCCATAGGCATGCAGATTACAAAATGCCGCCAGGAATGCACACGCGTACAATATTTTTTTCATGGTAAAAAAAGTTGAAACGTATTAAGCATCCGGCCAGGACCAAACCAATCTCAAAAAATTAACCCGGACGGATGAATATGTAATTGGTTATCTAAACTAATAACTAAATTTTTAATTTTCAAAAAAAGAATTAAAAATTTAGTTATTGGTACTAAGTTAAATTTCAGGAAATTAAAGCACTCTGCCAAATAATTTCATTGAGGAATAAACAACAAAAAAGCCGCGTCTAGCGGCTTCAATAATATTGTTCTTATTTGAAATTAAATCATTCAGTTCCTAAATAACAGGGCGGTTTTTTCCAGTTGCTTTTCGGTTATCTGCTCTGGATTATGAAACTGTTGTTCCACCAATTCTTTTGGAAATTCGATACTCCCGCCAGTGGTCTTTACGATCACGCCCCCATCAAATTCTGTGTGGTTTTTATAACCCCCTATTGCAGTGTTGTGCTTTTCTAATCGGATCAATAGTTCTACGATAGCATACGTAGGCAAATTACTTTTGGACATCGGGTCAAAATTACATTAACAATTTAAGAAATAATTATTAAACTTATGTTAACAATTAATCTAAAATTGATGCAATTTTAAAATGTGATAATCAATTATTTGCTCCCGCCATTATCGTTGCCTGGGACATCGTTGTTATTGTTGTCCTCTTTATTTTTGTCTTTCTTGAACTCCATTTTACCAAACCTGTAGCTCAGGATGATACCAAATGAGCGGAACGGTATTTCGCGAATACTGGTTTGTGTAAAATTAGCTCCGGTGGTAGTTGATTTCTGGTTGAGATAATTGGCAAACGGATCGGTAGTAGTTAAACCGATGCTGGCCTTCTTATTCCAGAATTGTTTCCGCACTGCCAGGTTATAAAAGGCAAATACCGGTCTGTTGCCCTGGATTGTCCTTTGAGAAGAGTTATAATTCACAAACGCTTCGCCTATCAGGTCGTGACCGAAATCATAGCTGGCATTCAGGTTAATACGATACATGAAACCGCTCACTTGAGGGTTCCCAGGATTTGTGGTAATCCGGTTGGAGAACATCATGTTGGTGCGCAGGTTCAATTGTTTGGTCACCGGCAACGAGCCAAATAGACTGATGCCTTCGGTGGTTTCGGTACCAATGTTATAACGCTGGTTCAGGTACACGTTACTATATGTAGTACCGTTAATAGTTAAGCTATCATAATGCGTAGTATACGATTGCAAATCGTCGGTATTGTAACGGTAGAACGCACCGATGTAAATGTTGGCACCCTGGGCAAATGACTTGTTATAACCAAACTCGTAGTTATGACCAATTTCGGGCCTCAGATCTGGGTTACCGGTACTGATGTTATGCGGATCGCTGATATTAATGAACGGATTCAGGCTTCCGTAATCTGGCCGCTGAATACGATAAGTATAGCTCAATTTTAACGATTGTGTTTCATCAAGTTTATGAGTTAATGTTATTGACGGTACCAGTTTATTATAAGACGGGATTTGCTGCGCACCAGGGAAATTAGCTGATGTAGTTGTATATTCATCCCTTAAGCCTGCCATACCGCCAATAAAATCATTAAATAGTGAGAATGTGGTAGAGACGTAACCAGCATAAATCTTTCGGTCGTAGTTAAAGCCGTAAGTTTGGTTAGCATTTGGTACCCAGGCGGCTCCAAAAAGTGTATCAGTAGCTACTGAGTTATTAATGTTGTCCAGCACCATCTTGGTCCCCACCTCAATTTTGAACTTTTTGCTTATCGGCTGAGAATAATCGATTGAGATATCTGTCTCATGCTCTCTGCCCGGGTTATTATTTTGTATTCCGGAAAAATGCCCATCGGACAGAGAATCGGTCTGTTGAAAAGAGCTAGACAAGTTATTGCCATAACTCGAATTAAATAATATATCAAGTTCTTGTCCTTCTTTATTGAACGTTTTCTTATAATCAACGCTATAGTCAAAGTACTTTCCTCTGAAACGGCTGTCAGAGTTTCTCAGGGTCTGGAGATCTGACAAAACGGTGTTGGTTGGCACGTCAATAGTGCTCGACTCCTGATTTGTTGGGCCATAACCGTGATTGGAAAAATAGTTATATCCAAATGAAGCCGTCAACGCATCTTTTTTCGTAATGTCCCAGTTAAAACTGATGCCTGAATGGAATCCGCCGCGTGTAAACGAGCTGCTGCCTCTCTGATATAAATCAGTTAAAGTATTACCACTGTATGATTTATTGTCACTGGTATTGATCGTGGTACTATTGATCTGCTCTCCGCCACCAAAGAAAGCATTCACGCCGAAATCGCCTTTGCGGGCATTTAAATTGAAGTTTCCGTTCTCACGGCGCGTACCTGCCGAAAGGTTAAAGTTCCCATTTATACCTTCTACTTTGCTGTCTTTTAAAACGATATTAATAATACCACCTGTTCCATTTGCATCATATTTAGCTCCCGGGCTGGTAATTACCTCAATGGCTTTGATCTGAGTAGATGGAATAGACTGCAAGGCATCAGCCAAACTTGCCCCAAATATGCTGGATGGTTTACCATTAATGAGGAAGCGTATGTTGGAGTTACCCTGCAATTGCACATTACCATCAATATCAACGGTAACCTGCGGCACCTTTTGCAGCACGTCTGCCGCAGTACCACTTTGCGAGGTAAGATCGTTGGCCACGTTGAAAACCATCTTGTCTATCTTGTTTTGTACAACAGGTGCCTTCGCGACAATATCAACTGATTTTAACTGGGTTTGAATAGGCTCAAGGGCAATAGTTCCCAAAGAAATATTAGGTGTAGCAGCGTTAATGCTCAGTTGGTCAATTATCTTCTTTTTGTAACCCATAAAATCCACAGATACGATATAATCGCCGGGATTAACGTTAATAAGAGTGAAATTGCCCTTGGGGTCAGTCGATACGCCATCGAACGGGCTTGTTGAGCCGGCTTTTGAAATACTTACAGTAGCATAATCAACTGGCTGTTTAGTAACTGCATCAATCACCTTACCACTTATACGGCCTTTCGGGTCGTTGTATGGCTGTGCATTGACGATAGTTGAAGAACAAATAAAAACTAAAAGAATTATAATAATATTACGCATAATCTGGTTAATCACTGATCTTTAAAATCGGGCGAAAATGGTCAGAAATTTTGGATTAAATCTGATTGACGGTTAATTGTAGTGTGATTTTTACACAAGTTGTAGACGGAAATGACAATTGTATAAAGACAAAAAGCAACATCTAACTACATATTATCAAACGGATAACAATCTGAAAATGATTTATCACATTTGTAACAATATCAATAGATAGCGATTGATTTTTCAATTCAAAAGATAAGTACCAAGGTGCCCGCTATAATTAATAATGCCCCGGCGGCAGATTTAATTGTGATGGGATCTTTCAAAAATATAGCCGATAATATAATAGCCAGGGCCACGCTCAATTTATCAACGGGCGCCACCTGCGATACTTTACCAACCTGCAGGGCCTTAAAATAAAATATCCATGATAAGCCCGTAGCACAACCGGACAAAACAAGGAAAGTCCAGTTTGTTTTAGTCAACGAACCCATGTTTTCGGCGCTTCCTTTATACAGAGCTATTGACCATGCGATAATGAGTATAATAACTGTACGTACAGCAGTTGCCAGGTCGCTGTCGACCCCTTTTATACCAATTTTTGCAAATATTGCGGTTAGTGCAGCAAAAGCCGCCGAAAGTAAAGCATATATCCACCACATGGTTTTTGAATTAGTGAGTTATTGAATTAGTGAATTAGTGATTGGGTAAGTGATTGATTGAGTTGAATGGTTGATTAAATTAACCTAATTCAACCAATACAACTACTACAACCAATACAACTAACCACACAACAAACCTACGCACACATCCTGTACAAAATCTATCGATACCAAATGTATCCAAAATTGAGTTTGTACATTTATTGAAATTTACAAAAACGTCTCCTGCTTTGGAGCGGTCAGAACTAAGCATATGAAGATACTGATCATTGAGGATGAGCAAGGGCTGCGTGAAAGTATTGAAGAATACTTTGCGGAGGCTGGTAATATTTGTGAAACTGCGTCAAACTACCAGGAAGCAATGACAAAAGTGAGCATGTACAGTTACGATTGTATTTTGCTGGATATCACGTTGCCGGGTGGCAGCGGTATCGAAATTTTAAAATACCTTAAGAAGAACGATAATACCGATGGCGTACTAATCATTTCGGCAAAGAACTCACTGGACGACCGTTTGGAGGGCCTCGATCTGGGCGCTGATGATTACCTGGTAAAACCTTTCCATTTATCAGAGCTGAGGGCCCGCGTGACGGCTATTATACGCCGTAAAACCTTCAATGGCAATAATCAACTGGTATTCAACGAGATCAATATCGATTTGCTGGCAAAAACGGCAAAGGTAAACGACCAGTCTGTTAAACTTACACGGAAAGAGTACGCGTTACTTTTATACTTCATTGCCAATAAGGGAAAAGTGGTTTCAAAAAATGCTATAGCCGAACATCTTTGGGGCGATGGTATGGATTTGGCCAATAATTTCGATTTTATTTACTCGCACATCAAAAACCTTCGAAAAAAGTTATTAGAGGCAGGTAGCAATGACTATATTCAGGCTGCTTATGGCATGGGCTACAAGTTTACCAGTCAATGAAGCTTGTTACCCGATACAATCGTGTTAATTTGCTCACAACAGTTATTGTGATGCTGATAACGGGCATTATTTATTACCAGGCCATCAGCTTGATATTGATCAAACAGCTGGAAAAGGACCTGGCAGTTGAGGAAAATGAGATATTTGAATATGTAAGCCTTAACCATCACTTGCCGCAGGTTTTTAAGTCGAACGATCAGCAAATCACTTTCACCGAAGCTGTGCCCGGCTCTGTAAAACGGCAATTCATCAACACAACCTACCGTAATTACGATAATCTTAAATATGCAAAAAGGCATCATCACCGTGATGATGATGAATTTGAAACCGGCCGGGGACTAATTACATCAGTCAACGTTGGCGGCAAATATTATGGGGTATTAATAGTGGTATCGACAGTTGAAGCTGAAGACCTAATAAAAATCATTTTTGGCATAACTGCAGGGGTTATCCTTCTGCTCTTTGTCACCCTGTATGTGACCAACAGGCTGCTTCTGAACAGGCTATGGCAACCTTTCTATGATCTTTTGAAAGAACTCCGTCATTTCAGCATAACTGATAATAAGGATATACCACTTGAAAAAACAAACATTGACGAATTTGAAGAGTTGAACCAGGCGATAATCGGCATGTCGACCAGGGTTAAAAGAGACTATAAAGAGCTAAAGACTTTTACAGAAAATGCTTCGCACGAATTACTCACCCCAATTGCCGTTATCAACTCCAAGCTGGATACACTGATACAAACAGATAGCTTCTCCTTAAAACAAAGCAAATTGCTAAGCGACCTGTACAGCGGGGTTTCCAAACTCACGAGGTTAAACCAGTCGTTGCTTTTGTTGGTAAAAATTGAAAACCGTTTACTGGAAAGTAATGATCATATTGATCTGAAACTGCATATCGAAGATTTGCTTATTCAATTTGAAGAAATATTTATCGATAAAGAATTAAAAGTAACCACCGACCTGGGCGAGAAAGAGCTTAACACCAGCACCTACCTGGTGGATATTTTATTGAATAACCTGCTAGGCAACGCAATCAGGCATAACCGTGCCGGCGGTGAGATCAAAATAAAACTAACTAATGCTTTATTAGTTATTCAAAATACCGGATCAACAGATGCACTAAAACATGACGAGATATTTACCCGTTTTCATAAGTCGGCTGAGTCTGAAGGCAGCGGACTTGGGCTTACCATATCAAGGCAAATTTGCGAGAATTTAAACTTCATGTTAAATTACAGTTACCAGGCACCATATCACACTTTTACAGTCAATTTTTGACTATTTCGTCCTAAATTTTTACAGAATTAAATTTTTACTTTAGCACGGTTAACATAATCACGTTGATGAATAAATGAAGTGGTTCTCCTGTATTTTTCTGTTTGTTTTCTTTTGTTCCGCTTCACTGGCACAAACCTATTCGTTAGATCATTATATCGAGCTTGCTCAAAAGAACAGCCCCCTTTTAAAGGACCTGAAAAACCAGGTATCATCTGCCCGAATTGACAGCATGCGCTTAAGAGCCGGACTAAGACCCCAGGTTACAGGTACGGGTGCGGGAGCTTTTGCACCGGTTATCAATGGTTTTGGCTATGCAGGCGCCATTACCAACGTTCAAACGTTGAGTGCAATTGTCGGCGTAAATCAGCAGGTCATCGGAAGAAACTACCGGAACAGCCAGCTGGCCGCTATCGCCTTGCAACAGGATTCTCTGGTCAATGCCTCGCAATTATCTACACAGGATCTTAAAAAAGCAGTCATCGGACAGTATATTACGGCTTATGGCGACCAGCAACAGGTGAAATTCAGTGAAGAAATAATTGAATTGCTCACCCAGGAAGAAAAAACACTAAAGAAACTTACCCAGAATAACGTTTACCGCCAAAGCGATTACCTTGCTTTCCTGGTTACGCTGAAACAGCAGCAAATACAGCTTATGCAAACGCACATTCAGTATAAGACCGACTTTGCGACGCTTAACTATTTATCTGGCATTGCCGACACCAGTATGGTTGAGCTAACCGAACCTAAAATAGATATAGCTATATTGCCTGATATCAGTAACAGCATATTTTTCAGGAAATTTAAAACGGACAGCTTGCGATTGGCTAACAGCAATAGCCTGATTGATTATAGTTATAAACCCAAGGGTAACATTTTTGCGGATGGTGGCTATAACACAGATTTTGTGCAACCGGCAAAAAACTTCGGCACTAGCTTTGGGTTCAATGTTACTGTTCCCATTTATGACGGCGGCCAGCGAAAGATGCAGCACAAAAAAATACAGCTACAGGAAGAAACCCGTCAATATTATAAATCGTTCTATACGGTGCAATATCACCAGCAAATAGCTCAAATTAAACAGCAAATAGCAGAAACAGATAAACTTTTCAGCCAGATAAATGAACAGGTGAAATTTGATGAAACCCTGATAAAAGTGGATACCCAGCTTTTGCAAACCGGTGATTTGAAAATAGCGGATCTGATACTGGCTATTAACAACTATTTGGCTGTACGAAATCTAAAAACGCAAACCACTATCAACAAACTGCAACTGATCAATCAGTTAAATTACTGGAACAGGTAAAAAAATGAAAATATTAAATACCAGATACCCGGCTATTAAATGCCTTTTTGTAGCAGCAGGCATTTCACTGTGCTTTGGCTCCTGCAAAAGCAATACTAAAGCCGAGGGCGGCGATGAAGATGCTAACGTAAAAGCGCAAACACCTGTAACAGTTACCACCGTCGACCAAAGTTCGCTGACCGATTATATCGACCTGAACGCCACTTCTGTTTTTCAGCAGAAGAACTATATCAAATCAAACGCAAACGGATATATACAACGAGCCAACGCGCTGCCCGGTCATTTTGTTAATAAAGGTGAGGTGCTATTTACTGTAAAAACTAAAGAAGCGCAGGCAATTGGCAATAGCATCAATGTGCTGGATACTACGCTGAAGTTTTCCGGCGTCAATAAAATAAAATCACCGGGGCCAGGTTATGTAAGCCAACTAAACCATCAGGCAGGCGATTATGTACAGGATGGCGAGGCATTGGCCACCATCAGCGACAGATCGAGTTTTGTATTTTTGATGCAGGTACCTTATGAATTACGTCAGTATGTAAAGCAGGGTGAAAATATCGAACTTACATTACCGGGCGGCCAAACGGTAAACAGCCACGTAGCTTCATTCATGCCGTCGGTTGATACCGTCTCGCAAACCCAGGGCGTGGTCTTAAAAATAAATTCCGGGCAACAAATACCAGAAAACCTGGTTGCCAAGGCCCATATCGTTAAATCACAGAAGACGAATTCCATCTCCCTGCCAAAATCAGCCATTCTTTCTAACGAAACCCAAACAGAATTTTGGGTAATGAAATTGATCAATCCCACCACTGCGGTTAAGGTTCCGGTGACCAAAGGCATTGAAACAGGCAACAAAGTGGAGATATTATCGCCCAAATTTTCAAACCAGGATAAAATTATTGTAACCGGCAACTATGGTCTCGCTGATACTGCCAAAGTAAAAATTGTACAATGATGGACCGGTTCAAAATAAACAACGGTAAGATCGAGAGCTTTTTCATTTTGTACAGGAAGCCGATGCTTTTAATATTGGCGCTGATCATTATGGGAGGAGTATATTCTTACACCAAACTGCAAACTTCACTATTTCCTGAAATAACATTTCCCAAAATAAAAATTATTGCTGACGAAGGTTTGCAACCCGTAAACAAAATGATGGTTACGGTAACCAAACCACTCGAAAACGCCATAAAGCAGGTACCCGATTTGCAAACTGTACGCAGTACAACAAGCCGTGGCAGCTGTGAAATATCTGCCTTCATGAGCTGGGATGCAAATATAGACCTGAGCAAACAACAAATAGAATCGCAAATAGCCCAAATACGTAACGACTTACCTTCTGACGTAAACATATCGGTTGAAAAGATGAACCCATCTATTTTGCCGGTAAGCGGTTACACACTCGAAAGTCATAGCAGATCACCTATTGAGCTAAAACAGATCGCCACATTTACGGTAAAGCCATTTTTATCGCAGGTAAGCGGGGTATCCGAGATAAGGGTGATCGGCGGCAAATCAAAAGAATACTGGCTGGTGCTGAACCGTCAAAAAATGAGTTCCCTTGGTCTGACGCCCGATATCATCAGCAATACGCTTGCCCAAACAAACTTTGTTAAATCAGAGGGCTACCTGGCTGATTACAAAATGCTGTACCTGACAGTTACCGATGCTACGGTTAGCGCAAAAGACCAGTTGGAGAACCTGGTTATCAACAATAACAGAAAAAGGGTTATACAGCTAAAAGATATTGCTGAGGTAAAAATAAGCGAGGGGATTGAATATACCAAGATCAATGCCAACGGGCACGAAGGAGTACTAATAGCGGTGATAAAGCAGCCAAATACTAATTTGATCTCCCTTTCTACAGACATGGATCAAAAGGTTGCCGTATTGCAAAAAGTACTCCCGAAAGATGTAATTATTAAACCATACTATATCCAGGCCGATTTTGTAAACGAATCTATAAAAAGCGTACGCGATAGCTTGATGATTGGTTTGTTATTGGCCATAATAGTAGCAATTATCTTCTTAAGGTCACTAAAGGCAAGCGCCGCTATACTCATCGTTATACCGATAACATTATGCCTTACCATTATCATACTTAATCTTATCGGCTACACCTTCAATATCATGACGCTTGGTGCTATTGCAGCAGCTATCGGGTTGATTATTGATGATGCAATAGTGGTTGTGGAACAGATTCACCGTACCCACGAAGAGCACCCGGACGAACCAACACGGCATTTGTTAAAAAAAGCAATAGACTACCTTTTACCGGCTATGCTGGGTTCGTCCATTAGCACCATCGTCATATTTATTCCGTTTATACTGATGAGCGGTGTTGCAGGGGCCTATTTTAAGGTAATGACCAATACCATGATCATTACGCTTACCTGCTCGTTCTTTGTTACCTGGATAGGCTTGCCGGTAATATATTTATTCCTGACACGCGACCAGCACGGGCACGCTAATAATAAAAAAGAAGAAGGGCATGAGGTAAAGCAACAAAAGTGGGTGTCATTCTTTATACTCCGCCCAGTGATGAGCATCATTATTGCATTAGGGCTAATTGCTGTTATCATATTTGTACCATCGTTGCTTGAAACCGGTTTTTTACCGGACATGGACGAAGGAGCGATTGTTTTGGACTATAGCTCGCCACCAGGCACGTCCCTGGAAGAAACCGACCGGATGCTGCGGGAGATAGAAAAGTTCATTGTTAGTGAACCGGACGTGGCTGCTTATTCAAGAAGGACAGGCACACAAATGGGCTTTTTTATCACGGAACCCAATACCGGCGATTACCTGATAGAGTTGAAAAAAGATCACAAAAAGACAACCGAGGAGGTAATAAGTGATATCAGGGGTAAAATTGCGGCTTCCCAACCGGCCTTAAGAGTAGATTTTGGCCAGGTAATAGGCGACATGCTCGGCGACTTGATGAGTTCGACCCAACCTATCGAGGTCAAGGTTTTCGGGAGCGATCAGCACGTTTTACAAAACCTGTCAAAGCAAATTGCAGCCCAGGTAAGTGCGGTTAAAGGTACTGCCGACGTGTTTAATGGCATTGTTATAGCCGGTCCTTCGGTTAGCATTATTCCTAATTATGGTAAACTGGCGCAATATAATCTGAACCCTACTATTCTTCAATCGCAGGCCCAGGCAGCTTTGGAAGGCAATGTTGTGGGCAGTCTGTACGAAACGCAGCAATTGGTACCGATCCGCGCCGTTTATCCCGGCAATCGTTATCTAAGCGTACAAAACATTAAGGACCTGACTATATTTTTACCTAACGGCAAGCTGATCCCGATCAACCAACTGGCCAATGTAGAGTTACGGCCTGGTGACGCCGAGATAGCCCGCCAGGATCTGCAATCAATGGGCGTGATTACCGCCAGGTTAGATAATACCGACCTGGGATCGGTTATGCCGGCGATCCAGAAAAATATAGTTCAAAATGTAAACTTACCGCAAGGGTACCATGTTGAGTATGGGGGGGCTTATGCAGAACAGCAGCAGTCATTTAAGGAACTTTTGATTATCCTGATCACATCCAGCCTGCTGGTGTTTAGTGTAATACTTTTCCTCTTTAAACAATTCAGAGTTGCATTTTTGATCCTTGTTATTGCCGTTTTGGGCATTAGCGGCAGCTTTTTAGCGCTTTATATTACCAAAACCCCATTAAATGTAGGCAGCTATACCGGTTTGATCATGATCGTGGGGATCATAGGCGAGAATGCCATTTTCACGTTCCTGCAATTCAAGCAGAGGGCCATCGACAACTTAAATGAATCAAAAGAAAACAGCATCGATGAAGCCATCATTTATGCAATCTCTACCAGGCTGCGTCCAAAATTGATGACCGCCCTTGGGGCCATCATTGCACTGATGCCGCTGGCGTTGGGTATAGGCGCCGGAGCACAGTTACATCAACCATTGGCTATTGCTGTTATCGGCGGTTTTTTGGTTGCATTACCACTTTTGCTTATCGTGCTCCCAAGTATGCTGAGAATATTATATAAATCGGGAAAATTCCACAATTACAACCATTTGCAATAAAAGTGTAAATTAAACAGTTTTGTTACAGAATTAACTTCTATATTTAGAAACCCTAGTTTTAGTTTTTTCTTTCCAAAAAATTAAGACTAGGATAACTTATACAACAATTCAACGTTAAAAAGAGAAATAATTTTAACTAATTTTCAATAAACGAGAAGGCACAGCAAGACATGGCAAGAAAGACTGATTTCATTTATTCTACTGAATCTGAACCACATCGCATTCGTACTAAAAAAATTCTCAAGCAATTTCCTGACCTGAGAAGCCTGATCGGCAAAAATCCGTCGACAATATTCGCTATCATCGGACTGGTTCTTTTTCAGTTGGTTGGGGCTTATCTTCTGCGCGATCAATCCTGGTGGTTAGTATTCGGTGCTGCATATTTGTTGGGTGCTTTTGCTGATCACGCTCTGTTTGTAATGATACACGAGTGTACACACCAGTTATTATTTAAAAACCGGAATGCTAATCGTTGGGCTGCTTTGCTTTCCAACTTGCCGCAGATATTGCCAAGCGCTATTTCGTTCGAAAAGTATCACATCAAACACCACTCTTTCCAGGGAGTGCATGAACTGGATGCCGATCTTCCTAATAAATGGGAGGCAAAGCTGATCAATAATTATTTTTTGGGTAAGATGCTTTGGTTATTCTTCTTCCCGATATTCCAGATATTTCGTTTGTCGAGATTAAAGGAGATTCACCCGATTGACGGCTGGATCATAACCAATTTTCTTACTCAAGCGATTTTTACTGCCGCTGTTTGGTATTTCTTAGGATTTCATGCAATTGGATTTCTGTTCCTTAGCTTTTGGTTTTCAATCGGTCTTCATCCACTTGGAGCAAGATGGATACAGGAGCATTACCTTACCTTTAAAACCGAACAGGAAACTTTCAGCTATTATGGCTCATGGAACACTGTTGCCTTTAACGTAGGGTTCCATAATGAGCATCATGATTTTCCATCTATTCCATGGAACAAGCTACCTGAGATAAGAAAAACTGCCCCAGAGTATTATGATACGCTAAAATATCATACCTCGTGGACCAAACTCTTCTTCCAGTTCCTTTTTGATAAAGAAGTTTCTCTTTTCAACAGGATCCTCAGAAAAGAACGCGGTAAGGTAACTCTTACGGATAAAGCAAAACCTGATGCAGAAATGCCGCAAATGGAATTGCAAGAATTGTAAATTAAATATATTTTAGCCGCCGTTTAATTTTTTGCCCCTGTTAACTAGCTATGCAAAGCCTACGAACCCTGTTTTCAACGCATGAAGATGCCACTCAGATCATTCTTTATGCAACGGTTATTACTTCTCTTTGGCTTGCTGAATTATTAATTTCTGCCGATGGTATAAGATCCAAGATAAAACACTCTTCGGTTAACCTGACCTTTATTTTCACGGCCTTACCGATACAGCTTTCGCTTACCACCTTTATTATCATCATTTGCAAATGGGCCAATTTGCATCATTGGGGATTACTTAATCTGATTCACTGGCATACCAAAGGCTGGTTATATTATATCGTTGCATTCGTTTTACTGGATCTGTGTGAGTATACCTATCACGTGATCATGCATAAGGTAGATACGTTATGGAAATTCCACCTGGTGCATCACAGTGATTTGAAAGTTGATGTTTCTACCACTACAAGGGAACATCCCGGTGAGACCTTCGTCCGCACCTGCTTCCTTATGCTTTGGGTAACAATACTGGGTCCGGCGATTGGCGTGTTGATCATCAGGCAGATATTCCAGTCATTTTCCAATATCGTTGCACACACGGAGTTCAGGCTATCTGACAAGGCCAACAAGATCGTTGGGCTGGTATTCATAACCCCAAACCTTCACCATGTGCACCATCACTACCGACTGCCTTATACGGATTGCAATTATGGCGATGTGCTAAGCATCTGGGACAGGCTGTTTGGCACATTTGGAGAATTGGATAAGGAAGATACCTGCTTTGGTATCGATACACATATGGATGAAAAGGTCAACGGGAGATTTGTGAGTATTGTTAAAATCCCTTTCCAAAAGCTGGAGCGCAAAAAATACCACGACGACGTTTTATAAATCAACCATATTTATGCTGATTGACAGGAGATTTATTCTGCTGATCGCCATTATCATTACCGCGGCAACAAAGGTACACGCCCAGGTTGAAGATGTTTCTGCCAGGTTTTATTTCCCGGGTTCGATTGGGTTGGGCTTTCCTCTAACCAACGGACATACTCACCTGAATAACGGTCTGACAATAAATACCGCTATTGAATACCGCCCTACATATAGTAACGATGTATTTTTCAGGATTGATTATGATGCCCTCAATAACAATTACACCAGCTATTTACAAAACATCCCCACGAATATTGTAGAGGGAAAGCTATCAACTAATTTCCTGATCGCAGGAGCAGGTTACCGCAAAAGCTTTGGCAAATGGGCATTATATGGCATTTTGCAGCCGGGGATAGGCATGCACTCATTTAACATGGCAATCAGCACGCCAAACGGTGTAATGTTGCGAACCATTTTCAATACCCGTGCAGCGCTAAAAGCTGATATTGGGATAGAATATTATATCGCTCACCACTTCGCAGCAGTTTTTGATCCTGCATTTTATAAGATATTCTCACACAGCGGTTTCAATACTTCACACTCGCAATTCGGTGCTTTCAATATCGGCATCACCACCAGTATTTTTTGATAAAAATTTTAGTATTTTACTTGCAGTTCTTAAGCAAGTTTATTTATATTTGCTAATATATTTAGCATTATGAACAGGATAGCAACAGCAGAGCAGCTAATTATTTTTAGCCGCTATTTAGGTCAGCAGGTAGTGATCAAAAGCTTATTGAATGAGGATAACGAAGTTATAGGCACACTGAAAGGCATAAGGCAGAATGCATTGCTGGTTGATATCGATGAGGTAAACCGCTGGATTCCGCTGAGCGATAATTTTAAGATCTGCGAAGTGCGGTTGTTATTAAAGCCATTAAAAAAACTGACCCCCTCTATCATTAATACAGCTAACAGTTTACCTGTACAGGCATTCATCACCCCTTATTATCAGCAATTAGGATTTGATATGCCGGTATTCATTTCTCCCGGCCACCCTTGCAACTGCAAATATGTGCATGAGCTTGATCTGGCTGATTACCGTACCGCAGCTGAGATACTAGGCAACCAGCGCCATCTGGTAATGGTCCGCTGAGTGTAATTAATTTTTTTATCGTAAAACATATACCCTACCTCTACCGTTCTAAACCGGGTCAGGCAAAGTTTCAGTTTAATGTTCTTTTGTCTGATCTTCGCGTTTAGAATTAATGAGCCGTTCAAGAAAAATAAAGATCATACTTCCCATTGTGATCACCCTGTTTCTGGGTGCTTATGCCGAGCACCGGCATATTCAGAAAAAACTGGATATAACCGGTCATTTGCAGGATAAGCAGATGGATGAAATTTCGGGTATAGCTGCATCGGCTATTCACGAAGGCATTTATTATGTGCATAATGATAGTGGTGATACCAGTCGTTTTTTTGCTATTACACCGCAGGGGAATATAAAATCGGTGATTTATTTTAAAGGCGACCCGAAAGAAAAACAAGGGGTACGAGATTGCGAAGATATTGCCGTAGGACCAGGCCCTGTTAAAGGCAAGAGTTATGTATATATGGGTGACATTGGTGATAACGATGCCTGGCGAAAATATATTACCGTTTACCGTATTGAGGAACAAAAATCATGGATCGGAAAAGATAGTATTATACAAGCGAACGCTGTTCCAGTGCATTTTAAATACCCTGATGGGCCACGTGATGCAGAAACTTTAATGATCGATCCCGTTGAAAAGCTGTTTTACATCGTCTCCAAGCGTTCCGATTCGGTTACTGTATATACTTCTCCGCTGAGCTTTAAATCAAATGACACCGTAACACTAACCAAGCGCTGCAAATTATATTTCAGCGGGTTTCGCCCATTTAAATGGATCACTGCCGGGGATATTTCAAGAGATGGTCAGCAGGTATTACTGAAGGATTATGTAAAAGTTTACTACTGGAAACGCAACGGTAGTGAGCCTATCTGGAAAACGATGCAGCGAAAACCTGAAGCCCTGCCTTACCAACAAGAGAAGCAAGGTGAGGCAATAGGCTTTACATTGGATGGAAAAGGCTATTATACCACCAGTGAGGGGGTCTTCGCTCCTATTTATTACTATAATGTGCCGGAAAAGTAATTTTTCTACTGATCAAAAATGATGGAAAGAACATGCCTCTGGCCCACGGGATACACCGGGAATAAATTGTTAATATATTAATAAAGCAAACTCTTTTGCGCCTACTGCGAT
>JACXTT010001204.1_pt1 | contig 43740 bp, 43 predicted proteins | sample 9270951 | NCBI WGS metagenome assembly JACXTT01 (sample SAMN15532306, study PRJNA645909) | rock metagenome | isolation source: weathered quartz diorite | place: Puerto Rico | collected 2017-06-21
GCATCCTTCTTTCTCTCTCCTTGTAACGAACAATTGTTCTGTCCTTATCCTGCCCGCTGTCCTTTGTCCCGTCTGGCGCAGTGAACAATTGTTCTCCCATTTGTCACGCCTTTCGTAGTAGAACAGCGCACAGAGAAAGGAAAATGAGAATGAACACCACGAACATTGTAAGAGTACAATCCGAGGACGCTCTTTCCTGTGTCCAGTCTTCGACGCGGGAACGTCTGACGCATCGCGTCAACAAAGAAACCCTCTGTGAGATGACCTTCATCGCTGTGACCATCAATATGGTCACGTTCCTCTCCTACATTTGTTATCACGCCCTGCAAAGCTATGGGACGTTGTAAACAAAGAAGGACGCGCGCATGTCGTGTCTTGGACTTGACGGCTACAGGAGAAACTTCACCATGCATGCACCAGCCGAAGCACACACTCAGCGGGCTGACGCCTCGCTTACCGACATCATTCTTGCGCTCTGCGCCAGCGGACACTTCGGCGTACGGGAAGCAATTGCGGCAGCCATAAGGCAGAAACCTCGTCGAATGGGTCCTGATCCATCCGGCGCTTCGACAGGAAGAGAATACGACCCGGAACCCAGCGCCTCCCGTCCTGGATTCCGGCTTTCACCGGAATGATGATCCCGACGTCATTCCGGACGAGTCTGCCCGTACTTGATATAGGCGTCGCAGGCCGCGACCCGGGATCCAGTTCCCCCGCTCTTAGATCCCCACATGCACAGAAATGACGCCCCGGCTCTTCTCTGGGTACACTCTATCCTTCAAAATCCCGACCCTCTCCATCGCTGTCTCTATCTCCCATTTCTACTTTTCTTTATCGACTCATTGTCGTCTTATCACTTTTTGTGATATTTTCTTCACTTTCCATCGTCTTACGCCTCGACTCTTGCAGTGAACAATTGTTCCACCATTTGTCACGCCTCTCTTAGCAGAACAAACGGTGCACCGCGATAGAGAAAGGAGACCTACAACATGATCCACAGTTAAATAGGCGAGATGGCAAATGGGGAGATGGAGCAGTCACTTTAACCTTTAACCTCTCAGAAAGGAGAACAGACAGATGAAAACGAATCTTAAAAAGGCTTTTCTTACGACGTTGGCGACGCTGGGGCTAGGCATGCTCATACTTGGCAGTACCCCAACCTGGGCGGCGGACATGTGTTTTCAGGATGACTTTGGCTCCACGATGGTGGGCCAAAACTTCGCGTTTCCCGGCGCCGGCGCGTGCAAATCGTTCAATGGCTACGAATTGGGCACGAGCTGTATCATGTCCGGCGCCGCCTGTGGGACTTCGGACAACGGCACCATCGCCTTTCACCTCACCACCACCTGTCCCTGGGAGAATTATCAAGGCACCGCCAACTTCCGTATCAGTCGGGTCAATTCCGGCCTCTGGGGGGCTGGGTACGGGTATTCCACCCAGCTCAACGGCGGGTATCAATATAACTGGCACACCCGGACGGTGCCCTGTCCCAGTCCGCATCCGCTGTGGTAACCGCGTCGGGGGCTGGGGCATGACCCAGCCCCCTATTCTTCCCTTGGCGGGAGAAAATAGTAAAGAGAACCACGGCATGATCTACGCATAAATCGGCGACATGGCGAGACGATTGAAAACAGGTCTAGCCACATCAAGTAAGCAAAGACGACCGTGACGCAAAGCGACGGGAGGATCCAGGTCCTCCCGTCGCCGTTAGGGGAGAAGCGCTACACATATTTTTAACAAAGGAGATAAGTTATGAAGGTGTTGGCTCCAGCAATCAATAGAGGCGAGATCAAGGTAGAGGTGACCGGGCCGTTGTTCTAAATTCATCCAGTCCTTTTCCTCGCCTTTCGCCTCGACTCTTGCAGTGAACAAATGTTCCACCATTTGTCACGCCTCACTCAGCAGAACAGTGCACTACGGGAGAGAAAGGGGATCCACTAGATGATCCAAAGATAAACCGGCGAAGTGGCAAAAGCGTAGATGGAATAACCTTAACTTTTCAGAAAGGAAAATAATATGAAGAACTGTAATACACGGAAGAATCGGACTACGCGTCGCATCCTGCCCATCGCGGGCGGCACTGCTCTCGCCCTGGCTCTCACAGTCTCGCTGTCGCAGCCGGCCCGCGCCCACCAAGTCACACCGCCGCCCGTGCCCGCCAACATTAAGGCGCCAGCGGGGAACACGGCGTTCCTCGTGGGCCACGGCGTCGGCACCCAGAACTACGTCTGCGTTCCCTCAGCCTCCTCAGCCTCTGGAGTCGCCTATGCGCTCTTCACGCCGGAGGCCACCTTGTTCACCGCCGACGATAAACAACTCACCTCCCACTTCTTCAGCCCTAACCCGTCTGAGGATAACACCAATCCAGGGGTAGTGTCCGAGGAAGGCGCTATTCGCGCCACGTGGCGACACTCGCGGGACACAAGCACCATCTGGGCCAAGGTGAATCTGAATCCCGACGGCTCCAACGGCTCCTCCTCCGACCCTGCTTTCGTCGAGCAGGGTGCGGTTGCCTGGCTCCTTCTCAAGGTGGTTGGAGCTGAAATCGGACCCACCGGTGGCGACACGCTGACGCCGGCCACCTTCGTCCAGCGGCTGAACACCTCCGGAGGGCTAGCGCCGTCGTCGGGTTGTAACTCGTTAGCAAACCTCGGGAATCAGGCGTTCATGCCATACGAGGCCGACTACTTCTTCTACCGGAAAGCCGAATAGCGACGCGGACGACAATAACTAGCAGCTCGGCATAAGGGCTGTGAAAGAACCGGACGACACAAGCGTCCGGTTCTTTTAGTTTGTGATATTCTGCGCTAGAGCCGAAAGAATGAGCGTGTGCTGAAAGCCAGTCTTCAACCGCGCCGCCGCCGTTCCCAGCCTGGCGACAAGTGGCATAAGTTAATGAAACGTTTCTGCTCTTAATGATGTCCGAGCGTCAGCTAGATGAGGCCGAAGGGCTCGGCCTCATGAGCGACGCCAATTTTCTTACGGCTGTTCAGTGGAGACAATGGGCGCTTCTGAAGCTGTTACGCCGCTCGTCCGTGCCGCAATAGTCTCCCTGGTGTGGCGCCGGTGCACTTGCCATCTTCGGAGGTCACCTGGCCATTGACCATGATCCAGCGATAACCTTCCGCCCGCTGTACACGACGCCATTCGTCTGCGGGAAGATCGTGCAAGATTTCCCACGGACCCGACTTCAAGTTCGCCAGGTCATAGACCACAATATCTGCCGCCAGACCTTCGCGGAGAACGCCGCGATCCTGGAAGCCCGCTGACCACGCCGGCATGGCGCTGAGACGGAAATGCGCTTCTTCCAAAGACAGCAGATTGGCGTCGCGCACCATCCAGGTGAGAAGTTCCGTAGGGTAGGCCCCGGCGATGATGAACTTCAGATGGGCGCCGCCGTCGGACACGCCCGGCACGGTATACGGCGAGGCCAGCAGCTCACGTTCGTAGTCCTCATTGGTGTGGATCAGGTCCGTGCGCCACTCTGTCCGTAGGTCGTCGGCGACTGAGATATCCAGCATGGCGTCCAACGGGTGTTTGTTTTCCCGCTCGGCGATCTGCTTTACAGTCATGCCCTCATATTTCTTGAGGTCGGTGCGTTGCGCGGCGATGAGGGTAAAATTCGGCACCTCACCAAAGAGGTCGATCGGCATCGTGCCCGAGTCGTACTCTTCTTTGATCGCCCGGCGAACATCAGGGTTGCCTAATTTCGCCTTCTTCTCTTCCTTGGCTCCCAGGGTCGCCTCGCGCCATACCGGGCTATTGTCAAACAGGTTCCAGTCCTCGAACGTAAAGGAGAGATGCGTGGCCAACCGCGAGGCGGTCTGCGCAAATACGCGAATGCCTTTGGCGTTGGCTTCCTCCACCCATTTCAGCTGGGAACGGAACATCTGCGGATACTTGTCGTTAATAGCAATGGCGTTATAGAGTACAGGACGTCCGCTCTCTTCAGCCAAGCGCGCGTTGAAGTCGAAGTCATATTTGGGACCGCGCGACGGGTCGTGAATGGAAGCACTGGCTTGAGTTAATTGGATACAACCTGCGTCGTACTCTCCGAGCGCCCGAGCCAGCGTGAGGTAGAAATCATCCGGCAAAACATCCGAGATCATCGGCGAGCCGTCATAGTCGCGTTGCACGGAGGCGAAACTGTCAGGGAAGAGGCGTTGCGCGCCCCAGCCAACGGCGCCAGACCGCATGGCTTCATGGAATAATTGGACAACTTTTTTGACCTCTTCCTCGTCGGGCAAGCGGAGCTTGGCCTCGGCATAGCCGCCCATTACATAGGCCACGAGCGGCGTGACCGGTACGAGCTGAGAGATGTTGATTCCGAGCGGGAGACGATCGATGTGATCCATCCACTGTGGGAATGTTTCCCAGTCAAAGGCCATCGACGCCTTCATGGTCCTGAACGGAATGGCTTCGTTGCGCTCCATCGATCGCATAGCCCGCTCGGCGTCTTTCGGATGGACCGGCGCAAAGCCGAAGCCGCAGTTGCCATTGGTAACCGAGGTGACCCCGTGCCAACTGCCCATCGAGCAGTAGGGATCCCAGTGCAGCTGCGCATCATAGTGACAGTGCAGATCAATAAACCCCGGCGCCACAATCAGCCCGGCGGCGTCGATCACCTTCGCCGCGTCGCTGTTGTGCAAGCGTCCAATCTGGACGATCTTGCCGTTCTTGATGCCGACATCTGCACGGTAGCGTGGCACTTTGGTGCCATCCACTACTGTACCTCCCTTAATAATAGTATCAAATTGCGCCATACAACCCTCCTTTTGGGTGGCAAACGTCAAAGGTGATTTGAACCCAATGAATCTCTCCCTTACGCCTCACGCAGGACTCCCTACAGGGCGCTTATGCTCTGCTCTTAGCGCCTTTTCACATATTTCTCTACCCCTCGCTTCGTGGAGAGCGAGTGCAGTAGAAGTTCAAGGAGGAACGAGTTTCTTACAGACGAAGTATAGTGAAAGCGATATTAAGGCGGGAGAAGAACAACAAAGGTACGTTGCAAAAGGCTCCGTTGCCCGTCGGTTTTAGGATAATGGTTCAATTTGAAAGAGAAGAAACAGCTCTTGTCATCCCGAGCCAGAGCGGAGCGGCGGCTAAGCTTCTCGGAGGGCAGGGGCGTCTCTTGAGATTCTTCGGCCAGAGTTTATCCTGAGCAAGGCCGAAGGAACCTCAGAACAGCAGACCTGCGTTAATGGAGGGTTGCTGCATCATTGGCGGGCTGCACCTCCTGCGCCGGCGCCTGCTTATCTTTGCTGATCGCCATCGCGTGTTCGTCTGGTTTGACCCCCACCCCATAGCGAGTGGCGTACACCTGCGTGAACTCTGCGCCGAAAAAGAAGATCAACGCGGAATAATAAACCCAGAGCAAGACCACGATGAGCGAGCCTGCCGCTCCGTACGCAGAACTCACACTGCTGTGTCCCAGGTACAACCCAATGAGAAATTTCCCTAAAGTAAACAAGAGCGCTGTCATGGCGGCCCCAATCCACACGTCTTTCCAGGCCATGTGGACATCAGGCAACATTTTGTAGATCAGCGCAAAGAGGAGGGTGATCAAGCCGAAAGAGACCAAAAATTCTATGCCATGCCAAAGCATGGATTCACCAATGGAAGCTCCGCCGACGAACTGCAGGAACGCCGTCAACGCCGCGCTGATTACCAGAGACACCAAGAGCAAAAAACCAATCCCGAGCACCATGGCAAAGGACAAAATGCGCGTGCGCAGCAGCCCCATAAAGCCGAGTCCGGGCTTCGGAGCAACTCCCCAAATTGTGTTTAGGGAGTCTTGAAGTTGTCCCACTACGCCCCCCGCGCCAATAAGCAAGGTCACGACGCCGATGAGGGTCGCGAGGATGCCGGAACTCGGCGTGCTGGCGTTCTGGATCATCGCCTGAATCGCCTGGGCCCCTTGCGGACTCACCATGCCCTGCATTGTGCTTATAATCTGATGTTGGGTAGCTTCGCGCCCAAAGACCAACCCTGCCACGGCCATAGCAATAATGAGGAGGGGAGCCAGCGAAAAAAGCGTGTAGTAGGATAGGGCGGCGGCGAGTTGAAATGGTTTGTCTTCATTCCACTCGTTGAATGTGTCAGTCAATAATTTCCAGATCGCTGAGAGATTCATTGCCGAAGCCCTCCTTAGCGTGCGCGTAGACTCAGCTGCCGCGTGTCGCAGCACTTTCGATGATAGGCAGGGAGATTCTGTATGGCTGCTTGCTTTTGTGGACTATAAGCAGCGAATCCACGTGTACTTCGTTTCGGTGTAAGGCTGCGGCTCCTTCCTGGGTTTTCCAATTCTCTCAATCGACAGGAGCTGAATCCGTCACGCCTTTTGCATTACCGACTCGCATTCGCGATCTGAATTTGGTTGTCTACTTTAGTCACACCTGCCATTTGTTGTACTGCGGAGCCAATATTGGCTTTTTCTTGCTCATTGTTCACTGAGCCCTGTAAGGTGACTTCGCCGTTATGGGCATAGACATGGATATTCTGCGCGGCGGAAGCTGCCGCCGAGCTCTTGTGTAAGTCATTCTCGACCCGTTGGGCGAACTGGCGATCAGCATCGCTCATTTCAGGAAGACCTGTCCTAGCAGTCCCGGGCGCGGTTTGTTGTGTCTGGCCCGTAGTTGCGGGCGGCGCTGACGAAGAGGTGTTGTCCGTCGTACGGTTACAACCGAGAAGACCAACGAGAGCAATAGCTGAAAAAATGACACTCTTTTTCATGATTTTTCCTTAGAGAGAATCTTGTCCTAAGCTCCCCATAGAGCCGACAGAGTTTGCTTGTCTTTCACCTTAATTAAGACAGCAACAGCTATGCCAGGAATGGAAAAAGAACCAAGACGAATTTTTCAGCCGATTTTCTCGCAGAAAATGCCCGATGTAGGTATTCCGTCCTCTGAGGTGTAGATTTTAGTTCTCTCTTGGGAATTTATTGCAGTATTAAGGAGGGATAGAAGGAGGGATAGAGTGATCCATCCCTCCAAACAAAATAGAAACTTGCTAGACAGTTAGCGTCGACTATGATTTTCCATATTACAGTCGACCGTCTGAATTAAGCAGCCTTGGAAAGCGACGGGGGTGTCGCGTGGAGCGTAGCGAGCCGTTTTGTGTTCCCCCCTCTTTGGTTGATCACGAGCATCCCGATCCCAAGACCGCAGAGACTTGAGAGCAACACCAAGCCGCAAGTGAAAGGGGTAAAGACTGTCATTGGGTCAAGGAGCGTCCAGTTCGGAGCTACTCCTAGCAAAGGAAAAAATGGAACAGGCATATTCAGCACCTCTAGTATTCAATATAAGCAGGCTGCGCCCCCAGGTGAAGTGAAAACCGATGAAAAACTCTTACTTGCAGGATAAGGATCTCTTAGGCCTCCAGTTGAGGTCACCTTTTCCGATTAACGTCGCGTCCTCTGGATGGCCAACGTTGCGCTCTTGGCGACCCCCTTATACGAAGCCGTAACGGTCACGGTGATATTCTTGCTGACCGAAAATGTCGTAATCGGAAAAGTCGCTGTCGTGGCGCCTGCATTCACAACTATTGCGGTAGGAACACTCGCTTTCGTGGGATTACTGCTTGCCAGGGCTATCACTATCCCCCCTGCTGGGGCGAGAGCTGTGAGCGTGACTGCACCAGTCGCACTCGCTCCTCCACTGACGCTTGCGAGATTCACAGTCAGTGAAGACAGGGCAGGCGCCGGTTGCACCGTCAAATTCGCAGTTTTTGTCACGCTCGCATAACTGGCGCTGATATTCCCGAACGTTGTGGCGTTCACAGTAGTGGTCGTAATGGGGAAGCTTGCGGAAGAAGCCCCACCTGCGACAGTCACACTTGACGGGACGCTGGCTGCAGGATTCACACTGAGCAAATTCACCACAGCTCCACTGGTCGGGGCAGGGCCTGTCAAACCCACCACGCCGGTCGCGAATTGCCCGCCGATCACACTGGCAGGAGTGAGTGTCAGCGAATTCAACGCCACAGGTCCCGCAGTGGACGGATTGTAGCCGAGCTGGATGACTTCGAAATCGGTTGCCGTCAGCGCAGCAAAAGCGGGATTGAGCAGATCATTATTCCACCGCTCATCGTAGGTCCCAGTGATGTACAAGTCAGAGCCATTGTCCGCAACAATGAGCCCATATTTTTGCATAGTGCGAAATATTTTCTGACTGGCGGGATCGCTGGTGCGTTGCGTAACATCGACGCTCGATTTCAAACGCAAGCGCGCCCCCATAGGAAGCGCGCCCGCAGTTGACCCGGCGCGGTGCGAAGCCGGGTAGACATAACCGTTCGTCGCTCGCACGGTGACCCGAAAGGCGTGCCCGATGTCTGGCTTGGTGAGGACATTCACTTCATCGTACCGTACGAGACCCGGCAAAATCGCGAGGCCGGCGGCGTCCGCCGAGGTCCACGTATCAGGCCGCCGGTTGTTCGTATTCATATCGAAGAACGCGCCGGACCCTGCATACCATCTGGCTTGATTGGTGTCGTAGTAAACATTGTATAGTTCATAGAGATAATTATGATCGCTGTCTACGATCACTATATGACGATCTTGCGTGCTCCGAAGATCAACGTTGCCGGGAGCGCCGCCCTCGATCCAACGCGGTTGGGTAATCGCCAGCGAGGGAATGGGATAAAAAGGAACACTGACGCCAGTGGTGAGATTAACCCCGTCGCTTTGATCCCAGTACAGGAACTGCACGGCTTGCAGATCGGAATTCGTCACACCAGTGACGACGATATAAGGGATGCCGTAAATGCCATATTGTGTACCATCGTTGCCGCCAAAATCTGGGTGCAAGCGACGTACGCCGCCGTTATTAATATAAGCAATAAAATTTGCAGAATTCGGATCGACGGGCCAAGTCCGAATATCAAGGTTCCACCAATTGTCAGATGGAAACAACGGAAGCGGCAACGGCGGTTGTAGAGATGGCTGCGTGGTTCCGCCTCCGAGCGCATTCATAGCCGAGGCTCGGGACGACCAACTCGCGACTACGGCAAAAACGGCTAACAGAAACGCGAGTAGGAATTTTTGCGCAGGCAAAAAATTGTCGAACCCTGTGATCATCTCTACCTCCTGGTGAAATCGTAAGTTGCCCTCTCAACACAATCCATACTGGGAAAAAATGAACGAGAAGCCCAGCGTACCGCGCCGCCCCTCGTCATATGGGCAAGAAGAACCAGCAAAATGGGAGGAAGACTAGGACCTTCGGCAGGATGTATAAGATCGCATCTGTTGTCCTCCCCCTGAAATCGGATTCCTGGGAACGTAAGCGCCAAGTACAGGAGTAAAAGGCGTCAGCCTAGGAGCCCAATTGAATATCGCTCAGATGCAGAAAATCTTTAATTTAAAAGAGATTGCAGACCGTATGGTGAGGCAGCCACAGTTGATCAGGGCGCTTGTCCTCACGCCTGATCCCGCGCACGTCAAGCGAGGAGCATAAACTTTGGTGTAGATGCTCCCGCGTACAGCCGCCTCTTTGGCCAGAAGCAAGCGAAGCATTACGTGTGTGCTCGCGCGGCAGGCGCGGTGACCGGAATCTTGTACAGGCGCACCGCGTTGTCGAAGACCAGCTGATGAAGCGCTTCGGTTCCGAGCGCTGCCTCTACCGAGGCATGCCCCATCGCCTTGGAGTGAGGCCAGGGACTGTCTAGTCCAGGAAAGTCGCTGGCCCACAAGAAGTTTTGTAATCCAACCTCTGGCGCTCGACGAAAACCACCCTCTTCTTCGACTTCAAAGGTAAAGAAGACTTGCCGCTTCACAAACTCACTAGGCTTGTCCGAAAGCAGGATATCAGGGTGAAAGACCCGGGCCGAGGGATCGCCCCAGTCGTACTCTCGATCGAAGCGCCAAAATAGAAAGGGTACCCACCCAACTCCCGCCTCTTCGAGGACAAAACGCACTCCGGGATGACGGTCACAGATCCCCGCGAACACGACGGCGCTCATCAGGTCCGCCATCGGTCCCATGGGGAAATTGGTGACCCGCATCAAGAACTGATTGCGCGGCTCCAGGCCTGCGACTCCCACTCCTAACTGACGCGACCCATCGAGGGGGTTCGCGTGCAAATTGACAGGCAGACCGGTTTCCGCCGCCGCCGCCCAGACCGGCTCCCACCGTTGGTGCAACACAGGATCAGGCGCGCCCGCCCAATCGAAGATAACCCCGGTGGGCAAGCCGAACTCGGCCACCCGCAGCAGTTCTGCGACCGCTTCTTCAGGGGTCTGGCAAGGTAAGGGGAGGAGCATAATGAACCTGCCGTTCGATTCTGCATACAACTCACGCGCCCAGTCGTTCACGACCTGGACGCAGGCGCTACGAAGCTCCGGATTCTTAATGGCAGATATTTGTTCATAGGGACCGTTGACGAGTTCAGCATCCACCCCATCTCGGTCCATATCTTCACAGCGATACTTGGCATTGGCGGCGCGGAAGACGCCAGGCTCAGCTTCCTCCGGCACCCCGGCTCGGGCATAGCAAGAGACAGGTCCCCAGCCTGCGCCAGTCCAGCCCACGCTACTCCAAGGTCGTCCCTCCACCACCCATTGTCGAGCGCCGTCCGACCTCTGGACCACGCGTGGCCCGTCTTCCTGAAACTTCTTAGGGAGCCGCTTCGTCCACAGATCAAACGGGAGGTGCATGACCCGACAATGGCCGTCAGCTGATATCGCGCCAAACCGCTTCTCCATGTTGCGTTCCCCCTTTTTATGAGTCTTCTTTCGGTCTTTATACACAAAACCGAGACCTTGTCGAGCGCTGGGAACGTGACGCGCCTTCTGCCTCCGGCAACTGCGCAATCTCCGCGAGCGCCGCATCGTCAGCCGCTGTGCCGTCTCGCGGCACACTCGTGTCACGCCTTTAGAGTACAGGATGGGGCGTGCGTCGAGCACCGCAATGGTCGACTACTCCGACAAAGGCTCTGGTGCTGTCGACCCGCGCCTGTGGCTAGTCGCTTCGATCTCCTGCGGGCTCGCCCGGACGGTTGGTCGAGATCACATGATCGCTGTAGGGCCTCTAGCATGGCTTTGTTTCTTAGGCAGAGATTCCCTGAGTAAGGGAGCAACAACTAGCCATACTCTGCTAGTCATGGTATGTGGTGTTGCTCACGTGCGCTGGACTGTATGGTTTCGGTGAGCACGCCGCCAATCAGAGCGAGCGTGGAAGAAAACCGCTTTCGGAGGCGAGCGTAGCACGCTGGCGTCTGTTTTGCCGTGGCAGATGCGAACGAAAAGAGCGATAAGCGGCCATGTCTTAGTGAGGATTTACAACCATCGTATTCTCAAACCTGGAGGTGTCTATATGAAGTGGCGAAGCAGACTGGCGATCTTGATGATGGTGGTTGGGCTCAGCGCCCAAGCGCACGGCGAGGTAGTCTTGGACAAAGACGACAATTTGGCCGTCTTAACTGGCACTTGGACCCAGTCCACCAGTGGGGTGGGCTTTTATGGCACGGGCTACAGGTTCGCTCAAGGAGGTGGGAGCGTAGACACGGCCTTATTTAAGACACAGGTCCTTATCACCTCGACAGGCAACTGGTGCATCCAAGCCCGGTGGACCGATGGGCCCACCCGCACAACTGCCGCTCAATATAAGGTGTTCGATGGGTCCACAGTCCGTGGGACGTTCACTGTTGATCAAACAGTGAACGGCGGCGCGTGGCGCCATCTTGGCTGCGTCAAGCTTACTGCAGGAAATACTGGGATGGTGCAGGTCAGCGACGCCGGGGTGTCGCCTACCAATATCGTCGTAGCAGACGCGGTGCGCTGGGTATGGGATGAGCGACCTTTACTGCAGGATTTCTGTGTCGCCGTCAATGGAGGCTTCGGGTCGGGCGGAACCACCTTTGTGGGTAAGGAATTTATCTCCCCAACCAGTGGGACCTGTAAACCGTGGTCCGGCATCATGCGTACGGCTTCGACCGTGGTGGGGACCTCTACTGGAGCCGCCTGTTTGTCTGACGATGGCAAACTGCTGACGATTTCGCTGCAGACGACTGCGCCGGAGTGGTTGGGTATCGGAGTGACCGCTACGGATCATATCGAACTCTGCCCGTTGGCGGCGACGGCAGGGTGTCCGGGCCATGCTGGGCAATCCGACCGAGGATCGGGAGGAGGGATCGGTAATGGCACCTTTACAGCGGCCCAGATAACCTGTACCTCAGCGTTAACCTCGATTCCATCTTCACACGACTAAATGAATGACTAGCAAGGGGCGTGGGCAACTTGTCGGACGCCCCTAATGCATAGCGATGAGGGGTGACGGTCACTATATGTGAATAACGCCGTCCTATCGGGTATGGTTTTTCAAAAAGAGTACCGATGCTCCTCACTTACCTGCCTCCTAATCGCATACTTACCCACTTTCCCCAAACTACAGGTAGGGCGCGCCTCGCGTTAAAGGTCGAGAATAAGGCGTCCTTTGCCTTCCGTTCTCACAAGGGGTGAACTGCCCCTCACCTAGCATTTCCCTCGTAAACGCGTTTGCGACGATGTCCTGTCTCCCTTCCGGCAAGGGCAGAAATTTCTCACTCGACCCTCCAAACTAAGTTGACACTCGCTCACTGATATGATTTACGACCATAGACATAACTGACCTCGGTCATTTTTATTGTAGCTACCTTTCGCGAAGGAAGGAAATTTATGTACCTGCGGAATTGTTGGCATACAGCGAGCTGGAGCTGTGCTTTTCCCTTCTCAGCATGCTCCTAATTTTTCGTAGGAATCCTTTCAATGAACAATAGCGCCGAGACAGAGTTGATAACCGTTGCTGAGACGCGACCTGCTCTCAGCCGGGCGGAGCGCAACAAGTGCGACAAACGCAACCGTATCCTTCGGGCCGCGCGTGAGCTGTTTCGTCGCCAGGGCTTCCATCAGACTACCGTAAGTGAGATTGCTGAATTGGCCGACGTCGGCAAGGGCACGCTCTTTCTCTATGCCCGCTCAAAAGAGGATCTGCTCGTCCAGTGCTTTCAGGAAGATGTGGGCCACGCGATGGAGCACGCCTTTGCGACGGCGCCAGAAACGCCTTTTCTGGATCAGGTAATGTACGTGTTTGGAGTGATGATCGAACAGAACCGTCGCGATATGGAACTTGCCCGCGTGTTCGTCAAAGAGATGGCGTTTGTCACCGGCGATCGCCAGAGGATACACGAGGTCATGATCGGATTTTACGAGTCTATGGGAACTTTAATCGAGCGAGCGCAGCAGCGCGGTGAGATCTCAGGCGAGGTCACTGCCTCGGTGCTCGCCCGTAATTTGTTCGCGCTGTATTTTTTGTGTCTTCTCAATTGGCTTGGTTGGGGCGCGGCGCCGCCAGAAACCAGTCATCCTTCTCTGCGCCAAATGGTGGAGACGCAACTCTTAGGGTTGCGTCCCGCAAGCAAAGCTGCGCCAAGTCGACATAGGAAACCCCAACGGACAAAAAGGCGGTCGACCGCCTGACAGGAGGAGGATGCACCATGAGTGTACTTGAGGGCCCTCGGACCGAATGGCGTCGTATTTTGCATGAAGGCCAACCCAAATGGGTCAAGCCGGAAGGAGAGACTCTGTTGCTGGGCGATGGCCGTCGGGTCATCGAAGCCGACGCGATCTATTTACCGCCGTGCGAACCCACCAAGATTCTCTGTATTCATCTCAACTATGAATCACGACGGATCGAGTTTCGCGCTCCTAAGCAAGAGACGCCCACTTATTTTCAGAAGCCGCTCACTGCACTAAACAGTCACCGCGGCTCTCTGGTGCGCCCCCAGCGCACCAAGTATCTCAACTACGAAGGTGAAGTGGCGGTGATCATTGGCAAGCCGATGCGCAATGTCGGGCGCGAGGAAGCCTGGGATTACATCGCCGGTTTTGCTCCCGGCAACGATGTCGGCAGCCAGGACTTTCGCGAGACTGATGCGGGCTCAATGCTGCGCGTCAAAGGCCAGGACGGATTTTGTCCGATCGGCCCGGGCATTGTCAGCGGTGTCGATATCCGCCAATCGGTTCTGCGGACTTATATCAACGACAAAGTCGTGCAGGAGGACGCGATCAGCGAGATGATCTTCCCGATCGACTACATCCTGGCGGATCTGTGCCGCTTTATCACGCTGCTCCCTGGGGATGTGATCATGTCGGGGACGCCCAGGAATTCGCGCCCCATGAATGTAGGCGACCTTGTTGAAATCGAGGTCACTGGGCTAGGGCGCTTAGCGAATCGAGTAGTCGAAGCGCCAGCGCCGGCGCATCAGGTGGGCCATCAGCCGACCGACACCGACGCCGTGCGACGGGTAGCGTTGGGCTCAGATTGGTGGGAGAAGCAAGAGAAACGATGAATCAGCATATAGCCCGCGCACTGTGTGCACTCTATGGCTTATTGGCATATGGCTCGTTCGCTGCGCTCACTTTAGAGCAAATGGTAAGCATTTTGACTGTCAGCTATCTGCCATAGAGCGACCGAAGGGAGCGGGCTAGCGAACAAAGCGAGCCATAAGGAGAAAACAATGGTCCAGGTCACAAAACTCGGCTATATGGGCGTCGGGGTAAAAGATCTCGATGCATGGAAGAATTTCGCTGCTAACATTGTGGGGTTCGAACTCGCAGATGATGGTGAGCCTAACCGATGCTACTTACGCATGGACTACTGGCATCACCGCCTCGTGCTGCACGCCAACGGCAGCGACGATCTAGAGTATTTGGGCTTCCGGGTAGCTGGCCCGGAGGAATTTCGCGAGATGCAGCACCAACTGACGAAGGCAGAGATTCCTTACCGGGTGGGATCAGAAGAGGAGGCCGTCGAGCGGCATGTGCTCGAAGTGCTCAAGCTCACTGACCCGAGCGGCAATCCCGTTGAGATCTTCCATGGCCCCGAGGTGCAGTTCAGCAAGCCGTTCCATCCGGGCCGCAGGATGCACGGTCGGTTTAAGACCGGAGCGGGCGGATTGGGGCACTGCATCATCCGTGAGGCTGATATCTCGGCGGCGTATCGCTTTTTCTGTCAGTTGGGCATGCGCGGCGGCGTAGAATACAAGATTCGCATGGGTCAGCACGTCGTGACTCCCACCTTCATGCATTGCAACGACCGGGATCACAGTGTGGCGTTTGGCATCGGTGGGATGAATCGACGCCTGAACCATATCATGCTCGAAGTCGACAACCTCGATGATGTGGGTCTCACGTACGAACTGGTGCGTAAACATAAAGTTCCGGTGGAAGTCACTCCTGGCAAACACTCCAACGATCACATGTATTCATTCTACTTCCGCAATCCATCGGGATGGATGTTCGAGTATGGCTGGGGAGCCAGAGCCGCTACCTATCAGTCAGAATACTACGTCGAAGACGTCTACGGGCATCACCCCGAGGTTGGGGGCTTCGGCGTAGAGATCGGCCCTAAGGGGACAACCAAGGAGTGAAACCGAAGAGGGTTTCTATGACTGCAAAGCGTTTCCACGGCTATGGCCACGCAGACTAATTGTTCTTCTAAAAAACATTGATGGAGTTGAATGAAGGTCGGTGACCGCGGCGTGAGGTTACGTACAAGCAGTTCATGGAGGGAAAGGCAATGCCAACTCGTATCAGCTACACGCGCGAGGACGCCAGCGCACAACCGCCCAATCATGCTCATCCGGCGTACGCCAGCACGCTGAAACGCATGCCGAAGCAAGCGCTGGTTCGACTTGAACACACGCTTTCGGAGATTACCGGACCGCGCTTTGGTCCCGAACTCATAAGCGTCGCAGACGCAGACCTTAGTCACTGGAACGGCGGCGCAGCCCTGGGCGAGCGTATCGTCGTCACTGGACGCGTGCTTGACGAAGATGCTCGCCCGATTCCTGGAACCTTAGTCGAGATCTGGCAAGCGAACGCTGCAGGGCGGTACGCGCATGACGTCGATCAGCACGACGCGCCGCTTGATCCGCATTTCTGCGGCGTTGGGCGGGTGACGACTGATGAAAACGGCGTCTATCGCTTCCTCACGGTGAAGCCGGGCGCGTACCCTTGGCGCAATCATTACAACGCCTGGCGGCCGCAACATATCCACTTCAGCCTTTTTGGTCCGAGCTTCGCCACGCGCCTCATTACACAGATGTATTTCCCGGGTGATCCGCTGCTCGCCTTAGATCCGATCTTTAACAGCATCCCTGATGTGGATGCGCGCCAGCTGCTCGTCGCGACCTTTGATCTTGATGCGACGATGCCGGAGTATGCGCTCGGGTATCGCTTCGACATGGTGCTGCGCGGCCGCAACGCCACACCGATGGAGGTATGACATGAGGCGTAGGCAAACTCCGTCACAAACTGTTGGTCCGTTCTTTTCTAATGCGCTGCTCCACGAGGGTTGGAATGATCTCGCGGCACGCGGCGCCGCTGGGCAGATTCTCATTATCACTGGGCAGGTGCTCGACGGCGATGGCGCGCCGGCTTCGGACGCGCTGCTGGAAATTTGGCAAGCTAACGCCGCCGGACGCTACGACCATCCTGATGATGCGCGAAACATCGTACTTGATCCACACTTCAGCGGCTTTGGCCGCGTCGGAGCCGATGAACAGGGGCGCTTCCTCTTCCGCACAATCAAGCCCGGCCCCGTGCCGGGCGTAGGCGGGACGCTGCAAGCGCCGCACATCAACGTGTCGGTGTTTGCACGTGGGCTACTGAAGCGGCTGGTGACGCGCATCTATTTTCCTGACGAGCCGCTCAATGCCCAAGATCCTGTACTTGCCTCACTGCCCGACGCTGCGCGGCGGACGACACTGATCGCACGGCCAGTGGGTGGCGAGTCCAAGTCAGGTTTACACTTTGACGTCGTGCTGCAGGGTGATAACGAAACGGTCTTCTTCGATATCTGATAGGAGCCACAGCGTGAGCGTCAATCCGGCAGAATCGCAGATTTGGGGATCGCTGTACGGTACAGACGAAATGCGCGAGATTTTCTCTGACCGCACGCACCTGCAATGTATGCTCGATGTCGAGGCCGCGCTCACGCGCGTGCAGGCGCAACTCGGCCTCGTCCCTGCACACGTCGCCGCCGCAATCACGACAGCAGCGAGAGTCGAGAATCTGCGGCTGGAGCAAATCGCTGCTAGCACGCGCACGGTCGGCTATCCGGTTGTAGGCGTAGTAAAGGAGTTGGGACGAGTAGCTGGGGAAGAAGCCGCACGCTACATCCACCTCGGCGCGACCACGCAAGACATTCTTGATACGGCCTTGGTGCTGCAGATGCGCAGGGCTTGCGTTGTGCTACGCCGTGACCTGTTGGCGCTCGCGCGGAAGCTAGCGGAGCAGGCGGTGCGCTACCGTAGTACGTTGATGGCAGGCCGAACTCACCTCCAGCACGCGGTCCCTATTACCTTCGGCCTCAAATGCGCTGTGTGGGCCGCGCCGCTCGCGACGCATATCGAACGGCTGGATGTGGCCACACACCGCACCTTGATCGTTGAATTCGGCGGGGCCGCTGGCACCCTCGCGCCGCTCGGAACAAACGGCGTCGCTGTGATGGAAGCGCTGGCGCACGAACTCGGCCTGGGTATCCCCGACCTGCCCTGGCACGTGGTGCGCGACGGATTGGCCGAGGTAGTCGCGATCCTCGGGCTTATCTGCGGGACTGTGGCGAAGTTTGCCCTCGATATCACGTTGTTAACGCAGACTGAAGTCGCCGAAGTATTCGAACCGCACGTGGCGGGTCGCGGCGGGTCGAGTACGATGCCGCAGAAGCGCAACCCGATCGCCAGCGAATATATTCTCGCCGCCGCACGCGGCGTGCATGCGCTCATCCCGCTTATGTTTGGCGCGTTGGCGTCGGACCATGAGCGAGGCTCCGGCCCGTGGCAAACCGAACCCCTGGTGATCCCGCAATGCTTCGTCCTCACAGCAGGCGCGTTGGCGCATGCGTGCGCGATCGCCGAGGGTATGACGGTGAACGTCGAGCGTATGCGCCAGAACCTTGGCGCGACCGGCGGATTGATCATGGCCGAGGCAGTCGCGGCTGCGCTCACGTCAGTGCTCGGCCGGGCGGTGGCGGAAGAAACTGTGACGCACGCGTGCAATCGAGCAATGGCGGAAGGTCGCACGTTGCGCGAGACGTTGCGCGACGATTCTACCCTGAGACCGCATCTGTCCGATGCCATGCTTGAGCATCTCCTGGACCCGGCGTCCTACGTGGGTTCAGCCGGGACGTTCGTTGATCGCCTCGTCACCAAGATCACGGCGCTGAAGGAACTGTAAGAAATAACGCAAAACGAGGAACCGGCAATGACGATCACAGTCAAAAGTCTGAGGACCACGCCCGAGGGGTACTTCACGGTGCGGTGGGGGCAGCCCGAGTATACGGATTGGATAGATGAAAGTATGTCCTGGAAGGAGACGTGCTACATCGGCGATTGGTCCTTCCTGTGGGAACGCAGATTTAAGGGACCGGACGTCTTGAAGCTCTTCTCAGATATTTCCGTCAACAGCTTCGCCAAGTTCGCGATCGGCCAGGCCAAGCATGTCATCCACTGCAATGACGCCGGGAAGGTGATCCATGAGGGTATTCTCAACCGACTCAGCGAAGATGAATTTATGTTGTTCGGTCGCGGCGGATTCTGGGTCGACTACCACCTGCGGCATGGCCGGTACGACGCTACTTCTGAGCAGGACGATTGGTTCAACTTCCAAGTCTCGGGCCCCAATGCGGTCTACGTCGTCGAGAAAGCGGCGGACGAAAGCGTCCGCGATATTAAGTTTATGTATTCCGGCGTGATCCACATCAATGGCAGGGAAGTTCGAGCGTTGCGCCAAGGGATGGCCGGCGAGATCGGCTATGAGCTCCAGGGACCCAGTGCGTACGCCCAAGAAATCTACGACGCCATCTTGGAGGCCGGAAAGGAGTTTGGCATCCGGCGACTGGGTGGGCGGGCCGTGTTCATCAACCACCTCGAAGCGTGTTTCCCGACAATCGTGACGGACTATTTGCCGGCAATATTCGGGGACGACATGAAGGAGTACTTTGCGGAGTTTAAAGCAGCCATGCCCGCGTTTGCCGTCACCTTTAACCTTGCCGGCAGCTTCGAGGCCGATGACATCAGCGCCTGGTACCGCAGTCCGGTTGAACTCGGCTGGGCGAACCGAATCAAGTTTGACCACGACTTCATAGGACGCACAGCGTTGGAGGAGGAGGTGGCGCGTCCGCGGCGAACGATGAGGACACTGGTCTGGAACGCCGATGATGTTATCGAGGTTTATGCCTCGCTCTTTCGTCAGAGCAAGCCATACCATTACATGGAGATGCCGCGCGACCAGCGGGGCTTCATGTACGCCGATAAGGTCCTGAAGGATGGCAAGCTCGTTGGCGTGGCGACCTCGCGCGGCTACAGTTACTACTTCCGACAAATGCTCTCACTGTGTGTGATTGACGTGGAGCACAGTGAACCGGGCGCGGAAGTGACCGTTGTCTGGGGCGAGCCGGACGAGCCACAGAAAGAGATTCGGGCGACGGTGGCCCCGGCTCCATACAAAAAGGACAATCGCCGCATTGACGTCAGCAAATTGTAAACCGGAGATCCATTTGTGTTTTAGGGTGAAGTGGCGTATTACGCCGATGTGATTCCCTGCGCTCTTGGAAAAATCCAACGTGCTGCGCGCCAGTCGTGAGACGCGCTGTCGCAGGGCGCCCCGGTGATTCTGCTTGCCATTGTGAATATGACCATTAACTGGCCACAGAGTACGGTCGCCAGGCTTACCGGCGTCGGCGGGACTTGTCCAGGAACCCCTGGATCAGGCGGCCCGCAATGCTGATCCGGCCAGGGATGGACGGCAGCGAGTCGGCGCGAAACCACCCCGCTTCAGCGATTTCGGTCGGATCGAGCTCCAGCTCTCCCTCCACGTACGCCGCCGTGAACCCTAACATGAGCGAATTCGGAAAGGGCCAGGGCTGACTGCCAAAATAGCGGATGTTGCCCACTGTAACGCCTACCTCTTCTTTGACCTCACGCACGACACATTCTTCGATGGTCTCTCCCGGTTCCACAAAGCCGGCTAAGACACTGAACAGTCCCTTGGGAAAATGGGCGGAGCGGGCTAAGAGAATCTCGTCACCGCGTTCGACCGCCACAATGATCGCCGGCGAGAGTCGTGGAAAGTAATGCAGTCCACACTGGGGACACACTTTGGCCCTTTCTTTCTCTTTTGTCTGTGTTCGGCTGCCACAGCGGCCGCAATACTGGTGGTTCCGGTCCCATTCCACAATCTGCACGGCGCGGCCCCCGAGGACAAACAAATCTTCCTCGAGCAACTCGTAGACCTGACGAAGGTCCTTGAAATCCATCCCGTCGGGCAGCGACTCATCCGCCAGCTCCACCGCATGGCATGGTAACCCATCGTACCGGCCCAAATAGTGTCGTTGGACGACTCTCACCCCTAACTCTTCAACCTTCTCTCGACAGGGGACACGCACTGCATCTTCCCCCACTTCCACCAGCAGCCGATTCCGATGAAAGGCAAACCACCAGGCTGGTCCGGTGTGGTCCTGAGAAGGAATGATCTCAGAGATAAATGTTTTCTGCATGCCAAACGGGGGCAGTCCACGGGTGTCTGCCGCATCGTGTGTCGCCATAGGGGTATCCTCCAGGGTGTCAGCTACGCGGAGGCACCATAGCAAACCTGCAAATGATGTCCTATCCCTAGCTTTATCCAGTTCATTAGGGAGCCTATGTGTTTTGGCGTCCTCCCCTAACTTTTTGAATACAACAAAATGATATGCGTCCTGAGAGCCTAGCAAGTTGACACTGGCTTATTTAGAACATAAGAATGCACGAACGGCGAGTCGTCTGCGCACGGTGCGGAACCGAACCCGAGACAATTGCAGCTGATGCGGCCACGGGTCGGTGCGCGCTCGCGGGCAGGCTGCGGGGAAGCCTTTTGAGGTGTGCGAAATCCGCTTTCATCCTCAAACACGTCAGTTGACTGTTGGCTGACAACCGTCAGATTTACTCGCCGCCAGCAGTCACTTTTAGAAAGGACGGTAGTAAAATCAATGAAAACTGCGCTCGTGGTAGGCGGCACGGGTCCAAGCGGACCGTTTTTAGTCAATGGTCTTCGGGAACGCGGCTATACAGTCGCAATCTTTCATCGCGGAACACACGAGATTCCCGAGATTCCAGACGACGTCGAGCACATTCACGGCGATCCCCATTTCCGCGAGACGATAGATGCGGTAATTGGGAGGCGGACCTTCGATGTCGTAATCGCCACGTACGGACGCATTCGGGTGATTGCGGAAGCACTGGTGGGCAGAGTCGGACAGTTCATCGCCATCGGCGGCGTCCCAGCATATCGGGGCTATTTCACCCCCTCAGTAAATTTTCCTCCCGGTCTGCCAACTCCGACACCGGAGACAGCGCCTACCGTGCAGACCGAGCAAGAGCACCGCTTTTCCTATCTGATTGCCAGCACCGAGCAAGCAGTGCTGGAGGCCCATCCGCGCGGCGTGGTCTATCGCTATCCGTACGTGTACGGGCCATATCAGCTGCTACCGCGGGAATGGTGCATTATCCGTCGCGCGCTCGACAAACGGCCGTTCATCATCCTCTCTGAGGGCGGCCTGGGCCTCATGACGCATGGCTACGCTGGGAATCTCGCCCATGCAGCGTTGTTGGCGGTGGATAAACCGGAGGCGGCGGCCGGGCAAATCTATAACTGCGGCGACGACGTCCAATTCTCCGTGCGTCAGATCGTCGAGGTTATCGCTAACGAGATGCATCATCAGTTCGAGATCATCAGTCTGCCGGCCGAGGTCGCCTATCCAGCACGGGGCGTCAGCCTTGAGATCACACCGCATCACAAACTGATGGATCTCCACAAAATTAAGCAGCAACTGGGCTACAGTGATCCGCTGCCGCCCGATGAGGCGCTACGCCGTACGGCGCGGTGGTATGTCGAGCATCAGCCCGAGCGCGGCGGCGATATCGAGCAGCGCCTGCAGGATGCGTTTGATTACGAGACTGAAGATCGCCTCGCGACAATTTATCGTGACGCGATGGCGCACGCCAGGGCATTCCGCCGGGAAGTGGTTCCTACGCCTCACCCTTATCCACACCCCAAGGAACCGGGCCTCGCCCGCGATCATCGGAACCGTTGAAGGCTGGCTTCCCCAGCATGAGCGAGCACACAGTATAATAATGTGGCGTGACGCCTACGCCTGTAGGCGTCTCCACGGCTGCCGGTACGCAGGAGAAGGCCTCGTCTGCTCGACGCTGGGCTGCCGTCCACGAAACCATAGCTCACTGGGGGCTACCTAAGCGAATGTCGGGCTCTCTCTAGACTTCGCGCCGATTCCTCATTCTCGTAAAGCAAAAGGGAAGACGACCGGTTTCGCCACCCGCAGGTAATCCTCCACACTCATGATGATTGACTCCGTGAGGGTCCCCGCATTAAACGCAATTTTTGCGTTCTCTACAATCGACGGATCAACGAAGAGGTCAAACGGCAGGATCGGTCGCCCAAAAGGAGGCACACTCCCAGGCGTCAAACCGGTGATTTCATGGAGCTCCACGGGAGCCGCGAAGCGGAGTTTCTTAACGTCGAAGTGCTGTTTGACGGCTACAGCGTTGACCTTGAGGGCTGCACTGAGCACGAACAGATGAAACTCCTCACCGACTTTCATGACAAGAGCTTTCCCGCCAACGCGGAGATCCTCTCCGCGCGCCCGCGCCGATTCCTCAGATGTCAGAGTGGGAGAATGGTGCAAGGCGCGATAGCTAATCTGATCGCGAGCCAGCAGGGCTACAATGGATTCATACACGGACATCATAAGCGCTTCCTCGTTGACGCATTAACGGCGCTCTGCATGCTTGTCAGCGCCTGGATAGCGTACCCGCGCTGTCTTAGGGTGTTTTGAACGGGAGAGATTGGAGATACGCAACGACCGCGGTCGCGTCCTCTTTCGTCATGCGAAAAGGAGGCATAGGGGCGCGGGGAGATGAGCCGTCTGCACGTTTCCCCGTTTGCAGGAACGTTATCGCGTCTTCTGTAGTCCACCCTGGCAGGCCGGCGATGGTAGGCGCCTGAAAAGCCCAGGGCACAGACGGGAAAGGAGCCTCGACTGGCATAGGCGCCCCCTGCAGCAGGCGGGTTTCTAGTAAGCGGCCCTGCGAGTCGCGGGGGCTATGGCATTGCACGCACATTGCAACACGCATGACTAGATATTCTCCGTGCTGCAGTTGCTCGGTGGAAGTTGTGACTTCAGCCAGCGAAGGGTTCAATAGATTTGAACCCATGAGCACCCCGACCAGGACAACTATGAGACGCACACTCAACATGAAAGGCCCTCCGTAAGATAGAAATCTCCCCCGTTAGCATTCCCAGTGCAACTGTTGGGGTCCAGTTTGCTACAAGTTTTATACAGCTCCGCCTTCATCTCCACTAGGTCTCAGCCCCTCAGCCTATAGAATACCTCTCAACGAACACAGAGGGTGATGATCTCACGAGTCAAGCGGTGCCGGTAAAACTACTCGTTACACAAGAAATTGTCAGGCGCCCCCCCGGCGCTCTTTTGCGTCTGCTAGAGACGGGTCACCCTCTACACTTCACTGCCCCCGTATTGCAAATGCCGCCACAGGTAGTGAGAATAAACTTGCCTGTCAGTGGTGTGGGCGAGACTGCAACCAAGCCTTGGCTTTTGCCTGCCCTGCGCGATTGGTGTGATACGAAACTATGCGAAGAAACTCTCCGACGTTCTACTGGATGCGCACGGGAATCCTGAGCTTGCTGCTTGCCGCGGCGCCACTCTCGGAGCCATTCGCACAGAATCATCCTGAGAGCACTGAAGCGCCTGCGGCTCCGCTGCCTGAGGTCAACTGGTTACAGACGCTGGCGACGCTGTTAGGTCCCTCGCTTACCTCCGCGATTCGCCAGGGTCGAGACCACGCCTATCCTCGCGGACATATGGTCCCGAAGGCGATCCGCAAGGCGCTGGCTCCTTTCTTTTCGCGCGCTATCCTGCAGAAAGTACGGTATTCCACAGCCTGGCAAGACGCGACAACACAAGCCACGTTGTATAGCGTGCTCTTGGGGTCGGGCGCGAATGCCGTGACGCTCATCGACGTTATCATCTTCCGGGATGAGCAACATGCTGCTGACCCGGTGTTGTGGGCGCATGAACTGACGCATGTGGAGCAGTACGACCGGCTGGGAGTAGAGGGGTTTGCTGCGCAGTATTTGCAACAAGCCTGGGTGCTTGAGCATGAAGCCAGTGCGAAAGCGGAGACGATCAAAGGGCAGCTTTCCCCGTAAAGTCGTTTCACTTTCGACAAGGAGGGGTCATGATGGAAAGAATGCGAGTCTGCGCGATGTAATGAAGGACGCGGACACTATGGGGACCGCTGCGTAACAGGGCGGAACGTAGAACTTGCCACGCCCATGCGGCGAGTGGTAGTACGTAGAGCAAAAGGAGGATTTGAACCCATGATGGACTACAGTGCGTACGAGTATTTAAAGATCGAGGTCGCCGAGCGGGTGGCCACGGTAACCATCAACCGACCCGAACAGCTTAATGCTGTTCACGCCGCACTCCACCACGAGTTCGAGCAAATCTGGCTGGACCTGGCGCAGGATCGTGACGTCAATGCGATCTTATTGACGGGTGCAGGAAAAGCGTTTTCCGTTGGCGGCGACATCACTAGCCGTGACAAGCCTACCAAAGATAAGGGCCGCGGCGGGCGACGGATTGTCATGGCCGATGGCCGGCGAGTGATTGAGAACCTGCTCGATGTCGAACAACCGATCGTTGCGGCCATCAACGGCGATGCGCTCGGGTTCGCGGCCAACGTCGCTTTACTCTGCGATGTGACGGTGGCGGCGCAAACCGCGCGGCTGGCTGACACTCATGTCGCCTTAGCGGCCGTCGCTGGGGACGGCGGGGCTGTGATCTGGCCGCTGCTGATCGGCCCCAATCGGGCCAAAGAATTTCTGATGCTTGGAGATTCTATAACGGGCGCTGATGCGGCTCGCATTGGCCTTGTTAACTACGCCCTGCCCACAGAGGAGGTATTGCCCAAGGCCCGCGAACTCGCACAGCGGCTGGCCGATGGGCCGACGTGGGCGATCCGGTGGAGCAAGCTGTCGGTGAACAAATGGCTGAAACAGCAGGCCAACTTGATCATGGACGCCGGCCTGGCCTACGAAGCGCTCACGCTTACAACGCAGGATCATAAAGAGGCGTTGAAAGCGCTTCGTGAGAAACGCAAGCCGAACTACATCCGGAACCGTACTGAACAAGGGTGATGTGAATCCAGCAAGAGAGAACAGCACGGGAGCGGACAGGTAAGGAACGAGGATTGCTCGAAACTCTACGAACCTTCTCCGCTCTCGCCAGCGCAATATTCGGTAGCTCCTCTGGGGTAGTCCGCATTGCGCCGTTCACTAAGAACCTTTACCATGGGTGCTCGTGCCCGTCCCAGGTCCAGAAACGGCCGTGGTCCGCAGGCGTTAAGCGGGCAATGACCTGCCGCATGCCTAAGACGCTCTTTTCGACCGACAAGGGCGCTCCAGCTCCGCCCATGTCGGTGCGCACCCATCCCGGATGCATAACGATAGCAATAAGCCCCGCTCGGCCCCACGCGGGAGCATGGGCGCGAAACGCATCGTTCAGCGCCGCCTTTGAGTCACCATAGAGGCCTAGGCCCCTGGTGCTTCCCCGGCGCGCTCCGAGCTGACTCGTCATCAGCACGAGCTTCTTCTCATGGCTCCGTATAACGGCCGGTAGCAGCGCTTGTGCGACACGAATGGGCGCTTCTGTATTAATGCGCCTCACCTCCTCCGGATCCATGCCTCGTCCGGCAACGCCGGCGTTGTGGATTAACACATCAATTCCCTCGGCCGCTACAGCCTGTGCAAGCGTCTCGATCTGCGGGGGGTAACGGACATCGAGGGAATGGATTACGAGGTCCCCACTGAGAGAACCGAGCACGCCCGGCTGCGCTGGCGTGCGGGTAGTAGCATGCACCCGCCATCCAGCCGAGGCATATTGCCTTGCCAACTCCAGTCCGATGCCCCGACTCGCCCCAATAATCATTACGGTCGGCATGTCGACCTCCCTGTTTGCGTCTGTCAAAAGTGTCGTGCTCATTTCTACCTAAGAGCACTGTAGACCAAAGGATAACGACGAAGCCAAAGGAGCACCAGCATCATGAGGCAATGGCTTCCTTCATATAAAACTCTTGTTGACTATGCTCACAATCAGTTTTCTCGTCCTGTTCCCTTTCTTGTCCCTTTTCTCATGGCCAAACGTTCAAAAAGTTAATAAAAGCAAAATTCAAGAAAGAAAGATAGGGACTATAGTCATTTTTATTGAGATAGATCTCACTGCCAAGTATTGTTGCAGAACTCAGAAAGCTTGTGCTCAAGCCGTACGTATGACCTCAGCTTAGGTTTCCTCAAGGCAGTTTATCCGACTCTTGGAGATTAGCCTGAACTGCGTCATTGACCAATATTCACGTGGAGTATAACGCATGTGGAAACGTCGTGGAGCAGAAGCAACATGCTTAGGAGGGAATAATGACTCAAAGTGACATAGACGTCACCACTCCGAAGTACTTGCGGAATAAATACGCAATCGTAGGGGTGGGGGAAACAACCTACCGGCGCGGGTCCCAAGAATCCACTCGCAATCTTGCGACCTGGGCGATCAATAACGCGCTTGATGATGCAGGTCTCGAAGCGACGGACATCGACGGCATGCTGTCGTACTCGGGAAACGATTCAACAATGTCGCCATTTGTGGCCGGTGATCTGGGGATTCGACTGAACTTCTACATGGACGTGCATGGCGGGGGCTCCAGCACCGAGGCGCTCATTGGCATCGCCATGGGAGTCATCGAGGCTGGCATGTGTAAAACGGTGGCCATCTTCCGCTCCATGAACGGGTACACACAGGTGCGGATTGGCGGCACCGGTGCGCGTGCTGCTGCGCCGATCAATGGTGATCAGGTTCACGCGCGGGCGTATGGCTGGCAAAGCGCGGGCCAGATGTTTGCGCCGACCTTCCTGCGTCATATGCACGATTACGGCACGACCTCAAAACAGGTTGCACATGTCAAGATGACGCACAGCAAGCACGCCTCGAATAACCCGAAGGCTTTCTACAAAACTCGCTACACGGTCGAAGATGTGCTCAATTCGCGCATCATCTGCATCCCCCTGCATCTGCTCGACTGCTGCGTGGAGACGGATAATGCAACGTGTGTCATCGTGACCCGAGCCGAGCGCGCCAAGGATCTGAAACAGCCGCTGGTGCAGATCCGCTCCGTAGTGGGACGCTGCTGTAAGCCGCGCATCGACATGCACTATCAGCAGGGACCGATCTCAACGGTCGCCGGCTACTACGCCAAGGACATCCTCTGGCCCAACGCCGGTGTGGGTCCAGAAGAGATAGACCTGACCGGCTCCTACGATGCGTTCACCTTCACCACGATGCTACAGCTTGAGGACTACGGCTTTTGCAAGAAGGGGGAAGGCGGGCAGTACGTCTCGAGCGGCATCATTGAGTTGGGCGGAGCGCGGCCGAACAATACTTCGGGGGGCCATCTCTGCGAGGGCTACACCCACGGCATGAATATGGTTATCGAGAACGTACGCCAGCTGCGCGGCAACGTGGATGATTCCTGTCCCATCGGACCCGACGGCAAGCGCCAGCACACCTATGATTACAGCGAAGGTGGATGCCGTCAGGTGAAGGATGCTGAGCTGAGTGCAAATCTGGGCTGGGCAATGCCTGGCACAGGTTCTGCCATGGTTATGCAGCGCGGATAAGGCGCACCTACGGGAGGAACGACAAATGCTACAAGGTGAATATCTCGGCATGAGGCTGACCATCGATGATGTTGACAAAGAAAATATAGCATTCTTTCACTACTGCGCCCAGGGCGACTTCCGCCTGCAAAAGGGGAAGAAATCGGGGCTGCTGCGCTATCCTCCGACCACAGCTTGTCCGTGGACCCGCGATCGGGAGTATGAGTGGGTGAGCGTAGAAGGGAAGGGAACCGTACACTCGTACGTAGAGGTTCACCACGCCATTCAGCCCTCGTTCCGCGCATTTGTGCCGTACATGATCCTACTGGTCGACCTCGACACTCAGAAAGGGAAACCGAGCGAGCACGAAGCCCTCCGAGTAGTTGGCAATCTGTTGACCGCTGACGGAGAGTTCGCTCCACCAGAGATGATCAAGAAGGTTGGAATTGGCACGCGCGTGCGCATGATCTTCAAAAAGGTGAGCGACGGGTTCGCGCTGCCGCACTGGACGATTGACGAAGAGGCGAAGCAGCCAGCTAATCCTTGGCGGTATCCTCAGGGGTGAGACCTGGCGCAGTCAAGTTATTAAGACGGAGCGCGCAACTCACATATGGTGAGATCCCCTATCAACTTATTCGCGCGGATGCGCGCACTGGGGAGAGGGGTGTCCCTCCTTGTTCCTCTTAGCTGACCAAGGGTGGGGGGAATTGTTATTTATGAGGAGGAACGGATGGGAAAAGTCACAGTCGTCGGGGGCGGGCTCGCCGGAATGATTGCAGCCCTTCGTTTACTGCAACGAGGGTGCGAGGTGACGATCATTGACGCCGCAGACCGGGTGGGAGGAAAAGCCGGGGCGGCGCGCCATGAGCACGATTTTGACGAGCACGGCTATCATATTTTTCCGGATTGGTATCGCAACGCCCAAGCGCTCGCTAAAGAACTTGGCATTTCGACAAATTTTGTCGACTGTACTGACTTCTTTCAGCTAGAGCCTGATGCGTTCCCGCACTTTAAAAAGTATCAAAACATCACGTCGGTCCGTTTCGCCTTGCGAAACATTATGGCAGGCGTCCTCCCGGTATTTGAAGCAGTCCTTTTCTATTACGCCGCGTTGGACTTGATGAGTCAGCCCTATTTATACCGTGCGCAATTGGATCAAATTACTGTCACCGGTTTCCTGCGTTCACGACTGTATCGCACGGACCGCATAGTGAACCAGTTTCAAGAGCTGATGCTCAAAGGAATTTCGGTGCCAACCTATGAAGTGTCAGCGATGACGATGCGTAATGTGATGCGCTTCTGGGTAAAAGCGCCCGAGCCGATGATGCGCATTCTGAAAGGCAATCTGCAGGAGCTGTGGATCCAACCCCTGCAGTCAAAGATCGAAGCGCTTGGGGGACAGATTCGACTGGAGCATTCGTTGACACGTTTGGAGTTACAGAACGGTAAGGTTGCACGGTTACACTTCACCATTGCTAACGGCGGAACAGCTGTAGAGCAAATCGAGCCAGACCAGCATGTGGTCATCTCAGCCATCCCCGCAGAAAAGCTGGCGGCGCTGCTCGATGATGCTCTTTATGCGGCTGCTCCTGAATTGGCGAACATCCAGTATCTCCGTGCTCGTCCGATGGCGGCCTTTAATCTGTATATGAAGCGTCGTATTGAGGACGTGCCGAAAGGTCACGTCAATTTGCTGGAGTCGCGCTACGGTATTTCCTTTCTTGACGTGTCCCAGTTCTGGTCTGGGTATGACACCACCGTGTTGAACTGTATTGCCTCTGACACCCTCTCTCTTGCACCTCTCTCCACTGGAGTCGCCCTGGCCGCGCTCATGGGGGACTTTCGTCGCTACTTTCCCAAGATCCATGATGAGGACATTGCGAAGGTTGATTTCCAAAATCATGTTCAGGAGCCACTGTTCATGAACAACGTAGGAAACTGGGCGTATCGACCGACTTCATGCACGCAAATTCCTAATTTCTTCTTGGCGGGTGATTATTGTCGTTCCGCCATTGATCTGGTGTGCATGGAAGGAGCGCTCTCGACCGGGCTCCGTGCCGCAGAAGCTGTGCGAACTGCGCAGGGCTGTCCTGATCCCATCGAGGTGCTCACACCAGAACAATATCCCACCTGGTTTCTCATATTGGCAAAGGTGGTTCTTGCGCCTGTCGCTCTACTGGCGTTCGTAGGAGCATACGTGACGGCGAAGCTTCAGGGCGAATCGATCCGTCAGTAGGTAGAACGAGAGTAATGTATGTGGTCTCACGAAAGAGACCACGCAAGTGTGGAAACATAAACAACAACGTGTCGTATTTTACTCGACACGTTCCTCATCCTCCTCTTGGAGTGGACCATTCTGCCTTCCTATCTCTTCCTTGGGAATTGTCGCCCGTGCGACGTCTTTTTGCTCCTGGCGTTCGATTTTCTCCTCTCGTCGTTCCACCTGCTGTTGCGCCTGTGCAATGGGGAGTTCTATGCGTCTGGCCCGCTGCTCTTCTTTTAGTTGTTGGCGCTCGATTCTTTGCTCTTCCTGCAACTCCTGACGGTCCACCTTCTGGTCCTGACGGATTTCGTTTTGCGCCTGGATCTCTTCCGTGAGGTCATCACTGAACGCCACCGATGCTGTCAGCAGCCACCCAAGCAGTGGCAAGAAGGTGAACAGAGTTTTCTTCACATATATTTTCATGCAGATCCCTCCTGGAGGTTTTCTAGCAAGGGGTGTACCAGGAGGAAAGGAGAAACGAAGGCGGACGTTCTTCTGCAAGTTTGACTGTACCGCGTAGCTGGACAGCAACCTTTTCACATGGCAGGCTACCCTCCATTGCACTAGTGCAAACACTCGATACGAGGGAACGAGTACATTAGGAGGGGCGACATGAATCAACCAAAGCACGTGCTCGACGGCTACAAGGTATTGGACTTCTCTCAGATCGTAGCAGGACCGACCTGTACATTAATGCTGGCGGAGATGGGAGCTGAAGTGATCAAAGTAGAATTAGCCCCAGCGGGAGACGGGGCTCGTCTCGGTCCAGTCCTCATCGAAGGTCGTAGTGGCTACTTTGTCCAGCTCAATCGCGGCAAAAAGGATTTATGTCTGAACGCCAAGACGCCCGAAGGACTGCAGATTCTCAAGGACCTGGTTGCAAAAGTTGACGTACTGGTGGAGAACTACGCCCCCGGCGTGATTGGGCGACTAGGACTCAGCTACGACGTGGTGAGTAAAATTAATCCGGGGCTCGTGATGTGCTCGATTTCCGCCTTTGGGCAGCAGGGCCCGTTGGCGCATGAACCGGGCTTTGACTGGGTGGGCGCGGCGTATTCCGGGATCACCTCAATGGGAGGCGAAAAGGACGGGCCGCCCCTCTTTCCGATGGTGGCGATAGGGGACGTCTCCACGGGCGCACATGCGATGGGAGCAATCTGTGCGGCGCTGCTCTACCGCGAGCGCACCGGCAAAGGGCAGCATCTCGATCTTTCGCTACTCGACACCTATGCCCATTACCATGAAGCCAGCTTCCAAATGTACAGCCTGAGCAAAGGGGCAATCTCCCCCACGCGCTCGGGGGCGCATTCATGGTATGCGTGTCCGGCGGGCGTGTTCAAGGGGCGCGAGCGCTACCTCATTCTTATCGCACCCTTGGAGCAGCATTGGACGAAGCTCTGTGAGGCCATGGGGCAGCCGAGCCTGGCGCGGGACCCCCGTTTTACCGATAATGCGTCGCGTCTGAGTCATTTGCATGAATTGGTGGACCTTATTCAGGGCTGGATTCGTTCCCAGGCAAGTGATGACGAGGCAATAGCAACACTGCGAGCCCATCACGTGCCGGTCGCTCCAATACTGTCTGTCGCCGAGGCGCGGCGGCATCCCCATCTGCGTCAACGCGGCACCGTGCGGACCGTTCGTGATCGGCTGCTGGGAGAGGTGGATGTGCCCGGATTTGCGCTACGGTTTTCAGAATTCCCGCAACCCCTTAGGTTACAAGCGCCACTACTGGGGGAGCATAACGCAGAGATCCTGACACAATGGCTTGGCTATACGTCAGATGAGGTGCAAGAGCTAGAGCGCAAAGGGATTCTGCACAGCGGTTCGGTGTGAGGCGGCCCGATGATACGTAAGTCGAAAATGGTGTTTTCCTCCGCCGCCGCTCCACGCGACCCGCGTGACAGGGCCAGCCATATACAACCGCAAGAATCATCCCGGGCGCCCAAAGCGCAGCAGCGGAAGAGACGGAGCGTCTGGGCCCGCCGCACCCCGCCTGGCGCGCCTCCGGGAACGCTGATCCCTGATCCAGAGGCCCCACAGCCGATCATCCGGGTAATTGCGTATGGGCCGGAGGCGTTAACCGAACAGGACGTCAGCAGTCCGCGGCAGGTGCGGGATTTTTTGTCTACTTGGCCCGTGGTTTGGGTAAATGTGGAAGGGTTGGGAGATGCGACAGTCATTAGCCAACTAGGCGATATCTTTGGCCTGCACAGGCTCGCATTAGAAGATGTGATTAATGTCCACCAGCGAGCGAAGGTCGAACAATATGGCGAATACTACTTTATCGTGACCCGCATGGTGATGCTCCACGAGCAGTTAGAAACAGAACAAGTGAGCTTATTTCTTGGACGGAATTTTGTCCTGACCTTTCAGGAAGGCCTTCCTGGGGATTGTCTTGAGGCGGTCCGCAACCGGCTCCGCAAAGGGCAAACCCGGATACGAGAAACAAAAACTGACTACTTGGCGTACGCCCTTCTTGATGCCGTCGTCGACAGCTACTTCCCTATTTTAGAGGAGTATGGCGAACAACTGGAGAGACTCGAGCAGGAACTGCTCACTCGCCCCACCACGGATACCGTCATCCGCATCCACGACATCAAACGCGATCTGCTCACGCTTCGCAGAGTGATCTGGCCTCAGAGAGAAGCCCTCAACATGCTGCTGCGTGACGAAGTCCCGCTCATCACGCACGAGACCCAGCTACACCTCCGCGATTGCTATGACCACACCGTGCAACTCATTGACTTAGTTGAAACCTACCGCGAGCTGAGTTCCGACATGACCGATGTGTACCTCTCGAGTATTAGCAATCGGACGAACGAGATCATGCGGGTCCTGACGGTCATCGCCACCATTTTTATTCCCCTGACCTTTATCGCCGGCATTTATGGCATGAACTTTAACACCGAGGTGTCGCCGTGGAATATGCCGGAACTGAAGTGGTACTGGGGTTATCCATTCTCCCTGCTCGTTATGGCGCTCGTGGCGCTTATGCAGCTGGCGTTCTTCTGGCGAAGAGGATGGATTGGCTCGCCGAAGTTCCTCCGGAGAGGACCACTTGTGGAGGCAGACCAGACTACGGGTGCGGCTGGAACAATGCAAAAGAGGGAAAGTGAGAGTCCACTCAGTGAAAAACAGACGGGGCGCGATCCTGCGCCCCCTAAGTAGATTTGCCTCTTTTATCGTTCTCTCAATGAAAAAGACACCGTATCCTATTTTCTGCGTTCACGGATCTCTGAAAGTTCACGATCCTCGATCAAGATACCGGCTGCCTGGAGGTCGTCGAGTTGCTGCTCGCTATAGCCGAGGTATTGACTCAGGATATCCCGATTGTCTTCGCCAAGCATCGACAGAATCGGCTGAAACTCAACCTTGGTTTCGGAGAACAAGTAGGGAACCTTCGGCACCGGGATTTCTCCATAACCAGGAACGTCGAGATTTTGTAGCGCACCGCGTCCTTCATGTTTGATCAATTCGACAGTCTGGCGCAGATCCAGCACCGGCGCGGCTAGATAATGCCGGTCGAGCAGGAACTTCAGCACCTCTTCGCGGCTGCCAAGCGACCGGAACCACTCTTCGATGATCGGCTCAAGCGCATGTCGATTCTCCCAACGGGCGGAGTAGGGATTAAAGCGCTCGTCGGTTAACAGTTCGGGCTTGCCGATATCATTGGCGAAGCGCTCCCACTGGTGGTTCAACACCGTGAAGACAATCCAGCCGTCGCGCGTCTGAAACAGCCCGCATGGCGTGGCGCCTGGACGATGACGCCCCGTAGGACCGGGATTATAGTCACTATATGTGAACAGATTCTGCATCAAGAAGACGTCATGAATATGGAAGACGCATTCGTACAGCGCCACATCGATATACTGTCCGATCCCCGTACGTTCGCGGTAATACAGCGCCGCGAGCACAGCGGCGACGCCGTTGACGCCGCCGCCGCCATCAGCCAAATACATGCCCGGATAGACCGGCGTGCCGTCTTCGGTTCCCGTGAGATGCAGCAGCCCCGACAATGCTTGCGCGGTCATATCATTGCCCGGAAGGTTGACGCGTGACCCGGTCTGGCCGAAGCCAGAAATCGAGCACATGATGATCCGCGAGTTGCGCTCCTTAAAGGCCTCATAAGTGAGGCCATATTTCTTTAAGACCCCGGGCGTATAGTTTTCGATCACCACATCGAACTGGCGCGCTAGTTCGAGCACGATCGCGGCGCCTTCAGGCCGTTTGAAATCAATACAAATGCTGCGCTTGCCGCGGTTGTAGTAGACATAGGCGGGGGCTTGCCCCTCAACTCTGGGCGGAAACCCGCCGCGGCGAGAGTATTCACCACCTGGCGGCATTTCCAACTTCACGACCTCGGCGCCGAGGTCGGCGAGCATCCGGCCTAACGTGGGACCGGCGATATATTGCGTAATGTCCAAAACACGTACGCCGGCCAGGTTTTGGTGCATAGGTTCAGCCATCTCGACCTCCATCTCTCCGCTATTCAGTCCAAAGAATGACGCGTAGATTGCATCCATACCGCTGCTATGTCGGTAGCATGGTCAACTATCGCCCCTTGAACTTCGGCGGTCGCTTTTCGATAAAGGCCTGGGCGGACTCCCGAAAATCCTCCGTCAGGTGCAACCCCAAGCCGCCGGTGTAATAGGTGCACTCCTCTTCCATGCGGCGGGCGAACCAACGTGACACGCGCACATTGGCCCGTACGGAAAGGGGCGGGTTAGCCATGATCTCTTCCGCCAACTGCTCTGCCCCCGCGACCACCTCGCCTGGGGGTGTGACACGGTTGACTATGCCGAACTGCGCCGCTTCCTCAGCTGAAAAATACCGGCCAGTCAAAGCGATCTCAGTGGCGAAGCGGCCGCCGCCCCAAAACCAGGCTGTGGCCCAGTGCTGCGCCCCAGCGAGGCCGCGCTGCACTTCACGAATTTGAAATTGTGTTCCCGCGGCTGCGACAATGAGATCGGCCGCCATGGCCAGACCAAAGCCGGCTCCCAACACATAGCCGTGCACTGCTGCAATCACCGGCTTCCAGTTGACTGTCTGACCCAGGCCGAGCAATCCCCCTGCCGGCTTGATGCCCCCCGCTGGTCCTCCGAGGCGCTTCATTTCGTCGAGAGGGCGGAGTTGGCGCTGTTTAACGTCGGCCCCGGAGCAAAACGCACGCCCGGAGCCTGAGATAATAAGCACATGGAGATCCTCGTCCTGATCAAACTCGCGATGCGCATGGAGCAGCTCATCGCCCATGGTGTCGCTATAGGCATTGAGAATCTGGGGCCGGTTCAGCGTGATGTGGGCAATCTTACCTTTTTTCTCATACAAAATGGTGTCGTAGGCCATGTCGCCGTCTCCAGTGAATGACGTTCCGTTCCTCATCAGAAGCTATCCCGGATTCGTCGGCATCATAGTAAGGCCCCTGGAGGGTGTCAACTCAGCCGGTCAAGTTGGAGAGAGGACTGTCTCTTGTGATACACTTCTTCCGTGGTGAGCGAACTTACAGATGTCTAAAACCGTACCGTAGAGTGTTATAGGAGGAAGGATGCAACGCACGTTGGCCTTCAGTCGTCGCTATGGGATGGCGGTAGGCCTTATGATGCTCGCCTTGCTCGTAACGTGGGGATTGCGGCCCTTGCCGACCCCGTTGCCAGGGCTCATCTTGCTCATAGCAGTCATTGGCAGCGCCGCGTATGGGGGATTAGGACCCGGCCTGCTCGCGACAGCTAGTTCGTTGCTCATCTTACGCATCCTTGTCATCCCACCGACCTATGTCCTAAACGTACCGCTGACACCTGGCATGCGCGTGGGCCTCTTTGGAGTGGTGGCGTTTACGGTTAGTGTCCTGCTCGCCATCGTACGGTGGGCGACTGGGCGACTCCACCAGGCCAACGCTGAACTGGAAGCACGAGTCGCGGAACGGACCGCTAACCTGGCCATGGCGCATGCCGCTCTCGGGGCAAGCGAAGCCCTCTACCGCGAGCTGTTTGAGAATGCCACCGATAGTATCTACACCCACGATTTGCAAGGCAATTTCACCTCGATCAACAAAGCAGCGGAGCGGCTCAGTGGCTACACGCAAGCAGAAGCTCTACAAATGAATATCGTGCAGGTGGTAGCGCCCGAGCATCTGGCGCTGGCCAACCAGACAACCGAGCGGCAACTGGCGGGCGAGACGCCGCCGCCCTATGAGCTGGAGATCTTGACCAAAGCGGGTCTGCGGGCGCCTCTAGAGCTGCACACCCGCTTAATCACCCACCAGGGCCAGCCCATCGGGATACAAGGCATTGCCCGGGATATCAGCGAGCGCAAGCGGGGGGAAGCAGCGTTGCGGCAGGCGACAGAAGCGGCCGAGGCCGCCAATCGAGCCAAGTCCGAATTTTTGGCTACTATGTCCCATGAGCTACGCACCCCCCTGAGTGTGATTCTGGGCTACACTGCTATCTTACTGGAAGAGGGAGCAGCCTATCCCGCATCCGCGCAGCACGAGACGTTGTGCCGGATCGATCGCAGTGCGCATGAGCTCCTTGATCTCATTACCGCCGTGCTCGACATGAGTCGGCTAGAGGCCGGACGGTTGCCCCTCGAGATAACCGAAGTTAACGTCCAAGATCTCCTGCAGGAGCTGAAAACCACCACGCAGGGCCTGCAGGAACAATCTCAGCTCAACTTCGTGTGGGAAGTGATTGCACCGCTGCCGAAGATCCAAACGGATCCAGAGAAGTTGAAGATTGTGCTCAAGAATCTCCTCGGCAATGCAGTCAAGTTCACGGAGCAGGGCGCAATTACGATCCGCGCCGCAAATCAGGAAAGCGGCGTTGAGCTTAGTGTGCAGGATACCGGAATCGGGATTCCACCCCAGGCGTTGGCCCAGGTCTTTGAGCCGTTTCATCAGCTTAACCGCGGCAGAGCGGATGGGCGGGCAAGCGGCACAGGATTAGGCTTGGCTATTGTGCAACGACTGGTCGGATTACTTGGGGGGCGGGTCAGTGTGGAGAGTGAAGTGGGCTGCGGATCCACATTTCGGGTCTGGGTCCCACTGAGGAATCCCGGGGCGTCAGCACGGCCCCAGGACGCGTGAAGAGCGCTGTCTGAGTGCGCGCTCACACTTAGACGATCTTTTCGCTCGGTGTGGTGATCTTCCGCATTGGTTCGTAACGCAGGGATGGCTTTATCAGGGGGTAGCGGGTCTCACGGCCGTCCCAGGACGGATCTTCTATGCTATCGAACACTTCTCGCAAGCGCTGGCCCCAGGTGTTGCGAATCATCTGGAAATACGGGTTGCCGTCATCAATGCAGACAATCTGGTCGCTGCGAAAGGCGCCTTCGCGGTAGACGAGCAGGTCAAGCGGCAGACCCACGCTCAGGTTGGATTTCAGCGTAGAATCCATCGACACCAGGGCGCACTTAGCGGCCGTATCCAGCGGCGTGGTCGGCACGAGGAGACGATCGAGCACAGGCTTGCCATATTTGGACTCGCCAATTTGGAAGTAACAGGTCTCACGCGTAGCCTCAATGAAATTGCCGGCTGAATATACGAGGAACATCCGCATGGCCTCGCCCTTGATTTGACCACCAAGGATCAGCGAGGCATGGAATTCTATGCCAGAAGCTTTGAGCGCCTCTCCATCGTCGTGGTACACTCGGCGCACGGTGGCGCCGAGTACGCGCGTGGCGTCGAACATGTTAGTCGCGTTCCAGATGGTCAGTGGTTCTTCGTCAGGGCCGCGTTCAAGCGCCTCCACTTGCAACAACTCGCGTATGGACTGCGACACGGACAGGTTGCCAGCCGACAGCATGACCATAAACCGGTCGCCTGGCTTCTCGTAGATCATCATTTTCCGGAACGTGCTGATCTGGTCCATGCCTGCGTTGGTGCGCGAGTCGGACAGGAAGACCAGACCGGCGTTGAGGCGGATGCCAATACAATAGGTCATAGCAAAACTATCCTCGGTGTTGTCTCGATTCATTGTTACCGTGCAACTTTAATTCGCAGCCACGAATTCATCTCACGTATATACAGTAGGAACATACACCTTCCAAGCGCGTTCCTGGGATGGCGCCGCCTTCGCCCTAGCCTTTGCACTACAATCGGAAGTACGGTAGCTACCGTGTCATGAAAGCTCCGCCGTGGATTGACGAGATGTCTGTGGGGCTCTGGTATCGTCTCTCCGGCGATACCCCGGATTTGGGCCTTGCGCCTACGCCGCGCGGTACACGGTATCTCGCCGATAATGACCCGGCGCAAGATCCTACGTTGAATCCACCATTCTCGACGAGAGAGCGAGTGCGACGCCTGCTGGGCAAAAAGCCCCGCGCCCCCTGGCATGGCGGCGTCGGCTTCTCCGCTATGACCGAAGCGTGGAACGGCGCCGTCTTCGCCAGCCGCTTTGGCCCGGCTGGATCGATGATCATCTTTGGCGGTGGACACAATGATTACTTCGGATCTGACGTCCATGCCTTTGATCTCGCTTCACGTCACTGGACGCGCATTAAGGATGGATACATCACTGGCGACCCTAACGCCTATGGCGCAGGAGCCGTGTATCCCACTGCCTGCTATCCCGACGGGTCACCGCTGCCTCCCCATACCTACGACTATGTGCAGTACGATGCGGTGGGCAACACTGTCGTGCTGACGAAGGGACAGACCGAGTTGGGCGAGCAGGTGAAAGCTATTCCGATACCGCATCTGCTCAACCTCGATACCTTGAGCTGGCGGCATGGTCCCACGCACGCCGATGCGATACTCAACTCCGGAGGCTGGAGCACCTGGGACGCCACACGCCGGGTGTTGTGGATTCATTCCGGAGACGCAGGGGGCGGCAATGCGTTTCTGACTTACAGCCCCGACGGGGAAAATGAAGACGTCGCCGTAGGTCAATGGGGCGAACGCTATGATAACAAATTTCCGAACCAGGCAGATCATAACTGCATGCAGCTCGACCCTGCCGGCGCCGTGATCCTGGTGGTGAATCATCAACGTGACGCGCTATTCGCGCTCAATCCGGAGATGCCAGCGCAATCCCCAACGCTGCTGCGAGAGGCCGGCGAGCGGCCCAAACTCTCGCCGTTTGCCTCGCTCGAATACTCGGCTGCGTTGCAGTGTTTCGTGTACTACTCAGCGCACGATGGGCCAAAGGTCTATGGCCTCACGGCTCCATCTTCTGAGAATGGGGCAGACCCATTTAAGAGCGTCTTGACCTGGTCCCGTTTGGATGCACCGGAGCCCCGTCTCGACCCTGTCGCCGATGCCGCGGCGCAGTCGCATTATCCTGTGAATCGGTTCCACACTTTTGGACGCTTTCGAGTGGCCGACTACGATGAGGGGGTGCTAGCTATCTTGGTCCGCCACATCGATACGCCAGTCTATGTCGCGAAGCTGCGTGGCGCGATTACCAAAGAGGGACGGGATACTGAGAAGAGGTAGGGATCGTTGGGGGCCGGAGCACGTCTACACCTGCTGCGTTTTCCACGGGTGCAAATCCAGGAACGCGCGGGGGCGGAGAATCGGAATGCGGCGGAAGGGATGCATATCGAGCAAGTGGCGATCGCCGGAGATGATGTAATCCGCCCGTACGGTCAGCGCGCATTCCAGCACTTTGTCATCGTCCGGATCGATGCATTCCTGAACACGGACACGGGTGCGGATAATTCGGCGCGTAACGCGCGACAGCTTGCGCAGAATGACATGCAAGGCTGATTTGGAATAGTCGAATTTCTCGATGAGCACTTCCGCCACTTCCTCCACGATGGCGTCAGAGACATAGAGCAGAAAAGCTTTTCGGCGGGCGAGTCGCAGCAAGGTTTCCGACACTCCTCCAAAATTGAAGGCTGAGATGTAGACATTGGTGTCGGCCACCACACGCAACATGTCAGCTCGCTCGCGCTTTCAGGCTCACGCCGCGCGTTGTTTTCTTGCGCTTCTCCTGACGGTGTTCGTGGATGATCCGGTCAACGTCCGCTTCGGTGACGCCGCGCGCTTTGGCGCGTGTCGCGCCATACATACGGATGGTTTTCCATTCCTTGTCCTCGATGTAACGGCGTAACGCTTCGCGCACGAGTTCACTTTTAGTGCGGTGTTCCTTTTTGGCGAGCTGGCTAACGTTGTCCAGCATCTCCGGGGGAAGGCTGATCGGCAAGATTTTTGAGGTGCGCATACGGGTTCTCCACAGAAAGTAATACTAAGTATTACTAAAAATGTGGGCTCTCTGCAAGAAACTCTTCACTTCCCCGTGTGGGTCTGCCATTTATTAGGACACTACTAAAAATTAGGGAAGGAAATCGTCGGTAAAATGGCTCCCTCCCGCCGTCTACTTTTTTTTCCTGGGTTGGCTAGCATAAGCAACTTTCTTCTCTACGATGAAATTACTCTCACTTTCCCTTTCTCCCAGAGAGGCGGCTCCCTGCCCCTATTGCCCAACCCGCCTCTCTTTCTCCATATCCAATAATTCTTCATTAAGCCGTTTTCTCAGCAAACGAATCAGCACTCCCAGGTGCGAAAGCAACACTCATTTGGTGGCGTTCCAGCTTTGAAAAGATCGTAGCTCCGCCAAATTACGATGCCGGATAAAGGAATTGAGAACTGACTCAAAGTGAGCTTTGTGCGACAAGAAAGGAGAATTTCCCCGACACACGGAATCTTTCATGAACCACACCAAGGGGACGAGCGAGAGACGTCGCGTTAAAAGCGCAAGGCCTTCTACACTTCAGGGCTTTTATTAAAGGGGCAAAGCGGTCAGTATTCTTCTGTTTTGCAGCATAACGCTGCCTAGACTTACAGGTAGCGGGCGTAGCATCCAACATCTGGCATAAGAGTTGCGGAACTTCCCGACTTCTCGAGAAGGAGACCCCTAATGAAACCAATGCGCAAACTGTCTCTTGTCAGCGTGCTGACTCTGCTTCCTGCTCTAGGGTGGCCTCACAGCCAGGCAGTGAAAGCGGAGGATGCTCCCAAGCAACAAGCCGCCGAGGCTGTTGTAGAGAAAGTACAAAAACATATTAAGCGGTCGGAGAAAGCTGAAGGCAAGCAAGATCAAGTCAAGGACCAGGTACAGCTTAAGACCGATCCGACAACAGGCAAGCCGATCGTAGAGGAGACAGGAGAAGCCTCTTACTATGGCAAGGGCTTTCAGGGCAAAAAAACGGCCCATGGAGAAAAATTTAAACAACAAGGATTGACCGCAGCCCACCCAACTCTCCCATTGGGCACAAAGGCAAAAGTGACAAACCTGGAGACTGGGAAATCGGTAGAGGTGCGGGTGAATGATCGGGGGCCAAAGGTCAAAGGGCGCGATCTTGATCTCTCAAAAGCCGCAGCTCAGAAGGTAGGGATAAAGAAAAAAGGGGTAGCCCCGGTGAAGATTGAAGCTGAAGTTGCCCCGACAGAGAAAAGAGCCGGCGCCGATACGAAAAACGACGCACCTGCCGGGCTACAGAAAGAATAGAAGACTAGGCACTAGGGATGACAATCGCTCTTGTGAGCAGAATCTTGCCTTGTATAGTTATGTTATGAAGACGCGACGTATCATAATAAAATTCCTTGGTGGTTGTGGGCTGCTTTGCATCGTGTTGGGTTTGCTCAGTCTGTCGCCTTTGTGGGCCGCATCTCCGTCGAACTCGAGTACGCTGCTGGCAGAGTGTAAAGAGCAAGCTCATCAGTCACAGGGAGCCGATTCAGCAGACGCTCTGTGTACTGCACAGCCAACGTTCCGATCGGCGGAAGAATTGAGCAACCGCAGTCGCGAAGAGGAACACGGGAGGATGCATTGGCGACTCCATGAGCCCAGTGAGCCCGACTTAAAGTTATGGTACTACCCGGGAGCTCCACGCCCCCTCTGGGGGTATTAGAGGCGCATACGTGAACCGCGACTGGCAGAGCGCAAGCGACCAGGGCGCGCCCCTGGCCATTGACACTGACGTCCCTTTTCGCCTCGACCGCTTGCCCTGGAGCCATTTCCACTGGCTGCTGGTGAGCGCCCTGGGCGTGACCTGGATCTTGGACGGCTTAGAGGCGACGGTCGTGGGGTCGATCGGCGCCGTGCTGGAGAGCCCTACTACCCTGGGCCTTACGGCATACCAGGTCGGGCTAGCCGGCACCCTCTACTTGGCAGGAGCGATTGGGGGCGCCCTGCTGTTCGGCTATCTGACTGACCAACTAGGACGTAAACGCCTGTTTACGGTTACTCTGGGTATTTACCTGGCTGGCGCGGTACTGACCGCGTGCGCCTGGGACTTCTGGAGTTTCGTACTGTTCCGGGTGGTGACCGGGATGGCGATTGGAGGTGAGTACTCCGCTATTAACTCCGCCATCGATGAGTTCATCCCGGCGCGAGTGCGTGGGCAAGTGGACCTCGTGGTCAACGGCAGTTACTGGATTGGCGCCGCAGCGGGGGCGGCCGCTAGCCTAGTGTTGCTCGACCCTAACCTTATCCCCACACAACTGGGCTGGCGTCTGGCGTTCGGCCTCGGCGGGCTTGTTGGCGGGGTAATGATCCTCGCCCGTCGTTACGTTCCTGAGAGCCCTCGCTGGTTGCTGATCCATGGACGCAAGGATGAGGCCGAAGCAATTATGACTCGTATCGAGGCTTCGGTAGTTGAGCAGCTGGGGCGTCAGGCCCTCACGCCGGTCTTACAGTGGATCACAATCTACCCAGGGATCCGCGTTCGCTTCGCCACGATCGTGCAGACCTTGCTTGTCCGTTATCGCAGCCGGGCCGTCCTAGGCCTAGTCCTCATTGCCTCGCAGGCGTTCTTTTACAACGGGATCTTTTTCACGTATCCGCTGGTCCTGCACGACTTCTTCAACGTGCCCGCAGAACAAGTCGGGTTCTACATACTGTTCTTCGCCGTAGCCAACTTTCTAGGACCGCTCGTGCTGGGACGATTGTTTGACAGCATCGGTCGGCGGGTAATGATCAGCGCCACGTACGCCCTCTCTGGAGGCGTCATCGTGGTGACCGAGCTACTCTTCCTTAACGGCCAGCTCACTGCCGCAAGCCAGACTTTTTTTTGGTCGGTGGCGTTCTTCTTCGCGTCGGCGGCGGCGAGCGCAGGATACTTAACCGTGAGTGAGGTCTTCCCGCTGGAGATGCGGGCGTTAGCGATCGCGTTGTTCTACGCGATCGGCACCGCCGTGGGCGGCCTCGGGGCGCCAGCGTTCTTCGGTTTCTTGATCGAACAGCACGATCCGCGCGCCCTCTTCAACGGCTATATCCTCGGAGCGGCGCTTATGCTCGCCGCCGCGCTGGTCGAGCTCGTCCTGGGAGTAGCGAGCGAACGCAAGCCTCTCGAAGATGTTGCGGCTCCACTGGCCACCGAGCGCCCGGTTACAGCGCCTCCTAACTGAGAGCCTATCCGAATAATCTGGAAGCCCGGAAGGCGATGAGGGCACAGGCGAAATGAAGAAACGCCAGGTAGTTGTCCACCTTCTTATCCCAGCGAATCAGGACGCGGCGAAAGCAATTCATCCAACTATGGGTCCGTTCTACCACCCATCTTCGGGCTTTGAATCCCGCCTGGCGTTTGAGCGCCCGCGCTTCTTCCCCCCGCGCCCGGATATGCGCGGTGAAGCCGAACTCGCGCAATGTCGCTCGCACTTCTTCATAGTCGTATCCGGTCAAGTCCCCGAATCCCTGTAAAGTGGCTAGGCAGCAGACGCAGCACTTCTGCGGGAGGGTGCGTCAGGGGTGGTCTCTGACATCCTCTCATCCTGTTCGTCCAGCTTGAGCCTC